>Ga0208587_1000140_pt1 | contig 37604 bp, 32 predicted proteins | sample NGESurdeep092012_7_FD_184472 | JGI IMG/M metagenome (GOLD analysis project Ga0208587, IMG submission 184472) | Arctic peat soil microbial communities from Barrow, Alaska - NGEE Surface sample 210 deep-092012 (SPAdes) | ecosystem: Environmental > Terrestrial > Soil > Wetlands > Peat ...
AAGCGCGCAGGGAGTTTCGCGATGCTGGTGGTGGGGCTCACCGGAAACATTGGAAGCGGAAAGTCGACCGTGGCGCGCCTGCTCGGAGCGCGCGGCGTTCCCGTGATCGACGCCGACGTCCTGGCCCGCGAGGCGGTCGCGGCGGGGTCGCCGGCGCTCGCGGCGATCGTCGCGCGATGGGGCGCGGCTGTGCTCGCGACCGACGGCACGCTGGATCGTGCGGCACTGCGGCGCATCGTCTTCGCGAGCGCACCGGACCGTGCCGCACTCGACGCCATCGTGCATCCGGCGGTCAAGGAGCGTCGCGATTCCCTGCTGGCCGCGGCGCGTGAACGCGGGGAGCCGGTTGTGGTCTGCGACATTCCATTGCTCTTCGAGGCGGGGCTGGCGGACGACGTGGACGCGGTCCTGCTGGTCGACGCCCCACGCGACGTGCGGCTCGAGCGGCTCGTGCGCGACCGCGGCTTGAGCCGTGCCGAGGCGCTCGCGATGATCGACGCCCAGCTTCCGGCGGAAGCCAAGCGCGCTCGATCCGGTTACGTGATCGACAACGACGGCACGCTCGACACCCTTCGCGTGCGCGTCGACGCAACCTGGCGCTCGATCGAACACGACCACTTGCCCGACCACTTGCCTTGAGAACGCGACGCGCGCGGTCTACGTTTCAGTTCTCGAACGGATGATCGTCCGCTCCCGAATCCCGCATTCCTTTTCTGCATCCTGCATCGCTGAGAGCCATGTCGTCCATTCCAGCTGATCTCCGATACACGACCGACCACGAATACATCAAAGCCACATCCGACGCGGGCGTCTTTGCGGTCGGCATCACGGACTACGCGCAGGGTGAGCTCGGCGACATCGTCTACCTCGAGCTCCCCAAGAAGGGCGCCAAGTTCGCCGCGCACGCGACCTTCGGCACGATCGAGGCCGTCAAGGCGGTGAGCGAGCTGTTCTGCCCGGTCGCCGGCGAGGTCGTCGAGGTCAACGCGCGGCTCGACGGCGAGCCGGCGCTGGTCAACACCGAGCCCTACGAGGCCGGCTGGATGATCAAGCTTCGCGTGACCGATGCGGCTTCTGTGAGCGCACTGCTCGATGCGGCGGCATACACCAAGCAGCTGGCGGGGAAGTAGACAGAAAGACGAGTAATCGGTCGTTGGTGATTGGTTGTTGGTAATTAGCCCCGGCCACGAATCCGTCCAAGCGGATCGCAGCCGGGGCTGATTACTAAAGACCAACGACCAATGACCGATTACTCGCCGTTGGGCCTGCCGGGTCACGCACTCTCTGCATACTCCGAGATCGGCGGGCAGGAACAAACCAGATTTCGATCGCCGTACGCCGACTCGATCCGCCCCACCGTCGGCCAGAACTTCCGCTGGCGCACCCACGGCAACGGAAACGCCGCGCGCTCGCGCGAATAGGCGTGCGTCCACGCATCGGAGACCACGGCCTCCAGCGTGTGCGGTGCGTGCTTGAGCGGGTTGTCGTCACGCGGCAGGACGCCCTTCTCGATGTCGGCCGCCTCGCCGGCGATCGCGATCAACGCGTCGCAGAAACGATCGAGCTCGGCCTTCGGCTCGCTCTCCGTCGGCTCTATCATCAGAGTGTCGTGCACCGGAAATGACAGCGTCGGCGCGTGGAAGCCGTAGTCCATGAGCCGTTTCGAAATGTCCTCCGCTTCCACGCCGCTGCTCGCCTTGAGCGCGCGCGGATCGACGATGCATTCGTGTGCGACGCGGCCGTTCGCCCCGCGGTACAACACCGGATAATGCGGGTCGAGCCGGTGCGCCATGTAGTTCGCGTTGAGGATCGCGATCTTCGTCGCGTACGCGAGTCCGCCGGCTCCCATCATGTCGATGTACATCATCGAGATCGGCAGGATGCTCGCGCTTCCCCACGGCGCGGAGCTCACCGCGCCGATCGCGTGGTCGCCGCCCGTCTTCACCACGACATTGCCGGGGAGGAACGGCGCGAGATGCTTCGCGACGCCGATCGGACCCACGCCCGGGCCGCCGCCGCCGTGCGGAATGCAAAACGTCTTGTGGAGGTTCAGGTGGCAGACGTCGCCACCGATGTCTCCCGGCCGGCAGAGTCCCACCATTGCGTTCATGTTCGCGCCGTCGAGGTAGACCTGGCCGCCGTGCGCGTGGATGGTGGCGCAGATGTCCTTGATCGCCTCTTCGAAAACGCCGTGCGTGCTCGGGTACGTGACCATGAACGCCGCGAGGTTGGCCGAGTGCTCGGCGGCCTTTGCCTTGAGATCCGCGACGTCGATGTTGCCGCTGGCGTCCGTCTTCACGACCACCACCTGCATCCCGGCCATCACGGCGCTCGCCGGATTGGTGCCGTGCGCGGACTGCGGAATCAGGCAGACCGTGCGGTGCGTGTCGCCGCGCGACTTATGGTACGCGCGGATCACGAGCAGCCCGGTGTACTCTCCCTGCGATCCGGCGTTCGGCTGGAGCGAGACCGCCGCGAATCCGGTGATGCTCGCGAGCGCTGCCTCGAGCCGGCGGAACAGCGAGGCGTATCCTTTCGCCTGTGCACGGGGCGCGAACGGATGGATCCCGCCCACCTCGGGCCAAGTGACCGGGAGCATCTCGGCTGCCGCGTTGAGCTTCATGGTGCAGCTGCCGAGCGGAATCATCGAGTGCGTGAGCGAGAGGTCGCGCGACTCGAGCGTGCGCACATAGCGCAGCATCTCGGTTTCCGAATGGTGCCGGCGGAACACGGGGTGCGTGCAGAATGCGCTCGTGCGCGCGAAGCGCTCGTCGTAGCGGGCGTCGATGTCGTTCGCGAGCGCGTCGTGCCCGAGCGCGGGCGCGGTTCCGCCGTTGAACACCGCGAGCAGGTCGTCGATGTCGGCGACCGTCGTGAGCTCATCGAGTGAAACGCCGATGTCACCGCCGTCGAAGTATCGCAGGTTGATCCGCTTCTTCTCCGCGGCGGCGCGGATCGCTCCCGGCATCTTGCCGCCGGTTCCCGGTCCGACCCTCAGCGTGTCGAAGAACACGTCGTTGCGCACCGTCAGCCCGAGCTTGCGCAGGCCGGCGGCCAGCGTCTCCGCGCGATGGTGCACGCGGGTCGCGATGCGCGTGAGTCCATCTGGGCCGTGCCACACGGCGTACATGCCGGCCATGACGGCGAGCAGCACCTGCGCGGTGCAGACGTTGCTCGTCGCCTTCTCGCGGCGGATGTGCTGCTCCCGCGTCTGGAGCGCCATGCGCAGCGCCGGTTTGCCGTGGCGGTCGCGCGACACACCGATGATGCGGCCTGGAATGTGGCGCTTGTGCTCGTCCTTCGCCGCGAAGAACGCCGCGTGCGGGCCGCCGTACCCGAACGGCACGCCGAAGCGCTGGGAGTTGCCGACCGCGATGTCGGCCCCCCATTCGCCCGGCGGGGCGAGCAGCGTCAGCGCGAGCAGGTCCGTGGCCACGATCACCAGTGCCCCGGCGGCGTGTGCGGTGGCCGCGAGCGCACGATGATCGCGCACCGCGCCGTCCGAAGCCGGATACTGGAGGAGGATGGCGCACACGCCCGCGCTGATGTCGAACTTCGCCGCGTCGCCGACGATCACGGTCATGCTGCGTGCCGCCGCGCGCGCTCTCACGACGTCGATGGTCTGGGGATGGCACGCGGCGTCGACGAGCACGGTGTCCTTGCCGTCGCCCGCGATGCCGTGCGCCATCGTGACGGCTTCAGCGGCCGCGGTCCCTTCGTCGAGCAGCGACGCGTTCGCGATCGGCAGCGCGGTGAGGTCGCTGACCATCGTCTGATAGTTGAGCAGCGCTTCAAGGCGGCCCTGCGCGATCTCGGCCTGGTACGGCGTGTACGCCGTGTACCAGCCCGGATTCTCGAGCACGTTGCGCTGAATCACCGCGGGCGTGTGCGTGCCCGAGTAGCCCATGCCGATGAACGAGCGCCAGATTTCATTGCCGGACATCTCCGCCCGGAACGACGCGAGGGCGTCCTGTTCGGAGCGCTCGGCCGGGACGTCGAGCGCGCCGCGGAACCGAATATTGGCGGGAATCACCGCATCGATGAACGCGTCGAGCGAGGGATAGCCGAGGGTGTCGAGCATGGCGCGCACGTCGGCATCGGATGGTCCGATGTGGCGCGAGACGAAGGAATCGGGCTGCGGTATGGTCTTGGACACGGATCGAAGCTCCTTCTCGGCGCGACTGAACGCGCCAGTTGATCGCAGGAAAGTCAGATGTCAACGCATGAAAACTAATGAGACAGACAAGCGCAGGTACGGAGCGCGATCAGCAGCCACCTCCCAGCCCCGTGCATCGTTCTCTAGATTGCGGTATGTCCGAACCTTCAGAGGGCCAACTTTAATGTCCTACAGATCCGAAGCCGCGCGGGCCGGGATCAGTTTCGGCAGCGCGCTCGCGATCGCGATTTCGTGGAGCCAGCATCACTCCATCATTTGGGCGATCATCCAGGGCTTCTTCAGCTGGCTGTACGTGATCTACTACGCCATTACGCGCTGACCCGCTGAATCGCATCAGGACAACCGTGCGCTGGCGATTCCTCGACTCGGGCGATCTCGACGGCGCCGAGCAGATGTCGCTCGACGCGGGGCTGATGGACCGCGCGCGCGAGACGGGTGAAGCGTTGCTGCGGGTGTACGGATGGTCGCGTCCGACACTCTCATTCGGGCGGCACGAGTCCGTGCGCGGCCGGTTCGACCCTGACGTGCTGGAACTCGAAAACGTGGGCGCGGTGCGGCGACCGACCGGTGGGCGCGTGCTGATGCACCACCACGAGGTGACGTACAGCGTGACGGCGCCCGCTCCGGAGGACGAGCGGTTGAAGGAGAGCTATCGCCGGATCAACGCGATGCTCATGGCCGCGATCGCGCGGCTGGGCGTGCAGGTGGCCGCGGCTCCAGTTTCAACACCGCGCCGTCCGGGCGGAGCCGCCTGCTTCGCGGAGCCCTCCGCGGGAGAGCTGGTGGTCGACGGACGCAAGCTCGTGGGGAGCGCGCAGGTGCGTGAGCGCGGCGCGCTGCTGCAGCACGGCTCCATCCTGATCGACGACGACCAGCCGCGCATCGCCGAGCTCGCGGCGCAGCCGCTGACGCCGGCGCTGCCGGCGGCGACGCTGCGGGCGTGCCTCGGACGCTCCCCGACGTACGATGAGGTGCGCGACGCGCTCGGCGCCGCGCTCGCGGAGGCGGAGGGCGAGCCGTCGGGGCTCGACGCCGATGAAGCCGCACGATTTGCCGCGCCGCATCGCGCTCGATTCTCGAGCGCGGAGTGGACGTGGCGCATTTAGCCGGATAATGTTGGCCGTGTCTCTACGGAGCCCAATGCGATTCCACTCGGTCAGGCGCGGCGCGTGCGTGATGCTCGGGGCGGCCGCATTGCTCGCCGGATGTGGAGGAGGCGACGGGTCCGGCGGCGGGACGGTGATCATCGGAACCGGCCAGGATCCCAAGACGTTGTTTCCGCCAGCCTCCGACAACATTCAGGCGCGGGTGGTCACCGAGCTGATCTTCGAGCGGCTCGCCGATCGTGGAGGCTCGCTCAACACGCTCGGCGATGCGGGCTTCGTACCCCGACTCGCCCAGCGCTGGGACTGGTCGGCTGATTCGCTTCGCGTGACTTTTCACATCGATCCGCGCGCGCGCTGGCAGGACGGTCGCGCCGTATCCGCCGAAGACGTGAGGTTCGGCTTCGCCGTGTTTACCGACACGATCGTCGGCGCGCGCACGGGTGCCGACCTGCGCGCCGTGGTCGATTCGATCAGCGTCGGCGACTCGCTTACGTGCACCGTGTGGTTCCGCCAGCGCTCACCCGAACGATTCGACGTGCTCGTCACGTCGCTGACGCCGCTCCCCGCACATCTGCTGCGGGCAGTGCGGCGCGACTCGCTCGCGCTGTCCGGGTTCGCACGCAATCCCGTCGGCAATGGGCCGTTCAAGCTCGTGAATTGGGAGCAGCAGGTGAGGTTGGAGTTGGCGCCAAGCCCATCATACGCCGGCGCACGTCCGGCGCTGGACCGCGTGATCTGGACGTTCGCACCCGATGCATCAACGCTGGTCAAGCAATTCATGGCCGGTGAGTCCGATTTTCTCGAGAATCTGTCCGTCGATGACGCCGCCGCGGCCGCCAGGCAGCCGAACCTCCGTGTGATCCGCCTCGGCAGTTTCGGTTACAACTTTCTCCAGTTCAACCTTCGCGATGGCGCGAGCGACAGGCCCCATCCTCTCTTCGGCAGCCGCACTCTCCGCCGCGCGCTGACGATGGCCCTCGACCGGCAGCTTCTCGTCCGCAGCGTGTTCGACTCGCTCGGGCGCGTGGGCCTCGGACCGTTCGTACGCGCCCAATGGTCTGCCGACACGACCATCGCGCAGATCGCGTTTGACCGGCAGCAAGCAGCCCGCCTGCTCGACTCGCTGGGCTGGCACACCGGCGCGGACGGCATACGCACGCGCGACGGCCAACCGCTCGCGTTCACGCTCATCGTACCGACATCGAGCAATCCGCGTCAAAGCTTCGCGGTGCTCATCCAGGAACAACTGCGGATCGCCGGCGTCAAGGTCGATATCGAGAGGCTCGACGGCAACACGCTGGTCGATCGCATCCAGAAGCACGCGTTCGAAGCCGCTATGGGCGGACTGGCCGCCACGCCGGCGCCGAGCGGCGTGAAGCAGACGTGGACCGGCGCTGCGGCGCGTGACGGCGGTCTCAACTACGGGCGCTACGAAAACGCCGCTTTCGACGCGCAGGTCGACAGTGCCATCTCGGCGGCCGCGCAGGCGAGCGCGAAGTCGCACTACCGCGCGGCGTATCAGATCATCGTCGACGACGCGCCGGCGATCTGGCTGTACGAGCCGCCGACCCTGGACGGTGCGAGCGCCCGCCTGCAGCTGGGCACCCTGCGCCCCGACGCCTGGTGGATGGGAATCCCGAGCTGGTCCATCGCGCCAGGCAAGCGGCTGCCGCGCGACGCCGCGCCCGCAAAGACTCCGTAGCGAGTGCGCCGTTTTCTCCTCGCGCGCGGCGCGCAGGCTCTCGCAGTCATCGCGCTCGTCGCGACGCTCGCCTTCACGCTCGTGCACCTCGCGCCCGGCGATCCGTTCGCCGCCAGCCTCGACGATCCCACCAACACCGCCGCGCTGCACGCGCAGCAGATGCATCGCTGGGGATACGACCAGCCCCTGCCGGTGCAGTACCTGAAATGGCTCGGCAATCTCGCGCGCGGTGAATTCGGCTGGTCGCATTCCCGGAATCGACGCGTGGCCGACGTGCTGCTCGAGACCGTTCCGCGCACATTCCTCCTCATGGGCGCGGCACTCGTCGCCGGCGTGCTCGCGGGCCTCGCGTTGGGCACGTGGCAGGCCGCGCGCCGCGGAACGCCCGCCGAACGCGCGTCGGGTACGCTCGCGACCGCGGTGCTCTCCGTGCCCGAGTTCCTCGTCGCGCTGGCGGCGCTCGCGCTTCCCGCAGCACGCTGGCACTTGTTTCCCGTCAGCGGCATCGCGGACCCCGCCATGCACGACTCCATGAGCGCGATCGGTCGCGCGTGGGACGTCACCCGCCATCTGGTGCTCCCCGCGGGCACGCTGGCGCTGCTCACCGCCGCGGGCGTCTCGCGCTACCATCGCAGCGCGATGCTCGCCATGCTGCCGGAGGAATTCGTCCGCACGGCGCGAGCGAAAGGAGCCGGTGAGTACACCGCGGTCGTGCGGCACGCGCTGCGCAACGCGCTCGGTCCACTCATCACGATCGTCGGACTGCTCCTCCCCACGCTGTTCGGCGGCGCCGTGTTCGTGGAAACGATCTTCAGCTGGCCCGGTGTTGGGCGAATGATGGTCGAGGCGGTCGGCGGCAACGACTATCCGCTCGTCCTCGCCGGCGTGCTCGTGGGGAGTGTGCTCGTCGTGCTCGGCAGCGCGCTCGCCGACGTGCTCTCGGCGCTCGCGGACCCGCGCCTGCGGATCGAAGCGTGAAGTTCGCCGCCGCGGTCCTCGTGCTGTTCGTGGTCGTGGCCGTCGCGGCTCCGGCGATCGCTCCGCACGATCCGCGCGCGACGCCGCAGTCGGAGACGCAAAAGAACCTGCCGCCGTCCGGCGCGCATCCGTTCGGCACCGATCAATACTCGCGCGACGTGCTGAGCCGGGTCATTTATGGCGCGCGCGTGTCGCTCGGCGTGGCGGTTGTCGCCGTCATGCTCGCGCTCACGCTCGGCGCGGCCATCGGCGCCGTCGCCGGGTACGCCGGCGGGTGGACGGACATCATCTGCATGCGCGTCGTCGACGCGATGCTGTCGGTGCCGCGCGTGTTGCTCCTGCTCGTGCTCGTGGCGAGCACGGGACCGCTCACGGTCGGCGGAATCATCGTGCTGCTCGGTTGCACCGGGTGGCCCGGCACGAGTCGCCTCGTGCGCGGCGAGGTGCGCCTGCTGAAGGAACGCGACTACGTGCTCGCGTCGCGCGCGACGGGAACGCCCGAATGGCGCGTGTTCGTGTTGCACGTGCTGCCCGGCCTCGTGCCGCAGCTGCTCGTGACGGGAACGCTCGCGCTCGCAACGGTGATCCCGCTCGAGGCCGGCCTCTCGTTCCTCGGGCTGGGCGTCCAGCCGCCGACCGCAAGCTGGGGCAACATCATCAGCGACGCGGCCGGGCGTCCCGGCGACACGTGGTGGGTCGTGCTCTTCCCCGGCCTGGCGATCGTGTGCACTGTGCTTGCGGTGAACACCATCGGCGAACGGCTGCGCGAGCGCATCGACCCGCGAGGGAGGTCGCGTGCATGACCCCGAGAGCCGTTGCTTCCATGATCCCTCCGCAGAGGCCGGCGACGTGACCGCCCCCGTCCTCCTCGACGTACGCGATCTCGTCGTGACGTACGTGTCCGACGCGGGAGCGGTGCGCGCGGTGGACGGCGTTTCGTTCGCCGTGCATGCCGGCGAGACCGTCGCACTCGTGGGTGAGTCGGGGTGCGGCAAGACGTCCGTCGCGTTCGCCCTGATGCGCGTGATGGCGCCCGGCGCGCGCATCGGCGCAGGGAGCCGCATCACGTTCGACGGCGCCGACCTGCTCGCGCTCGACGAGCGCGCCATGTGCGACCTGCGTGGCCGGAAGATCTCGATGATCTTCCAGGAACCGGCCTCCGCGCTCAACCCCGTGATGAAGGTCGGCGCGCAGGTCGCCGAGGTCGCGTTGTTGCACGGCGAGCGATCAAAACGGGCGGCATGGGACCGCGCGGTCGCCATGCTCGACCGCACCGGGATCGCCGACGCGGCGCGCCGAGCGCACCAGTACCCGCACGAGCTCTCGGGCGGCATGCGGCAGCGCGTGCTGATCGCCATGGCCCTGATGATGCGGCCCGCGCTGGTCATTGCCGACGAGCCGACGTCCGCACTCGACGTGACCGTGCAGGCGCAAATCCTCGACCTCCTCCGCGACCTGCAGCGTGAAACGGGAATGGCGGTGCTGTTCATCACGCACGACTTCGGCGTCGTGGCGGAGTTGTGCTCGCGCGCGATGGTGATGCGCGCCGGGCGGATCGTCGAGGACGCGCCGGTCGACCGGATCTTCCACGCGCCGGCCGACCCCTACACAGCCGAGTTGCTGCGCGCGGTTCCACGCCTGACGGCCGACCGATGAAAGAAGACCGAAGACGGAAGACCGAAGGCCGATGAGCGATACTCTCATCTCGGTGAGCCATCTCACGCATGAGTTTGCTGCGCGCCGCACGATGTTCGGCGCGCCGCAAGCGACGATCAGGGCGGTGAACGACGTGAGCTTCGACATCGCGCGCGGCGAGACGCTCGCGCTCGTCGGCGAGTCCGGGTGCGGAAAAACCACGACCGGGCGCGCGATCCTGCGATTGATCGAGCCGACCTCCGGCCACGTGACGTTCGACGGGATCGACGTGCTGACACTCCAACGCGAGCCGCTGCGACGGCTCCGGCGCCGGATGCAGGTCGTCTTTCAGGATCCCCACACCTCGCTCGACCCGCGGATGAGAGTGGGCCGCACCGTTCGCGAGGGTATCGAGGCGCACGAACTCGCGGAGGGCGCCGAGGCGGATGCGCGCGTGGCGCGCACCCTCGAGGAGGTCGGGCTTCGCGCGAGCGACGCCGCGAAACTCCCGCACGAGTTCTCCGGCGGACAGCGCCAGCGCATCGCGATCGCCCGTGCGCTCGCCGTCGAGCCGGAGTTCGTGGTGCTCGACGAGGCCGTGTCCGCGCTCGACGTGACCGTGCAGGCGCAGGTGCTTGCCCTGCTGATGCAGTTGCAGCGCGATCGCGGCCTCACCTATCTGTTCATCGCGCACAATCTCGCGGTCGTCGAGCGGATCGCCACGCGCGTCGCCGTGATGTACCGTGGCCGGATCGTCGAGATCGCGGCGGCCGCGGCGTTGTATTCATCGCCGCAGCACGGGTATACAAAGGCGTTGCTGTCGGCGGTTCCGGTTCCGGATCCGCGAGTGAAGAAGAAACGCATCGTTTGGGATGGAAACTGATAGCCGTCGCCTGACAGCGATCAGACAACAACCCTCCGCAATCACCCGCTCATGTCTTCTCCCGTCGCGCGCTCCGAAGTTTTCGCCGACCGCTCCCTCTTCGGCCATCCCAAGGGCCTCGGCCTGCTCTTCCTCACCGAGATGTGGGAGCGCTTCTCCTACTACGGCATGCGCGCGCTGATGGTGCTGTATCTCGTCAACGCCCAGCACTGGACCGCCGCGCGCGCGGCGACGCTGTACGGCAACTACACGATGCTCGTGTTCCTGACGCCGCTCATCGGCGGATATCTCGCCGACCGCATCATCGGTACGAGACGGTCGCTGGTGATCGGCGGCATCATCATCTCGGCGGGACACTTCACGCTCGCATTGCAGGGCGAGACGGCGTTCTACGTCGGTCTCGGCCTGATCATCGTCGGCACCGGCTTCTTCAAATCGAACGTGTCGACGCAGGTCGGACAGATCTACGCCGACGGTGACACGCGTCGCGACGCCGGCTTCACGATTTTCTACATGGGCATCAACACCGGCGCGTTCCTTGGGCCGATCGTGTGCGGCTATCTCGCCGACAGCCCGAGCTGGGGCTGGCACTACGGGTTCGCCGCCGCCGGCGTGGGCATGGTGCTCGGACTGATCACCTACGTGTGGGGCCGCGAGAAGTACCTGCCGGGAATCGGGCTTCCGAATTTCGGCGGTGCCGCGGCGACACCGGACGCAGGAATCCCTGTCTCGAACCCGATGCACGGGATCGGCGGCGCCGCGGCGGGATGCATGGTCGGCTTCCTCGGCGGCGGATACCTCGGGCTCGCGATGGGCGGCGTGATCGGCGGCGCCCTCGGGATCGCGATCCTCGGCACGCACGGCGAGGAGCGCCGTCGCGTGTTCGCGATCTTCATCGTGGCCTTCTTCGTCGTGTTCTTCTGGACGGCGTATGAGCAGGCCGGAAGTTCAATGAATCTCTTCGCGGACCGAAACACCGACCTCACCCTCGGCGGGCTCGTCTCGAAACCGATCCCCGCGGGCTGGTTCCAGTCGGTGAACCCCGCCTACATCCTGATCTTCTCGCCGGTGTTCGCATGGATCTGGATGACGCTCGGCAAGCACAAGATGGAGCCCTCGACCGCCATGAAGATGGTGATCGGACTGTTCCTGCTCGGCACGGGATTCGTGTTCATGATATTCGGAGCAAGGGGCGCCGATCAGGGGCTGCGCGTGAGCGGACTCTGGCTCTGCTCTGCGTATCTCTGCCACACGCTGGGCGAACTCTGCCTCTCGCCGATCGGGCTCTCGTACGTGACGAAAGTCTCGCCGGTGCGGTTCGCATCGCTGATGATGGGCGTGTGGTTCCTCGCGAACGCGGCGGCGAACAAGCTCGGCGGAACGATCGCGGCGATGGTCGAGAAGATCCCGACGCTCACGCAGTTCTACACGATCTTCGTGGTGTCGTCGTTCGGCGCGGCCTTCGCGATGCTGCTGTGCGTGCCGCTGCTCAAGCGACTGACCTCGAGCGTCAAAGCCTAGAGGAAAGAGAAACGGCTTTTTCCACAGATTTCGCGGATAAACAACTTCAAAGACTCTTGGGGGTACTGCAGCCGCTTTGGCTGTTGCAGTACCCCCAAAGTTGTTTGTTCTATCCGTGGAGATCTGCGAAATCCGTGGAAAGCAGTTGCAGTTGTTATTGCCCCATTCTCTTTTTTAGCTCCGCGAGCTTCGCCTCGGCGTCGGCGTCGGCGGCGCTGCGCCTGTTCGCCCGGGCCAGATTGTCGAGCTCGGCGTGAAGCTTGGAGTCGTCCGGGAGGCCCAGTTCCTCGTCGCTGATTCCGCCGGCGCGTGAACGGGTCGGATCGGTGTTCGATCCCACTCCGGCGTTCGCCGCCTTGAGCTGCGACATCATCCCGGCGAGCTCGCGCTCCGCGAGTTGCGCCTCGGCCTCCTGTGCCTCCAGCTTCCGCTCGAGCACCGCGACGTGCTCGCCGTGCTGCTGCTCGTACTTCACCGCAAGCGCGACGGTCTCGGCGTCGTTGATCCCCTCGGCCAGGGTCTTGCGGCGCTGGACGGTCGCGAGCTGTTCGCGTTCGGTGTCGAGCTTGCGCCGCGTGATCTCCACGCCTTCGCGAAGGTCTTCAACGCCGAGCTTCGCGCTGACGAGGGCGTGTTTCATCTCGTAGATGGCGGCGCGGCGGTCGGTGGGGGCGACGCGGCCGTTCAGGAGATCCTGGATGGTGGACTTCAGCGATTCAAACACGTTCTTGGATGCGGGATGCGGGATGGGATTCTGGATTTTCGACCCAATGCAGGATGCAGAAGAGGAATGCGGTATTCGGGAGAAGAGTTGAGATCGGAGTTGAATGCGGAACGCGGGAGGGGAAACGGGCGAGAAGCGAGGCGAAAGTCTCGCCGCTCAACTCCCATCTCGCCGCTCAACTCCCATCTCGCCGCTCAACTCCCATCTCGCCGCTCCACCCGGCATCCCGCATTCCTCTTCTGCATTCTGCATTGGGGACGCATTGGGTCGAAGTCCCGCATCCATACTCGAAGTGTTAGGATACGTCATGTCCAAGCTCATAGCCATCAGCGCGACCGCGGACAGTTCAAAGATCAGCCTCTCGCTGAACTACGCGCGATCGCTCGAAGGCGCGGGTCTCGTTCCCATGATCGTTCCGCCCCTCACCGACCCTACGCGCGCCGGGGACATTCTGGATTCAGTCGGCGGTCTCCTGCTCACCGGGGGCGAGGACGTCGATCCCAAACGCTTCGGCGCGCCGCCTCATCCGAAGCTCGGCAGAATCAACCCGCAGCGCGACGCAACCGAACTCGCGCTGCTCGAGGCCGCGCGTGATCGACGCCTGCCGGTGCTCGCGATCTGTCGCGGAATTCAAATCCTCAATGTCGCGTTCGGCGGAACGCTGTATCAGGACTTGCCAAGCGAGCATCCGTCCGCCGTTGGGCACAACTCGCCGCGCGATGCGGCCTCGCGCACCCACGACGTGACCATCACCGCCGGCTCGCGCCTCGCCGCGGCAACGGGCGCCGCGGCGATGGCCGTGAACTCGTACCATCATCAAGCCGTGTGCCACGTCGGCGCGGGGCTTCGCGTGACCGCCGTCGCCGCGGACGGCGTGATCGAGGGCGTCGAGGTGGACGATCCCGCGTGGTGGGTGCTCGCGGTGCAGTGGCATCCCGAGGATCTCGCGACCGACGTGCGGTCGTGGGACCGGAGAATCTTCAAGGCGTTCGCGGACGAGATCGCGCGCGCGGAGAAGGCCGCTACGCGACCTTCCAGCGCACCTCGTCCCGGACTTGCCTCATGAGCCGCTCGGGTGAGCTGGCGTTCGGGAACATCAGCGTGTCGCTCACCCGGTTCAGCGCCACCCGCATGACCGCGAAGCGCTCGGCCGCGAGCGCGAACATCGGTTTCAGCCCATGCTCGTTGGCGAGGCGATGTTCCGCGGCGAGCTGGAAGCCGCGCTGTCCCATCTCGTCGAAGTAGTCGATCGGCGGGCCGCCGCGCCTCCAGCGCCGGTGCTCGATGAAATCGGGAAACATCCCGGCCAGCCAGAGCGCGTAGTTGCCGAGGTGCGCACGCACCAGCAGCGTGCGCCGCGTGTCGGGCCCGTCCACCTCGGCGATCAGCGCCGTGAGCGTGTCATACGTCTCGTCGTCGGCGTCGGCGATGCGACTGGCCCGGTCGCGCAACCCAAAATGGAGCAGGATCGACGCGGCATAGTCGGCGAGCAGCACTTCGTCCTCGCCCGACTGGAGCATCGCGTGACGCGCGACGACGTACAGGAAGAGCGGCTCCGAGGCGCGCGAGCCGAGTCGCGTGGAAAGGAGCGCGCGCAGCAGGCGCGGGTCGTCGAGGATGGCGTCGAGTCCATCGTCGCGGAGCCGCTCCTCCGACTGGTCGGCCGTTTGCTCACCGGACTGCGCGAGCAATGCGAGCACGAGGTGGGCGTCTGCACGTGTGAAGCGCGACCGAACGTTCGCGACCAGCATGTCAGCCTCCCGTTCAAGAACGACGAACCAGCGCGCGACGGGAAACTCGCGCGACGGGCGACCACCCGCAGTCCCTGGGGCGGATTCCAGCTCCGAGGTGTAGTACCCCGTAGCGAGGCGCCCCAGCGCCCGCCTACTATTGAGGACCCGCTCCTCCAGAAACCTTCGAGATCCCGTGCTCTATCTGTGCATCCCCTCATACAACGAAGCCCCGACCGTGGGCGTGTTGCTCTGGCGCATCCGAAAGGTGTTCCAGGAGTATTCGCGTGAGTATGAGATCATCGTATACGACGACGCCAGCACCGACGGCACGCGCGAGACACTCGAGCCGTACCGGAAGGTGATGCCGCTCACCGTGATCGGATCGCGTGAACACGTGGGTTACTCGCGCGCCGTCGAGGCGCTGCTGAGGACGGCAAGCGATCGAACGAAGTATCCGCGCCGCGACGCCGTCGTGCTGATGCAGGCGGACTTCACCGATCAGCCGGAGCACCTGCCCGAGCTGGTGAAGCGCTTCGAGGGCGGCGCGGACGTCGTCGCGGTCGAACGCGTGATGAGCGAGTCCGCACCGGAATCCGTGCGAAAGCTCGCGCGGCTGGCGCGGTGGCTCCCTCGGCTGTGGCCCATTCGCTCGTTCGTCACGGTGCCCGGGGTGAAGGATCCGTTCGGCGGATTCCGGCTTCTCAGGATCAGTATCGTACGCGACCTGCTGAAGGAGCAGGGCGACCGGCCGTTTGCCGATACGCCCGTGTGGGCGACCAACGTCGAGCTCCTGCGCACGGCCGTGCGACTCGCCCGCCGGACCGAGAGCGTGCCTCTCGAATCGCGATGGGACCTCCGGCCGCGCGAAAGCCGCGTGAGGCCGTGGCCCGACGTGATCGATCTGGCCAAGCGCGGGTGGGCCGCGCGCTCGAGACCCTCGCCCGGCGCCGTCGCTTGAGCCGCTTCCTCGCGAGACGCGTCGCGGCGTTCGCGAGCCTGCTGCTCGCGCTCTCAGCCGCACCGCTGGCGGCCCAAGCGCATGCACGGGTGCCGTGGGCCGCCGGAGAGCGTCTCGAGTACAACGTCAGGCTCGCCGGAATCAGCAGCGGCGACGGCACCATGCAAGTCATGGGGATCGACACCATGCGCGGCCGCGCCGCCTGGCGGCTGCACTTCAACATCAAGGGAAGCACGCCGTTCGGCACGTACCACGTCGACGATTCGTACGACAGCTGGCTGGACGTCGAGTCGCTCAACTCGCTGCGCTTCGAACAGGATCTCTACGAGGGCGGGCGGCACACGCTGCGAAAGTACGACATCTTCCCGGCGCGCAGCATGTTCCATCAGGAGGGGAAGGAAGAGCGAAAATCCGTCGCAGAACCACTCGACGAAGCGTCTCTCTTCCTGTTCGTCCGGACTCTGCCGCTCGAGGTCGGGAAGGAATACACGTTCGACAGGTACTTCGATCCGAAAGCGAACCCCGTCGTGATCAAGGTGATTCGCAAGGACACGATCAACGTGCCTGCAGGACGCTTCGCGACCATCGTGTTGCAGCCGAGCTTCAACACGAGTGGACTCTTCTCACAGGACGGCCACGCCGAGATCTGGCTCTCCGACGACGACCAGCGCATACTCGTTCAGATGCAGACCCGCTTCGCCAAGGTCATCTCGCTCGGGCTGCAGCTGAAGAAGGTCACGTACGGGACCCCCGCGCCGGGTCCGTCGCCGGGAAAGAAGCCTTGAGCAACGGAAAGAAGCGGCCGGCCGAGACCGACCTCTCGCGCGTGCGCACGGTCCCGATCGCGAAGCGGCCGAACAAGGTGCGCGCCGAGGAGTTCTCTTCGCCGCCCGCCGACGATCGCTCGTTCGCCGCCTTCCTGCGCGCACTGCCGGATGTCCTCGTCGCGCGCGATTTCCTTCTGGTCGCAGACGCGATCGCCGGCGCCGCGCGCCGCAAGCGCGGCGTGATCGTCATGCTCGGCGGCCACATCGTGAAGACGGGCCTGGCACCCGTGCTCATCGACCTGATGAAGCGCGGCGTCATCACCCATCTGGCGATGAACGGGTCCGGAGCGATCCACGACTACGAGATCGCACGCTTCGGCGGCACCTCGGAGGACGTCCAGAGCGGACTGCGCGACGGCACCTTCGGGATGGCGGAGGAGACGGGGCGCGGCATGAACGACGCGTTCGTGCGCGGCAGCAAGGAAGCGCGCGGAATGGGCGAGGCGCTCGCGGTCGCGCTCGACGAGGAAAAATCGCTCGCGCACCCCGAGCTCTCGATCCTGCTCAACGCGTGGCGGCTCGACGTGCCGGTATCAGTGCACGCCGCGATCGGCGCGGAAATCATCCATCAGCACCCCGCGGCGAGCGGCGCCGCGATCGGCGATACGAGCCACCGCGATTTCCGGCGCCTCGCGGCGAGCATCGAGCGGATCGACGATGGCGGCGTGGTGCTCAACCTCGGCAGCGCCGTCATCATGCCCGAGGTGTTCCTCAAAGCGCTGACCATCGCGCGCAACGTGAACGCCGGCGCGCCGCGCGGGTTCGTCACCTGTGATCTCGACATGCAGCGCCACTACCGCCCGCACATGAACGTCGTTCAGCGGCCGACGATGGACAGCGGGAAGGGGTACGAGATCACGGGGCACCACGAGATCATGGTGCCAATGCTGGCTTGGGCGGTGGTCGAGCGCCTCGACGCGGGGATCAACAACAAGAGCGGGTAATCAGTAAGTCGTCGGCGCCCCCGAAAACCTGTCCCTGAGCCGCTTTGCCGAGCTCGGACTCACGATCGCGATCACGACGTACGCCACGGCGCCGATCAGCACGATCTTGAACGCCAGGTACGCCAAGCCGAAGAAGATCACGAACACTCCCCCGAGAATTCCGAAGACGAGCTTCATCACGAAAAGGCCGAGTATGGCCATCACGCCGATCGTGAACAGTGTGCGCAGCATAGAGGAATCCTCGAACGGGTCTGGTGGCTATACGAGCGGTGGCGAGAAGGTGTTTCAGCGAGTCCCGGGCCACACGATGACGCCCGGGATCCCCCTACAACGAGCCGTTGAAAATAGTAACTGTCTAACGTGATTATAGCAGTTAGCCCACTCTGGCGCTGACCTAAACCTCTCTCTAAATTAAAGTGATGGGCGAAACCCTCTATCACATCATGGGCAGGCACCGCAGCGAACCGCTGCCGGAGCGGAAGCCCAGCTGGCTCAAGGTGAAGGCCCCCGGCGGGCGCAACTACGTTCACCTGAAGAACCTCATGCGCGAACTCGACCTGCACACGGTCTGCGAGGAAGCGCACTGCCCCAACGTCGGCGAGTGCTGGGAGCACGGCACGGCCACCTTCATGATCCTCGGTGACGTCTGCACGAGGAACTGCGCGTACTGCGCCGTCGCGCATGGCCGGCCACCGAAGTATGACATGGCCGAGCCCTCCCGCGTCGCGGACGCCACCGCGCAAATGTCGCTCCGCCACCTCGTCCTCACCTCGGTCGACCGCGACGACCTCCCGGACTTCGGCGCTTGGGCTTTTGCCGAGACCATCCGCCTTGTGCACGAACGCGTGCCGGGCTGCTCGGTGGAAGTCCTCGTCCCCGATTTTCAGGGCAGCGTCGACTCCATCCGCGCGGTGCTCGAGGCGCAGCCGGAGATCTACAACCACAACACGGAGACCGTGCCGCGCCTCTACAAGAAGGCGCGCCCCGGCGGCCGATACGAGCGCGTGATGGAGATCTTTCGCGTCTCCAAGTCCATCGCGCCCGACATCCCGACCAAGACCGGAATGATCCTCGGCATGGGCGAGACCAACGAGGAAGTCCTCAAGACCATGCGCGAGCTGCGCGAAGTCGACGTCGATATCCTCACGCTCGGCCAGTATCTCCGTCCGTCGAACGACCATATCGAACTCGACCGGTACGTGACGCCGGACGACTTCAGGATGTTCTATCGCGAGGGCATGCAGATGGGATTCAAGCACGTGGAGAGCGCGCCGCTCGTGCGCTCCAGCTACCACGCGTGGGAACAGGTCCAGGCGGCGGGCGTGTAATGGCCATCAAGAAGCGAGCAGACTCAAGCGCGGCGAAAGGGCTGCACACGGAACTGCTCCACACGATGCTCCTCCAGCGACGCTTCGAGGAGAAAGTCGCCGAGGCGTACGCACTCGGGAAGATCGGCGGCTTCTGTCACCTCTACATCGGACAGGAAGCCGTCGGCACCGGCGTGATCTCCATGCTGCGCGACGACGACTACGTCATCACCACCTATCGCGATCACGGCCAGGCGATCGCGCGCGGCGTCACGCCGCGCAGCGTGATGGCGGAGCTGTTCGGACGTGTGGACGGCTGTTCGAAGGGCAAGGGCGGCTCGATGCACATCTTCGACCGCAACGTGAACTTCCTCGGCGGGCACGGCATCGTCGGCGCTCACGTACCCATCGCGACCGGTGTGGCGTTCGCCATCAAGTATCGCGGCGGCAACCAGGCGATCGTGTGCTTCATGGGTGAGGCCGCCGTGAACAACGGGGCGTTCCACGAAGCGCTGAACATGGCGGGGCTCTGGAAGCTCCCCGTGATCTACGTCATCGAGAACAACAAGTACGGCATGGGCACGGCGGTCGAGCGCGCATCGTCGATCAAGGACATGTACAAGCGCGGCGAGACGTACTCGATCACGAGCGCCGAAGTCGACGGCCAGGACGTGCTCGCCGTGCGCGACGCGATGGCCACGGCGCTCGAGCGGGCGCGCGACGACTATCAGCCGACGCTGCTCGAGATCCGCACGTACCGCTTCATGGGGCACTCGATGTCCGATGCGGTGAGCGGCACGTACCGCACGAAGGCGGAACTCGAGGAATACCTGAAGCGCGATCCGATCAATCTGCTCGAGGCGAAGATGAAGGCGGCCGGGGAGATCACGGACGCGCAGATCGCGGAGATGGAAAAAGAAATTGGGTTGGTGGTCCAGGATGCGTGGGATTTTGCGGATGCGAGTCCGGAGCCGCCGCTTGAAGCGCTATACGAAGATGTGCTCGTCGAAACCACCTCGGGCTAGAGCCAAAACTGCTAGGAATCGGTTCTTGGTCATTGGTCGTTGGTACTTGGCCGTGGCTTCGAGACCGCTCGACGCAGCGCGATGCTTGGCTAAGAACCAATGACCAACGACCAATGACCGATTACTCGCTTTTCAGAAGATGCCGCTCATAACCTACCGAGACGCCCTGAACCAAGCCTTACGCGAAGAAATGCATAAGGACGACCGCGTCTTCCTCATGGGCGAGGAAGTCGGCGTCTACAACGGCGCCTACAAAGTTTCGAAGGGCCTCCTCGAAGAATTCGGCGAGATGCGCGTCGTCGACACGCCGATCACGGAGCTCGGCTTCGCCGGCGTCGGCGTCGGTGCCGCGATGGTGGGGCTCCGCCCGATCGTCGAGTTCATGACGTGGAACTTCGCGCTCCTCGCGCTCGACCAGGTCGTGAATGCCGCCGCCAAGATGCTCTACATGTCGGGCGGCCAGTTCAACATGCCGATCGTCTTCCGCGGCCCCAACGGCGCGGCGCTGCAGCTCTCGGCGCAGCACTCGCAGTCGTGGGAGTCGTGGCTCGCGCACATTCCCGGCCTGAAAGTCGTTGCACCCGGAACGCCGTACGACGCGAAGGGTCTCCTCAAGAGCGCGATCCGCGACGACAACCCGGTGATCGTGCTCGAGGGCGAGATGCTCTACAACATCAAGGGCGAAGTGCCCGACGAGGAATACCTCATTCCGCTCGGCAAGGCCGAACTGAAGCGCGAGGGCGACCACTGCTCGATCATCACGAGCGGCAAGATGGTGCTCGTCGCGATGCAGGCAGCCGACCAACTCGCGAAGGAAGGCATCAAGATCGACGTGGTGGACCTGCGTACTATACGCCCCATGGACGTCGACGCGATCACGACCAGCGTGAAGAAGACCAATCGCGCGGTGGTGCTCGAAGAAGGCTGGGAAATTTGCGGCATCGGCGCGCAGATCGTGGACTACATCCAGCGCGATTGCTTCGATCATCTCGACGCGCCGGTGATTCGCGTGCATCAGGCCGACACGCCGATGCCGTACGCCAAGGCGCTCGAACGCGCGGCGAAGCCCGACCTGCCGAAGACCATCGCGGCGGTCAAGAAAGTCATGTACATCGAGGCCTGACGATGGCGACGAAAGTGTTCATGGAAGCGCTCTCGCCCACGATGGAAGAGGGGCGCCTCGTGAAGTGGCTCAAGAACGAGGGCGACGCCGTGAAGAGCGGTGACGTGCTCGCCGAAGTCGAAACCGACAAGGCCGTGATGGAGCTCGCGGCTCGCGGCGCAGGCGTGCTGCGCAAGCGGCTCGTCAACGAGGGCGAGGCTGTGCCGGTGGGCACGCTCGTCGGCGTGATCGCGTCGGCGGGGGAGGATATCTCGGCGCTTGTCGGTGCACCTAAGACGGGCGATGGAAGATCGAAGACCGAAGACGCTGGATCGAAGATGGAAGATGGAAGATCGAAGGCGCCCGCTGCGCCGGCTCCTGCACCGGCAGCGCCTCCATCTTCCATCTCTCCATCTTCGATCGCCGTTCCGCCTTCCAGCCGCAGCCTGTCCAGCCCCCTCGCAAAGAGGCTCGCATCCGAGAGCGGCCTCGATCTCGCCAGCGTCGCCGGCAGCGGCCCCGGCGGCCGAATCATCAAACGCGACATCGAAGCCGCCCTCGCGACTGGGTCGGCAGGCGGAGATCGGCCGTCATCTTCCATCTTCCATCCTACATCTTCCATCGATTTTGAGGACCTCCCCCTCAGCCTCATTCGCAAGACGATCGCGAGGAGACTCGCCGAGTCGATCGGTCCGATCCCCACGTTCTATCTCACGGCCGAGTTCGACCTCGAGCGCGCGAGCGAAATGCGCGCCGCGATGGCGGCGATGGGTGACGATTACAAGGTTTCATTCAACGACATCATCCTGAAGGCAACGGCCACTGCGCTCGCGCAGCACCCGGAAGTGAATGCGCACTGGCTCGGCGATCACATCCGCCTCCACCATCGCGTCCACCTCGGCATGGCGGTGGCGACCGATGACGGCCTCATTGTTCCGGTGATCTTCGACGCCGACAAGAAGCGCATGAGCGAGATCGCGATCGAATCGAAGATGCTCGCGAAGAAGGCGCGCGAACGGAAACTCACGCCGGCGGAGTACACGGGCTCGACGTTCTCCGTCTCGAATCTCGGCATGATGCAGATCGAGCAGTTCACCGCGATCATCAATCCGCCCGAGTGCGGCATCCTCGCGATCGGGGCGATCGAAGACAAGCCCGTCGTCGCCGCGGACGGATCCACGCAGATCCGCAAGCGCCTCCGCGTCACGATGAGCTGCGATCACCGCGCCATCGACGGCGCCGTGGGCGCGCGCTTCCTGCAGACGCTGCGCCGCATGATCGAAAATCCACTGATGCTGGTCTATTAAGGTCTACTGAGAATCGAAAGAGAAACACATGGCAACCTTTGACGTGATCTTCCTCGGCGGCGGCCCGGCCGGATATGTGGGCGCCATCCGCTGCGCCCAGCTCGGACTCAACGCCGCCGTCATCGAGCGTGAAGGGCTCGGCGGCACCTGCGTGCTCTGGGGCTGCATTCCCGCAAAGGCGCTGCTCGAGGCCGCGAACCTCGCGACGCGCGTGTCGCACGCCGCCGAGTTCGGCGTGGGCGTCGGCGAGGTGAAGCTCGACTTCGGCGTGGCGATGAAGCGCTCGCGCGACGTGAGCATCAGGAACTCCAAGGGCGTCGAGTTCCTCTTCAAGAAGAACAAGGTCACCTGGATCAAGGGCACGGGCACACTGGCGTCGAACAAGTCGGTGAAGGTCACGATGGCCGACGGAAAGAGCGAGACGCACAGTGCGACGAAGGCCGTGGTGATATCGACGGGATCGCGCGTGCGCGGGCTGCCGCAGGCCGGACTCGAGCTGAACAAAACGACCGTTATCTCATCGGATGAGGCGCTCGTCCTCGAGAAGGCGCCGAAGAGCATCGCCATCGTGGGCGCGGGCGCGGTGGGCTGCGAGTTCGCCGACGTCTTCCACGCGTTCGGCTCGAAGGTTTCGCTGATCGAAGCGATGCCGCGCATCCTGCCGCTGGAGGACGAGGATTCGTCCGCGGAGGTCCAGCGCAGCTTCAAGAAGCGCGGCATGGACGTCATGGCCGGCGCGAAGCTCACCGCCGCGAAGATCGGCAAGGATTCGGTGACGCTGACCGTCGAAGTGCAGGGCGCCAAGCAGGAGATCGTGGCCGATCGCGTGCTCGTCGCCACGGGCCGTGCCACGAACGTCGAGAACATCGGGCTCAAGGAAGCCGGCGTTCAGCTCACCGACCGCGGCTTCATCAAGATCAACGAGCGGATGGAAACGAGCGCGAAGGGGCTCTACGCGATCGGCGACGTCGCCGGCCCGCCGATGCTCGCGCACAAGGGCGAGCGCGAGGGCATGATCGTCGCCGAAGTCATCGCCGGGAAGCCGTTCCATCCGCTGAGCTACGGCAATATTCCGAACGCGACGTACTGCCACCCCGAGGTCGCCTCGATCGGCATGACCGAAGCGCAGGTGAAGGAAAAGAAGATCGACTACAAGGTCGGCAAGTTCCCGTACAGCGCGAACGGCCGCGCGCGCACATCGGGCGAGACCGAGGGCTTCGTGAAGATCATCCGCGACGCGAAGTACGGAGAGATCCTCGGCGCGCACATCGTGGGCGCGCACGCCACGGAGCTCATTCACGAGCTGGCCGTGGCTCGTGAGAACGAATTCACCGTCGAGGAGATCGAGCTGGCGATCCACGCGCACCCGACGCTGTCGGAGTCGATCGCGGAAGCCGTGCTCGATTCACTCGGCCGGGCAATACACATCTGAGCGAGGCCTTCGTTACGACAGATCACGCGGATTGGATCGGATACGGCAACTGAAACTGCCACCGCTTTATCACGGATTTCGCGGATCAACGGCCTGATACTTCAACTGCAAAAGCTTTTTGGGGGAACTGCCACTGCGGCGCGCGCCGTCTTTAGCAGTTCCCCCAAAGTTTTTGTTGTTGCCGTATCAGGCGGTTAATCCGCGAGATCCGTGTCAAGGCAGTGGCAGTGTCAGTTGTAGTATCCGATCCAATCAGCGCAAATCCGCATCTCCCCTGCAGGGCTCCTACGGCCACGGATCCGGATCGTCCGGGTCCCCGTCCGGCGCCGGCGCACCAGCCGGTGTGGGCGTCGCGATCATCTCGTATCCAACCGGCGGTTCCCCGCCCGCCAGGTTGCGCACGAAGTAGTCCCACACCTTCCGGACGCCGTACGCCGGGAGCATGTGCGGCGTATCCGGGAAGATGATCATGTCGAAGTCCTTGTTCGCCTTGATCAGCGCGTCCACCACGCGCAGCGTGTTCGACGTGTGCACGTTGTTGTCCATGTCGCCGTGCGTGAGCAGCAGCTTCCCCTTCAGGTTCTTCGCGAGCGTGTAGTTCGCCGCCGACTCGAAGTTGTCGGTGGCCTTCGCGCTGTCGGCCTTGTAGAGCCCCTGATACTTCTCGCCCCAGAAGAATCCGTACGTGCGGTTGTCGTGATTCCCCGACCCGCTCACCGCGACCTTGAAGAAATCCGGATAGCGGAGGATCGCGTCGGTCGACGCGAAGCCGCCGCCCGAGAATCCGTAGATCCCCACCTTGTCGATGTCGATGTAGTCGTACCTCGCAGCCAGCTGACGAATGGCCGCGATGTGATCCGGGATCCCGTTGTCGCCCATGTTGCCGTAGTAGAAATCGTGGAACGCCTTGGACCGTTTCGGGGTGCCCATGTGATCGAGCTGGATTACTATGAACCCCAGCTCGGCCAGCGAGCGCGCCTGCCCCGATCCGCCCGTGCTGAATCCCCAGTCGGCCACGCTGCCGACCTGCGGTCCGGGATAGATGTGCGTGATGATCGGATACTTCTTCGTCGGGTCGAAATTCGACGGCTTGTACATCAGGCCGTAGAGCGTGGTCACGTTGTCGCGCGCCTTCACCGTGAACAGTTCTGCCGGAGTCCAGCCGATGTTCTTCAGCAAGTTCACATCGGCCTTCTCGAGACTCATGAGCACGCTGCCGTCCGCGGCCGAGCGCAGCGTCGTGACCGGCGGCGCGTCGACCCGTGAATACGTATCGAGGAAGTAGCCGCCGGTCGGGACGAAAGTGATGCGATGGTTGCCGTCCTCCGGCGTGAGAAGCTTCATCCCCGCGCCGTCGAATCCGATGCTGTACAGGTGCGCGTAGTACGGCACACCGGGTTCCTTGCCCCAGGCGGTGAGATAGACCTTCTTCGCCGAATCGGCGACGTGTGCGATGCGCTCCACGGTGTATGCGCCCGACTCGAGCTGGTTCTTGAGCTTGCCCGTGGCGTCGTAGCGGTAGATGTGCAGCCAGCCGTCCTTCTGCGAGGGGAAGAAGATGTCGTCGCCGTTCGATGCGATTTCCCAGTTGCCCGAACCGCCGCCGTGCACGAGCTCGACGAACGTCGCGGCCGAGTCCTTGGTGATCGGAGTGGTCTTCCCCGTCGCGAGGTCCGCAGACAGCATCGTGACGCGCTTGGCGCCGCGCGTCGCGTCGAGCAGGTATAATTTCTCGGATTTCTTCGACCACTTGAGCGCGGCGAGTCCGCTCATGCCGTGCACGATCGTCGGCGGCTTCTCGTCCTGCATCTTCACGCTGGTGCGCGCCGCGACGTCGAGCACGTACGAGTCGTATCGAATGAGGATCGAGTCGCCCGGCGCGGCGTACGGATACGTCACGAGCCGCGGCTGCGGCTTGGTGGAGGAGTACAGCGCGTAGCGCCTCACACCGCGCTCATCGGCGCGAATCACCGCGATCTTCTTCGAGTCGGGCGACCAGATGAGCTGCGGGCGGCGGCGGGTCGGGCGGTCCGGTGGCAGCGTGCTCGGCGTCTCGGTGCCGTACGCGTACTGATCGATGCCGTCGGTGGTGAGCTGGATCGAGCTGTCGGGAAGCGTGAGCGAGTCGACGCGCGCCGGTCGCTTGGCGCCCTTCGTGGTGTCGGCCGCCGGCTTGAAGACATGAATGCCCGCGTGGCGCACGTAGATGTTGTAGTTGTGGCTGAACGCCTCCCACTTCTTGTCCGGCGAGAGTACTGCCCAGGTCGGCGTGTCGGGCTTGACGACTTTCGCCGTATCCGTCACCGTGCACGCGTACGTCGCGATCGTGCACTCGAACTGGCGCTTGCCCACGTTGAACTTGAGCGCGCGCTCGTCGTCGCTGAGCCGGAAGTTCGGGATTTTCGTGGGATCGAAGATCGTGTCGCCGGCCAGCGACATGACCTGCGCCAGGTGCACGTTGTCGAAGAGCGGCGCCTTGGTGCGCTTGACCGGGTCGATGAGATAGACCACCGGCTCGCCCTTCGGTGATGCCGACCGATAGTAGAAGCGCGTGCTGTCCTGCAGCCAGACCGGATTGACCGTCGCGTTGAGCACGAAGGCGCCCGAGGTGCGGATCAGGTCGGCTTTGGCGTAGTCGGGATGGGCCGGCGGTCGCGGCGCTGGACTCTGCGCGGCGAGCAGAACCGGGGCCGAAATCAGGGCAGCGAAGAAGAGTCGCATTTGTCTGGACGGTTGGTGAGGATATGGTGCTGGCGCGGCTCAAACGTAGAGCCGGCGCGCGAGGCTGGCCAGACGGGTTTCAAAAGGGATGAGCGACGGGTGAGGAGATCGCGAAGAGGCACAGGCGACGGGTGAGGGGCGACTTCGTGAAGAGCGACGCGCGAGGAGTGCGGAGACGTTCTCCTCGCTTCTCACGCGTCGCTCTTCGCCAGATCGCCCCTCACGCGTCGCTCGTTGCCCTGCGGTCGAATGCGCTAGATTGCACAGACTTGTGAATACCTCGCGTCCGCTCCTCGTCACCTCGCTCGGCACGCTCTCGTACGCCGAGGCCCTCGAAGTGCAGCGCGCCGCAGCCAGGGCGCGCATCGATGGCACCCTCGCGGACGACCTGCTGCTGCTCGTCGAACATCCCGCGGTGGTCACGACGGGCCGCTCGACGAAGGCCGCGCACGTGCTGCTCACGCCTGAAGCGCTCGCCGCCCGCGGCGTCGAGCTGTTCGACGTGGACCGCGGCGGCGACGTGACCTTCCACGGGCCGGGCCAACTCGTCGGCTATCCGATCGTCGATCTGCAGCACCACAAGGCGGACCTGCACTGGTATCTCCGCCAGCTCGAGGCCGCGCTGATTCGCGCGCTCGCCGCGTTCGACATTCGTGGCGAGCGCAATCAGGGGCTCACGGGTGTGTGGACGTCCGGCAGGAAGATCGCGTCGATCGGTGTGCACGCGCGGCAGTGGGTCACGTGGCACGGGTTTGCGCTCAACGTGACGACGGATCTCTCGTACTTCGATCTCCTCGTGCCGTGCGGAATCGCCGGCGTGACGATGACGTCGATCGAACAGGAGCTCTTGCGACGCGATGCCAACGCGTGCCTCGCGCCATCGCCCGCGCTGGGAGAAGAGGCGCGCGAGGCGGTCGTCACGGGGCTGGCCGAGACGTTCGGATGGGCGCCGCGAGAGTATTCCTTCGACGCACTGCGGGCGCAGCTCGCGATGGTCGCGCAGCCTGAACCAGCCATGAACCAGCCATGAACCAGCCATGAACCAGCCATGAACCAGCGATGAACCAGCCATGAACCAGCCATGAACCAGCCATGAAGAAGCTCCGCGCCTACATCGCCGCGCTCGTGTGCGCCGCCGCGTGTCACGGCGCGCCTGCGGTGCTGCCGCCCGCACCACCGCCGCCCGCGCCGCCGCCCCACTCGGTCACGCCGCGTTCGTACGCCGTGCTCGACAGCGGAGCCACGCGCATCACGATCTTCCTCGCGACGACGCGACGCGCGGTGCAGAGCGAACGCGCGGGCGACCGCTTCGGACCGGACGACGCCGATTCGCTGCAGTTCGCCGCCGTCGGCGTGAACGTGCCGCCGTACAGTGCCAGAGGCACCGGCGAGCTGCCCCGCCAGGGTTCGTTCAGCAGCGCGTTCTCTTCCGGACCGAATCCAGCGAAGGAGTTCTTCGTCACGTCGGTCATCCCGGCGGACTCGAATCGTTTCGTGCAGCGCGTCGCGGCCGATCTCGCGATCACGCGATCACGCAACATTCTCGTGTTCGTGCACGGGTTCAACACGTCGTTCGAGGACGCCGCCGTTCGCGCCGCCCAGATCGCCGCCGACCTCAACTTCGACGGCACGGTCGTTCTCTTTTCCTGGCCGTCGGCCGCCTCGGTCACCAGTTACGTCCGCGACCAGCAGGCCGCGCGCAACGCGGGATTCCACCTGCTGCGGCTGCTCCGCGGCGCGCTCGTCGCCGCGCAGCCCGATCACATCGAACTGCTCGGCCATTCCATGGGTTCCGAGACCATTGCCAAGGCACTCTCGCTCGCGCCCGCAATCGACTCGCTGCCGCGGTTCGATCAGGTGGTCTTCGCCGCGCCCGATCTCGACCGCCGCGTGTTCGGCCGCGAAATTCTCCCGCGCCTCGAGACGCGCGCCACCCGCGTCACGCTCTACGCCTCCAACGACGACGACGCCCTGCGCGTCTCACGCGCCGTCAACGGCGTCTGGCGCCTCGGACTCGGCGGCGATTCGCTCGTCGTCCTGAAGGGCATGGACACGATCGACGCCACGCGCGTGCGCGCCGACGCCCTCGGCCACACGCTGTTCGGCAACCAGGCGTTCCTCGCCGATCTCTCCGCGCTGTTCGCAGAGGGAAAGTCGCCCGCCGAGCGGCGGCTGCTCCCGGTGAAGCGAGGAGAACTTGTGTTCTATCGGTTTCGCGGGGATCCGCGCTAGAGGTGCCCGCACGGGACCGGTCGTTACCTCGCGCGCGCGCCGCAGCGATCACGCTGTGCTCGCTCGCGGTTCTCCTGGCCGTCGCCAGCGGCTGTTTTCGCCCATCGCCCGCACCGTATGCGCCGCACGACCCGGCGCTTGCAGGCTTTCCGCTCCTCTTCTATCCGTCGGCCGTGACGTCTGCGCCCGCGAAGGCGTTCGTCTTCTTCATCGGTAACGACATCGGCTTCTGGGGTGCGCACCAGGACCTGGCGAAGCGTCTCGCGGGAGCAGGATACGACGTCGTGGGACTCGACGTGAAGCTGTTCTTCGGCCGGCTCCCGGATGACTCGGCGGCGCGCGCGCGGCTCTTCGGCGACAGCGTAGCCGTGATGATCGCGCTCGCGCGACGCGAGCTCGGCGCCGACTCGATCCCGGTCGTGCTGGGCGGTCACTCACTGGGCGCCGAGGTGGCTAGCTGGATCGCGGCGCACGCGGCGCCTCCGCGACTCACGGGGCTGCTCCTGATCAGTTCGCGAGGGCGCGGCCACCTTCGCGCGACGCTCTCGGACATCGCGAACCGCTCCGCGCCCACGGAGCCGGGGAGTTACTCGGTGGCGGACAACATCGCCGCGCTCCCGGCCTCGGTGCGCGTGGCGATCGTGCGCGGCACCGACGACCGCTTCCGTGCGGACGACGCCGAGCTGATCAGGGCCGGCGGCGGGCGGATCGACAAGTGGTCGGTGCCCTGGGGCGGGCACTCCATGTCGAACATCCTGCTGGCGGGACCGTTCGTCGAGCGCGCCCTGGGGTGGACGCTGCGGCGCTGAGATGCCGCGCGAACATCATTTCGAAATCACGCCCCGCAGTCCTCGCGACACCAGTGCCGAGACGTTCGTGAGGATCCTCGGCAGCGCGATCCCGCCCCGCGACGCCAGGTAGCGCGGCTCCCAGACGGGATCGAACTTCTGCTTGAAGCCGCGAAGCCCCTGGAAGTTGTAGAAGTTCTCGGTGTGCTTGAACAGCAGCGATCCGACGCGGTTCCAGATGGGCGCGAGCTGCCGGTTCTCGAGGCCCGAGAGCGGCGCCATGCCCAGGTTGAAGTGGGCGAATCCCGCTTCGCGACCCCACAGCATCGACTGGACGAAGAGATACTCCATCGTTCCCTCAGGCGCACGCGAAGTGTAGCGCATCAGGTCCACCGTCACCTCCTCCTTCTCCGCGCCCTCCCAGAGGTTGGCGAACGCGACGATCTCCTCTCCCCGCCTGACGACCGCGATGGATGTGCTGCGCAGGTAGCGCTCGTTCCAGAAACCGAGCGAGAAGCCCTTCTCGCGGGAGCCTCGCGCGGCAAGCCATTCATCCGAAATCACCTTGAGTTGCGGAAGGATGGCGTCGATCTCCGAGCCACGATGCATCTCGAATCGGCCTCCTGCGGCCTCCACGACTCGCACCACCCGGCGCAGACGCTTTCGCGCGCCACCATCGAGGCTGAAGTCACGCAGCGGGACGCGACCTTCCTCGCCCAGCTTGAGCAGCGAGAGTCCCATGTCGAGGTAGAGGGGAAGGTTGTGCTTGCGCACCTGATAGAACACCGTCGCGGCGCCCTGACGATCGGCGAGCGCGCGAAATTCCCAGGCGAGGTCCTTCCGGTGGCGCGGCGAACCGATCGGGTCGCCCATGGCGACGAAGCTGCCGCCCTCGACTCCGTACATCACGAACGCGGTCCCGTCGTCCGAAAAGAGGAGCGACTTGTCGCCGAGCAGCGCAAGATAGGAAAGCGTGTCAGGGGAGGCATGCACGATCGTTTCCACCCGATCGAGCGTCGGGGCGTCCGGCGCCGCGGATTTCCACGGGACGGGGCGCAGCAGGCGGTGCAGCGCGATGAGCGCGATACCCACCGAAACGCCGACCATTGACCGGAAGAAACGCGGTGTATCGCCTCGGAGGGCGAACTGCCACCAGAGCTCGTTCGAATACGCGACGTTCTTGTAGGCGAAGAACCCGAGCCACGCGCTCATCGCGAGCACGGTGACGATCATGAGGATCCACCGGACCGAGAGGAACTCGGCGGTGAGCGAGGAACGCCGGTAGAAATGCCGGCGTGCCGGGAGGAGGGTCACCAGGATGACGGCCAGCGCGGCGGCTTCCTCGTAGTCCCACCCCTTGAGAAGCGAGGCGACGATGCCGACGAGAAGCGCGGCGACGGTGAGGTAGTACGCGGCGTCGAGGCGGCGGCCGAGGCCGTGTGCGAGGATGAGAAGCGCCGCGCCCGTCAGGCTTGCGACGAAGTGGGACGACTCGATGACCGCGAGCGGGACCAGGTCTCCGATGAATCGCAACCGGAGGCGCATCTCCGGCGTCGCGCCGGAGAAGAGCAGGATCATGCCGCCGATGAAGGTCGTGAGCGAGAAGAGTGCGGGCGCGGCGAGTGGCACCCACCCGCTCGCGACGCGAGCGGCGCGCGCCAGCCGCGACCGGCCGCGCGAAAGCTCGCTGGCCGCGAGCAACATGAGCGCGATCGCGAGCGGAAAGAGATAGTAGATGATGCGGAATACGATTACCGCGCCGAGGAGCCGGGTGGGCTCGACATGGCGGCTGAGCAGCGCGACGAATGTGAACTCGAACACACCCAGTCCGCCGGGCACGTGGCTCACCAGGCCGGCCACCTGCGCAAGCACGAACGCGCAGAGCATGACGCCGAAGGTCACGTCCGGCGAGGCCTGCGGCAGCACGGACCAGAGCACCGCGGCCACGAGCAGCCAGTCCACGATCGAAATGGCGACCTGCGCCATCGCGATCCGGCCCGACGGCGGAACGAACTCCCACCCGAGTAGGCGAATCGGGCGGCGGAACCGTGCGCACGCGAAGAGGTAGGCCGCGACCGTGAGCAGCAGGAGCGCGCCGACGGCCCGCAGGCTCGAGAGCGCAACGCCGAAGATCGCGTCGGGCCCGCTGGGCGTGAGGAGGAGCGACCCTCCGGCGACCGACAGCACGCCCAGCCAGAAAGTCACCGAGTTGAAGGCGATCGTGAGGGCGATGTCCGCGCTCGAAAGTCCGGCCGCGTTGTACAGCCGGTAGCGCAGGCCGCCGCCCAGCAGCAACGGGAATCCGAGCGCGTTGGAGAATGAAAACGCGATGAAGGAGATGAACGCGACGCGCTTCGCCGGGAGGTCGCTCTTGATGTAGCGGAGCGCGAGCACGTCGTAGGTGGCGAGCGCCGCGTATGCGCCGATCGCGAAGAGCGTCCCCCGCACGATGAAGATCGGGTCGAGGGTTCGCACGGCGAGTCGTATTTGCCGGAGGTTGTAGGTCGCGAACTCCCGGCGCAGGGAGTAGAGCGCGACGGCAAATACGACGCCTCCGACGGCCATTCCGAGCCACCGGGTCCAGCGCCAACCTCGTGGCTCGAGCGCCGCCCCCTCGATCGCGACGGTGGTCACGGCAGCTGAAGGTGATTCATTATCCGATCGATAACGCCGTCCTCGGCAATGGACGCGGCCATGATTGAGGTACTATCCACACCCGGGTATCCTTCCGGGAACCACTTGAGGCGACGCACTGATTCATGCTGGCCCGATGACGACAACTTTCAAATGCCGCCTCGCCTTCGCGGCTCTTGTAATATCGTTCGGCGTCGGGCCCCGCGAAACAGCGGCCCAAAGTGTGAACCAGATCGGAGCGTGGGACGGACTCGTGCTGTCCCCGGTGGGCGCGCTGACGCCCGTCGCCCGCGACCCCGGCGACCTCGCGCCCGGTGGCAACGAGTTGTCGCTGCGGTACAGCCGCTGGAGCTACGACCCCGACGACGCCGTGCACGACGACCTCGGGGTGACGTGGTCGCACGGCCTCGGAATCGCGAGAGCGCAGCTTTCGCTCACGGGCGCATATGAGCTCGTCGAGTGCCCGACCTGCTCCGCATGGGTTTCGGGAGGCCTCGACGTGCAATCCACCCTGTGGGATCACGGCTTCGCGAGAACGGACCGTCGGCCGATCCGGATGGGAATTGGCGTGCGAGTGAGCCTTGGTGGCGCCAAGTATCTCGGCCCCGAGGGCTCGACCGCCGGCTCGGCCGCCGTCACGGTGCCGATCGACATTGGGCTGCCGCTCTTGCGAGCCTCGTCGCTGTGCGCCTCGATCGCACCGGGGTTCGGATACGGGCACGTGACCGGCAGCGACTTCGCCGCCGGCGAGTTCCTTCCCATGATCGGTGCGGCAGTCTCATGGACGGTCGCCTCCAGGGTCGGCGTCAACGTCGGCGTGCAGAGAATCGTCATCGCCGGAGGCCCGACCCAGGTAGGGGCGGCGCTTTCGTGGAAGCTCAGGGCCGCCGGGCCCGCTCGGCCATGAGCGCACGCAGCGTCGCGGGCATCGCGATCGTTTCAGTCCTCGTCGCCTGTTCGACCTACGGGCCCACGGGCGCGGGAGAGAGCAGCGATTGGTCGGACGGCACTGCCGCGCACGTGACGGTGGTCGGTGCGCTGACGCGGACGTTCCTGGTGCACGTGCCGTCGCATCGGCGCCTCAGCTCATCCGGGCTTCCGCGGCCATGGCCGCTCGTGATTGTGCTGCACGGCAGCGGCGGCGACGCGAGTGCCGTCGAACGGCAGTCCGGCATGGACTCGCTCGCGGACGCCCAGCGCTTCCTCGTTGCGTACCCAAACGGCACCGGCGGCGCGTTCAATCTCTATCCGTCGGACTGGAACGCGGGCACGTGCTGCGGTGCCGCCAACCGGGACAATATCGACGACCTCGGATTCATCGCCGCGCTCATCAAGACGGTCGCCGTGCACGTCCCGCTTGATTCGCGCAGGGTGTACGTCGCGGGATTCTCCGCCGGTGGATACATGGCGTACGAAGTGGGTTGCCAGCTCGCCACAACCGTCGCCGCGATCGGCGTCGTCGAAGGAAGCCTGGCGGACGATTCGTGCAATCCTGCAGCGCCGGTTCCCCTGTTTGCCGTACACGGGACCGACGACCCCGAAGTTCCGTTCGGCCAGGATGCGCCCTCGCCGCCAGGTCCGGTACCGGTGCTGGCCGACGGCCTGCCGCCGTCGGTGCAGTTCTGGGCCGCCCTGAACGGGTGTACCGCAACGACCGCCAAGGGGGCGGCCAAGAGCACGTCGGCGAATGTGGTTCAGACGAGCTGGACTTCGTGTCTCGCCGCCGACGTCGATTTCTATTCGATCCAGGACGGAACGCACGGTTGGCCCGGAGGACCGGACGATCCGGGTGCGCTACCGCCGATGAATGAGATGAAGGCCTCTGTCCTGATGTGGCAGTTCTTCATCGCACACGTGCGGTAGCAGCGCGGTAGCAGCGCGGTAGTACCGCGGCCGCCGCGACCCGGTCAGCGCGGCTGCACAGTGGGAAACACTTTCTTGAACCCGCGCGCACGGTAGATCCCCACGCGCACCGCTTCGGCGCCCGCGCGACGGATCACCAGCGTGTCGGCCACCTCGAACGACTCGAAGTAAGGCGAGAACGCAGCGACCACGTCGTCATTCGGCTTGATCTTCTTCACGAACACCGCATCCCGGCCGAGAAAGGTGCGATCGTCGTTCATGTAGTAGAAATGATGCGGGTCGACGCAAAGACAGAGCATGGGAACGTCCGGGCCGGCGCCGAGCGCCGCCTGCCCCGCCTGGATCCAGCTCGGCGCCGCCAGAAACTCGCCGTGAGCGAGCATGCGCCTGGCATCGAGCGTCGGCCGAAGCTCGCGCCATGAAATCAGGTCCGTGGTCGGATCGCCCTTCGCGAACAACGCCGGCGCGACGCGCTCCATCCAGCCGTTTGCGGTCTGCGTGGCGAGAATCACGACGAGCACGATGAAGCTCCACGCACTCCATCGCAGCCATCGCCTCGTGAGCGCGTCGCCGCGCTCCAGCCGGCTCGCGACCGCCGCGCCGAGAATCGGGAAGAGCATCAGGTAGCCCGGCGCCTGCCAGTGCGGAAGGCCTTCGTTACCCCGCAGCGCGATCAGCGTGAACGCCGCGATCGGCCCGATGCCGAGACACACGAAAAACCAGCGCGCCGCATCGCGCGGTCCCGATCGCAAGGCGGCCCACAGAACGACCACCAGCGGCACCCAGATCCACGGCAATACGTATGCCGCCTGACCGGCGATGCTGGCGAGCATCGTGCCGAAATGCAGCCCGCCTCGCCCCGCCGCGCGACCACCCTGAAAGACGAACGACGCCCACCCGTGCTCACGATTCCACACGAGCACCGGCGTGAACATCGCGAGCGCCACCAGTGCACCGAGGTACGGCCCCGGACGCACAAGCCACTTGCGATGCGGCGCGCTCGTCAGGAGGAACAGGAACGTTCCCGCGAGCACGAACACACCGTGATACTTGGAGAGCATCGCGAGCCCGGCAAAGACTCCCGCGACCATCCACCGGAACGTATCGGGGCCGCGAAGCAGCTGCGACGGACCTGGCCGAGCCGAGGTCTGGCGCGGAGCGAACGTCGACGCGCCGTCAAAGAGGATCTCGACGATCACGCTCACCGACGCGAGCATGAACAGCATGAGCGGCCCGTCAGGCAGCACCCATCCACCCGTCGTCACGCTGAACACGGCCGAGATGTTCAGCAGGAGCGCGGCCAGCGCGCCCGCGTGCTCACCGAAGAATCGGGCGCCCACGCGATACATCAGCCAGGTGGTGGCGGCGAAACACACCACGAACGGGAAGCGCACGACTTCCCCGCTCTCGCTGTGCGCGAGCTTCGCCATCGCGCCCGCGAGCCAGAAGTGCAGCGGCGGATGATCGAAGTACGAGAGCGACAACTGCCGCGCGACGGCGACGGCATAGGATTCGTCCACGCCGAGCCCGGTGGACTCCGCGAGGAGAAAGCGCAGCAGCGCGCCCGCGGCGAGTACGGCGATGACCACCGAGCGCGCGTCAAATTCCTTGCGGGAAAATGACGACGCTGCGTTCGCGGGCGCTCGCGGGTCGTTGAGTGGTGGGGTCACTATATTCGAATCTCATGCACGATGACGCCCGCGTCTACCCTTCCCGCATCCGCGAAGTCGAGGCCAAGCGCGCGACGGACTTCGCCGCCGAGCTGAATCCGGCGCAGCTGCGGGCGGCCACCCACGCGGACGGGCCGCTCCTGATCATCGCCGGCGCCGGCACGGGCAAGACGCGCACGCTGGTGTATCGCGTCGCGCATCTGCTCGAGAAGGGCGTCCGCCCGGAGCGCATACTGCTCCTGACGTTCACGCGGCGCTCCGCGCAGGAAATGCTCGGCCGCGCCGAGCGTCTCGTCGGGAGTGCGAGCCGCGCCGTGCACGGCGGCACCTTCCACGCGACCGCGCACCGCCTGTTGCGACGCTTCGGCCAGTCCGCCGGGCTCCCCGCGGACTTCACGATCATGGACCAGTCCGACGCCGAAGACCTGATGCAGCTCTCGCGCGCCAAACTGGGCTTCTCCGAAAAGAAGAAACGATTCCCCAAGAAGGCCACGCTCCACCAGGTGTACTCGCGGCACGTGAACACGGAGATTCCCGTGCCCGCGATCCTCAGCGAGGACTATCCCCAGTTTCGCGAGTACGAGGAGGATTTCTCGCGCATCTACGCGGATTACACATCGCGCAAGAGCGAGCGCAACCTCGTCGACTATGATGACCTCCTGCTCTTCTGGGCGATGCTCGTCGAATCGGACGGCGCGCTCGCCGACAAGATCGCCTCGCTCTACGACCACATCCTCGTGGACGAGTACCAGGACACGAACCAGCTGCAGTCGCGCATCCTGCGAGGCATGTGCCGCACGCACCGCAACATCACCGTCGTGGGCGACGACGCGCAGAGCATTTATTCGTTCCGCGGCGCGACCATTCGCAACATCCTCGATTTCCCCGCGCAGTTCGAGGGGGCCGCAGTCGTTCCGCTCGAGGAGAACTACCGGTCCACGCAACCGATCCTCGACGTCACCAACACCGTGATCTCGCGCGCCGAGGAGCGCTACACGAAGAACCTCTTCACCAAACGCACGGGCGGCGAGAAGCCGTGGCTCGTCACCGCGCACGACGAGCAGGCACAGACGCGCTTCGTGGTGGACCGCATTCTCGAACTGCACGAGGAAGGCGTTCCGCTCCACGAGATGGCCGTGCTCTTCCGCGCCGGCTACATGAGCGCCGATCTCGAGATCGAGCTCACCGCGCGCAGCATCCCGTTCGAGAAGTGGGGCGGAATCAAGTTCCTCGAGGCCGCGCACGTGAAGGATGTCCTCGCGTTCCTGCGCATTCTCGAGAACCCGCGCGACGAAGTGAGCTGGTATCGGCTCCTCATGCTCATGCCGGGAATCGGCGAAGCGACGGCCCGCGGCGCGATCGATTCGATGGCGCTGGCCGCCTGGGAATCCGGTGCGTTCGGCCGGTACGAGCCGCCGCCCCGCGCGCGCGCGGCGCACGCCGAGCTCGTGCTGCTCCTGGACGCGCTCAGAACGAACCCAACGGACGTGGAGGGTGCCGTGACCGTGGAGATCGCGCGCGTCCGCCGCCTCTACGACGACATCCTGCGCGAACGATACGATCGCGTGGAGCCGCGGCTCTCCGATCTCGACCAATTGCAGACGATCGCCGGCGGTTATCCGAGCCGCGCCGCGTTTCTCTCGGCGCTGGCGCTCGAGCCGCCACAGGCGACGCAGGATTTCGGATTCGGCACGGGCAGCGAGGACGACGTGCTCATCCTCAGCACCGCGCACAGCGCCAAGGGACGCGAGTGGGACGCCGTCTTCGTGATCTGGGCCGTGGATGGCTGGTTCCCTTCCGCCCGCTCACTCGGCGACGACGACCAGATCGAAGAAGAACGCCGCCTGATGTACGTCGCGATGACGCGGCCGCGCAATCACCTCTTCGTCACGTATCCGCTCAACGTCTACGACACGCGCCGCGGCGCCGACTACTCCATGGACCAGCTCTCGCGCTTCATCGATCGCGGCGTGCGCGAGGGAATGCAGCGCGTCGTGGTCGACCGCCCGGAGTCCGCGCCGCCCGACCCCGCCGCGGGCCCACTCCCCGTGGTGGACCTGCGCGCGATGCTCAAGGGGCGTTTCGGGGCATAGCCGGCGGCGGTCCGGCCGCCTGGAGCCATCTCGCGAACAATTTTGCGAGGACAGGAGCTGCTCTGGAGAGGGACGAGCGACGCGTGAGGGGATTGCGAAGAGGGACGAGCGACGCGTGAGGGGCGATCTGGCGAAGAGCGACGTGTGAGCAGCGAGGAGACGTTCTCCGCACTCCTCACGCGTCGCTCTTCGCCAGATCGCCCCTCACCCGTCGCTCATCGCGTTTCGCCAGATCGCCCCTC
>Ga0208587_1000141_pt1 | contig 37541 bp, 32 predicted proteins | sample NGESurdeep092012_7_FD_184472 | JGI IMG/M metagenome (GOLD analysis project Ga0208587, IMG submission 184472) | Arctic peat soil microbial communities from Barrow, Alaska - NGEE Surface sample 210 deep-092012 (SPAdes) | ecosystem: Environmental > Terrestrial > Soil > Wetlands > Peat ...
GCATCCTGGGCCGCGACCTGGCGAGTCAGGTAGTCATACCCCGACCCCGCCGTCAGCTTGTGGATGCTCATCGTCACGCAGTCCCTAAGGCAATCTGCTACGCTATAGGGTCAGTAGTTGAAGGTTCAATTACCATAATGCAAGAGGTGTGTCGCACATCGATTTCGGCAGTTTCTTGGGGGTGCGTGGGTGGTGATGATGTTGGGCTCCGGTGACCGCTGGGAGTGGTCGGGGCGTCTTAGGGACGTATGACGGTTCGGAGCGCGGAAAGGGTGACGCGATGGGTCAACGGTCGATCAGACAGGATGCTCGGCGGGCGGCGCTGGATGCGCGGGCCAAATCTAGGCGGGAGCGTGCCGAGCGCGACAAGCGGCTCGAGGACCTGGCGGTGCGGGTGCTGGTTGCCGTGCGTGAGCGGGATGCGGCGGTGGTTGAAGCCGACCGCGGGGCGGGGAGGGCCTTGCGCGAGATGACCGAGGACGAAGGGCTGTCGGTACGCGAGGCGGTCAAGTGGTGCGGGGACGAGATCAGTACTCGGGAGGCAGTGCGGATGCGTCGCCTCGCCGTGGACGTCGAGGTGGGGACGACCAAGGTCGATGACAACAACTCACGGTAGGTCGTGAACGAGCACCTGCGGCAAGCGAGGGAAAGCTGACCAGCCTTGGCAGATGCGCGACGGGTTCACGACCGATCAAGCCCCTGACCACAGGGGTGAGGGAACTAGCCGGAGGTCATGTTCCAGTCCGCCAAGGAACACAAACTCAACCCCGGCGCAGGGCTGTAGGAGTTGCCCTTTGGCGCGGATGGCCGGGTCCAGGAGGGCTTGGTCGTGGTCCCGTCCGGGAACATCGAGGGTAGGACGGGTCGCGCGCCGTGAGCATGGATGAGGCGTCCATAACCAAAAGGCAAGGCCGCCTCCAAGCCACACCCACCTATTCGGTCGCCCAGCACGAGCGAGCATCCGTACGAGAGTCTTCCCGATGCTGTACACATAGACTCGCGATCAGGTCGCCGACTTGTCACGGCGGAAGAAGGGGCAGTGAACGATCTGGCGCGACTGTAAGTCTGGCGCTGGCGAGCGCCACAGCATGGCCGTGCCCTTCTACTAATGTCGGGAGTTATGAACGATGGTCGCGGAGACGCTGGATACGACTGAGGCCTTGCGGCTGGTACTTGGGGTTTCGCGTCTCGGTGAGAACGATCTCCGAGGGTGGTGGCGGGGTCACGCGCTGGACACAACCGGCCGGTACGTACTCTCCGGCATGTTTCGACGTACCTGGCGCCCTGCCGCGCTCGAGCTCGACGTCGCTGCTGCCACCCGCACGCATAACGAGCTTCTGGGTCGATCAACTGCCCTGCATCTCTTCTCCGACCTGCTCCCATTTCGGCGCTGGTCCATTGGCTGGTTGGCTGAGCAGAAGACCGTTGCCGACCAGGATCCCCTGTTGAGTCTTCTCGAGGGGTGGACCCCGGAGACGTCGACAGACACCCTGCGTGCATGGTCCGCGTCGACCGCACCCCTTCACGGAGAGACTCTGGGCGAAGGTCTACTGATCGGAAGGCTGACACCCACCGAAGTTGCTGATCCGTCGACGCTTCTCGAGGTGGCACAGCTGCTCGTGCGCGCGTATCTCGATCAGGGCGAGCAACTTCGCCCGCCCTACTTCGACCTTGCGCGATGACGAGGTTCAACTCGAACATTCAAAAGGGGGGCGCACTCCTCGATGATGCGCGCCGCCTTGTGGAGGTGTGGGATCTCAACGACGACTCGGTCGTCAACTTGGCCCGCATCGACGGCGAGAACCTCTTGGCGAAGCCGTCGCGGGCTCGATCAGCCGATGTTTTGCAGCGAGTCCTGGTGCCTCGGCTGGTGGAGCCTGGCCCGGACGTCATGGCGGCCCTGAAACAGTTGTTGCCGTCGCCGCGCGGTTTCGCGGACGCTTACTACTTTGAGGCTGCCCGCGAGAACCAGCTTCTTGCCGCCTTTGCCGAGGGGCCGTTGTTCAGCTGGTGGGAAGCGGGTCGAGTGACGATCCAGGTCGACGATGTTGTTCGGTGGCTTGACGAGCTGGTAGAGCGCGGTGAGGTGCATCCCTGGACCGTGACGATCCGCACAAAGGTTGCCCGTGGACTCTTGGCCGCCCTGCGCGACTTCGGTGTTCTCAAGGGTGCAGTCAATAAGGAGTTTGCTCGCACGTCCCTCAGCCTCGCCGGCTTCGCTTACGTGGCGTTCCGCCTGCACCAGTCAGGCGCCTCTTCGCGAGCTTTGCTGACGAGCCGGGTGTGGCGCCGCTGGCTACTCGATCAAGGTCGGGTTACCGAGCTGTTCTACGAAGCCGCTCGTCACGGACTGCTCCGCTACTCCTCTGCGGGGAGCTCGGTGCGGGTTGACTGGTTGCAGGATTCGCTGCCGGAGGTCGTTCATGCCGTTGCGTGAAGAGGTTCAAGGTATCGGCCAACGCATCGTCGACTTTCACGAACGCGGCGGCGAACCGCCCTACCTGCTCTACGTTTACCCACCCACAGATGAGTGGACGGTCCGGCGCGACCTCAAAGAACTTCAGCTTTGGTTGGAGGCGCCGAACCATGGAGTCCGCTGCGCGGCTATCTCCCTGGCGGATCTGTTCTGGCAGTCGCTCGAGGCGGAGGGATGGATCGACGAGTTGATCGCACAGGAGGCTGATGCCCGCGGCGACGAAAGGGTCTTGACCGATGTCTTCCGATCCGTGAGCGAGATCCTCCGCCAGACGCCGACTCTTCCCGATCGTGTGGTGGCCGCCGTCGAGCAGTTTGGCGACGAGCGCACCGCCGTGTTCCTGTACCGCGCCGGAGCACTGTTCCCGGCATACCGAACGTCAACGTTAATCGATGATCTGCGTGGCCGCGTCCGGCAGCCTGTCACGCTGCTCTATCCCGGCAGCGTTGTTGGAGACTACGGGCTGAAATTCATGGATCGGACCGAGCCAACCTACGGTTATCGGGCTCTGATCATTCCACGAGGGGAACGCCTGTGAAGATCAAAGAACTGTTCCGGGGGAATATCGGCCGCCGTATCGAACCAGTGATCCATGTCGATCTCTCGGACGAACACACTGTCTCTGATGAGATTGACGAGTACGTCGTCACAGACAACATCCGCGACTGTCTTGAGGAGCTCGTCGATCTGTACGGTGAGACGGCACTCAACCCCAGTGAGTCCACGAACGTCTGGGTGAGTGGGTTCTTCGGCTCGGGTAAGAGCAGTTTTGCAAAGATGGCCGGCTATGCGCTGAGCAACCCCGTGGTCGACGGTCGCACTGCCACTGCCCGACTCCTAGCCCGCACGAACTCGATCAAGCTCGAGGCGCTCCTGACGACCGCCCACACCAAGGCCCCCGCAATCACCGTCTTTCTCGATCTTTCCAGCGGCCGCGACGTGAATCGCGAAGGCGAGAGTCTGCTCTTTCCCGTCTATCGGGCCCTTCTCAGGAGGCTTGGTTACTCGGCCAACGAACATCTCGCCGAACTGGAGATCACCCTCGAACACGAAGAACGGCTCGACGCGTTCGAGACGGCGGTCCTCGAGGCAACCGGGGGCAGACAATGGGCGCAGGTTCGTGACGTCGCGCTGGCCAGGAACTACGCGAGCCGGGCTCTGCACATCATCGATGTTGCCAACTTCCCCAGCGCGGACTCGTGGGCAAAGGGATACCGGGCGCCCAACATGGATCACAACTGGCTTGCGACCCGGACAATCGAGTTGCTCAGACGCCGGGGAGAGGGCGCGAAGTGCGTCGTGTTCGTGGTCGATGAAGTTGGCCAGTACGTTGCCCGCAGCATCAAACGTATGTTTGATCTCCAGGGCTTGGCTGAGGCCTTCCAAAAAAAGCAAGGGCCGATATGGCTCATAGTGACTTCCCAAGAGAAGCTGAACGACGTCGTCGATAGCCTCGAGTCCCGCCAAGTCGAGTACGCACGCGTCAAGGAGAGGTTCCCGCTTCAACTGGACCTCCTCCCAAGCGACATCCGTGAGGTCACCAGTCGACGTGTGCTCGACAAGACGGACACCGGCCAGACGATCATCCGCGAACTGTTCGCCACCCATCGCGGTCAGCTCAACACCAACGTGCGTCTCGAGTCCCCTACCCGCGCTGCAGACTTGGCCGAAGATGAATTCGTGCGCCTGTACCCTTTGGTGCCCTACCAGGTGCAACTGCTTATTGACGCCGTATCGGCGCGACGGGCCCAAGGCGGCGGGTCGCCGATGCTCGGTGGCTCAAACCGCACAATCATCAGGCTCGCCCAGCAACTGATCATCGACCCGAACAACGGTTTGGGAGAGGAGAAGGTTGGGGCACTCGTCACGCTCGATCGGGCGTCTCGACTGCTGGAAGAAGCGATCCCGACATCGTGGCGCGCCGAGATTGAACAGGTCGCCGAGAAGTACACACCGGATGGCACCGAGAGCCACATCCTGCAATCCATCACCCTGTGCTCCGACGTGCCTGCCTTGGCGCTCTCCGAAGCCAACCTCGCCGCGTTGCTCCATTCGCACATCGATGCCGAGAGTTGTCGTCCCGAGGTGGCCGACGCGCTCGTCAAGCTCGTTGGGGACGATCGACTCCGTGCCGGCGATGACGGTTACCAGATTCAGTCGCCTGAACAGAAGGACTGGGAGAAGGTCCGAAAGGGTAAGGAGCCGCGTCCGGCCGACGCCATCCGGATCCGCAAGGTGATGATCCGTCAGGCGCTCACTGGGCTCAGCGTCACCAAGGGTCGTTCCTTCAAGGTCGAGCTTTGGGTCGAGGGTGAGAAGCTCGCCGACGGAGATGTCCCGCTCTATATCGAAGAAGCTGATCATGCGCGCCGGGAGCACCTCCGCAACGCATCCCGGGAGGAGACGGCAGCGAACCGTGTCACTTGGCTTTACTCCCTGAGCGACGAAACGTACCGAGCCATCGAAGAGTGGTATCGAAGCGACGAGATGATTAGGGCAAAGGACATCCCGGCGAAGAGCATTGCGGACGTCGAGCTGCTTGGAGAAGAACGTCAGCGTCACGGTCGGCTCGAGCGCCAGCTCGTCGAGCGCCTCACGCGCGACTTGAATGTTGGCCAGGTGGCCTTTCGCGGGACGCTTGAGGACGCGCCACCTGGCACGATCACCCAGGCTGCGCAGAAGTTGATGACGGAACGAATCGCCATCATCTTCGACCAACTGGACCACTTCGCAGCGCAGCTCACAGCTAAAGACGTCATGACCGTCCTGCGTACGGAAGACCTTGCCACTGTTGCGCCGGGTCTCACCGAGAGCGGCATCGGACTGGTGCATCTCACTCCGCAGGGATACCAGATCGTCACCGAGGCGGGTCCGCTCGACGATGTCATGAAGATCGTGAAGAACGAGATCAACTACGGCCATCTCGTCACCGGTGGGGTGCTGGCGACTAAACTTGCCGCACCGTCGCGAGGTGCCGCAATCGAGGTGGTGCAAGCGCTCTGTGCTGCTGCAATCCGCGCTGGCCTCCTCGAGGCCACCTACCAGGGTGCCAAGATTGGCACGCCTTCCGACCACAGGCTCGACCGTGTCTTCGGAAAGCTCACTGACTTCCGCGGCACGTCGTTTGCTCCCCCCTCGGCCGGGCCGACGGTGCAGACACGCGTTCAGGTCGCGCAGAGCCTCGACAAGCTCACCGGTGCGAAGTCGCCCATCGATGCCACAGGCTTGTCCTCCGCGCTGCGGGGCTTCTTCATACCTGATAGCGAGATCTGCGCAACGATCAGCGCCGGACTTAGAGGTGCCGATATCTCGGTGCCAGACGCCGTCACGAGGCTCCAGAACGTCGTCGCCTCGTTCCGCCTTGCGAGTGACGCGGACGTCATCACGTCGGCGGCAGCTGCGTGGGCTGACCTGGCCGCAGACCACGACACAGTTCGGAAGATGGCCGACTCGCTCGATGAGGACCTCCCCCTGGTGAGAAAGGCCCGCGTAGAGGTCATCGCCGGCGCCGATGGTCTGCCAAGCGACGCGGTCGAGGCATGCGCCGAGCTCGCCGACCTGCTCGCAGCCGGTGATCTTCTCACCCACAGAGGCCGGATCAAGGAGCTCAAGAACAAGGTCGCCGACGCTCGACTCAAGGCTCAAGACGAGGCCATTGCAGCGCTCACGGAGAAGGTCCAGGCGCTCCGAACCGCGCTGCGTCAGAGGTTCACCGACATGGACAGCGGAAAGGTCGAAGAGGCACTACGTCTAGTGGACAACCTCTTGCCTTCCGACTCAATAGTGCGGATCAGCCTCGCAGATCTTCGCGCCCGTCTCGAGATTGCCGACACCCGCTCTACCCAGGCAGCTCACGTGCTCGAGGAGCTCCAGGCCGCCGGAAACCTCGCTCGGGTGTATGTGAGCCAGATTGTCGCCGAGTCCATTACGTCCGAAGAAGAGCTCGACGTGGCTCTCGAACGCATCCGCCATGCTGCGCTCGCTGTGTTGGCCGATGGCAAGCAGGTCCGACTTCAATGATCAGAATTGTCCTCACGGGTCTCGACGGCGTGCAGCGATCGACGCTCGAACGTCTGGTCATCCGCGCTCGAGCGCTTCTCGAGGACGACCTTGCGGTTCAGGCCGAGGGTCGCTTCGGCATCCATCTCAGCGGCACTATCGAAGACGAATCTGCTCTTCCGGGCGTGATAGCCGACAAGGTTATGAGGCGCGACCTCGAACAGATCGTGGCTCACCTGCGAACGCAAGGCGAAGAGGCCTCGGCGGCAGTTGCCCGTTTGCTTCGCGAGACGGCTTTCACGCATCTTAATCGGCTCGTAGCTATCCGGATCGCCGAGGCGATTGGCCTTCTTCCAGAATCGTTGGCTCGGGGCCGGCAATCCGGCGGCTTCCGTGATTTCGGTGAAATCATGCCCCTGCTCGCTGACGACTACAGAGCCTACGTACGTCTGTGCGGCGATGAGCTTGCCGCCGATGCACCCGCATTGTTCGACCCGCGCAATCCGCTCTTGGCACTTGAGCCGACCACTGCTGCTTTCGACGAGCTTGTGGCCCTAATAGCAGATCCTGCTGCTGCCGAGATCTGGACAGCGCCAGACGCGCTGGGCTGGGCTTACCAGTTCTTCAACACCGGTGACGAGCGGCGCGCGATGCGTGAGGTGCCCGCGCCCCGAAACTCCCGCGAACTCGCCGTTCGTAACCAGTTCTTCACGCCGCGCTATGTCGTTGACTTCCTCGTGCAGAACACACTCGGCCGTCGGCTCATCGAGAACGACCCAGCCAGCGCGCTCCTTGACGAGATGTTCCTGCTCGTCGACCCGCCCAGCCAACCCGGGCCCGCTCTCAACCTCGATGAGGTGAAATGCCTCGACCCGGCCTGTGGCAGTGGACACTTCTTACTCGGTTGCTACGACATCTTGGAGCGCGCTTGGGAGATAGCCGGCGTGGCTCCCGCCGATTCTGCGCCGAGGATCGTCAGTTCGTTGTGGGGCGTGGACATCGATGCCCGTTGCGCTCAGGTCGCCAGTGCCGCAATCGTGCTGCGCGCCCGCCGTCATTGCCGGGATCTCCCGTTACCGCGCCCCAATATCGTTACCGCACGTGGTCTTCCTGGGGGATCCGCGGCCCTGCCGCCTGACCTTCGGCTGACCGATGCGCAGAGAAGTCTCATCGACCGCATAAGCGAGGTTCTGGCCGACGCGCCGTTACTCGGGGTGCTTCTCAAGGCCGAAGAGGCGCTCGACCAGGAGATTCGACATGGCGTCTTCGGCGGCATGGTCGGCGGCAAGCCGGGCATGCTGGTGCTCACTGACGAATCTGCCGCGGCGACGGAGCGCGAACTCTTCGGCCACCTGCAAGCCATTGCCGACCAGGCGTCGTCGTCGGTAGTCGAGCGCCTTCTTGCGGCAGAAGCCGACGACGCCCTTCGACTCGTCGAGGTGGTTCGCCAGCGTTACGACGCAGTCTTAATGAACCCGCCCTTCGGCGAGCCTGTACCCGAGACGAAGGCTTACTTGCGAGTCACGTACCCGTGGCTGCCCACCAAGGATTCCAACCTCCTAGCTGCGTTCGTCGGGCGCGGTCTCGAGCTGTGCCGGGCCGATGGATATCTCGGTGCCATCACCGCTCGATCCGGGATGTTCCTGAGCGGGTTCGAGAAATGGCGCCGTGAGGTTCTCTTGGGCAACCGCCTGACCGTTTTGGCCGACTTAGGCTTCGGAGTCATGGAGCAAGCCATGGTTGAGGCGGCCGCGTACACGATCGGTCGGGGTCGCGCGGCGGACGGATCCGAGGCCGTCTTCATTCGACTACTCCGCGACACGGACAGAGGCGGAGCCCTGACCTCTGCCATTCACACGGAGCGGGATGGTGGATCAGATGGTCGCGTCTACCGTGTGCCCCTCGGGGACTTCGCCTCCATTCCCGGCCTCCCACTCGCCTACTGGATGAGTCCGTCTATCAGGCGGCTGTACACGGATCTCCCCCAACTTGAGGGCCATGGTGCCGAGGCCAGGCAGGGACTGGCGACCGGAGACGACTTCCGCTTCGTCAGAGCATTCTGGGAGATCGATCCGCGCAGTATCGCACGGACCGCGGCGGAAACCCATGAGGGCAAACGCTGGTGCCCGTTCGCAAAGGGAGGCGAGTACAGCCCGTACTGGGCCGACATCCACCTTCTCGTGGACTACCAGCGCGAAGGCGAAGTGCTGCGGAGTTTGCCGACTTCGCGTGTCCAGAATACGCAGTACTTCTTCCGTCCAGGGGTGACCTGGCCGAGACGTACGAACAGTGCCATGGGAGTTCGGATCCTCCCGGCAGGCTGTGTGTTTGCCGACAAGGGACCTGCCGTCTTATCAAGCGATCCTCTTCTTCATCTCGCCTGGTTGAACAGCAGATTCGTGCGTCTCCTGGTGGACTCAACCTCGGCGTCGGCGGATGAGACACAGACAGGAGGTGTTCCATCGCGTAGCTACGAGGTTGGAATGGTCCAATCGCTCCCTTCCCCCCAAGGCGTTGTCGACGACGTGGGCGAACTCAAGACGGCCGCCGGCGAGATCGCGAGTCTTCTCGCGAAGATGGATGATCTTGCCGAGACCTCCAGGCGATTCGTCTCTCCTCTCCCGGAGGGTCAGGGCTCGCGCGGACCAGTAGCAATTGCCCACTCAAATGCGCTGAAGACTTTTCGAGACGCTTCAGCGGTCGCCGATCTCTATGCCAAGATCGATCGCGACTTCTCGGACGCTGTAGATCCGGAGCATTTGGCAGATGGGATGCTCCAGGATGCTTCGGGCAAGCTCGTTGGCCTTCTGCCTCCGTCACTGTCGCAAGCGGAACAGACCACGGCCGTTGAGTTGTTTGGTGCCGACGTTCGAGAACTGATCGAGGCCGCAACAGCATCCGTTGGGATGGCTCGCTGGATCCGACTGCAGCACCAAATCGCAGATCGGCGACTGGAGACGATGGCAGTCGCTTTGGGTTGCCATCCGTCGGTACTCGCCGATGTGGCTGAGGCGCGTCAACTTCTTCCTCCAGAAGAGCCACGCCGTAGCGCAGACGACATGTTCTCTTACCTCGTCGGCGTCGCTCTCGGCCGATGGGATGTCCGCATCGGGCGGGACCCCTCGCTCGCCCAATGCGTGCCAGACCTCTTCCAACCGGTGGCTTTATGCTCACCGGGAATGCTCGTCGGCTCCGACGGCATGCCTGCGACCGAGGCCCCAGCCGGCTATCCGCTCGACCTCCCACCGACGCAGTTTCTGATCGACGAGCCTGGCCATGCCCAGGACATCGATGCTGCTTTGATCCGAGCAGCTGCCGCGCTTTTTGACGATCCCGCCACCATCATTGCGGAGCTGCTTGAAATCCTTGGCCGGAATACCGTGCGCGAACATCTGCGCAGGCAGTTCTTCAAAGATCATCTCTCGAGGTACTCGAAGAGCAGGCGGAAAGCGCCGATCTACTGGCCCCTAAGTGTGCCTTCGAGGAATTGGGGTGTCTGGGTATACGCCCCCGCGCTCACGCGCGAGACGCTCTACGCCATCGGCAGCGAGGCCGGACGGAGGGAACGGCTTGCCGGCGAAGCGATAGCCCGGCTCCAGCGCGAGCAGCATGAGGGTGTTGTCGTGCGTTCGGCGCGAATAGTGGCCGAAGAGCTCGAAGGTGAAGAGAAACTGGGCGAGGAGCTTCGCCGCTTCCGCACCGAAGCCGAGCGAGTCGCGGGTCTCGGCTGGGAGCCCGATCTGGACGACGGAATCGTTCTCTGCGCGGCGCCGCTCACGAACCTGTTCCCTGCGTGGCCTGAAGCAAAGACTGCGAGGTCCGAACTTCGCAAGGGTAGATACGAGTGGGCCACCGTAGCGGCCTGGGCGGACCAACTATGACCTCGATGAGGGATCAACTTGCCGCCGAACTGGCGAAGAAAGTCGATCAGAACGGTGTTGTCGTATGGCAAGACACGGAGCAGTCGTACATCGCAGTCGCTGCATCACTGTGCCCTGTCGGTGCTCGCTTCTTCGCATATGACGGTAGTTGGTATGCATTGCGACGCGCGATCGAGCCGCTTCTCGCCGGCGATGTTCCGCCCAAGTTGGTGGTCTATGCGCCATCACTCGCCCCTGCAGAGGATCCGCTGGAAGAGCTACGGGCAGCCGGTGGTCTGTACACGCGCAGGCTCTCGACACTGGTAAAGGACGCGTTGAAGGGTCAAGTCAGCGAGCAGCGGCTGATCGAAATTGGAAGCAAGACTCACACCTTGCTAGACGCGGAAGCGGCCGTTGCTGGCGATACAGGCGGTGACGTCCAACTGATCGGCGTCCTCGGTGCGAGCGATGCCCGGACAATGGCGCTAGTAGTGCTGACGGGTGAGCGATCCGCCGAACTTGACCAGGCCGGTGCCTGGCCGGCGGCGGCCAAGCTGCTCGAATCCCAGATCGGAGGAGCGCTCGCCGGGACGGGCAATGAGCTCCGTCGGGGCGCGCTTCGTCAGATGGTCCTCACCGAGATCGCAATAGCAGCAGGCGATTTGCCGAAGACGCTGGTCTCAGCTTGGGGACTGGCCACCGCTGACCAGCGACGTAAGACTAGCGATCTCCTCAGCGCATGGTGGGCTGACCCAGCTCATCGCGAGCAATATGGCGAACTCGCCGACCATGTCGACGAAGAGCTCCGTCTTGCTAGCGCCCTGTCCTGGGTTCCGGGACTCGCCGCGTGCGCGAGCACCCAAGCCATAGAGAAGCTCGCATTCGCCGAAGCAGTCCGTCTGCTCAGTACGGGGGAGACCGCAGGCGCACGCTCGCTCGCCCAACAACGGCTCCGGATCAGCCCATGGGTGCAACCCCAGGGACCGAGCGGTGAGGCCTATGCGACCACGGCCCGACGGTGGCGCGCTGTGCTGGCCACCGCCGAGTTGCTGAGTTCAGCAGCCGAGACGCAGCAGCCCAAGGGCTCTTCACCTGGGCGGCTTCTCGAGTGGTACGTCGAGGTGGGGTGGACGGTCGATCGTTCTCATCGCCGGTTCGAGGTTGCTCGCAATGACCTGCGGGTCCACGGCGATCTCGAACCCGCGTTCGTGACCGCACGCGTCGCCCACGAGAAGTGGCTCGACGCCACGCTCCTGGCGTTCACTCATGCCATCGAGGAACGCGGCTTCGATACCGGTTCGCTCATTCGCCAAGGAGACATCCACTCGAAGTGGGTACGCGACGCGGATGGCCTGGTCGCATACGTCTGGGTCGACGCCCTGCGCTTCGAACTCGGCATGGACCTGTGCGACGGCCTGCGTGCCGATGGCCACAGCGTTGAGCTGCACGCTGCCGTGGCTGCTGCGCCGACCATCACCCCGGTAGGCATGGCCAACCTCACGCCGGCAGCCGGCGCGGGGTTGTCTCTCGCCCTCGTCGGAACTGACCTCGAGATCCGCGTCAGCGGAGCGAAGGTTGCGAATGTCCCGGACCGCATCGCCCTACTCCGCGCCGCTCACGGTGACAAGGTCCTCGACCGAACACTCGATGCAGTTGCCGGGCAGGGTGAGAAGGAGCTCAAGCGTGCGCTCGGCGATTCGGACCTCTTACTCGTACGCTCCCAAGAACTCGACTCTGCTGGTGAGTCGGGGATGCTCAATGCCGCGTGGTCCCAGTTCAACGCCGTACTCGAAATGCTTCGCAACCTGGTTGCACGTCTGGGGCAAGCTGGCGTACGTCGTGTCGTGATCACCGCCGACCATGGCTTTGTCACACTGTCGCGGGGGCTTGGCCCTGACCGGTCCATCGATCCTCCGGCCGGCGGCACCGGCGAGTTGCATCGCCGGGGCTGGGTCGGCAAAGGCGCCTCAACCACGCAGAGCACTCTGCGTGTCTCGCTGGCATCCACCGGGATACCAACGGATCTCGACATCATCGTGCCCCGCGGCCTCGCCGTGTTCCGTGCTGGCGGTTCAAAGCAGTTCTTCCATGGCGGCCTCTCTCCCCAGGAACTGCTCATCCCAGTCATTGTCGTAGACACCGAACCGGCGCTAGCGCCTAAGGAGTTGCAGGTCGACGTTAAGGTCGCCGGTGGACGCATCACCACGGGCGCATTCGCAGCCAGCCTGGGTTTTACCGGCAACCTCTTCACGACCGAGATCAACGTTCGCGTTGTCGCCCAAGGATCGACCGACAGTGGTGTCGTTGCCCGCATCGTCTCTGGCGACGGCTTCGACTCAGCCACTGGCGCCGTGACACTGAAGGCTGATGGCACCGCGCCAGTCCTCACGTTCCAGGTGACCGCAAACTTGGAACGCGATACTGCAGTCGAAATCGATGTGTTGGATGCCCGCACGGGTGTTCGTCTCGGCGGCACTGAAACGATTGTCTCGGCAAAGATCGTGGTGGAGGAGGATCTCGAATGACCGACATCACAGCTGCATCCGCAACACCCATGGATGCACTAGACCATCTCGCGAACGACGCCTACACGGGTCGGGTTGTGCGCAAGGATCTCGTGCGCCAAGTCAAGGTTGGCACCAACGTCCCCGTCTACGTCCTTGAGTTTCTGCTCGGCAAATACTGTGCGTCTGACGACCCCGCAGCGATCGCAACCGGGCTGCAAGTCGTTAACCAGTCGCTGCGTGAGAACTTCATCCGCCCCGACGAGTCTGAGAAGGCCAAGGCAGAGCTGAAGCGCAAGGGCCAGCACCGCCTTATCGACAAAGTCGATGTCCGGCTCGTCCCCAGCGAGGACAAGTTCTGGGCTCACCTGTCGAACTTCGGGGAAAAGTACGTCAACATCCCCGAAGACGTCGTGTATAAGTACGAACGCCTGCTCGGCGGAGGAGCATGGTGCCAACTCGACCTCATCTACAACGTCACCGACGACGAAGAGAAGAAGCGGCCCTTCTACATCCGGGCGCTCAAACCCATCCAGGTCGCCGCTTTCGACATGGACGAGTACCTTGCCGGTAGAGCACGCTTCGACCGCGACGAGTGGCTCGATCTCGTGATCCGGTCGATCGGCCTCGAGCCCACCCATTTCGACCTGCGCGGCAAGTTGCTCACCGTCCTGCGGCTCCTTCCCATGGTCGAGCGCAACTACAACCTGATCGAGCTCGGTCCCTGGGGCACCGGCAAGTCCTTCGTGTATCGAGAGACATCACCGAACGCCATGCTCATCTCGGGCGGGAAGGTCACGGTTGCTCAGCTCTTCGTAAACCTCAGCTCAGGCCGAATTGGCTTGCTTGGTATGTGGGATGTCGTCGCCTTCGACGAGGTCGCCGGACTCGAGATGTCCGACTCGACCGTCATCAACATGCTCAAGGATTACATGGAGTCTGGCTCTTTCGCCCGAGGCAAAGAGGAAACCCCGGCTGAAGCCTCAATCGTTTTGATTGGCAACACGAGCAAGCCACACCAAGAGCTCGTCCGCACTGCCCATCTCTTCGCCGACCTACCCAAGGCCATGATCGACCCGGCTTTCCTGGACAGACTGCACTACTACCTGCCCGGTTGGGAGGTCCCGAAACTCGAGCAGCGCCTGTTCACGGGTCACTTCGGTCTCGTCTCCGACTACCTCGCCGAGGCGCTGCGTCAACTCCGAAAGCAGACCTTCGTATCGGCGATCGACGACGATTTCGCGCTGGGTGCGCATCTTTCGGCACGCGATGAAAAGGCCGTGCGCAAGACCGTCTCTGGCTTGCTGAAGATACTCCACCCGCACGGCGAGTGGAGCCACGGGGAACTGCGCGAATACCTAGAGTTCGCCATGGAAGGACGACGGCGAGTCAAAGAGCAGCTCAAGAAGCTGGCGGCGCACGACTACGCGAAAACAGCATTCTCGTACATCGAACGAGACACCGGCCGGGAGGTTTGGGTGGAGGTGCCAGAGCAGCCTGAGACCTTCGAACCCGACCCGTCTGACATTTCAAATGAGAGTGAGGATGCTGCTGCGCCCCTGATCGGCCATGATGCGCCCACGGCTGAGCTCATCAAAGCTGGCGAGAGCACTAAGGTCGAGTTCAAGCAGACGGCTCGTGTGAACCTGGCCACCAAACAACGCGATCCGGTCATGGAGCTCATGGTGATCAAGTCCATCGCCGGTTTCTTGAATGCTCATGGAGGAACGCTGCTGCTCGGCGTTACCGATGATGGTGACATCGTTGGTATCGAAAAGGACCTCAAGACGCTTGGCAGCAAGCAGACTCGTGATGGGTTTGCCTTATGGGTCACCGGACTCCTGGACAACATGTTCGGGCCGGTCGCTACTTCAAACGTCATGGTGAGTTTCGAAGAGTTTACAGCCGGCACTCTGTGTCGCATTGATGTCAAACGTGCCAAGAAACCGATATTCGTTCGTGGTAGCAAGGGCGAGGCCGACTTGTATGTTCGTTTAAACAACAGTACCAGGCGACTGAACACAGCTGACGCGATGGAGTACGCAGGCAGCCATTGGCTCTGACGACTGAGAGGCCGCGCATGACGAGCCCCACTTAGGCCTGTCACACATATTGCACGTGGGCTCGTCATTCGTGGCCCTCGGTGTCGGGCAAGCTGACCACCAGGGCCAGAGACGGGCGGACGAGGGGACCGGTCAGGCGGTGGATGCGCTCGAGTATCCGCGGTTCGGGCGGGCACCGGCGAAGAAACCGGGCGAGCGCGCCCCCGAGCTCGTGGTCGGCCACGAACCGGTCGGAGGCGTCTTGTGAGTGCGTGTTCCACAGGCGCTGCCACCGCGGGGCCAGGTACGTCAGGGCGATGAACGCGGCCGCCACCATTCCTCCGGCAATTCGGCCGTCGGCCACGGACTGCGCAACCGCGACCACGGCCACCGCAAACCGGATCCGCCAAGCGAACTTGGTCAGCGGCAACAAGCCGACCGTCTTGGCGATCGCCAGGCAGACCGCACGCATCAGCTGCCACGGAATCGTCCAGAACTCGACCGCGACGTCGAACCTGGTCTGGCCCAGACGAATCCCCCCCACCGCCGCCGCGATCACGCCAGCCGCCTGGTCGGCCGGCAGCTGCACCATCTGGGCGGACCGCAGGAGTCCGGCAGAAACCACGACACTGTGTCGCCCAGCTGCGCCGGCGCGGATCCCCACCTCACCGTCATGCGCATAGAGCTCGACCGCAGGCGGGCCGAGGCCCTTCTGGCACAGCAGCGCGATCGCCGGCGCCAGCGCAGCTGCCTCCGCCTCGCTCAAGACCCGAGCACGGCCCAGTAGCCGGACCGCCGGCTGCTCCAGGCCGCCCGCGCACAGCACGGCCGCCAGGCCCAGGCCGCCGGCGAAGAGTGTCAAGCCCGGCAACGGCGGGAGCAGGGCGCCGACCATGCAGGTCAACACCGTGCTCACAACCAGGCCCGGTGACCGGGCCAGCGCCTGCGACATCCCCGGTGAACGTGCCATCGCCCTCCACCTCCTTCGGTGAAGCCACTAGTGCGATTGCCTCGATTATGGCGACTGGTGGCCGCCAGCGGCCGGACTCGCCCTTAGGGGCTTCGAGGTCAATTCTTGCCCCACCCGCCGACACGGCGGCGAGTTATCCACAGCCGCCAGCCGAGGCCGTTCCCAAGACCGGCCGGGATGGCTGGATGGGTATGACGACCCGCACGAGACAAGGAGCTGTGCCCGTGATGACCAACGACACGATCGACCAGGACACCCTGGCCGCGGTCGCGCGGCTGCTGCGCCACGCGGCGGTCCGTGCGTGGGCGCAGGCCGAGGCCGAGGGGCCCCGGTCGCCTCTGCATCTGCTGGGCCTGGGGATCCACACCGCTTCATGTCAGGCGGTGGCCATGCTGCCGGTCGACGTCGACCTGGAGGGACACCCCCCAGCACAGGACGACATCGCGCAGCTGCTGCGCTCCGCCGAGGAGCTGACCCGCGCCATCCCACTCCTGGACCAGACGGCCGGGATCTCGCCGCTGGTCGTGGCCCTCTGCGACCTCGTGCGTGAGGCGACGCCGTGAAACGGCAGGACGAGCGCAGCGTCGGCGAGCTGCTCCTGGATGCCGACTTCACCACCCGCCAGGGCCTGATGGACGTTACCGGGCAGGACGCGCAGGCGATGCTGCGCACCTGGGGCGAGGTCGTCCAGTCCGCCTCTGAACTCTGGGCCATCCTCCCCCGGCCCGCCCGAGGAACTACGAGCCCCATCGACGGCGTCACTATGGCGCGGCTGGAGTCAATGAGCCAGGGGATGCACCGCACCCAGGTCCGGCGTGGCTGGCCCGGCGACGGCCCTGGCGACGAGCGGCTGCTCCACGTCGCCGAGACGCTCACCCGAGCCGCCGACCTCATCGGCCGCCGAGGCGGCCACATCGGCCCCACCGCCCCCGCGGTCCGCGCAGACCTTGACGCCGCCCGCATGCGGATCATGCACACCCTCTACGTCGGCGCTCACAGCGTAGGTGTCTCGGTGCGGCTTCACATGCGCGAGGTGGAACTGTCCACCCGCGGGAAGTCCAGCCGGGAGAGCCGCGCCGTGCCCCGAGGACAAGACGCCATCAGCAGGCTGGCCGCGTTCGAGCAGCTCGCGGGCGCCTATGTCGGTGACCGGTTTGCCCGTGCCGCCGGGGGCGAACATGTGCGCGGACCCTACGGCACTGAACGGCTCCAGCAGGCCCTCATCGGCTGGGACATCCAAGCCCACCGCACGCTGGCTGCCACCCCCACCGCGGCCAACCTGCTCCTGGCCAGCCGAACCCAGGCCGGCATCGCCACCGCTGCAGTCGCGATCCTGCACGCTGGCGCCAGCACCGGCCACGTCGACACCCACGCCTACCAGTACCGCCTCGCCCCCACCCTCGACGCCAGCCAGCAGGCCTGGACCCACGTCGCCACCCGGTGGGCCGAGATGACCAGCCCCGCCAGCTGCACCGACCTGGACCTGGTCCACGCAGCAGGCGAGCTGCGCGCCGCCGTCCGCGAGGTCGCCCACGACAAGACCACCTGGGCTCGCCCCGACGTCATGGCCGGTCGCGTCGACCTGGGCGAAGCCGCCCAGCACCTCCAACAGGCCCTGTCCAGCGCCGTCGACGTCGCGGCCGTGATCCACGACGTCGCCGCCCAGGACACCAGCCTCACCGGCCCGGCCCGCGCCATGTCCCACCGGGCCAACGCCGACATCGACCGCGCCGACAATGGTCGTCGAGGCGAAGACGTCGTTTGGGTCAGCCCCGGCGATGTCTACGTCAACCGCAACGTGACCATCCCCCAACCCGTCCGCGCCGGACTCGTCGACGCCACCGACACCCTCGTCCAGACCGCCAGCAACGCCATGTCAGCCGCCGCCTGCCTCGACCGAGTCACCCAAGACATCCCCTCGGCGTCAGGGCAGGAGCCGACCGCCCCTCGCAGCCGCCGACACGAAGGGCCCACGCCCTTGGCGCAGGACGTCACGCGTGTTGCCCGACCGTAGCGCCACCTCACACCCGCAATGACCGCAGACAAGCCTTCCCGCTCCTTAGGGGTAGCAAGGAGCGGTTCAACTGCTCGGACGAAGAGACGGAAGGTGAACGGCGATGATCAGCCGCGAAACGCAGACCAGCCAACTGTTGAGGGGGACGGCCCATCTGCTCAACTCAGTCGCCCAGTCCGCGTGGACGAACGACATTCCATCCCCGGCCAAGTGGGACCTCCACCGCATCGGCACCGAGGCCTACCTCGCCCAGCGCGACATCCTCGATGCGCTGGGTCAAGGCGCAGAGCCGTGCGAAACCCTGCCTGGTATCGACATCGCGACCGCGCTCGAGGATGCTGCCCACAATCTCGCCGCCATTCCCCAGCAGGTGGACAACCTTGATACGGAACGGCTGGAGGCACGAGTGTCCTCGCTTGCCCGATCAGCCGTCGCTCTCACCCCCAGTCAGATTCGGACACGACGGTGATCTTGGACGAGGGGTGTCGAGCCAAGAGCCACGGCGCCCGCTTGTCGTGGGTTGCTCTTTCTTTCACACGGGCCGACGCGTCTCAGCACCCGATCCTTGGCGGATCTGATCACCCTCGACTGCGCCGATGTTATCCACAGGCGGGTAGCGGCCGCGGACAGGTATGTGCAATCACTAGAAGACTGGAAGAGAGCAGCGCAATCCACGGGAGGGGCCCGAGTAATGAGTGCCACACAGCGGTCTACGCGGGCTGACTCCTCACGCCAGTGTTGGACTGCGGCTGAAGTCGCAGCCATCCTGGGCATCTCCAAGGTGTCGGTCTACCAAGCGCTCGCCTCGGAAGCGCTACCAGGCTGCCGGGTGGGCGCCCGTTGGCTGGTGCCGATGGATGCACTGGACAAGTGGCTGCACGAGCTTGGGGGGCGGTCCGACTGAGATGCCTTCCATCCACAAGGTAGCGATCCCGGGGGGTCTGGTCCGCTGGCGTGTGCGGTACCGACTGCCGGGGGAGTCCAAGCTGCGCTCCAAGACGTTCCCGACACGCAGGGAGGCTAGCGGTTTCTCCGCCGAACTGAGGTCTATGCAGGCGCGGGGGGCCTTCGTAGATCCCAACGCCGGGAAGATCAAGTTCGGACCCTATGCCGTTGAGGTTCTAGCCGCACGACCGGACGAGGCGTCGACCCGAGCCCGGGATCAATCGATCCTGCGAACCCACGTCCTGCCCGAGTTCGGTGGCAGGGCGATGGGGTCGATCACCCACAGCGAAGTCCAGCGGTGGGTCACCAAGCTCGGGACTCGCCGGTCCCCGGCGACGACTCGCGAGGCATACCGCATCCTTCACCTCGTCATCAAGACTGCGGTCCGCGATCGCATCATCGGACACGATCCGTGCCTGGACGTGAAAGTCCCCAAGCGAATGAGGAGAACCGTCGCGTCAGGTGGTTTTCCAATGCTCAGCGCCGAGGACTTCGCTCTTGTCCTTCGAGAAGTCCCGGATCGGCACCGATTAGCAGCCGCGCTCGCGTTTGGTGCGGGGCTTCGCTGGGGGGAGACCGCAGCGCTGACGGTTCGGGACTTCACGGGGTTGACCGGGGGTCCGATGACAGTGACCGTGAAGCGAACCCTGCAAGAGGTCGCCGGCGCGTTCTCCATCAAGCAGCGTCCTAAGTCAGAGGCAGGCGCTCGGCAGGTGCCGCTGCCGGAGTGGGTGGCAACGATCGTCCGGCGACACGTCGCGACCTATGGCCAGCGGTTAGACGACAACCTGATCGTGAATGAGGTGGGGGGCTTCGTGTCCAGGGGCTACGCGCGGCTCTACATTTTGAGGCCGGCCCTGGTCAGAGCGGGTCTCATGGGTCACGTCATCCGAGTGGCGGGTCCCGATGATGCGACTCCGACGTGGAATGCGACCTGGACGGACAGGGCGGGTACCACGCACGCCGAGACGTTCACCACCGAGGCGAGCGCGGTGCGGGCTGTCGCCCGACGGCACCACCCTGCGCCGTCGTCATGGCATGGGCTTCGTCACGCATACGTTTCGGCTCTGGTCACCGCCGGGCTTGACCCGGTGCACGTGGCCATGGCGGCAGGCCATTCAGATCCCGCCTTCACCCTGCGAACCTACGCGCACCCCGCCACGGATGCCTCGGCCAGGATCCGGGCCGCTCAGTCCCACGTCGAAGTGGACTGATCCGCGCATTTCCTTATTTGTTCCCTCAGTGTTCCTTTTTGAGGACCCCTCGGAGGTCCGAAAAGGACGTTTCCGCTGGTCGGGGTGACAGGATTTGAACCTGCGGCCTCTTCGTCCCGAAGCCTCGCGGATGCCTAAATCGCCGCGTGGAACTCTCACTTGTCGTGCTGGAGGACTCCGGCTGCGTCCCTGTGAATCCACCAGGATCTGCGCCGGATGTCACTCAGTTAGTCACTCAGAGGGCATCCCTGATTGCACCTGGGGTTTCACTCAGACAGTCAGCAGGTCCGGGCAGAGGTGAGCATCCTGGTGTCGGATCAACGGATTCCGTCACGCTGTCTTGGCGGAGGCGGAGACTAGGTTGCTGGGGGGGCTCTCGGGAAGTTATGGCTACGGCGTTTCGTCAAGTGCTGAAGCGGCGGGCATCGTTGTAGCTGCGTCAGGGCGCTAATGAGACGACCGCGGATTGTGTGCGAGAACGCTTCGAGTGAGGTGACTCACTGGGCGATGCGCTCCGCTGTCCCGCTGGACGACACCACAGGCCGCGACCGCAGCATCACCCACATCCCGCGGCACCGCAGTGACCAAAACAGCCGAACGATATCTGATCCAGCTGAGCTTCCCCGCCCCGATGCTCCATGCCCGTCACGCTGCTACGACCAGATAGGCATGATCAGCCCGCCACGCCGCCCAACCAGACACCAAAACCCAGCAGCCACAACCCAACCCGAATTACCCGCGTGGCATTTGGGGCTGGGTGCCACATGCGTGCAACGGTGCCAGGATCCGGTCGCGCGACAAGGCACGCACCTGAGGCGCACCGTTAACGTGGGAGTTACGGGGCTGGTGATAGCCCAGCGTCTTTAGAGGACGGCGGGTTGTGTAGGGGGCCGGAGACCCTGCTCTCATACGGCGGTGCCCCACGCGCGTCCGTCGATCCGTCACGTCCGTTCACGCCGCGTCGTCCCAGTTAGGAAGGGCGAGGACCGAGACGCACTGTCGAAATGGGTCCCTATGCATGTGACGGCAGCCCCATCACGGGCGGGGTGGCTATATAGTCGAGCAGCGCCTGAACCGACGAAGGGGAGGCCACCCGAATGGATTATGACCTGAGTCGCCTTGGGGCACGCCAGTTCGAGCACCTCACGCAATCCTTGTTTCAGCACTTCATAGGCGCCGGCTCGAACGTGTTCGGCGACGGCCCCGACGGCGGGCGTGAAGCGAGTTGGGACGGCAAGGTCGGCAATGGATCCAGACTCCCACAGGACTGGGACGGTTACGGCGTGCTCCAAGCGAAGTTCAGAAATCGGCCTGGACCGACTCCAAAGGACAATGCGAATTGGCTCACCGCCCAACTATGTGCGGAGTTAGATGGATGGGCGAAGACGAACAGCAATCGAAAGAAGATTCCTGACTACTTTCTTGGTGTAACCAACGTAGTCTTGTCCCCTGGTGTGGGTGGCGGGATTGAGTCGGTTCAAGAAGCGCTGGATGCGAAGATCAAATCCCTAGGGCTCGATATCAAAGGCGCGCGGGTTTGGCATTATGATCAACTGCGGACGTTGTTGGATGATGCTCCACAAATTCGCACCACGTATTTGGCATGGATCTGTGGCGGCGATGTCCTGCAATCTCTATTGAACATGGCTGACAGCATGAAGAAGAACCTAGGGAATGGGTTGGGAGTTTACGCGGCCAAGATGCTCTTGGATGACACGGTGCTAAATCTTACTCAGGCCGGATCGGTAGGCGACTCGCCCGTACGAATCTCAGATGTTTTTATCGACCTGCCGTGTGACGATGGAATTAACAATGAGTCACCCGAGGGGGGGATCGCGGCCAAAATCGTGGCTGCCGCAAATATTGGTGCTGCTCAATCGGACCTAGGGCGTTCCGCGGGCGAAATACCTCTGGATCGCGTGGTGCTCATAGGTGGACCCGGGCAGGGCAAGAGCACCATCGGCCAGTTCCTGTGCCAAGTATATCGGGCGAACTTCCTTAAGGGCCAGTCATCAGGCCGCGATCCCGAAGTGGCTGAGGTGATAGCCAGGACCGACGCGCATGCGACATCCATTGGCCTCCCAGCGGTATCGGCACGGCGCTGGCCTATGAAGGTTAAACTCACCGATCTGGCCGATAGTTTGGCCGCTGGTGAAAGCAGTTCGCTACTTCAATATATTTCCCGCCACGTGACTAATCGCTCGGGCTTCGACATTGACGTAGCGAGTCTTCGAACGTGGTTGACAGACTACCCATGGTTCCTGATTCTGGATGGCCTCGATGAGGTCCCTGCGTCCAGCAATAGAGACGATCTGCTGAGGGTAATTAAAGACTTCTTCGTCGACGCCAGATCTGCTCAGGCTGACGTTTTTGTCATGGCGACCACTCGCCCACAAGGATACAACGACGACTTTGATCCCCAACGTTACCTTCATCAGACACTCTTGCCCTTGACACGCGAGACTGCACTCTCGTATGCGCGTCAGCTCTTGGCGCTCAAGTTGGGAAGAGAATCAGACCGCTTCAAGCGGACTGTAAGTCGATTGACTCGGGCGGCTGACGAGGAAGCTACAGCCCGGCTTATGACGTCGCCTCTTCAGGTGACAATTCTAGCTCTCCTAGTGGAACGTCAAGGCCAAGTTCCTAATGACCGATGGCGTCTATTTTCACATTACTATCGAGTAATCTATCAGCGGGAGCAGGAAAAAGGTGGTGAACTATCAGATCTACTCAATGAATACGAAAGTGATATCAATGCGGTCCACCACATGGCTGGTTATGAACTGCAACTTAAAGCGGAGCGAGCAGGCGATACTGAGAGCTTGCTCAGCAGCGCCGAACTGAGCGGGTTGATTATCACCCGTCTAAGAGCGCAAGGGCATGACCTGGCATCTGCTAGCCTCCTCGCTGCTCGATTCGTGACCCTGTCAACAGAGCGCCTGGTCTTTTTAGCGGCGCTTCGGCAAGGAACGATAGGCTTCGAAATCCGAAGTTTGCAAGAGTTCATGGCCGGTGAATTTGTTCTTGAACTGCCCGCGAACGATCTGCCTGAAGGACTGCGCGCGATAGCCTTGTCGTCCCATTGGCGAAATGTCTTTCTGTTTGCTGTAGGCAAAATCTTCGCCGAAAGGCAAATGTTTCGCGGTGATGTCGTTAGCGTGTGCAATTTGCTGAATGTGGCTTCGCCAGTCTTCGAATCCGCACTGCCCGGCAGTCGTCTGGCCCTGAGCATCCTGACTCAAGGATTGACCCGCACTCAGCCCACATATCGCAAGTTGCTGGCCGCCTGTGCGCTACAAATGTTGTCGGGTGCCCCCGTGTCTGATCTCGAGGATCTCGCCGAACTGCGAGGTTTCGATGCTGGCGACCAGCTAGATGGCGCGATTCAGGCTGCCGTGGCTGGCGGGACGGCATCTAGGCTGGGAGCGGCAAGGGTGCTTGCTGTCCTAGCGAATGAGGGTGAGTGCTCTGCGCTCGAGCGACTTACAGAGCTCGTCACAGATTGCAGTGACACTCAACTTGGCAAGATGACCGAGTTTGCATGGTCCACAGAAAATAGACAAATCATGCGGGTCCTAGAGCCATTCCTTAGGCGACAGGGGCCTGGCAACCTAATCGCACTGCGGGGGCCATCTACCATGGGCGGATGGGAGATGGTGTTGTACCGTAGACGGCGGGGTGGCCGTGGGGCTAAAGCGGCCGCGTTGCCCGCTTGGCCTGAGGCGCTGTTGGAGATATTAGGCGAGACGCGGGAGACGACAAGCCATTCGCCGGGTTTCCTCACCGTTGAGCTAATTGAATTCAAAATTCTGTCGCTGAGCTTCGTGTCCGTAGTCTCTCATTCGAAAGCGTGGTCGACTATCGCCGCGTCCTCACCAGATAATGATCCATGGTCCGGGGTGAAAGTGATTGCGTCGTTCAATGAATCACCCGATCGGAAAACGCTAGCACGGGCGTTGCGAGCCCTCGTGGCGACTGGAGTTAGTAGATTCGCGGCTGCTAGCGCGTGGCCTTTGTTTGTATGTTGGCAGGATGCGCGGGAATTCAGCCGAGTTGACTCGGGAGGCTCCCATGAAGCTTATCAAGCCAGGCTTGAGTCCTTGGCGCTTGCAGCGGAGGACGGAAGACTTGGGGACCTGTCTGATTGGGTGGCAACTGAGAGTCGATGGTCGGCACTGACTCCCGAGGTCGCCCGTGAACAATTAGCTATTATGGGTCCGCAACTTGTTACATCAGGGCGCGCTTGGCCGAGTCCAGTTTGGCCTGAACTGCGAGAACATGGATTACTCGCAACGAGTCACGACATGATGGCGTCATTTTCGGTCGCGGATTTGGACGCATCGATCCACGGAAGGTATTTGAAGGACTTTGCACGAGTAGCCTTGTCTTCGCCCATCTCCACTCAAAGTCGCGGGCTAGGGGGGATAGCGTTATTCGCCTTCGGTGTGCACTTTCCGCGTGACGCCCATCTACGTCAAGAAAACCTAGGTGTTTGGACAGATTTGATTGAATCGACTTTGCCTCTTACAGCAAGCGAAGTCCTCGACCTATATAGTGTCCGCAGTCCAGGCCGAATGGGATCGTATGTGTGGACAAACGCTTTTGGAATTGAGGATCTCGATGACCCGATCTTTCTGGAGCTTCTGCGAGTCCTAGGAAAAAGGGGATCCGCATTCAACTATGATTTGGATTACGCGGAGTCTCTCGGTCATAGGTGGAGTAAGGACAGTGCTGAGTGGGGGCTTGGTCGCGTGGCGCTCTTTTGTGGCGCCGTTCCAACGCCACCATTGGATGCTGAACAGGTGAGTGACCCTCGAAGCCAGCGCCTGGTCGCCGCGATCAAATTACTGAAGGGGTACGGATGTCTGGACGCCGAGTCCTCGGCGGATGTCGTGCGTACACTTTGTCCGGCCTATGATGACTCCGGCGAAGACAACTTCAGTCTGGGCTACGTCATATCTCATCCGAAGTTTCTCGCCGAGGTTAAGGGCCCAGAGCATGAAGAGTTTGTTGCCGCTGCGTTCGCCGCGAAGGCGGCCCTGTTAGTCGATCCAACAGTTGCGAGTTTGCTGTGCCATCATATGGCTGCCGCCCTGAGAGCTGTCCCCTCGGCCGCAAGGTCTGTCGTCGGTGAAGGTTTGACGGGTCAGGCCTAGCCGAGGACGGCGCGCTAGCGCAGGCCGCAGCCGCCATCGTCAGCCCCGCCGGGTGTGCCTGCCTTTCCACTGCCCGCGATGCTCCCACCAGATCGTCGGCGCGCGAGCTCCCGGGGGATGGCGCGGATCTGAACCCACTTCAGCAGGCTGTATGTACACAACATCACCAGGGCGATGACCAGTGGTTCGCTCATTGGCTACGAGCGAATCGCGGCATAGCCGGTCGATGTGGGCGGGCTCAGTGCGAGTGACACGCGTTGCGGCGTGAGTTCAGCCACCAGCTGACTGGATCCGGGCTCCGCCGAGGGCGAGACGTGGACCAGACTCGAATCGCGTCTTCGTGGAGTCATGTCCGAGCTCTCGACCGCGACAAGTCTTGACGACATGCAGGATGTTGGATGGCGCTGCCGTGGAGTGCTGATCGAAGCGGGAAGACTGTTGGCCGATCCCACTTTGGTTCCCGATGGAGGGGTGACGCCCCAAGCCGCGAACACCAAGGGGTGGCTTGACTTGTTCCTCACGGCGCACGCGGCCGGTCGCACCCATCGGGAGCTGCGGGCTTTCGTTTCCGTCTGCTGGGACCTTGCACAGAAGTCACACACGGCGATGTGGAACGCGTTGACGTCTATGCGGCTGCCCAAGCTACCGTGCTGGTGGTACGGGTGCTCCAACAGCTTTCGGGGGAAGCGAGCTGAGACTGGGACCTGTTCAATTGCCCTGCGGCTGTGGACGGCGCGTTAGCTGAGCGCCTAAGGCGGCTCTTTGATCCCACAACGGTCAATTCGATCCCGCAGCACTCAACTCGGCACGGTGGCACCTCAACTCGCGGGAAGATGTTGCGGGATCAGGTGTCACATCACCCGCACGGAACGCGCAGCGGTCGCTGACTCTTCGTCAGAGGAACTTGCCAACGCTGGCAGGGCGACACCACACCGGTTGGTGCACTATGTTGCGATTATGCCGACGATCGAAGTCGGGTCAACGGCGTAGGTGAGGGCGGGACTCAGGTGCATTTTCGTGTACGGAAGTTGAACGAACCCACCCCTGATCTTCGGGTGGGCGATTTCTTCCTTCGTGAGAACGCTTGGGACGATTGGTTTACGTACAAGACCACGTACGTACTCTTTTACAAAGCTGTCGAATACGATCTGGTGCGAATTGGCCAGGTGAAGATTGGCCAGTTCGGAATGCCCTACGGGCAGGAACGTCCTTCGATCGACGGCGACTTCAATAGTCTGGATGATCGCTTTTTAAGGAGACCCTCGAGTCCATCACACGGGAACTTCTCCAACAAATAAACCTGGTTGTTAGAGTCCCCGTCCAGTGGCGGAATATCCTTGTTGATCGGTTTGACGAGGAACGGATCACGTAATCTGGAAGATGTCCCCGAAGGAAACAAGAGATGATTGCCATACGCCCGGCTGATTTTGTATGCCGCTACCAAGCCAACGGATTCCCGAACTGGATAGCCAGGTTAGGACGTCTCCGCTTCACGACGGATGATCTTGCTCATGCCTTGTTTGTAACCGGTCGAGCACCAGGCGACCAAACGAGGTACGGCCAAGCTTCGTACTGGGAGTTTGTTCATCGAACATCGCTAATTCCCGCCTATTTGCGAAGGACTTCGGGCGGCCGACTCGAGCGATCACCGCTGGCAATTGATCTTGACCGATCCGAAAAAGTTGCTTTGTCTTACGCCCTAGGTCAAGCTATGACGAGCATTTTTTGTGAGAAAGTTCTGAACGTCAGTCATCTGATGCATATCGATAGGTACGGGCAACGCTACGCCATGACGTTCGGCGCAACGAAGAAGAGGGCCGATCTCTTTGGTCTAAGCCCTGCCGGGTGGATCATCGCGGAAGCAAAGGGCCGATCAAACGCGATGGAACCTGCTCTTGAACATCAACTGATGGGCCAAAAGCGGTCAGTGCTGAGCGTTGGCGGCGCTCCGCCCTTCCTGGCGCTGGGGAGCGTCGCTTCGTTTCCTCCGCGTTCAGTCGGCATGAGGCTCGACGCGTTTGATCCTGTGGACTATGAGATTGAGCCTATCGTATTGAATGTTCTTGATAACCAATTTTATCTTGCGTACTACGAACCTTTCATCGCATTACTTGATATGGGCGAGCGTGAGGACAACGGCGCTTATGCAATGTCAGAGTTTAGAGGTTTGAACTTACGTGTCGGCCTAGATCACGAGATTGAGCAACGTATTCGGGGGGCAATGGCGGGGGAGGAAGTCGGTTTGGCTTCATTCATTCGCGAATATGTAATCGAAGCGAGCCACTTCGAAGGGGGTTTTCCCGACGGCTCTGTTGTTAAGACAGATTGGCGAAAGATGTTGAGTCTGGAACATTAGAGAGAAAGCATATAGTTCTGACCCGCGAAATGACGCCTCAGATTAAACGGCCTGGGTTATGCCATGAGTGGGCTATGGCTGCCATTTGCTTCTCGCCGGGCGCAGGGCGTCGGTGTCTCAATGCGCAAGTGGTCCCGCGTGAGCGAACGTTCGTGGACTGACAGCGGAAGCCTAATCCAGTATTACCTCGAATGACAAACTCTAGAGTCCTTCAAGCATTATGGTGCCAACACGCGGTGATATATCTTCTTGAAATGCCCGTGCGTGCCTTGAATACGAGAATGATTAAACCGAGATGTCTTATGAGCCGAATCTAGCTCCAGTCATTCTTTCGTTTCACGAGTCTACGACAAAGCACTATGACAACGATCGTTCCGCTCAACAGAGTGACTTGGACGAGAACTAAGCCGGCCCGTACCGTATGAAATTCGCCGCCAAAAGTAAAGTCTTGGATAACGTCAATCGTCAGGGGGGTGAGCATGATACCCGTCAGAAAGAACAAGGCTGCGAGCGTGCCCATTGTCCAGGCGTAAGCTCTGCAGCGTCTTGCATCTTGCTGACGGTCTGCGTTGACGATTGGTTTCTGTTTGGTAAGCAGATCGCTCACTATCGGCCATAGGGCAGCGGAATAGGCTGCTGCGAAAGCTAATAGCAAACTGACAACACCAAAGGCATCCACAATACTCTGGTCAAGCTCTTTCACTTCGGATGATTCCGTGTCGGAAGTTTATATTTCTCGCGGAGCCACGCATAGGTCTCGTCCGGCAGCGCCCATAGAGCGCCCTGCCCCGTTAGCTTGGGATCGGGCTGCGTGCCTTGCCTGAGGAGTTCAAGCAGACGATCCCGGACGAAGCCGGCCGGAAGCGATAACGTCCACCTTTCTAGGTCTACGTCCCATTGCGCACCTTCGAGTGTCTTCTGCATTGTTGCTCTAACTTCATCATTCAGTTCTACTACATATCTAGCGAGGGTTGCCGAGGTGATCCGACGTGCACCAGCGGCTGGGATTTTGAATAGCTCAGCGATAGTATTTTCTGCGGCGGACAGAGGAAGGCCAGCTCGGAACAGGCAGAAGACTCGGTAGGAACGCAGCTCGGCCATCGTGGAGAAGACGGCCAACCCAGTTGCGTAGTCCCGCGCTTCCTCAGCGCCCGCTCGCAGGACAGTCTCGAGGATGGCCTCATAGTTATCGCCTAGGGCGGCACGGAGCCTGAGCTCATCTTCGGAAGATACGGCGATCTCGAGGTGGACCGGGTTCATTATTCATCAGTATCAGATTTCGGTTTCTAAATGGGTGATAGCGTACGAGATTCTTCCATGATGCTCAGGTCCTGACGCTTCTTAAGCCCGAACACGACAACGTTCATCCGGATGGCCAGTGGGCGGAGGAACGATCTCGCTCGCGCTGGGCGAGGACGGCGCGTCAGCGCCGCTCGCAGTCCAGGAGCGCGCCGAAGGCGCGCCTTGATCTCATAGAGGTCAATCCGGCAGTGTCATGGTTCATCCGGTGGTTCAACCGGCTGTTCAACCGGCGATCAACTGTCGCAAGACAGTGGTCTCGACGACTTGCGGTGTCCAAGTGATCATGACGAATCTGCACCAATGGACGCTTAACACGATCTGGGACTGGCCGACCGACCCCTCGTCCCAACGCACTCACATGCCGATGTGCGGACGTCGCCGGGCGAGCGGCGCCTGATCCTGCGGCTTACCTTTGGGCATGACCGATTCGCAAGCCATCCGAAATCTCTGTGACTCGTGGAAAGATGCGGTCATACAGCCTGATGGCGCCATCGCCATCGGTGGGGACAGTGAGCGGTTCCGGCTGCTGGCAAACGGTGTTGCCTTCCATGACCTTGACTACGATTCGATGCGTGCAGCGTGCATTGGACTCACCTCGGTCCTCCTACTGCCAGGCCAAAACACCGTCGTGGACCATGACCACCATGCGCTGTGGTCATGGTGCGGGCAATTACTGTGCGGCAGTCAGTCGCCGTATTTCAACGGGTCGATGGAGGACTACCCCTTACGCCAACTCATGGAGCTGTGCTTCCGGGCCTCCCTTGTCGGAACGTATCGGCCAGACCGGGCGGGCTGGGAGCAGATGCAGGCTTCAGGCAGACTCCTGGACGTGCACGCCCAAGCGTGGACGCGGGGCAGTCACACTGCTTTGGCCTATCTCGCATTTCCGATGCTGGAAGGTGTCACGAAACGCCACTGCTCGGACTTCGTGCAGATGGACGGTCGGGCGATCCAGACTTGGAACGCACTCCGAACCGATGGTGGCACGCGCGCCTATCAGCCGGGTCAGCGTTGTAGCAGTTTGTGGGACCTCCTAGAACTTCTGAGGGGCACCGTCGCAAGCGATGAGCTACGCGGAGATCTCACTCAACTAGAGGCCCACCTCGCTACGTTCTCGGACGATGGTTCGCCCGGGTTCAAGGTGCTCTACGACTGGCGGAACGGCTCGCTTCACGGGGCCAGCCTGAACAGCACCGTCGGCGGCACCGTGCTCAATACGGCGTTACTCATTGCCCTGTCGTCGCTACGTGAGGACTATGACGCCGTGCGGAGGCAAACCTTGGACCAAGTTCGGCGGGATTTACAGTCCGGATCAGCCCAAAGGTCGCCATGGTCCTACTACCCGCCCTACACGTAATACGTGCCATGACCAGCACTGAGCGCTGATCCATGGCGCTTGTCGAGTCACCGATGTGGCCGTGGAGTTCGAGCGGCGCCGACAAAGGTAGGGCGGACGTCCGCTCATGCCGCGATCCGCACGTTCAGACGTCACCTTAAGCGACCTGACAGAGGTCATCGAGCGTTGCCCTTAGCTGATGTGCTGGCCGTCGTGGGTGCGAATTGCGGGGACGCCCGCGAAGTCGAGTGCGTCGGTGATGCGGACTGCGAACGCTTCGCTCATGCAGTTTGTCACTTGCTCTCGGGTGAGCCAGGCGACCTGTTTGCTTTCGGTGGTAGTGCGTGGCATTCCGCCAATGACGTGGCACCGGAACACGAGGGCGATGATGCCTTGGGGCATGTTCTTGTAGACGCCGCTGAGGGCGATCGGCTCGACGTGCACGCCGGTCTCTTCGAGGATTTCGCGGCGCAGGCCGTCCAGGGGCCCTTCGTGCAGTTCGAGGATGCCGCCTGGGGGTTCCCAGTGTTTGTTGTCCCGGCGTTGGATCGCCAGAACCCTTCCGTCGTCGGCGACGATCGCAGCCGCCACGCTGACCGAGTGGCGCGGACCTGTGGTCATGGGTTAGTTCTCCGTCCGGGCGTATTCTCGGTTCAGGTGTTGTACTTGAGTGTAGGAGGATTCATGGCGCGGGGGATCGATCCGATGAGCGACCGGCCGGTCTATCGGCAGATTGCTGATGCTTTGCGTGCCCGGATCGAGAGCGGCGACCTTGCAGCTGGGGCGCGCCTGCCTAGCGAGTCCGTCCTGATGAGCGACTTCGGTGTCTCGGGAGGAACGGTCCGCCAGGCTGTAGCTGTGCTCCGGGGCGAGGGCCTGGTCCTGGCCGAGCACGGCCGTGGAGTTTTCGTGCGGACCAGGCCTCGGCTTCGGCGTTTGAGCCATGATCGGTTCGCGCGGCGGCATCGGGACGCGGGCAAGGCGGCCTACCTGGCCGAGTCCGAAGCTGAGTCGGTTCGTCCCAGCGTCGACGTCTACAAAGTCGGGCCAGAGACGGTCGACAACGACGTCGCCGAGCGGCTGGGGCTGCGTGAGGGAGCCAAGGTGTTGGTGCGCCGACGTCGGTACCTCAGCGACGACCAGCCGACCGAGTTGGCTTCGTCGTTCATTCCCTGGTCTCTGGCAGAGGGCACCGCCATGACACAGGTCAACCCCGGTCCGGGTGGGATCTATGCCCGGATCGAAGAGGCAGGCCATCGGCTGGGTCGCTTCACAGAAGAAGTCACGGCCCGTATGCCCACCCCAGAGGAGTCCCACGCTTTGCGTCTGGCGGCCGGGTCGCCCGTGCTGGCGCTCGTGCGGGTCGCCTTCGATGTGGACGGCAAGCCGGTGGAGGTCTGCGACACGGTGATGTCGGCCGATCACTACGTGCTGGCTTACGAGCTGCCTGCCGACTAGTCGGGGCTATCGGTTGACAAACTCCTACATAGGAGTTTCACTGATGGTCACTCCTCTACACAAGTGCGGGAGTGACCATCAGTGAAGGAGTCTGGCCATGGCTATTGCGCGGCGGTTCAAGATCAACCACGACGAGGTCTTCCCGTTCGGGGCGTACCTGGTCGCTGAGGTGGGTCCGGTCTTCGACTTCGACAAGTCGACCAAGGAGACCAAGGTGCAGCAGGTCGACAAGGACAGCGGGTTGCTGTTGTGGTCGGTGGAGGTGCTGGACGCGGACCCGGATGCGGGTAAGAAGTCCAAGACGGTGACCGTCAAGATCGCGGCCAGGGTGCAGCCGGTCCCACCGGACGCGTTGCCGGGGCTCCCGTTTCGCCCGGTCGTGTTCCAAGGGCTATCGGCGTTGCCGTACATCGACGACGCGGGCAAGTTCTCCCGGATCGTGTGGTCGTTCAAGGCCGAGGCGATGACCGGCCCGGGCAAGGTCGAGACCACGACCGCTGCGGCCAAGTCCGTGTCGTCGTCGGCCAAGGCTGCGTGATGACTGGGGCCCGGCCGCTGGACCTGGCGGCGGCGGTGCAGACGGTTGCCCTCATCCTGGATGGGCGGCCGGTGAAGGTCATCGGCATGGCTGGCCGGCCCGCCTACCCGCACGAGTCGACCTGCGGGGCGGTCACGGTGTCGGTACATCTGGACACCGCGCAAGATGTCGACCACGTTGGCGAGCTGCTCGCACTGGGGTTGGACTCGGTTTCCGGCCGGGGTCTGTACTCGCGGTCCGGGGACTGGCAGGACGGGGTTTACGTCAGCATCTACGGTCCCGCCCGGCTGGTCGCGGCGGTGGGGTCGTGAGCGCGGTCGCGGTCGCGGTGGTGCTTTGCGCTCTGATCGTGCTGCTGATGCGTACCAAGCAGCTGAAGGTCGGCTCGGGGGTGGTCTGCATCATCTTCGGGCTGGTCCTGGGCTCGACCTCGGCCGGGCCAGCCATCAACCGGGGACTGACCTCGGGCGGGTCCTGGCTGTGGGCGAACGTGAGCGCACTATGAACCACCTCGGCAGCACCCCGGGACAAACCCCGGTCCGGCTGAACATGGCCAAGGTCCACGTCCCCCTGTCGGCGGTCCTGGCCGCGTCGGTCGGGCGACGGTTGGCTGCTGGCGGGTGGTGGCTGCTGCGGCATCCCTTAGCAGTGGCCGGTGCCGTGGTCGTCTTGATGGCGTGGCGGTTCACGATCGCCCACGGCCCGCTCCCCCTGCTGGTCCTGCTGGGCGTGGTCGCCGCGGCGCTGTTGACTTGGCGGCAAGCTCACCGTTCGTCGTTCACCCGACTGGTCCTGTGCCGGGCGCGCGGAACGTGGCGGGCCGCGACGGTCTACCGGTACCTGTGGCAGCCAGCGATGATCACCACCTCCATGGCCGTACGGGTCGACGACATGCAGTACCTGCCCCGGCTCGTCTCGGTCACCTCGACCGGAGGTGTCGACGTGGTCCGGGTCCGCATGCTGCCCGGCCAGACCCTGGCTGATTGGGCCAGCAACGCATCCCGGCTCGCGCAGACTTTCGGGGTCGTTGACTGCCGGGTCCGCTCCGTCCCTGGCCGGGCCCGTCACCTGGCGCTGTGGTGCCTGAGGTCCGACCCACTCACCACCCCAGTCGAGCCCTTCGATCCCTTGGACACCTGCGACGGCCTGGACCTAAGCGCCTTGCCTGTCGCGGTGGGGGAGGACGGCCTGGTCCACCGGGTCCGGCTACTGGGCGCGCACCTGTTGGTCGTCGGGGCGACCGGGTCCGGCAAGGGCTCCGTCATTTGGTCGATGATCTGCGCCTTGGCGCCGGCGATTCGCGACGGCCTGGTGCAGGTCTGGGCCGTCGACCCCAAAGGCGGAATGGAACTCGCACCCGGAGCGGGGCTGTTCACCCGGTTCGTCTACGGCGACCCCGACGACAACACCCTCTACGAGCTCGACTTCGCCCACGTCCTAGAAGACGCCGTCTTCGTGATGCGCCGACGCCAAGCCACCCTGCGAGGCCACACCCGCCTGCACACACCAACGGTGGCCGAACCCCTGATCGTGGTCGTCATCGACGAGCTCGCCTCACTGACCGCCTACGTCGTCGACCGCGACGCCAAACGACGCATCACCGCCGCCCTGTCCCTGCTGCTCTCCCAAGGCCGGGCCGTCGGGGTCAGTGTCGTGGGTGCGGTCCAGGACCCCCGCAAGGACGTCGTGTCCATGCGGGACCTGTTCCCCACCCGGATCCTGCTGCGCGTCACCGAACCCGAACACGTCGCCCTCAGCCTCGGCCAGGGCGCCCGGGACAGGGGAGCCCGCGCCGACCTCATCGACGAAGCCACCCCCGGCGTGGCTTACATCGGACAGGACGGCATGGCCGAACCAGTCCGGGTCCGGTTCACCCACGTCACCGACCACCACATCGCCGTCCTGACCCAGGCCTACGCTCCCCGGCCACTGCACGCGGTCCCCGGCCCCGTCCAGGACGTGGCCTGATGACCACCACGACGGCTCGACCATCCGGAGCCGTAGACGTCGCCTGGATAAGCCGAGGCGCGTGCATCGGCCAGACCGACCTGCCCTGGACCGCCGACCTCGAAGACACCACCGTGCGGCAGCTGCTAGTGATGGGCGGCGTATGTCGGGCCTGCCCCGTGTTGTCCGACTGCCGTGGCTTGGCGAAGCGGGCGAAAGTGACGGCGGGCTTCTGGGCTGGGAAACACCGCGACAAGGCCACCCGGGTGACTGGTCCCGGATGGGCCACCGAACCCCTGCCCAACCTCGCCGGCCTCGGTGGTGCCGCGTGAACGTCCGCGTGCCGCCGAACATCACCACCGAGATGGTCCGGACCCTGGCAATCAACGAGTCGGTCTGCGTACGCCCAATCCTCCGCAGGGTCACCGACCGGGCCACAGGGGCCACCACGACGGTGGCGATCCCGTGCGGGTGCACCCGCGAGTCCCGCTGCCCGTCGTGCGCCAAGAAGGCCCGGTGGCTGCGGATGACCCAGTGCGCCGAGGGATGGCACCGCGACGACGAACCCGAAGAGCCCGAAGAACCCGACGCCCTCGACCTCGAGGAACCCGACCAGGACGACGAGGACGCGGATGAGGACGACGCAGATGAGGAGCAGCGGCGGGTGCGGTCGACCCGCCGACGCCAGGACGTGTCCAACCTTCCACGGGTTCCGGTCGAGAACCGCACGGTCGGGCGCACATTCACCGCACCCTCAGGGGTCAGGTACCGGCCGTCGATGTTCGTCACCCTCACCCTGCCGTCGTACGGCAAGGTCATCCCCGGTCGCGGCGTCCCGGTGCACCCGGGCCGGTATGACTACCGGCGCGCCGCGTTGGACGCTTTGCACTTCCCCAAGCTCGTGGACCGGTGGGTGCAGAATCTGCGCAGGGGCGCCGGGTACAAGGTCCAGCACTTCTCGGCCGTCGAGCCACAACGGCGCCTGGCCCCGCATCTGCACACCGCCCTGCGCGGCGCGATCCCCAGACAGGTCGTCAAGGCCGTCACCAAGGGCACCTACCTGCAGATCTGGTGGCCAGCCATCGACAAGGACGTGTACTTCGACAGGTTCCCGCTCTGGGACAGGGAAGGACAGTGCTACCGCGACCCGGACACCGGCCTGCCCCTGCCGACGTGGCGGCAAGCCCTCGACGCACTAGACGCGGACCAGGGCGCCCGGCCGGTGCACGTGATGCGGTTCGGGTCCCAGGTCGACATCAAGGGCATCGACGGCGGCAGCCCCGACGCTGACCGCGCCGTGCGCTACCTGACCAAGTACCTGACCAAAGCCGTCACAGAGACCTACGCCGACCCCGACGGCGAGCACATCGACCCCGCGTATGAGGCGCACATCGACCGGCTGCACGCAGAGCTGCGGTACCTGCCGTGCTCCCCGGAGTGCGCGAACTGGCTGCGTTACGGAGTCGAGCCAAAGAACCCCGGGCCCGGGCTGATCCCTGGATACTGCGCCAGTAAGGCTCACGACCGTGAACACCTTGGCTTGGGCGGACGGCGGGTCCTGGTCTCCCGGAAATGGTCCGGCAAGACCCTGACCGAACACCGAGCCGACCGGGCCGCTGTCGTCCGGCAGGTCCTCCAAGCCGCCGGCGTCGACGCCCCCGAAGCCGACCGGCTCTCCGTCGACGTGCTCCACGAAGACGGCCAACCCCGCTTCGTCTGGGACGACCTACCCGTCACTGGAGCCGACTACACCGAAGTGCTCGTCGCTTCGGTCATGGAACGCCGCCGCTGGCGCGCCCAGTACGAAACCGCCAAACAAGTCGCCCTGGAACGCGACGGGCCGCCTGTGGACAACCGTTCGGCAACCAGCAACGACGACATAGCGCCCGACGCCGCCTGATAGCAGAAGAGGAAGAAAAGTGATGAGCGTGAACAGGATTGGTGCAGAGTCGGAGCAACTGCTCTACCGCGTGTGTCAGGCAGGGGAAGTGCTCAGCCTCAGCCGAAGTGTCGTGTTTGAGCTCATGAGAATGGGGCGTCTGCGGTCGGTCAAGGAGGGTCGCACGCGACTGATCCCGCTGTCAGCATTGCGTGACTATGTGGAGCTGTTGGAGCGAGAGGCCGTATGACCTTCCGACGCAGCCGGGGTGATGGGGGCCTTCACTGGCACGAGGGCCGACAACGCTGGATCGCCACCGCCAGCCTGGGCTTCGACGCTTCGGGCCGACGAGTGGTCAAGCGCGGGAGCGGGCGAACGAAGACCGAAGCCAAGAGAAAGCTCAAGGCTGTGCTCCGTGACCACGAGGACGGGCTCGCGATTGCGCCGGGCGACTACACCGTGGCCCACGCCGTGAACGACTGGCTGACATTCGGCATGGCTGGTCGAGACGTGGCCACCTTGAAGGCGGTTCGGTCGTTGTCCAAGACGCACGTCCTTCCTTCGCTGGGGGCGCGTCGAATCCGAGACCTCAGCGCCGACGACGTCGACAAGTGGCTCGCTGACAAGGCCACCTCGTGCAGCACTCGAACGCTGCAAGGGCTGCATTCCTGCCTGAACCGGTCGATCAAACGGGCGATGGCGCGCGACAAGGTGAAACGCAATGTGGTGGCGCTGTGCGCTGTGCCGAGGGGAAAACCGGGGCGTCCGTCAAAGGCGCTGACCTTCGCTCAAGCCGAAGCTGTGTTGGTGGCGTCGGCGGGGTCGCGCATGAATGCATACATCTTGCTGTCGCTCTTGACAGGGGCCAGGACCGAAGAGCTTCGCGCGTTGCTGTGGGATCACGTCGATCTTGTCGGGACCCCCGATGTCGTTCCGCTCATACCGCCCTACATGGCGGTCTGGCGCTCGGTTCGCTCTGGTGGTGATACGAAGACAAAGAAGTCGCGGCGTACGTTGGCGCTGCCGCAACGATGCGTGGACGCGCTCAAGGGCCACGAAATAGACCAAGCACGTGACAGGACAGTCGCGGGGGAGTGTTGGCAAGATCACGGCTTGGTTTTCGCATCCAGAGTTGGGACGCCGCTGGATCCTTCACACGTGCGCCGCGACTTCAGAGCTGCCATCGCGGGCGCTGTCGGCGTGGACGCTCAGGACTGGACCCCGAGGGAGTTGCGGCACAGCTTCGTCTCCCTCTTGTCGGACAACGGGGTGCCGCTTGAGGAGATCTCGCGGCTCGTCGGTCACAGCAGCACGGCGGTTACAGAACTCGTCTACCGCAAGCAGATTCGACCAGTGATGCAGGAAGGCGCGACGGTGATGGATCGGATCTTTCATGAGGCTTAGTCACTCAGTTAGTCACTCACAAGAAATCGAGGCCGCCTCCTGGTTAGGGGAGACGGCCTCTGGCCTGCGGGAACACTGGTCGGGGTGACAGGATTTGAACCTGCGGCCTCTTCGTCCCGAACGGGGGACCACTGTTCGTTG
>Ga0208587_1000142_pt1 | contig 37354 bp, 36 predicted proteins | sample NGESurdeep092012_7_FD_184472 | JGI IMG/M metagenome (GOLD analysis project Ga0208587, IMG submission 184472) | Arctic peat soil microbial communities from Barrow, Alaska - NGEE Surface sample 210 deep-092012 (SPAdes) | ecosystem: Environmental > Terrestrial > Soil > Wetlands > Peat ...
TGGAGGCAATATGCTGGTACTGCGCTTCGGTGATCTCCATGCATCGCAGCATATCACAGAATTACGAATTAGTGTTAACAGGACCTAGAGTTCGTCCATCGGCGCCTACGCTCTCGCCAATGGCAGGCGAGAAGGCACGGGCAGGACACATGTCCTGCCCTCGGGGGTCGGTTGGTGTTGACCGGATAACGTGGGCTTCCGTCCTAATGCACGTGAGCCACGCCGGGAGACGCCTGGTAGGTAGCGTTATCCACATTGTCATGTAGCGTAACAATGAGCGAGTAAGTTCCCGCTGCAATATAGGTGTGCGTTCCACTTACCGTAAACGGACCGCCTGTCGGTCCGGATATAGTTCCAGAGTTCCTGGTCCCATCTCCCCAGTCCACGGTTGCAGTGAAATCAGCTTGCGTGGCAGTCGGTGTGCCATCGACGAAACTTGCCACCGCACCGCTGAAGGGCGTTCCGTGGGTAGGATTGATCGTGTCGCCAGTACCGCCGATTGCACTCATGCGCCCAATCGCGCCGGTGTTGACTTGGGCGACCCAAAGCTTGCCGTCAGCGCCAATCGCCACATCGTTGCCAAGAGCATTGACTGTTGTGAGTGGCACCGTACTCACGACGCCGGAGGTAGTAATACGTGCCACGCCGTTGGGATAGAACTGCGGAAACCACAGTGCGCCATCCGAGCCGACCTTTATATAGAGCTGGGTCTGAAACTGGACCGGGTATTCGGCAAGAAGTGTGCCGGCGGTTGAGAACTTGGCAATGCCGCCGAACAAGGTGCCTTCCATGATCCAGAGATTTCCGTCCGGTCCGGTAACCAAAGCAGCTAATCCTTTGTTGGTGCCAGGGAATGGGTATTCTGTAATCTGGCCGGAGATTGGGTCAATTTTCCCGACCTGCTGTGCGGCCAATTCCGTGAACCAGAGATTACCATCAGGACCCGGTGTAATATAGAGCACCGTCGCACCGGGGGTTGGGATTGGAAAGGTTGTCATGACACCGTCCGGGGTAATGCGCACGATGTTGTTGTAGCGAGCGGCATACTCGGCAAACCAAAGATTTCCATCAGGTCCACTAGTTATCGTCCAAGGTCCTGGAAACCGCTGCCCCACCGAGTACTCAGTGATCATGCCTGAGGTGGTTATCTTGGCAACTTTGTACGTGCCTAGCTCAACGAACCAAAGGTTACCGTCAGGTCCAGCAATGATTCCACCTGGCTGGGAGCCTAGTGCCGTTTGAAAGGTAGTCACCACGCCGCTAGTGTCAATCTTGCCCACCAGGTCAGCGTAGTTTCCAGTAAACCAGACGGCGTTGTCGGGCCCAAGTGTATCCGCCGCGGTGCCCGACCCGATGTTCAGCGCGTAGGTATTCGTAAGTTGCCCATTTGTCGTGAACCTGCCGATGTTGCTGGAGAGTTCGCCTAGGAACCATAGAGCGCCGTCCGGCCCGGCCGTAATGCCGGTCATGATTCGAAAGGCGCTGAACTCCCCGGTCGAGGTGAATTCCGTGACGACACCGCCCGTTGTCACATAAGCAAGTCTGCTCGCCTCGGTAAACCAAATATTCCCATCCGAGCCGGTGGTAATTCCATCCCCACTCCTTGGGTTAGTGGGTACTCCGTCTCAACCCCAGAAGTGGTGATTTTAGCGACATTGCCAGACTCGAGCGTCCAAAGGTTTCCATCGGGTCCGGCAGTAATGGCGAATGGTGTATCGCCTGTGGGATATATGGTCACTGCACCGGCGACCGTCATTTTCCCGACCAAGTTTTTCCCTACCCCACCAGCTTGGGGATTGGTGAACCAGAGATTGCCATCTGGCCCTTTCGTGATCTGCGCGGGATAATAATTTTCGGCGTCAAAGACGCCTGCGTTGATACCGGTCGTGTACTCAGTGATCTGTCCGCCGAGAGTGATTTTGCCAATCTTGAATGCACCGCCGATCGCCGAAACACTCTGTGTTTGGTCAACAAACCACAGGTTGCCGTCAGGCCCTGCGGTGATGCCTTGCGGATGGCTGTTCGTCGGTAAGGAGAATGTTGCCAGACCTGTGCCGGTGGTGCTGATACGCCCGATCTTTCCGGCAAATTCGTCGGTGAACCAGAGATTGCCATCTGGCCCGCTGGTAATCCCCGTTAGGCCCTGAGAGCCAGCTATGGGAAATTCCGTGATCACGCCCGCAGGAGTGATTCTTCCAATCTTCAGGCCGGCATTTTCGGTAAACCACAAATTGTGGTCGGAACCAAGTGTGATGGTTATCGGGCCGGCGGCACGTCCGGGAGGCACGGGAAAATCTGTGGCGGCGAACAGTTCTGGCACAAAGGCGAGGACTGCAAGGATGCAAGTGGCAACTGCCAGTTTGCTGAGACGAGTGGGAATTTGCTTCATTTTGGAGGACGCTCCTTTTGCGCGTTTAAACTTGGAAGGGCCCGACTGCATCCACCGCGACTCGCGATAGATGTTTCGGAGGGGAGGCTTTCTGCAATGGCTCTGAGTGTGGCGAAGAGTATAGCACACATTTCGCAAGGCCTAACATCTCTTTTGATTCAATAATCGATTAACAAGAGAGCGGAAAATCGCGCGGGACCTGCGATGCCGAATCGCGAGTGATAAGGCAATTCTTGAGAAACCATTTCGGACTACCGCCTGCCCCTTCGTTTTCTCCTTCCCCAGGGGTAAAAATCCTCCCGTGTAAGCGCCATCTTTCGCGCTATTATGTTCCGCATGGCACCTGATCACTCTCCCCGATTCCTGGACATCGTTAAGGACGCCAAGCAGCGTGTCCGCGAAATAACCGTGGACGATGTGAAGCAAATGCTGGACGGGAATGCAGATTTTCTTCTCATCGATGTCCGCGAAGACAACGAATGGACGAAAGACCACTTACCGGCGGCCGTGCATCTTGGCAAGGGAATTCTTGAACGGGACGTGGAGCAGCGCGTACCTGACCCGAGCACCCCCCTTGTTTTGTACTGCGGTGGCGGGTTCCGCTCCGCGCTGGCTGCCGATGCCTTGCAACGAATGGGATATATGAATGTCGCCTCCATGGATGGTGGCATTCGCGAGTGGCGAGAGAAGGGTTTTCCGCTGACCAGCGAATGAGAGTCGGCCGGATGGTCGCTGGGTAAGAGTTCGTAACTCCTGCGACCCAGTCCGATTCGGCGACGGCTTCGTCGGAGCATGAGGCGTGCCGGCGGAAGCGAATCCTTGCTATCCTGCCAGCATCTCTAACTAACCACGATGGGCAAAGCCGAGACATCCACCGCACCAACCGCTACGCTTACGAATGACGAGACCCTGCGCTACTCCCGCCATCTTATCCTGCCCGAGGTTGGCGTGGAGGGTCAGCTTAAGCTGAAGCGGGCGTGCGTACTCTGCGTAGGGACCGGCGGTCTGGGCTCGCCAGTGGTTCTATATTTGGCCGCTGCCGGTGTGGGCACGCTGGGTATCGTTGACTTCGATATTGTCGATCTGACCAATCTTCAGCGGCAGATCCTGCACGGCAGCGATGACATCGGCCGCCAGAAGCTGGACTCCGCTGCCGAGCGCATCACCGCGATCAATCCCAACGTCAAAGTTCGCAAGTTCGAGACTTGCCTTACCAGCGTCAATGCTCTGGAGGTGTTTCGCGACTTCCAGATCGTCGTGGATGGCACCGATAACTTCCCCACCCGCTACCTGGTAAACGACGCGTGCGTGCTCACCGGCAAGCCGAACGTATATGGCTCGATCTTCCGTTTCGAAGGCCAGGCCAGCGTCTTCGCCGCCAAGGATGGCCCGTGCTACCGCTGCCTTTATCCCGAGCCGCCTCCACCTGGGCTGGTTCCCTCGTGCGCCGAGGGTGGCGTACTGGGCATTCTGCCGGGACTGGTGGGCATGATCCAGGCGACCGAGACGATCAAGCTCATTCTCGGTGCCGGCGAGCCGCTGATCGGCCGCCTGCTGTTGGTGGATGCGTTGGCGATGCGCTTCCGCGAGCTCAAGCTGCGCAAGAATCCTGATTGCCCGGTGTGCGGCGATCATCCAACCGTTACCAAACTGATCGACTACGATCAGTTCTGCGGAATCGGTGGAGAGGAGAAAGCCACGGCTGCGACCATGCCAGAAATCACCCCCGAGGAACTGAAGCGGCGGCTCGACGCCGGCGATGACCTGTTCGTGCTCGACGTGCGCGAGCCTCACGAATACCAGATCTGCAACCTCAGCGGACACCTGATCCCGCTGAACGACCTGCCCAAGCGCCTCAGCGAGCTCGACGCCCGTCGCGAGATCGTCGTCCATTGCAAGCTGGGCGGACGCAGCGCCAAGGCCGTGGACTTTCTGCGGCAATCCGGTTTCGCCAAGGTGCACAACCTGGCCGGCGGCATCGACGCCTGGGCCGAGCGCGTCGATCCTAAAATGCCAAAGTACTGACACCGCTGGCTACTAGCGCCGTCACTTCGTGAGTGCCTCCTCGACCGCTTTGGGATTCCGCTCTATTACCGTCAAGTAGGCGCGTACCGCACCTTCTGGACGCCGTCTGCCCTGTTCCCACTCCTGGAGCGACCGTTGGCTGACAGCGTACCGCCGCGAAAACTCGGCTTGCGACAGGCCCAGCTTCGACCGGATTGCCTTCACATCCACGTATTCAGGAACGTCGACGTATCGCATTGGAAGCGCAATCTTCTCCTCGGCGTGATCGACAACCTCCCTCATCGCGGTAATCAAACGCTGACCAATCCTAGAATGTCTTGCCTTTCTCATTGAATTTTGCCTACTTGCTTTTCGTAGACACTGGTGTAGGCAATCTCCGCGCTCATCGGGTTCTCTTCTTATCGGGTTTTCTTATACGGCATTGACGGACTACTTGTCAAGCGATGCCTTCGGGAGCAGATGCCGCTGCCGACGATGGCAATTTCGTCTTTGCTGCGGTCGACGGTGCAGTCAGGGGAACGGTCCCGGCCACCCGCCTCCCGTGCTAAAATTTGACCAAATGCTCGCGAGAGAAGTTTTGTCTTGATCGAGATAGCGCCGTCCATATTGTCGGCTGATTTCGCCCGCCTGGCCGAGGATGCCAAGGAGGCGGTGCGAGGTGGCGCCACCCTCCTCCATGTGGATGTGATGGATGGCCATTTTGTGCCCAATATTACTATCGGGCCTCCAGTGGTCGCTTCGCTCCGTAAAGCGGTGGATGTCCCGCTCGACTGCCACTTGATGATCGAGAATCCCGACGAGTACATTCCGGCTTTCGCCGCCGCCGGGGCCAACTGGATCACGGTACATCAGGAAGTCTGCCGCCACCTGAACCGCACGCTGGAGTTGATACGCAGCCACGGCATGCTAGTGGGCGTGGCCCTCAACCCGGCAACTCCGGTACAGACCCTCGGCGAGGTGCTCGATATCGTGGACCATGTCCTGGTGATGTCGGTCAATCCCGGTTTCGGCGGGCAAAAGTTCATTCCCGGGGCGCTGGAGAAGGTCCGTAAGCTGGCAACCATGCGCGCGGCCAAGGGCCTGAATTTCCGCCTGGAAATCGATGGCGGCGTAGACCTGGCAACGATTGGACCGTCGGTCCGCGCCGGAGTAGAAATTTTCGTTGCCGGAAGTTACGTGTTTGGCCACGGCGATCCGGCACGAAAGGTGGAGGGGCTGCTCAAGGCGGCCCAGGAAGCCACCCTGTTGCGCGCCTAGTCGTGGAACGCAGTATTTCCCAGAGGTGTTTAGGATGTTTCGTCGCGTCATCATAGCGTTTTCGATAGCTGCCATGCTGCTGACCCTCGGATGCAGCAACAAGAACAAGAAAGTCCAGAATCCGATCGCCAACCTCAACTCGAAACAGCCGGACAAGGTGCTGTTCGACCGCGCCCTGGACGCGATGAAGCACAACAAGTACGACGTCGCGCGACTCAGTCTGCAGACCCTGATCAATACGTATCCTGATTCGGAGTACGTGGCCCGCGCCAAGCTGGCGATCGGTGACTCCTGGTACGCCGAAGGCGGCACCGCCGCCATGACCCAGGCAGAGAGCGAGTACAAGGACTTCATCACCTTCTTCCCCAATATGCCTGAAGCGGCTGAAGCGCAGATGAAGATCGCGAACATCCACTACAAGGAGATGGAGAAGGCGGACCGCGATCCCACTCACGCCCGCCGCGCCGAAGACGAGTATCGCCAGCTCATTTTGCAGTTCCCCGACAGCCCGCTGGTGCCGCAGGCCAAGCAGCGCTTGCTGGAAGTGCAGGAAGTGCTTGCCGACCGCGAGTACATGATCGGGCACTTCTACTTTGTGCGCGAGACATATCCGGCGGCCATCGCGCGCCTGAAGTCAGTGGCGGATACCTACCCGCTGTACAGCGGAGCTGCCCAGGCCCTGTACGAACTGGGCAACTCCTACGAAAGGGAAGTTGACTTCGTTCGCCTGTCGAGGTTGCCCGAGGCGGCGAAAGGCGCGTTAATCAAGCAGTACACCGAGGGAGCCACGGCCGCCTACGACCGCATCCTTACTCGCTATCCCCTGGAAGAACGGACTGAGGACGCCAAAAAGCGGTTGCAGGCAATGAAGCAACCGGTCCCGCATGCCACCGAAGCCGCCATTGCTCAAGATAAAGCTGAGATCGCCAGCCGCGGCTCGCTGGGACACTTCGGCAAATTGATGGAGAACTTCCGCAAGAGTCCGGACGTAACTGACGCCACCAAGGTCGGCGAACCAACGCTGGTCGATCCAAAGCAGGTCAGCGCACCTGACATGGTGCGCGCCGCGGATACCAGCATCATGGTCAGCCTAAGCGGTTCCAATAAGGTTGGAGTCGAGCGCGTGAAGAACGGCGCCGTCCCAGCCGCCAACGCTCCCGCTCCGCGCTCTGACGCCGAACCTGGAGCGGCTGCGGGATCGACTCCTGCAACGGGCAATGCTGCTGGCGCTACCTCGGCGGTTGCGCCGGCCCAGACTGCATCGGGCGGAGCCGGGAATGGCTCGCCCTCCAACCCGGCCTCAGACAATAGCGCAGTTCCTGAAATGAAGAACGACTTGCAGCCCGCAGCCACTACTCCTCCGCCAGGCGCGAGCGCGCCGCCTCCTGAGCAAGTAAACGATGCCGCTGCTGCTGCTTCCGGTTCTGGCAGCAGCCCGCAGCCGACGCCCACTGCCAGCAGCGGTTCGGCGCAACAACCCGCCCCGACCGCCAATAGCAATACGGAAAGCTCCTCGAAGAAAAAGAAGAAACATCATTGGCCGTTCTAGCGGTGAGACTGCTCAATGGGGCGTAGCTTCGGCTGCGCCTTTCTTTTTGCGTTTTGGACTGCACGCTCATAGCGGCGTTTATCACGGTCTTTCAATGCTGAGGTAGAGCTGAGCGCTGATTACTGAGTGCTGAATGCTGACGGCCCCTTGCTGACGGCTGACAGCTCTTCCTTGTAATATCGAAGTCGAACTTTCATTTGCCGAACGGACTGCAATGCCTCACGATCTTCCCAAGGCCTACGAACCGGGCGCCATCGAACCGCGTTGGGCCGAATACTGGGTCCACGAAAAATTGTTCCACGTGGAAACCGCCAGCGACCCTGACCAGCCCACCTTCACGGTGACCCTGCCACCGCCCAATGTCACCGGTAACCTGCACATGGGCCACATGTTGGAGCACACCGAGATTGACATCATCGTTCGCTGGAAGCGGATGCAGGGCCTCCGCACGCTATGGTTGCCGGGCACCGATCACGCCGGCATCGCCACCCAGTTGATGGTCGAGCGCCAGCTCGCTGCCGAAGGCAAGAACCGCCGCGACCTGGGCCGCGAAGCGTTCATTGCACGCGTCTGGGACTGGAAGCAGCACTATGGCGGAGTCATCCTGCACCAGATGAAGCGCCTCGGCGCTTCGGTGGACTGGTCACGCGAATACTTCACCATGGATGAGCGCATGTCGCGCGCTGTGCGCGAGGCCTTCGTCCGCCTGCATGAAGAGGGGCTGATCTACCGCGGCAAGTACATCGTGAACTGGTGTCCACGCTGCGTCACCGCCGTCTCCGACCTCGAAGTTGTGCACGAGGACACGCCGGGCAAGATTTACGAGATCCGTTATCCGGTGATCGGATCCAAAGACGAGTACATCGTGGTTGCCACCACGCGTCCCGAGACCATGTTGGGCGACACCGCAGTGGCGGTGAACTCCGGCGACGAGCGCTACCGTCATCTTCACGGGAAAAAAGTTTTGCTGCCGCTGATGAATCGCGAGATCCCGATCATCACCGACGACATCCTCGCCAACCCTGAGTTTGGGACCGGCGCCGTGAAGGTCACGCCGTCGCACGATCCCAACGATTTCGAGGCGGGCCTTCGTAACAACTTGCCGCAGATTGACGTGATGAACGAAGTCGCGCAGATGAATGAGAACGCCGGTCCGTACCGGGGACTGGACCGCTTCGAGGCGCGACAGAAGGTGCTGGAAGATCTCGAGCGGGGCGGTTTCCTGGTCGGTTCGAAGGACTATGTTGTCCCGCTGGGCAAATGCGATCGCTGCAAGACCATCGTCGAGCCACGGCTTTCTACGCAGTGGTTTGTGAAGATTCAGCCGCTGGCCGACCGCGCCATCGAGGTGGTCGAGAACGGCGACATCAAGTTCGTGCCGGAGAATTACTCCAAGACCTATTTCGAGTGGATGCGCAACATTCACGACTGGTGCATCTCGCGGCAGTTGTGGTGGGGACATCGCATTCCCGCGTGGCACTGCCAAGATTGCCACGAAATCATCGTCGCGCGCGAGACGCCCGCCAAGTGTACGAAATGCGGCGACAGCCGTCTCGAGCAGGACAACGACGTGCTCGACACTTGGTTCTCGTCGGGCCTGTTGCCGTGCTCGGCGCTGGGTTGGCCCGACAGCACACCCGAGCTCGACGCCTTCTACCCGACGACGCTGCTCATCACCGGCTTCGACATCCTGTTCTTTTGGGTGGCGCGCATGATCATGATGAACTGCCACTTCATGCGCGGACACAAACACGGTGACGTGCCTTTCCACAACGTCTACATCCACGCGCTGGTGCGGGACGCCGAGCGCCAGAAGATGTCGAAGACCAAGGGCAACGTGATGGATCCCATCGAGATCATCGAGCAGTACGGCACGGACGCCGTCCGCTTCACCCTGGCCTCAATGGCAGCGCCGGGAACAGACATCGCGTTTTCGGAGAGCCGCACCGAGAGCTATCGCGCCTTCGCCAATAAGATTTGGAACGCCGCCCGCTTCCTGTTCATGAACGTGGACAGGGCGCAGGAGGCGGGCCTGTGGTCGCTGGCCGAATTTCAATCGTCTACGAATTCGGGTGCCCCACCCTGCTCGCCCGACTTTGGGCGAGAGGGTGGGATAAAGGGAGTCGTTGGCTTCAAATCCGAAACCCTCGACGACCGCTGGATTCTTTCGCGCTTCAATCGTGTTGCGCAACAGATGCACGAAGCGCTGGAAACGTACCGCTTCCATGAAGCGGCACACGTCGTCTATCACTTCTTCTGGGGGGAGTATTGCGACTGGTATCTGGAGCTCATCAAGCCGCGCCTGGCCGCCAACGATCGCGAGCAGCCGGGGTCCCCGACGAGCGCCAGTTTTGCGCGCGGCGGGGTGAAGGTGCGCACCGCATACGCGAACCTGATCAGTATCTTCGAAGGCGCACTGCGCATGTTGTCGCCGTTCATGCCCTTCATCACCGAAGAAATCTGGCACGCGCTGTACGATGGCAAGCCGCCGCTTAAATCGATTGCCCTGGCCGCGTATCCGAGGGTTGACCCATCGCAGGTGGACGCGGCTGCCGAAACGGAGATGGCGATTGTGCAGGACCTGATCGTCAGCGTGCGCAACATTCGCGCTGAATTGAAGATCGAGCCCAAGCAGAAGCTGACGATCGAGATCTTTGCGGACGGCGATATTCGCTCCCTTATCGAGCGCAACCGCAGCGCAGTGGAACGGCTGGCGAATGTGGAAGGGATCACCTTCGTAGAGTCATCGTTGTCCAAGTCTTCGGGCGCGCGCAGTACCGCCCGTTTCGACGTGCGAGTGCTCTACGAGCGCAAGATCGATGCGACTGCCGAACGCGACCGCCTCAGCAAAGAGCTGGCCAGGCTGACGCAGGAGTTGACACGCGCGACGGCGCAGTTGAACAATGACGCCTTTCTTGCCAAAGCGCCGGCACACGTGGTTGAGGGATTGAAGAAGCGCAAGGCCGAAGTCGAAGTGCTGGTTCATAAGGCAAACGAAGCGTTAGGAGAGTTAGGCGCTTAAGCCTCACGTTTTGAAGGGGCACGGCTTTCAGCCGTGCCGTTATGAGTGTGGAGCGTTGGGCTTTAGCCCCCGAGGGAAGTCGCACTTCGCCTCAACACCGAAGTCCCTCAGTGGCTAAAGCCACCATACATGACAGCAAGTTACGGCACGGCTGAAGCCGTGCCCCTTCAAAGCTACCTGAACAGATGAATAATCCAGGGGGAAGCGCTGGGTAACAGATAACAGTCCTAGGGCGCTCAACTACGCAGCTCCGGGGAGATCGATCGTGGATTGGACAAGCCGCAGGATCACCGCCATCCTGGAAAACGCATTGCAGGAGGATCGCGCCACCCGCGATGCCACCACCTACGCCTGCATCGATCCCAATCAGCGCGCCTCCGCCACCATCCTCGCCAAGCAGGACTGCGTGCTCTCCGGGGTGAGTTGCATTCACCGAATCCTCGACGTCTTCGCCAGCCTGGACGGCACCGTCACCTCGCATCCCGAGGTCATCAGCCACACCGAAATCTTTGACGGCGTGCGCTTGCGCAAAGGGCAGTCGATTGCGGTCATCGTCCACAATGCGCGCGTGGTGCTGTCCTGCGAGCGTGTGATCTTGAACGTCATGCAGCGCATGAGCGGCATTGCCACCCTGACGCGCCGCTACGTGGACGCGGTTGCGGGCACCGGGACCGTAATTCTGGACACCCGTAAGACCGCGCCGGGCCTGCGCGTCCTCGACAAGTATGCCGTGACCTGCGGTGGCGGCCACAATCATCGCCTCGATCTGAGCGACGGCGTGTTGATCAAGAACAATCACATTGCGCTGGCTGGCGGGGCCGTGGCTGCGCTGGAGCGCGCACTCCACAACCGCCGCGGCTCGCAAGTGATTGAAGTCGAGGTGCGTTCCCTGGAGGAACTCGACGCTGTTCTGGAGCGTGGCGCCGAAGCGGTGTTGCTCGACAACATGCTGCCCGAGCAGGTGCGCCAGGCGGTGGAGCGTGTCCGCCAACTCGGTCGCCATCTGCCGCTCGAAGCCTCGGGCGGAATCACTCTGGAAAACGTGCGCACCTACGCCGAAACCGGGGTGAATTTCATTTCGGTGGGAGCGTTGACCCATTCCGCCGCGGCAGTGGACCTGAGCATGAGAATCGCTCCGGCATAAGTAGCCGTCAGATGTCAGCCGACAACTCTGTCCTCCTGAGCGAGCCCGCTCGGCGACCGAGTCGAAGGATCTCTATATTCCTTACTGATCTTTACCGCGACGAAGGCCTGCGGTCAGGATTGGTTGTGTAATGGCCCATATCACAAGTGATCCCCTCGACCGCCGCTGCCGTGACCTCGGTCACATCCATCCTTTCCGATTGCTGGTGTAATGGGCTGATAACAACAACTCATCTGGAGCCGGAAAGAACGTAGGCGTACAGTACTCGTGATGAGAGCATTTGCACTCGCTCGGATTGTAGAGGGTAAGTTAGTTACTGACGTGTGGGTAATACTCTGAAATCGGATGCTGTAATTATCTAGCGCGTACACAACGAGTCCAATGCGGAAAAAGAACCATCTGGCAGCGATACTGGTGGCCGTCACTCTTGTTGTGGGCGAGGCTGACCGCCACGCCGGAGCACAGGCCCGCGAAGGCAAGGCGCCCACCGCAGCCGATCGCCGCGAGACGGCAGGCTGGCTGCGCTACGACGATGGTGGAACGATCTTTCGTTATCCCCCAGGATGGAAGGTGGAGCCGATACTCTGGCAGAGTGCGGCGCAGGAAGCGGCCGGTGAAGGTCCAGACGAGATCGGAGTCACAATTTCTCCCGAGGGCGAGACTCCGGGTGCTATTACGATCGGCGGGCGAGGAGCAACCGCATGCACGCCTGAACAGGCAGACTGTAAATGTCTTAGCATCTATGTCGCGGTTTACACCTGCGATCAGGACGCACAAACGCGGCACATTTACGATCTGTTCATAACGACCATACGCAACGAGTGGCCGGACAGCGATTTCACAGTCGTCTTCCCCGCAGCCCAGGATGTGCTCCATCCCAACCAGCGTTACACAATACGCTGGCGGACGAAATCTGGCATTCCGCATCACAACGTCAACATATCTGTGCGTGATACCTCCAAGGCTGATTGGCGGGAGGCTATGGTGCTGGACGTCAAGAATGTCCCGAATACTGGTCGCTATCAATGGCGCGTCCCATCATCGATCACGGCTCCAGGCCCATACCTGATCGACATTTCGTTCGTGCTGCATGAGAAGGTCGAAGCACCGCCCTTAAGCGGAAATCGGCTCTACTCCGGCACCAGCAGCCCTTTTTACATCCAGTGACACGGATTTACGGTGCTGCGCAGCGGCGGAGCGAAATGTGAAGCACCTTAGCTGTTGATAAATCCCCATATCACAAGTGACCTACCCAATCTCCCCCCGTTCGCGCATAATCGTCCTATCGCCCGAACCGAGCCAACCCGCCACAACGTCCTGCCCGACGGTTCTACCGACGCGCGCCTGGGCCGCATTGTGCGCCTATTGAGCGACAACGCGACGGTGGTCATCAGCGGCACGCGCATTGCCGAGGAGCTGGGCACCACCCGCTCCGAGGTGTGGCGTGCCGTGCAGCATCTGCGTGAGCTGGGCTTGCACATCATTGGGCATCTCGCGACCGGTTATCAACTGGAAGCCGTTCCTGACCTTCTGCTCCCCGATATCCTGAGTCCACTGGTAAAGGGGACCATTTTTGCCTCGCGCATTCATCATTACTTCCGTATTGCTTCGACGAACGTCACCGCGATGGACGAGGCTGGCGCGGGCGAGCCCGAGGGCGCTGTTTACTTAGCCGAGCATCAGACGGCTGGCCGTGGACGAGCCGGCCACGCCTGGGAATCGGCGCAGTCGGTTGGGATCTACTGCTCGGTGGTGCTGCGGCCGGCCTTGTCGCCCGCTGATGCCTTGATGCTCTCGCTGATCGCTGGCATCGCAGTGGCGGAAGCGGTGGAACAATCCACCGGCTTGCACCCCGATCTGCGCTGGCCCAACGATGTCCTACTCGATGACCGAAAGTTTTGCGGCATTCTGACCGAGATGAATTCCGAGCCGACGCGGGTCCACTATGTGGTGATCGGCATCGGGATCAACGTAAACCACACGTCGTTTGCGGGCGAGCTCGAACCGATTGCGACCTCGCTGCGCATGGAAAGCGGACGCACCTGGTCGCGCGTCGAACTGGCCGCCGCTCTGCTAAAATCCCTCGACAGCGAGTATCGCAAGCTCACACAAGGTGGCCCGGCTGTGCGCTCTTCTATCCTGCGAAAATTTGAAGAGCGTTCCTCGTATGCCCGCTCGCGCTACGTGCGCGTTGACGGGCCGGACGGTTATGAGGGGGTCACCGAAGGGCTTGACGATCGCGGCTTTCTACTGGTGCGCACCGAGTCCGGTCTGCGCACCGTGCTTTCGGGAGAAGTTCGCGCGCTCGGCGGGAAATAAGCCATGCTGCTTGTCATTGACGTAGGTAATACCAATACCGTGCTGGGCGTTTTCGAGGCCAAGTCTGCCGAACACGGCGCCGGCCGCCTGCTCGCGCACTGGCGGGTTTCCACCATCAAGACGCAAATGGTGGACGAGTACGGCGTCCTCTTCCGCAACTTGTTTGCGATGCACGGGCTCGAAGTCAGTTCGGTGCAGGGCATTGTGATTTCGTCGGTCGTGCCACCGCTCGACTCCACCCTGCGCGAGATGTGCGAGCGTTACTTCCACTCGCGCCCGCTGTTCATCGAACCCGGCGTCAAGACCGGAATGCCGGTGCACTACGACAATCCTGCGGAAGTGGGCGCCGATCGCATCGTTAACAGTGTGGCCGCGTTCGAGAAGTACGGTGGCCCCTGCATCGTAGTGGACTTCGGGACCGCAACCACGTTCGACGTGGTCTCGCGGAAAGGTGAGTATATGGGCGGTGTCATCACGCCGGGAATTGGCATCTCGGCCGACGCGCTTTTTCAGCACACCGCACGCCTGCCTCGTGTGGATGTCCGAAAGCCCCCTCGTGTGCTCGCGACCAATACCGTCAACAGTCTTCAGTCGGGCCTTTACTACGGGTATCTCGGGCTGATCGACGGAATTCTGGAGCGGCTCATTGCCGAGTTGGGCGAGAACGTCAACATCGTTGCCACTGGCGGCCTGGCGCCGCTCATGGGCGGAGGGTCCAAGTACATTCGCGAGATCAATGACCTGCTCACGCTCGAGGGGCTGCGCATTATTTATGAGCGCAACCAGGTGCATGTGCGCCGCCGTAATGAGCCGCCCGCCGGAAACCACGACACGGCGGAAGGCAGCAGCCCGCGCGAGACGATAAGCTCTGTGCCCAAGCCCGATTGAGGCTACACTGGGGTGGGAGCAGGATTCTCGAGTCGCAGGCCCGCGCCATTCCGGTGGGCAAGACTTGAAGGAGTGCGGCTTTCAGCCGCGCCGTTACCAGCTACTGATCTTTCTTCTGAGGGGCTTTAAGAGCATGTGTGAGAACTAAACTTGGTATTTGCCGGTGGACTGGATGGGCTACAATCCAGCGCCGTAGGCGCGGCTCAGTTTAGCCCAGCACGGAGGCGGAGTGCTGGGTAAAGTGGGAAATAGATCCGAGTCCCGTAGGGACGACAGACGTTCTCACGCACCCTTTTTTAGCCTCGAAGAATCTGCTGTTTCTTTCCTTTGCGACGACTTGTTCGGCAGCCTATTTAGCTGCGCTGAACCTCGATGGAAACCTACTTCAATTACTTTACCGAGATCGAGGAGCACTTCCAGCGCCGCCGGGGCACCTTACTGCTGCTGTCACCGCTCGACTGGGCGCTGATGGAGACCTGGAAGGATGCGGGCATCCCACTCGAAGCCGTGCTGCGCGGTATTGACGCGACTTTCGAAAAATGGGAGCGGCGTCCCAAGCGATTCCAAAAAGTGAATGGCCTTGCCTACTGCTCTCAGGCAGTGCTGGCTTCGGTAGAAGAGATGAAAGAAGCCGCAGTGGGTGCGGCCCCAAGCGAAAGGAAGAATACGGGACTGGACCACTCTGCGGTGGTGGAATACCTGAATCGCAACTCCGGGCAACTCGATGAAGTGCAATTGCCGGCGACGGCACAAACGCTCGCACAAGAGACCGCCACGACCTTGCGTACTCTGGCGGCTTCGTTGTCGCAAGACCGGTTGCTGTCCATGGAAGACCTGGAGCGACGGCTGACCGTGGCGGAAGAAAAGATCTTTGCTGCGCTGCTGGCAGCGACGCCTGATGATGTTTTGCTCGCGGTACGCACCGAGGCCGACCGCGACTTAGCGCCCTATCGCCGCAAGATGAGCGCGCCGCAGATCGAGCAGCTTCACAAACAGTATGTCCACAAGCGAGTATTGGAGCAGTACCAGGTTCCCCGCTTGAGCCTGTTCTACATGTAGGCGTAGAAGGTTTTCGGGGCCACGGATTTGCCAATACTCGGAATCTGTTCCGATGAATTTCGGAGCGAGACACAATAAGGTCGCCTTGATTAGGGCTGTCTTTAGATGTATTCCGACTGGCTTAGATTTGAAGGGGCACGTCTTCAGACGTGCCGTACAGTATTGCTTGGTATTTGGCTTTAGCCGCTGAGGGACTTCCGTTTTGCCCCGGCTGAGGGCAGCCCCGGTTGATGCAGCAAATCAACGAAAACGATCTCCCTCGGGGGTTCAAGCCCGGCTGTTCTTTCGATCTCCACGGCACAGTTGAAGCGGTACCCTTTCAAGGAGACAAGAGATCATCCGCGAAAATCCGCGTTGATCCGCGGTTCGATGTGTTGTTTTTCTGGGATTGAGGTCCCGCCTTTGCAAATAGAAATCGAAAAACTGGTTTACGGTGGCGACGGTCTGGCGCGCATGCCGGCCGACGAACAGGGTCGCGGCAAGACCGTCTTTGTGCCATTTGTGTTGCCCGGCGAGCGGGTCGAAGTGTCCGTAACCGAGAGCCGCTCCGGCTTCGCTCGCGCCAAACTCGACAAGGTGCTGACACCTTCTCCCGATAGGACTGCCCCAGCCTGTCCCTATTTCGGAGATTGCGGCGGATGCCACTATCAGCACATGAACTACGAAGCGCAGTTGCGGCACAAAGCCGAAATTCTGCGCGAATCGTTGCGCCGCACCGCAAAGCTTGAGCTCCAGCACGACATTCAGCTTCATCCTTCGCCGCCGTGGAACTATCGCAACCGCACCCGTATGCACGTGCGGCACACGCCTGAGTTTGCGCTGGGCTATTATCGTTACAACTCCCATGATGTGCTCCCGGTGGAGTCGTGTCCCATCAGCTCGCCGCTGATCAATCAGGCGATTGCCGCGGTGTGGTCTCTCGGTCGCGAGAAAGCTGTACCGGAATCTCTGCACGGGTTGCAATTCTTCGCCAACCACGATGACACGCAGCTTCTTGTAGAAGCTTACGTCTGCCCCGGCAGCAATGTGCAGGAATTGCAGCCGCTGGCCGCAGCACTGCACAGCGCGTTGCCACCGGTGGCGGGAGTTGTGGTTTTCCTGGCCTCGTTCATAGAAGACGAGAGCCGCCACCATGCGCCGCTTACCTCAACTCATCTTGAAACGGGGCAGGCCATCGGCGGCGATTCGCTTATGTACCACGCTGTGGGACAGCGGTACTGGGTCAGCGGGGGATCGTTCTTCCAGACTAATCGCTACCTGGTCGACACGCTGGCGCAGGTGGCAACCGCCAACGGAGGCGGACGCGCTGCACTCGATCTCTACGCCGGTGTCGGCCTGTTTACGCTGCCGCTCGCTCGTAAGTTCGACCAGGTGCTGGCGGTGGAATCGTCGCCACATTCGTTCGCCGACCTGCGCCTCAACGTTCCCGGCAACGCGAAATGCATTCGTGCGGCCGCCGAGCGCTTCCTCGCCGAGCGCGGCCCCAAGCTGGCGCCCGACCTCGTCGTCGTCGATCCCCCGCGGGCCGGGCTGGGCGAAAAAACTGCCGCCGCTCTGGGTCGCATGTCCGTCTCCCATGTGACGTACGTCTCATGTGATCCGGCAACCCTCTCCCGTGACCTTCGCCTGCTGTTAGAATCAGGTTTTCGGGTCGAGCAGGCGCACCTTGTGGATATGTTCCCGCAGACCTTTCACATGGAAACCGTTCTGCATCTGGTACGTTGACCCTCGACAACTCGCCCGGAGGACCAATGTACGCGCTCGCCATTCTTCGTTATCGCAAGCCGCTGGAAGAAGTTTTGCAGCACGTTGACGCTCACCGCGCCTATTGCCAGGGCCTGAAGCTGGAGAAACTCCTGATCGCTTCCGGGCCGCTGGTGCCGCGCTGCGGCGGCGCCATGCTGCTGCGGGTCCCCGATAACGAAGCTCAGGCGACGCTGGACAGTATCCGCGACAACGATCCGTACACCCGGTTTGGGGTCGCGCAATACGAAGTATGGCCCTGGGCCCCTGCTTTTGGCGCGGAGGACCTGGGCCGGCTGTAATCACCCAGGTAGCTGAGGTAGCGCGACTGGACGTTCAGTGGCGACAACCTCCTCTTCGACGATCACCGTGCCGGCATCCGCGCCCGCGCGACCCGCGCTCTACTGCGGCGGCAAGGAGCCGGTCTTCCTTGCAGCCCTTGCTTTTTCCGTAGGAGTAATCGCCGCCAACTATCTCTGGCGTTCACCCCAATCCTGGTTGATGGCGTGTCTGGTTGCGCTTGTAGGCGCTGCATTCTTCTACCGCCGCTCACCGCAGATCGCTTTCGGGTTGGCCCTTCTAGCGTTGATTCCGCTCGGCGGATTTTATCTTCAAGCCCGCGATGCTGCCGCGCCGACGATCGCCGAAAATCTCCAGCCCTTTGCCACTGGCGACGATCAGGTCGATGTCACCGCCTATGTCATCCGCGAAGGATTGGTGCGCGACAGCCCCTATGGCGGTAAGCAAGAGTCGGTGGATGTCGACGCCGAGCAGCTTCAGCTTGGCGACCGCGTCCTCAAAGCAGCCGTCGGCATTCGCCTTACGATCTACACCAAACAGACGGAGGAAGACGAAGCTCGCGATGAAGGGACCGGCTCACCGCTTCGTGTGTACACCTACGGTCAGCGTCTGCATTTCATCGCGAAGCTGCGGATGCCGCGCAACTATCGCAATCCGGGTGCGATGGACATGGCCGGCTATCTGGCCTCGCAAGGCATTCGCCTGACCGGTTCTTCCCACGCCAGCAGCGTGGAGATGCTGCCGGGTTTCGTGGGCAGCCGCATCGGGTTGTGGAGGAGCGCTGCGCGTCGCAGTGTCCTAGCTCACATCATGCAGCTCTGGCCCGGCGAACGTGGCGCCCTGATGCAGGCCATGCTCATCGGAGGGCGGGCCTTCTTCGGGCGCGACATCAAGACGGAATTCCAGCGCACTGGCACCTATCACATCCTGGTCGTATCCGGCATCAACGTGGGCATTCTCGCCTTCGCGGTTTTCTGGGCGTTGCGCAAGCTGCCCTTTGGCGAGACGTGGGCCACCATCCTTACCATCCTGCTGTCGTGGGGATATGCCTTCCTCGCCGATCTTGGCTCACCCATCGTACGCGCCACCATCACGCTCGGGATTTACCTGGTCACGCGTCTGCTGTTTCGCGACCGTGCCGCGCTTAACGGACTCGGTATAGCGGCGTTGGGTATTCTACTGGTGAATCCGCGAACCTTGTTCGAGGCCAGCTTCCAGCTCACGTTTCTTTCCGTGATCGCGGTTGCCGGTATTGCGGTGCCAGTATTACGGCAAACTGTGTACCCATTTCGAAAGGCGCTCAGCAACCTCGACTCGCCCGCCTTCGATTTCGCGCTTCCGACGCGAGCTGCACAATTTCGTTTCGACGTGCGCCTGATTCGCGATCAGATCGAGAACATCTGTAACCGCTGGATAGCGAACTTCATAGTTGTCGGCTTCACTCGGTTTACCATTGGCGCGGCTGAACTGCTGTTCACGTCTACCGTTATCCAGATCGCGCTCGCGCTGCCAATGGCATGGTACTTCCACCGCGCCACTACCATGGCGTTGCCCGCCAACGCGCTGGTGATCCCGATTGCGGGGATTCTGTTACCCGCCGCCGTAGTCGCGGTTGCCGCTTCCTACATGGCTCATTGGCTGGCATGGCTACCCGCACTTATCACCCGGTATGCGTTGGACTCGCTGACTGGCACCATTCGTGTGATCGGCCATCTGCGCGTCTCCGAGGTTCGCGTGCCTAACCCGGCGCTACTGGTGTGCTGTGCCGCTGCGGCCGCGTTCGGGCTGGCCCTGCTGCTGGCCCGCCGACGGATGACTTGGGTCGCTGTTGGGCTGGCGGGATTGCTGGCTGCGGCGGTTTGGATTGTGGCGTTCCCCCCCAAGCCGCAATGGCAGCCCGGAGTTTTCGAGGTCACGGCCATTGATGTAGGTCAGGGTGATTCGCTGCTGCTGATCACTCCCGAGGGTAAGACCCTGCTGGTGGACGCTGGTGGCACCCCCGGCAACGCACGATCTGATTTTGATGTTGGCGAGGAGGTAGTGTCGCCGTATCTCTGGTCACGCGGCATTCGCCGGCTTGACGCGGTTGCCATTTCGCATGCCCACGCCGACCACATCGGCGGCATGCGCAGCGTGATTGCGAACTTTCAGCCGCATGAACTCTGGTATGGAGTTGAATCCCCGAGCCGCGGATTTCTCGACGTGGAACAGGCGGCGCGCTCAAATCATATGGATCTGAAGTCGTATGTTGCCGGGGAATCGTTGGACTTCGGGAGCGTCCACGTGCGCGTGCTCAATCCTCAGCCGGGATGGCAGCCGCGCGATCCGCCACAGGATGACGAGTCGTTGGTTCTGCGCCTGCAGTATGGCGGGAATTCAGTGTTGCTGGTGGGCGATTCGCATAAGCGGATCGAGAAGTTCCTGGTGGACGAAGCTCCGCAATCCGATTTACTCAAGGTGGGACATCACGGCAGCGCGACTTCCAGTTCGCCCGAATTCCTGGCAGCCGTGAAGCCGCGCTACGCCGTAGTTTCGGTAGGCTTCTACAACTCGTTTAAACAGCCCCGGCCGAAGGTGATGGAGCGCTACGCGAGCGCGCACATCCCAACCTACCGTACCGATCTGTCCGGCGCCGTTTCCTTCTACCTCAACGGCACGAACATCACGGCTCGGCCGGTTCCTCGGTGACAGCCTCATCTGCGTCGGTGGTAGGGTTCCGGCGGTACTCCTCGATGGTTTGCAGCGCTTCCTCGGCTTGATCGGGCCGAACCAGCACCACTACACCACCCACGCCGGGCAGGATGTCCTGTGGAGCTTCCCGGTTTTGGGTCATGGCGGCAATTCCCGCCGACTCCAGCAAACCGCGCACCACCATCGCCTCTGACTCTTCGTCGGTATCGAAAACTTTCACTAGCTCTTCATGATCGTTTGCTGCCTCTGCCATGGCGCCTCCAATAGGTTCGATACAAATGGTAGTTCTTGCCGTTCACAATGGTTCTGTTTCCTGGCTGAAATTGTGCCGTTTAGGTGTATGATGCCGCCCACCACGTCCGAGCGCAACGGTGGGGTAAGGTCTGACATCCAAATTGTAGCGGAAAGTAACCGAGCGCGATTTCAGGCAGCCGCGGAGGGCGACTGTTTCTTTCGAGGAATCTATGGGGCTATCGGAACGCAGGGAAGAGGTTAGACCGCAACTCAGCAGCGAGCAGCAGGAACAGGAAGAAGAACGCCGCAAGCTGCGCCGCCTGCAGGTGATGATGAACATGGTGATGTCGGTCATCAGCCAGGACCAGGACCTTACCGTGGAAGAGGCCTCCGAACTGGTGGCCAACACCAAGCGCGCCGCGCTGGCCATGTTCCCGGACAAGGAGTTCGCCTACGACATCCTCTACAAACCGCGGCTGCAGCGACTGATGGCGGAACGCTTCCGCATGCAATGAAGAAGGCTACTTGCTGATGCTCGTCAGGTAAATTGTCAGGGTCCCCCAGAATAGTTTGGCGCGCATCTGCACCGGCAGATGTCGAGCGTCGTCGCTGTACCAAATCCAGATTCGTCCGCGATTTTTCAGAATTCCGGAGTCACCCTCCGGCCCCACACGAATGGTTTGAAACGTTCCGGCGGGAGTTTTTACCTGTTCCTTGCCTTCCACATGTGCCTGTACGGTTACGGTCTTGCCTCCGTCATTCAGAGGAAACGTGTAGTTGGCGCCCTGCAGCAACGGGAGGCTGCCGACATAAAAAATTCCCGACAGCACGTCGGTCACGCAGCCCGGAATATCGTTCTCGGTTCTCTTCTGCTGATTGTCTTTCAGATTGCGCTCTTCGAGGATGGCCTTGCCGCGCGCGTAGTCGTACGAGATTACGGTTTCGCGCCGGTGCGAGCCCTCCTCGCTGTGCTTCAACAGCTTGTACGAGCACAGGCTCTTGGCGTCGAAGTAGGAATTAAAGCGGTCTTGCACGCGATAGAGCAGCGCGACCACGCCGCTGGAGTCGGCGGTCGCGGATACGTGTTCCTGCGATCCTGCTCCCTCGATGCGCACGGTCGCTACTCCCGCGGTCCAGAAGCGCCACTCCCCGTCATAATGCAACGTCTGTCCATGGGGGAACTGGTAGCCGGTACGTAAGGGCTCGATGTGCGCTGACGCGCCAATTTTTGTTTCTTGCGGCGGCTGCGCGCCGGCATGTGTCGCTTGCGCACCGGGAACGGCCGGCGCACTGAGTCCGAGCGCTACTGCAACTGCCAACACGATTGCGAGAGCGGCACTGCTGCGTATAGTCAGATTCACCTTCACCCGTGGAACCACAGGATCTTCGCTACCAGTGCCGCCAGCATAACAGCAGCGCCCAGCAGGGCATTGTACTCGCGATGTTGCCAATATAGCTCGCGCGAGAAGCCGTCCATGATTTGACGGAACAGCAACGTGCGGGGAAGCAGACTGGGCACATGGCGCGCGTAGTCGTCGTAGGAGGGAAATTGTTTTCGCAAGAATGTTTCCTCGGCACGAATGACCGGCACGTAGATAAGCGCGAACATGATCAGGATTGCGATCGCCACCCATACGTCGCGAGCGGCGACGGCAAAGCCAATCGCGATGACGATCGATCCCAGGTAGAGAGGGTTGCGCACATAGGCGTAAGGCCCGGTCATCGTCAGTTCCCGGTTCTTCTTCACCTGCCCCGAGGCGACGGCGCGAAGCACAATACCCAGCGACGCGATGAGAGCACCAAGGATCAGGATCCTCCAGGTTGGTCTGGCGCGCCAGAAGTAAAAAATCGCAAACCCAAATCCCATCGGCACTCGGATGCGGCGGGCCACACGGCTCCACGTGATATTCGACCTTGCCGCTTGAGGATCAGCCATGCTGCTCCCCGAGCAACTGGTCAGCCGCATCCATCACCGCTTGCGGCTCGATCGAAACTAACCCCTCATCGCGACGGTGGGTGTGCGCGGTGCTATACACGCTCTCAGGACTGCGCAGGACCACGTTAGTTGTGCCGAAAGGACCATTGCGCTCCGGTCGGGTAGGGCCGAACAACGCAACCACTGGAACGCGTAATGCCGCCGCCAGGTGCATGGGGCCGGTATCCCCACCCACGAAAAGGCGGGCTCGCCGCGTCAGCGCGATCAATTCTCCCACCGAACATTTCAGCGGGACGGCCACTTCGCCGCTGGACTCACGAACTGCTTCGGCCAGCGCTTCTTCTCCCGGACCATGGTTCACCAGTACCTCCATGCCCCGGTCCGCCAATGCGCGAGCCACCGCGCCGAACGACGCCGCAGGCCAGCACTTTGCTCCCCAACCCGCGCCGGGGTTGAGGATTGCCAGCGGCCTGCCGCCCAACATTTCGGACTGCCGATCGGCCCAGGCCTCTGTGGCGGGATCAACCGGGAAGGGCGGCTGAACGTATTCCAGCGATTGGCCTGCCAACACAGAGGCTAGCGACAGCGCATGCTCGATCACGTGAGACCCTCGCACGTCAACCGCATGGGTGTAGAACATGCGCGCCGGGCCCTCGCGCGGCTGCGACGACCCGATGCGAATCGCGGCGCCTGTGGAACGTGCTGCCAGCGCCGAGCGTATCGCCCCCTGTAGGTCGAGCGCGACTTCGTACTTCCTTGCGCGCACTTCGCGCCGGCACGACCGGATTTCGCGCCACGTCTCATCGGACAACAGCGCCTTGCGCCAACTGGAGAACCTGGCCACATGTACCCAGTCGGCCAGCGGCTTGCGTTCCGAGCGCGCAGCCAATCGCTCCGAATCTCGTGCACACAGTAACTCTGCCCAGCGCTCTTCCACCAGCCAGCCGATTTGCAGATCCGGCTTGGCACGGCGCAAGGCGGCGATGGCGGGCATGCCGTGAATGATGTCGCCCATTGCGCTGAGTCGCACCACCAGGAGCCGGTCCGTCGCGGCGATGGCGGAGCGGTGTTCCGTGGGCATGGAACTCTGCTCCTCCGGCGATACGGGAGTGCTCACCGTCGGCCAGGTCCTCCACTCCAGGATCGCAGCCGTGCAAGGAAGTCAGTAGTGGAATGGTCTTTGGGGTCGCCAACAATTTCGACCCGTCCGCCATACGCCAGGACCTCGTCACGCTCGGGGACATTCTCCCGCGTGTAGTCGGTGCCCTTGGCCTGCACGTCGGGACGAATCTCGCGAATCAGGGCGCGTACGTCAGGCTCGTCAAAGAGAACCACGGCGTCCACGTCAGCCAGGGCGGCAATGATCTCCGCGCGCTCCGTGGCCGGCATCAGCGGGCGGCCCGCTCCCTTGAGCCGGGAGACGCTTTGGTCCGAATTCATTGCCACCACCAGCTTTCCGCCCAGCAACTTCGCGCCGCGCAGATAGCGGATGTGCCCAACATGCAAAAGGTCGAAGCAGCCATTGGCCAGCACGATCGGCTCGCCGCTGCGGCGCCACTCTGCCACGCGGTCACGCAAAGCATCGCGCGAAAGGATTTTTTGTGCGCAGTCGTTCACGAAGATGTAGTTGCCGAATACTGGTCGATGGCGGCCAGTAATTCCTGATTCGACACCGTTGCCGTGCCCCGCTTCATCGCCACGATACCGCCGGCGAAATTTGCCAGCCGAGTAGCCGAAGCCGTATCGGCTCCGGCTGCGAGCGCTGCGGTGAAGGTCGCGATTACGGTATCTCCGGCTCCAGTCACATCCACCACCTGGTCGGAGCCATGTATGGGTACGACCAGCGGCGGCGCGTCTTTCTCGAAAGCGACCATGCCATCGCGGCCGCGAGTGATCACCAGCGACTCCAGTGCCATCTCCTTCATCAGCCGCTCGCCGGCGCAGAAGAGTTTCTGGTTGTCATGGCCAATCTTAATGCCCAACGCCTCTTCCACCTCCGGCTCGTTGGGCGTGGCCGCGGTAACACCCTCGAAGTCGAGCATGCGATAGCGCGAGTCGAGAGTGACCGGCTGGTTCGCCAGGCAGCGGTTCGACTTGATGAAGTTGAGCAGCCTCGGTGAGGCCGCACCGTATCCGTAGTCGGAAATCAGAAATGCATCGGACGCGGTCGCGTATTCCCGCGCCGCGTTCACCAGGTTCAACAGCACGGGATGCAATTCGTCCAGCGGTTCCGGTTCGCGGTCCACGCGGACCACCTGCTGCCGGCTGGTGTGCGACATGCCCGCAAGGATGCGGCTTTTGGTGGGGGTGGTATGGTGCTTCAGCCGCTCGACCCCGCTGGTGGAAATCTTCTTCTCGTGCAGACACTCCAGCAGCAAGCTGCCCGCCTCGTCGTCGCCCACCACTCCGACGGGCAGAACATTGACGCCCAGGGAAGCCAGGTTCATTACCGCATTGCCGCCGCCGCCGGGAACGACGGTCCGCTCGCGATGCTTCAGGATCAGCACCGGCGCCTCGCGTGACACCCGCGCGATCTCGCCAAAGATGAATTCGTCGGCGACCAAATCGGCGAGTACGGTGACCGAGACGTCGCTGAACGACTGGACGATCTTCTTCCAGCGCTCCGTATCTTTTAGGTGTCTAGTCATGAACTCAAATGAACGCCCGGTGCTTAACCTGGATTATCCATGAGCACATTGCGCATGGAAGGGGCACGGCTTCAGCCGTGCCGTGAGCTACTGTCATTATGGTGGCTTTAGCCACTGAGGGATTTCGGTGTTGAGGCGAAGCCCGATTTCCCTCAGGGGCTGAAGCCCAACTCTCCACGCACACGTGGCGGCACGGCTGAACAGGCTGCGGAAAAAAGAACCAAAGTAGTAATTTCGGGCGTTTCTTGACTCAAAAGTCGCTCGTAAGTTGTTGAATCATCGTTGCGCAAAATGCCGAGTTTACTTGTTTGAGTCTTTTTTCCGCAGCCTGTGAAGCCGTGCCCCTTCAAAGCTTGCTTCAGTTACCGAAACAGATGAATAATCCAGGTTAATTCGAGCGACCGGGCGCGGAGCAACTGTTGATTGTCTCACGCGGGCCTCCGCTTCCGCTCGCGAACCGTGGCTAGTATGAACTCCAGGACGGCTGGCGCATTGTGCAACCGCATCCTCACCGGAACAACGTGGACCGGTTGGAGCGCTTCCAGATGCCCGGCAAGATTGACCGCGTCTTTCTCCGTGGTAACGAATTCCGCCGCGCCACGCTGCTGGCGCAGTCGCAGCAGTTGGCGGACATCCTCAGCCGAATACCGATGATGATCGCGAAAGCTGCGGGTGCCGGTCAGCATGACCCCCGCCGCTTGCAACTGGGCAATAAAGTTTTGTGGACGCGCAATGCCGCAGAACGCCAGGCATGGCTCCTTCGTCTGGGGAGCGACCACACCGCGGGTCACTCTCCACACCTGCTGGGACCCGAGCCGCAGTCCATCTCCCGGCATGTCATTAGTCAGCACGACGGCATCGGCGCGCCTCAACGAAGAGAGCGGCTCGCGCATCCTGCCGATTGGCAGCAACGAATCTCGCGCGTCACTGGACGTGAGCAGCACGATGTCAAAGTCGCGCGCCAGTCGGCGATGCTGGAAGCCATCGTCGAGCAAGTGCAACAGTGGACCAAATCTCTCCTCACTCAATTGCCCGGCAGCGTGGCGGTCCTCGCCGACGATGACGGGTACTCCCAGCTTTCGCGCGATCAGTAGAGGCTCGTCGCCATACTCGCGCGGGGACCCCAGAGGATCGACCGGTGCCACCCCCTTCGTTATGCGCCGGTAGCCGCGCGAGAGGACATCGAAAAAAATGCCACGCTCTTTCAGCAGTTCGCCCAGCAAGATAAGGAACGGCGTCTTGCCCGAACCGCCTACCGTGAGATTGCCGATACTCACCACCGGGCCTTGCAGGTGGGCGAGGACCAGCGCCCTGTGGTCGTAGAGTTCATTGCGCGCGCGCACGGCCGCACCGTAGAGTGCCGCGAGCGGATTCACGCGCGCCGCTCCGAGGTGATTTCCGCTCGGCTCAACGCGTCCTGCGCCGCTAACAACTCCAGCAGCGCGCTCACCGTCCGCCCGGTTGCACCCCGCTGCGAGCCCATGACCTCCAAAGCTCGACGGCCGAGCGCGGCACGTTCCCCGTGGTTCCCCAGCAATTGCAGCACGGTCGCGGTCAACGACTGTGGAGTGATCACGCGCAAAGCATCAGCTTTGCGGAAGACCTCTACGATGTCGCGGAAGTTCTCCGTGGACGGCCCAACCAGGATCGGCGTTCCAAACTGAGCGGCTTCCAGCACATTGTGTCCGCCCCGCGATACCAGACTTCCGCCGACAAACGCCACATCGGCAAACTCATACAGGCTGGCCAACTCGCCAATGCTGTCGAGCAGGAAAACGCCTCCCGCGATTGGCCTCTCTTCCTTCCATTCCGAGCGTCTCTGGTAACGCAGGCCGGATAATTCCAGCAGCGACGCAACCGCATCGAACCGCTCGGGATGCCGCGGCCCCAGCAGCAACACCGCGTTGGGATAGCGCGCCAGCACCTGCCGGAACATCTCCAATAGCATTGCCTCTTCGCCATCGAGGGTGCTGCCCGCCACCAGCAACGGACCGGCCTCTTCACTCTCCATGGCGGCGAATGACGCTGCAATCGCTGGCCTGACCGGAGGTTTCACTTCGAACTTCAGATTTCCGCTCACCTGCACCCGCTCCGCAAGCGCTCCCATCTGGATCAGCCGGCGTGCGTCTTCTTCGCTTTGTGCCAGGAAGAGCTGCACGTTTTGCATTACGTGCGGCAGCAACCTCCGGAATCGCATGTACCCGGGCAGTGAGCGGTCAGAAACGTGCGCATTTACCACGGCCACCGCCGCGCCCGAGAGCCGCGCCCAACGCAGCAGGTTGGGCCAGAATTCACTTTCCGCCAGCACCAGCAGCTTCGGATGCAGCGCCTGCAAATACGCATGCACGGCAAAGGGCAGATCGACGGGAAAATAAAAAACATTGCTTTCGCCGAAGCGCTCGCGGGCCAGGTTCTGGCCGGTGTCCGTTGTGGTTGAAACGACGATGCGCCAACCCGGCAACTGCGTCTTCAGCTCGTCGATGACCCGTGTTATCGCCAGCACCTCGCCCACTGAGACCGCGTGGATCCAAATGGTGTTAGCCGCGGCCTGGTTAGAGAGACGATCGGGAACCTTGCCTAGGCGCTCGCCCAACCCGGCGCGGTACTTGCCGTGGCGCAGCATCTCCAGCAGCCACCAGGGCGCGCTGCCTACCAGCGCGACTAGCAGGAGAATGCTGTACAGGGAATACACGCTGCGATTGTAATTGCGCCAGAACCATGATCCAAACGGCAGCCCAGTTGAGCGCAGCCCTCCGATAGCGGATAATCCCGCTATGCCCTCCCGACATCGCGTTTTGTTCTGGATCGCCACCCTGACCATCGTGTTCTCATCCGTGGCACTTTGGGCCTCCAAAGACTTCGTTCCTCCGAGGCCCAGCGACGCAACCGCCTATCCCTGCAAGGACGCACACCCTAACGAACACGTCACCGCTGCCGTGGATGTGTACAACACTTCTCCGAAGGCTGACATCTTTATTACGCACTTCAGCGACGAGGGAATTCTGCCCGTGTTCCTGGTCATCACCAACGACGGTGACCAGCCGATCTCCGTGAATAACATGCGAGCGGAGCTGGTAACGGGCCGCCGTAACAAGCTCGAAGGGCTCGACGTGGACGACGTCTTCCGCCGCGTGGCCCACATCAAGGGGAACAGCACCAATCCCAATCCGCACGTTGGTCCTATCCCGCTTCCCGGAGGAGTCAAGAACAAGAAGGCGCAACAGCAGTACGAGGAACTGACCCGCGCGAAATTCACGGCTGCGGCGGTCGAGCCGCATTCCACTCAGTCGGGCTTTCTGTTCTTCGACGTGCAGGGCGTGGGCCAACCGGTGGACGGTGCGCACATCTATCTCACCGGAGTCCGCGACAGTAACGGCAACGAGTTGATGTACTTCGAGATTCCGCTGGTTCCGTCGAATGCGGCGGCGCCGGGCGGGCAATGAGAAGCGTTATGCGCATGTATAACCCGCCCCATCCCGGACTGGTGCTACGGCAGTATCTAGGCAGTCTAGCCGTGTCAGAGGCAGCGGCGCATCTGGGGGTCTCGCGAGTGACTTTGTCGCGGGTGCTGAATGGCCGAGCGGGGATCTCGGCCGACTTGGCATTGCGACTCGCCGATGCGCTTGGCACTACTCCCGAGCTCTGGGCGGGCGTGCAATCTCAGTACGATCTCTGGGTGGCATCGCGCCGGCGGCGGTTGTGCGTGTCCGCCTAAACGGGAGATTCGCCGGAAGAAGGCTCGACGGGAAGGAAAAGTGATATCAACTTGGTCCGAGATTTGCGAACAGATTCAAACTATCCAGGATGAGGCGAGAAGAGAGGGTAGTCCGCTGTGGTATCGCGGGCAGAGCTTGGCCAGTTGGTCCGTTAAATCGACCATTCATCGCCGTGTTGATTCAAATCTTCAGGCGCTCCAGCAGACTCTCTGCGAAGAGGAAAAAATCAAACTCATGCGATCAATGTCCCAGACTCTATTTCATAAGTTCAAGAGTCGTGGCTGGCCATTGCTGAATCCGGAAGAACGGTCGATGTGGGGAATTGTTTTTGCAATGCAGCACTATGGGGTTGCCACACGATTGGTAGATTGGACAGAAAACTTCGTGTGCGCTCTCTACTTCGCGCAGCGGCAGAGAAAGCAGCCGGAGGACGCTGCAATTTTCATTTTGGAGCCGCAAAGGCTCAATCGGCAAACCATCGGTCGAGAGGGGTTAGTCTCGCTAGGCGAGGAGGTCAACCTCCCAATGAGCGTGGACACGCACTCGTATCATCCCGCTATCACCCGTACTGGAGAGGCAGCAGGCGACATCGAAACATTGGCAGTTGCTCCAGTGCTTACCAATGCAAGAATGCTCGCCCAACGCTCTACGTTTACTTTAAGCGGGGCATCATTTGAGCCACTGGAGGCGAGATATCCGAATTGCATCAAGAAAATCGTGTTGCCCGCCAGTGCCTTTGACGACACGCAGCGGTTCCTTGCAATGGCGGCGCAGAGTCACTTTGGTTATTTCCCCGACTTGGACGGCTTACGACAGGAACTAATGGATAGTGTCGACGCCCTGCATTGGGCGCTCTGGTAGTGTCCTAATCCTTTCGACTTCGCCCACACCCACATCATCGCTCCACCGGTCGTAGATATTGGCGTGTCTGGGCAACCTCTCGGTCCATTTCATATAATCGACAGATGGTCACCACGCCGGACGCCCCTGTCGCAGCGCAGTCCAAGTACGAGCCGGTCATCGGGCTGGAAGTCCACGTCCAGTTGCTGACCCGCACCAAGATCTTCTGCGGCTGCTCGACCCAGTTTGGCGATCCGCCAAATACCAATGTCTGCCCGGTGTGTCTGGGCTTGCCCGGTCCGTTGCCGGTGTTGAACCAGCGGGCGGTTGAGTTTGCCGTGCTGGCCGCCACGGCGCTCAACTGCAAAATCAACGAGACGTCCATCTTCGCGCGCAAGAACTATTTCTATCCCGACCTGCCGAAGGGCTACCAGATTTCGCAGTACGACAAGCCGCTCGCCGAACATGGCTACATCGAAATCAAAAGCGCGACCGGTCCCAAGAGAATCGGCATCACCCGCGTGCATCTGGAAGAAGACGCCGGCAAGAGCCTCCACGATGGCCTTCCCGACAGCGGCGAGTGGACCTCGATTGACCTGAACCGCTCCGGCGTACCGCTGATTGAGATCGTCAGCGAGCCCGATATCGCGTCGCCCGACGAAGCCCACGAATACCTCACGCGGCTGAAGGAGATCATCCTCTACACTGGCGTCAGCGATTGCAATATGGAAGAAGGCTCGCTGCGCTGCGACGCGAATGTCAGCATCCGGCCGCGCGGCGAAACCAAGTTCGGCACCAAGGCGGAAGTGAAGAACGTAAACTCCTTCCGTTTTGTTCGCCACGCGCTGGAATACGAGATCGAGCGCCACCAGCAGGTGCTCGAGTCCGGCGGCAAAATTGTGCAGGAGACGCGCCTCTACAATCCCGCTGAGGGTAAGACCTACAGCATGCGCTCCAAGGAGCAGGCGCACGATTATCGCTATTTCCCCGAGCCTGACCTGCTGCCGCTGGTGGTGGACGAGACGTGGCGCAAACAGATCACGGACACGTTGCCCGAACTGCCCGCGGCCCGGCGCGCGCGCATGGTTGTGGAATATGGCATCACCGAGTACGACGCGACCACGCTGACCGGCACTCGCTCGCTGGCCGATCAGTTTGAAGAGGCCGCGAAGGCCGCAAAGAATCCCAAACGCGTCTCCAACCTGGTGCAGAGCGAGTTGCTTGGCCGTCTGAAAGCCGCAGGGCTGGAAATCGAGCAGTCGCCGATTTCGATGAAGGGCGTTGCCATGTCGGCTGACTTGGTCGAGAGCGGCGCCATCAGCGGCAAGATGCTCAAAGAGCTCTATGATCTGGCTTTCGAGCGCGGCGAGGATTTTCCTACTGTGTTCGAGAAGGAAAAGCCCCAGCAGCTTACCGATACTGCCGCCATCGAGAAGATCATCGACGAGGTGATCGCTGCCAATCCCCGGCAACTGGAGCAGTACCGTGCAGGCAAGAAGACCGTGATCGGCTTCTTTGTCGGTCAGGTCATGAAGGCGTCCAAGGGACAGGCCAATCCGGCGCTCGTCAACGAACTTCTGGCCAAGAAGCTGGAATAGTCCAGCGCTAGCCACCAACGTTATTTTGGCTGTTCCAGCGGCACCGATACATGTTCGTGCGCGATGATCCAGTGCCCGCCCTGCTTCTCGAAGATCGCCGTCCACCTTGCCTGAATCTGAGGTACGGAATCAGGACAGCAACGGATTGAACTGCGCGGGATTTGTTACCCTGTTAGCTTCCATGAGAGTACAGCTTTATTGGCTTATCGGGAGTTTGCTTCTGATCGCGGCGTTCTCCGGGTGTGGAACTCCCGGCGCGCCGCAACCCCCGTCGTTGCAACTGGCGCGTCCGGTTGACGACTTGACCGCCTCCCGCAAGGGCAACCGCGTCGAGCTGGACTGGACGTTGCAGCGCAAAAATACCGACCGGACGCTGGTCAAGCACCTGCCCGCAATCCGCATCTGCCGTCGCGAAGGCACTGGATTAATGAGTACCTGTGCCGTGGTGGCCGATGTTCCTCCGCCTAAGCCCCAGCCGCAGCCGAAAAAGAAGCAGGAAGAGGACCCGGCAATTCGGATGCACTACGTGGATTCGCTACCGCCGCAGTTGGGACAAGAGAATCCTGCGGACTTCGTCACCTATGCGGTGGAAGAGATCAACTCTCACGGACGCAGTGCCGGGCTCTCCAATCAAGTTCCGATTCCGGTGGCTCCCACCATCCCTGCGCCCGACGATTTGTTGGCCCAGGTCAGCGGAGAAGGCGTGGGCATCTCCTGGACCGGCCCCGCTCCACCTGCGGCGCCCGCTGGTCTGAGCTACCGCTATCGCGTCATGCGAAAGCCAGTTGGCGCTCCCGTTTATGTCGTGTTAGCCGATGTAGAACCCACGGCCACTGGATCGTATCTTGACAAAACTTTTGGATGGGAGACGAAGTACGAATATCGCATCACGACGCTCACGCAGGTCGGTTCGCATGGCATCAACACCGCAGTCGAAGGCGATGATTCACAATCGGTCGAGGTCTTCACGCGTGACATTTATCCGCCGGCCCAGCCCGCCGGACTGCAAGCGGTTTTCTCCAGCGTGGGCCAGAAGCCATTCATCGACCTTACCTGGGCCCCGAATTTGGAGAACGATCTTGCGGGCTACAACGTCTTCCGGCGAGTCGAGAACGCGCAGTTTGAAAAGCTTAACAAGGAATTGGTTTCGGGCTCTTCATTCCGTGACGACAATGTCGAGACCGGCAGGAAATATATTTACTCCGTTTCTGCCGTGGATCTGCGGGGCAATGAGAGTCAACGCTCCGCCGAGGCCAGTGAAACAGTCCCTGACAAGTAAGCATTCATCGAGGTTCCATGTTTTACTGCCGCTTTCAATACCAGAATTTCAACCGCTATGGTCTCATCGAGAACGTGCGCGGCGTCGAGACGATCACTCGCACAAGGGCGACCGCTCCGGGTTCCTGGTCTGACTTTGAGGGCGCTGACCGCATCGATCTGCCTCTCAGCGAAGGGCGCTTGCTGTCTCCGGTGGAACCGTCGAAAGTGGTTTGCATCGGCCGCAATTATCTCGAACACGCGAAAGAATTGAACCATCCAATTCCCACGGAGCCGTTGATCTTTCTCAAGCCGCCCTCTTCGGTCATCGCCACCGGCGACGCCATCCGCCGGCCCAACATGCTTTCGCAACGCGTGGACCACGAGGGGGAGCTGGGAGTCGTGATCGGCCAGCGCTGCTACCGCTTGCGCGAAGGGGATGACGTGCGCCCTTACATACTTGGCTACACGTGCGTGAATGACGTGACCGCGCGCGACCTGCAGGAAAAAGATGGTCAGTGGACCCGGGCCAAGGGGTTCGACACCTTTTGTCCTGTCGGCCCGGTGGTGGCGGAGAGCCTCGATCCCTGGAAAGGAATAGGCGTTCAAACCCGCGTGAATGGCCAACTGCGGCAGAATGGGACGACGGTGGACTTCCTCTTCCCGCTCGACGTACTCATTCACTTCATCTCGCAGGTCATGACTTTGGAAGCCGGAGACCTGATTGCCACAGGAACTCCTGCGGGCGTGGGTCCGCTGCAACCCGGCGACTCCGTCGAAGTTGCCGTGGAAGGCGTCGGTACGCTGAAGAATCCCGTGCTCAACCTCGAATAGGGAGTTCCACGCTCCGTGCAGCGCCGCCCCCGGTACGATTCTGCCGCGCGCGAGGTGCAATCGGGGTCACAGCCCACACAAACTCATAACCGTGGCGATTTTTCGATTCCCTTGTAGCATCCGATGCGTTTATCTTGAGGGCAAGAGTCAGCGAAAGTTTCGCGGCCCAGCCATGAATGCACTCCGCCTGTATCCGGTCCTCGCCTTCGGAGCCACTGCCGCCATCGTAGGTTATGCCCTCCTCTCACGGCGGAACAAGAAGTCAGCTCAGCAACTTGAATGCGAGCGCAGGACCCAGATCACCTTGGGTGGCCGCATTATCGATGGCAACGTCATCGATGTACTGGAACTGGAGGAGAGTGAATCCGGCCAGCAGATGACTCTCTTGATCTACAAATACGATGTCGCCGGCGTGACCTACGAGGCATCGCAGGATGTGACCCATCTGCGCCAGTTCATTGACTTGGACTCTTGCCGCCTGGGTTTGCCGGCTTCTGTCAAGTATGACCCCCACAATCCAGGAGATTCGGTGGTTATTTCCGAAACCTGGTCTGGACTGCGCAAGTCGCCCATTCGCGTGCCCGCCCGCGCCGCTACTAAGTCCAGTACTTTCGTGTAACTTTTCGGTCCTCCACAGCGTCTGTCTATAAGGGGGATCCCTGATGCAGGGGCACCTTCGTAACCCGGAGCCCTCCACGCTCGAATTGCTACAATAGAGGTCTATGCATAGCCTGCCGTTACCAATCGCCGCTTTCGTGGCGGGATTGCTGTCGTTTTTATCGCCTTGCGTGCTTCCGCTCGTACCGGGCTATGTGTCGCTGATCTCGGGGGCCACCGTCGAGGATCTGCAATCGTCGGACCGGCGCATGCTCCGGACCGTGATGCTGCACTCCGTTACCTTCGTGCTAGGGTTCAGCGTGGTCTTCATTGCCCTAGGCGCGGTTGCGACCACGGTCGGACAATTCGCCAACGAGTACCACGCTCTGTTGACGAAAATTGCCGGCATTATTGTTATCATTTTTGGACTGCACCTGACCGGTCTGCTGAAGATCAAGGCGCTTTACGCCGATAAGCGCCTGCACAACGTGAAGGGCAGTTCCAGCGTGATGGGTTCCTTCCTGGTTGGCTTTGCTTTTGCTTTCGGATGGACGCCGTGCATCGGTCCCATCCTCGCCGCCATCCTGCTGTTGGCGGAGACCCAGGACACGGTGCTGAAAGGAATCTTGCTGCTGGCCGTCTATTCGCTCGGCCTAGCCGTACCCTTTCTGCTGACCTCCTTGGGAGTGGACCGCTTTTTGGCGTTCTATGGGCGCTTCCGCCCTCACCTGCATACCGTCGAAGTCATCAGCGGCGTGCTCCTGATTGCTGTGGGTGTGCTTATCTTTGTGAATCATTTGAAATGGCTGTCCGGCTATCTTTCGTTCCTCAACCGGTTTGCGTTGTAAAGGTGCTCTTTGTGAAACGTAATGCCCTGGTGTTCGTGGTTCTGGTGGGCGCCATCATTGGGATGCTCGCTGCCGGCAAGTATCTCGATCGTGCCCGCAAGCATGGACCCCTCAAAATGGTAGGCGATGTTAAAGGGGTACAGGCGCCCGATTTCGACCTAGCCACGTTGGATGGACGAAGAGTGAAGCTCTCCGACTTCCGTGGCAAAGCCGTGTTGCTGAACTTCTGGGCGACGTGGTGTCCGCCCTGCAAAATCGAGATGCCGTGGTTTGTGGACCTGCAGAAGCAATACGGCAAAGACGGCCTGGTAGTTCTTGGCGTGGCCATGGACGACACCGAACCTCCCAAGATTGCAGAGTTTGCCCAAGAGATGGGCGTGAATTATCAAGTGCTGTTGGGCACTGACCAGATTTCAGACGATTACGGCAATGTGCAATATCTTCCCACCACTTTCTACGTGGATCGCAACGGAATTATCGTGGACAAAGCGGCCGGACTGTTCAGCCGCGAAGAGATCGAGAACGACATCAAGAAAATTCTGGCGAGTAGCCACAACCCTGGTGCCGCCCAGACCAGCCGCGCAGCCGTCGTACGCGCTCCGGCACCCACGACAAAGGATGCCCAATGACAAAGGGCGTGGGAACCATAGCAGCGGTCGTACTCTTTTTTGGTTCTCTTGGCTTGGCGCAAGTGCCAGGCGACAAACAGCCTTCGGTGACCATGGCGCCGGTTGGCAACGTGCAAGTACGAGCAAGCGCCAGCACCAGCGTTGAGATGGATTTTCGGGTTGGTTCCGAGTTTCACATCAACTCCCACCACCCCAAGGCCGACTACTTGATTCCAACCGTTCTCAAGTTGAATCCGCCGGCGCAGCTCACCGTGGCTGATTTGAAGTATCCCGCAGGAGAGGAAATGGCGTTTGCTTTCTCGCCCAACGAGAAGCTGAGCGTCTATAGCGGAGACTTCACCATCAATGCCGTCTTGAAAGCGCCAGCCAACGCCGCCGCCGGCAGCTACCCGGTGAAGGGCGAATTGCGATTCCAAGCGTGCGACCACAGCGCCTGTTATCCGCCGCGATCGATCCCCGTGCAGTTCCAAGTGACCGTGGTCAAGAAGTAGGGACCAAGTACCGCTCTTCGCTCTTCGAGCGGGGTTGGGATGAGGAGAGGTGTTGCAAAAGCGGGCTGGAATCTGGGGTCATTTCGGGCTGTGCTGGTACGGCTGGCAGACCCGTCGGGAGTGCTCCCGATGAAAATCGTTTCACGGTATCGCGAACAAGCGAGACGAGTGTACTATGGTGCCGTTTTCGAGATCAAAAAGAAAATTCCGGCTAAAGTGTTAAAATCCGAGAAGCCACTTCCGGCGAGGGGGAATTGTGATGAACAAGAGACACCTTGCTCGGCTATGGGATTCCTGTGCAAAAGTGCGCGCCGGGATCATTGCGCTAACCACTGTCATCACGCTGAGCGTTATCGCAGCTCAGGTGGCAAAGGCACAAACCTTTAGCGTCCTGCACAACTTCACCGGCAGAGCCGATGGGTATGGTCCCGCTGCCGGTGTGACCATGGACAGGGCGGGCAATCTCTATGGCACGACCGAGTATGGAGGTGGTCCCGACGACGGCACGGTCTTCCAACTTAAGCACACCAGTTCCGGTTGGGTCTTAAATTCTCTCTACAGCTTTACCAACGGCGCTGACGGCGAAAACCCCGTGGCCAGGGTGACCCTCGGCCCGGACGGCAGCCTTTACGGCACAACTTCCTCCGGCGGAAGCGAGTTTGTGGGCACGGTTTTCAAGTTGAGGCCCCCGTCCCATTTCTGCGGGCCAGGGATGTGTCCGTGGAATATTTCCGTGCTGCACACCTTTTCGCTGGGAAGCGGCGACGGAGGCTTTCCTGCGACTGAGCCTGTCTTCGACCGCCAGGGAAATCTGTTCGGCACGACCAACATCGGCGGCAGCGGCGGGTGTTGCGGAACGGTCTACGAGCTTGGTCCGATGGCGGGCGGCGGGTGGAGCGAAACCGTGATACACAGCTTCAACGGGTGCGATGGCGCGGAGCCCACCGGGAGTGTGGTTTTCGACACAAGCGGCAACCTGTATGGCACGACGGACAGCGGCGGCAACAGCTGCGCCACGGGAACGATTTACCAGCTGGCGCCTTTGGGATCGGGTTGGCAGGAAAAGGTGGTTCATCTTTTCCCATATCCAGCCGGAGACCAGTATGGCGTGGCCCCGATAGGCGGGGTGATTGTCGATGAAGCAGGGACCCTGTATGGCACGACCGCCTATGGCGGCGGCGGCAAGTCTGGCACGGTTTTCAAAGCGACCCCGTCGGGTGGAACCTGGACGCTCGACCTGCTGCACAACTTCGCCGTAGGCCGCCCGCTGGGGCAAGAGGGACCGGTGGCCAGCTTAGAGCGGTTTAGTTATTTGTGTAGTCTAGGTGCCGCCGGCTGAA
>Ga0208587_1000144_pt1 | contig 37271 bp, 32 predicted proteins | sample NGESurdeep092012_7_FD_184472 | JGI IMG/M metagenome (GOLD analysis project Ga0208587, IMG submission 184472) | Arctic peat soil microbial communities from Barrow, Alaska - NGEE Surface sample 210 deep-092012 (SPAdes) | ecosystem: Environmental > Terrestrial > Soil > Wetlands > Peat ...
CTTCGATCGTCTCCAGCCCCTCCGTGAGGAATCCCGGCGTGATGACCGCCACGCGGCGCACGCCGCGGCGCGGCAGCTCCTCGAGCACGTCGGCGGTTGCCGGTTTGAGCCACGGCTCGGGGCCGAACTTCGATTGGAAGGCCAGCGTCGCGCGGTCGCGCGGCCAGCCGATCGCTTCCAGGAAGGCGCGCGTCGTCGCTTCGCAGTCACGCATGTACAGTCGCCCCTCCCGGCGGTCGTAGCGCACCGGGATGCCGTGAAACGAGACGACGAGATGTTCGATCTCGTGATCGGCCTCCGTGACGGCGCGGCGCCACTGCGCGGCCATCGCCTCCACATACCCCGGGTCCGCAGGGTGGATCAGTCGCTCCACCAGGCGGGCGCCGATCCCCGCGCGCTCGGCGGCCTCGCGGGCGCGCCGGAACATGGTCCCGGTCGTCGCGTCGGTGCGGTGCGGAAAGAGCGGCGAGACGATCACCGGCGCCGTACCGTCGCTGGCCAGAGTCTGCATCACCGTGTCGAGCGAGGGTTCGCCGTAGCGATAGGCGGCGCTCACCCCGAAGCGCCCGGAGGCGCGCTCCCTCACGCCGGCCACGATCTGTTCGGTGGCTACGCGCAGGGGCGAGCCGCCCGTGCTCCATATGGACCTGTACAGTTCCGCGACTCGCGCCGGACGCTTGCGCAGCACGATCCCGCGCAAGATCGGCAGCCAAAGCCACCGCGGCAGATCCACCACTGCGGGGTCGCTGAGGAACTCGTCCAGGAACTCGCGTACGGAGGCCGGACTCGGCTCCTGCGGAGTACCGAGGTTAACCAGTACGAGATGGGGCAGCGGATGGGTGGTCACGCGGGCAAGTTAATGGGAGGCCGCAGGCAGTGGAACGCCCGGCGGTCTGACGGCCTGGCGATCGCTACTACTCTACCTACGATGAGGTTAGTCGTGATTGTCTTTGACGGGGGCCTGGACTACGCCGCTGTACGGGATTCCACTGCTCAACTTCGGGCCGTTCCCTCACGCACCCACAGGACCGATACGACATCTTTCTATCGTATTCGCACAACCCGAAATTCGAACAATCAAACCGGACGTTCCGGCACGTTCGATTGATTCTGTCCCTTATGGAGAAACCCATGTCCCACCTGAAACCTTTGATGACCGTCTCGCTGGCGGCGCTGCTTGTCCTCTCGGCCCGTGCCAATGGCCAGAACGCGTCGTCTCCCGGCCCGCACATGATCGTCGTGAAGCTCGTTGAGAAGGGAGGAGCAATGCCCTACGCCTTCGAGCCCGCGATTGCTGTTGCGCAGCGCGGCGATACTGTGCGCTTCATGGAAGCCGCGGGCGTAATGCACAACGTGCACTTCACGAAGCAGGCGAGCGGTGCCAAACTCGGCGGTGCCGCAACATCGCCATACCTCATGACTAAAGGTCAGACGTACGACCTGGTGATCGACGGGCGGTTTGCGGAGGGCACGTACGAGTACGTATGCCAACCTCATGAAGCCATCGGGATGAAAGGCACGCTGGTCGTTAAGAGCGGTGGGGAGGTCGCCAGCAAGAGGTAGCGCCATCGATGTAAGGGCTTCGTCACACCGCGCCAACCAGGAGCGGTGTGACGAAGCTGCATCCCGCCAATTTGTGCGGAAGGCGACACTAGACCAGCTATTCGCCGAGCAGATACCTGATCACGTCGGCGGCGGTGTAGCTCGTGCGCCCGGCGAGAAAAGTGGAGATCGTCTCGAGGTCGTCGCCGCTCGTAAGTAGCGGCAGCTCCGTCTCTCCGTTGGCGCGCAGCTGCGGGAGTCCGACGTTCGCGAGGAGCGTGTTGCAGAGACACCTGCGCCCCTCGGTCTCCGCGAGCGCTCCGCCTTTTCGCACGTAGTCTTCGACCGGCTCGGCCGAGCATCGATAGTCGATGCGTCCATCCGGGCGCCTGAAGGCTTCGCGCAAATAGCCGAGGTCGCACAGCCGCTGTCGCGGTGGTTGGTCCTCCCCATCAGTCCCCCACCGGACCACCTTGAACGGGTATCCGGTCGGCGAGGCGCGCGGATCGGTTATGACGATCACCTCACCGCGCGCAGCATGCTCGAGCACCTCACGCTTCAGCTCAGGGGTGAACCCCGATTCCTCACAGTAGGCGAACAGCGTCCCGACCTGAACGCCGGTCGCGCCCGCTGCCAGCGCGTCGCGCAACCGCTGCGGAGTGCCGGCACCGCCCGCGATCCAGAAGGGCAGGCCAAGATCACGCAATTTGGTCAGGTCGACGTTATCGCGCTCCCCGTACACCGGTTCGCCCCGCTCGTTGTACCGCGGTTCGCCGCGCGGTGGCGCGTTATGGCCGCCCGCTGTGGGCCCTTCGACTATGAATCCGTCAACCCGTCCGTTCGCCTTCCGCGCGAGAGTCGTCGCCAGCGAGTTCGCAGAAATTATCGGGAGGAAGCGTGGGCGAGTGAGAGGCGTGAGATCTGTCACGCCGTGCTCCAGCGGCTCAAAAGAGAGCACCTCGGACTCTCCCGCCGCGAGCCCGTCGACGTCGAAACGAATCGTGGCCGCGCGGTGTTCGGCGAGCGCGTCGAGCACACCCGGAAATTCGCGCGGGATACCCGCTCCCATGAGGACGTAGTCCACTCCGGCCAGCATCGCACCGTACAGGGAAGCCATGTTCGGCATCTGGACCTTGGTCAGCAGGTTGATCCCCACCGGCCCGCTGTGACCTTCCTTGGCAAGATAAACCTCGACGAAGTTCGCCAGCATCGTGAGCTGTTGCCGTGCCACACTCACTCGCTGCTTATACATCGGGATCAGCTTGTATGGCTGGTCCGGACGGCGTCCCTCCGGCAGGAAGTACCGCTTCAGGACCTCGTCGGCGACGCCGTCGACGGGAAAATGGCGTATGCCCCGCCGCATGTCGCCGCCGATATCCCCGTCCTGGAGCCGGCGCACGAGGACCGTGTCGAGAACGGTTCCGGAGATGACGCCGAGTTGGCCCACGAGCGACACGGCGCGCGCGAGCTTCCAGTTCGATACGGCCACGCCCATCCCACCCTGAATGATCCGCGGCAGCGCGACGACAGTTGTCATGTTTGAGGAGCAGAGTGTCGAAGTGACGAACCTTTTCAAATCTAACCATGTCCGGGGCGGCGGTGTCGGGGATGTCGACCCTCAATTGTCGTGAGTCCCCTGAGGGGCAACAGCAGCCGGCCCAGGCGAAGTTTGTGGCATTCGCGCCCATTGAAACTTGTTCCGCTACCCGTCGTCCCGTTTTCAAGGAATGGAGCGCCAGGCAGAACCAGCCGTTAACGAGTCCGGTTCCAAGCCAACGAAGTTTTCAAGAGACCATCAATCTTTCCACAGGAATCCAAACGATGCGGTCGACCCATTCCGTTAGAGTCCGAGTACGGTCACGTCGCTCTGCGCGGGTGGCGATGATGTTACGGATGCGGCCGGAACGGCGCCTTGATGCGCAACGGAACGGCAGTCGTTCCCCAGTGGACACGTAGCACGGCCTCGTCACGGAGCACCATCGGAAAATAGATCGCGAACGACTCCATTTGCGAAGCTTGCTCCGGGGTCGCATCCACACGCAGCGCATCGAATTTTGCGCCCGGATACGGCTTGTGAAACACGTGCGCGGCGCGGCTGAAAATGACGGTCCACGGCCCGGCCTCGTGCGGAATGAGCCAGAGCGAATACTCGCCGGCGTGCAGTGGTCTCCCCTCGATCAAAACATCTCGGCTGAACCTGACGCGCGTCGCTGAATCCGCGCCCGGATGCCAGACGCTGTCCCACGGGACGAGCGCACCGAACAGCGCGCGTCCGCGCGCCACCGGGCGTCCGTATGCGACAGAGATCTCGGTGAACGCAACCATCTGCGTCACGCTACCTCTCTGGCTGAAAGGAAAGCCTTGCGGTTGCGCGGGAGCGGCGCTGATTGCCACGAGCGCACTGGCGGCGGCGGCGCGGACGTAAAGCCATCTGGGCATCATGAGTTCTGTTCCCTCGAAGTATCGGCCGCTCTGTGGAGGGATCCCTGGTTCAATCGACTGTCGGCCGCGCCATAGTTGATTCGCTGAATAACCAGTGCCGCGAGGACAATAACCGCAAATAGGGCAGTGGCAAAGCGGGTTGGCCGGCCGCGACGCCAAACGAGCTGAGGGATTGGCGCTAGTGTCCCGAAGGCACGCTAGTTAGAACTCTGATACACGACCTTGCTTCAGCAAACCGCTCGCACAGGAGTAGCTATGAAGATCGGCATCATCGGCGCAGGCAACATCGGTGGCAACCTCACCCGCCGGTTCCGGACGCTGGGTCACGATGTCTCCGTCGCCAACTCGCGTGGACCGGAGACGCTCGCCGCTCTGGCGAAGGAGACCGGCGCCAAGCCCGTCACAGTCGGCGATGCAGCCCGCGGAAAGGACGTGGTGATTGTGACGATTCCGCTGAAGAATGTCCCCGCATTGCCGAAGGATCTGTTCGCTGGCGCTGCTGATGGCACCGTCGTGGTCGACACCGGCAACTACTATCCGCAACAGCGCGACGGTCGCATCGACGCGATCGAGGCCGGTACGCCGGAGAGCCGATGGGTAGCGCAGCAACTTGGTCGGACCGTGGTCAAAGCGTTCAACAACATCTACGCGAAACACCTTCTTGAGCGCGGACGCCCCAAAGGCGAAGCAGGGCGCATCGCGCTTCCCATCGCCGGTGACGACGCCAGGGCCAAGGCGGTGGTGTTACGCCTGCTCGATGAACTTGGATTCGACGGCGTCGACGCCGGCACCCTCGATGAGTCGTGGCGGCAGCAGCCAGGTACTCCGGTCTACGGAACTGATTTCGACGCCGACGGCGTGCGACGCGCGCTGTCCGAAGCTCGGAAGGAACGACCGCCCGAGTTTCGTGCCGCAGTGAAAAGCTCGGTGTCCAGAGTCGCTCGATGAGCTGCAGCGGGTGTGGCGGAATGATTTCAGTTTTGCTCGATCGAGTCAGCTAGGCCTCATAGGCTTCGCTCGCCCGCGGAAGTGAAAGTGTGAAGTGTGCCCCTTTCCCTTCGACGCTCTCTACTGTGAGATCGCCGTCCATCGCCCGGGCGAGGTCGCGGCTTATCGCCAATCCTAGCCCGACGCCGCTCTCCCGATCGGAGAGCCCCTCCTTCAGCTGAATGAACGGCTCGAATATGGCTTCATGCTTGTTCGCGCCAATGCCAATCCCCGTGTCGCTGATCCGCAGCGTGACAGTGTCAGTCGTGAACGCGCAGTCCGCGCTGATCTCGCCGCCCGCCGGCGTGAACTTGATGGCGTTCGAGAGAAGGTTCACCAGAATCTGAGTCACTCGCTCGGGATCCGCGCGCGCAACGATGCTCGGGTCTCCGCTGATTCCCTTGAACACGAGACCCTTCTGGCCGAAAAGCGGTTCGATCAGCTCGATTGCGTGCTTCATAACATCGGAGGCGTTGATGTCGCCGACCGCGTAAGCCACACTACCGCTTCCGACGCGTACGAAGGTGAGGATTTCAGTGATGAGGAGGGTGAGATGCTGCTGATTGGTTCTCACGCGCGCGAAGTCGGCGTGCTGTTTCTCGGTCACTGGCCCCCGCAGGCCCATGTCGAGCAGATCGATGTAGCCGCCTATCGCATTGAGTGGCGTGCGCAGCTCATGGCTCATTGCGCCGAGGAACGCTGTCTTCGCCCTGTTCGCGGTCTCGGCGCTCCGTTGGAGTACGAGCGCGAGGTCGTATACCTGCGCGTTGTCGAGCGCAAGCGCCCCCCGGGCCGCGATGTCTTCGGCCAGACGCACGTCCTCCGCGCTGTGAGAAAGACCGCGTTGCGCGCTGACGAAGGTGATGGCACCCAGCAGCCTCTTCCGCGCAACGAGGGGCACCGTCAGGAGAGATCCAATCCCGAGCTGACGCAGGATGTGCAGGTTGTGCGGAGTGTGGGCGCTGGCGGCGAGCGTAGCCTCGATGTCGTCGGTGATAGCGAGCGTTCGTGTGTCTCGGAACATCGCGGGCGCGCCGAACGGATCGTCGGGCTCAGCAGCCCAGCTTGCTTCCAGCTCCTGAGCGAGCTTCTGCTTTTCCGGATCAGGGTGATAGATGGCAAGTCGGTGGATGGCGTCACCGTCTTCGAGAATGTCCACGATGCACCATGCGCCGAGAGTAGGAAGCGCGAGCTTCGTAAGGGCGACCAGCGTGGTGGATTGATCCACGGATTCGGCAAGCAGGCGCCCGGCCTCAGCCAGGAAAGCAGCTCGACGCCGCGCGGCCTCCGCATCGTCGGCGAAACCGCGTTCGCGCAGCGCACCGAGGAGCATCTGCTCGGCAACTTGACGCTGAAGCTCGCGCGCAGTATCTCGCGGGCTGGACTCGCGAATCTGGATCCCGAGAGCCTCGACCCGGCGGTCGTCGGCAATCACTGGCCACACGCTGCATTGCCAGGCACTCGCTCTCTCGCTCGATGTCTCCATGCGCTCATCAAGTATCTCGACGCCCTGGCGAAATGCTCGATCGAGAATCGCGGTCAGCGCTCGTCGCTCAGTCGCGAGGAACGGGTTTGCGATTGGCGCACCGATCCCGCCACCATTGGCCACACCGGCGAGGAGGCAGAAGGCGGAATTGGCGTAAACGACCGTGTGCTTCGCGCCGCGTGTAATGGCGAATGGCAGCGGAGCTTGCTGCATACAGTGCCGCAACGCTTCCTGGATGGAAAGCTCAGTCGCGAGCGCGCCAGCCGGCCGCTTTCTGGACTTCATTCCAGCTATTTGCCTCGCTTTGCCTTAGCCGGTTTCGTCCGCAAAGTGGGCACACCGGTGATTATTCCATCGTACTCCGTCAGTGGACCACCAACGACCACTCCCTTAGCCGTGACCTCGTACGTCCTGAATTCATGGCTGTGGTCGCTCCCACGCATCTTGATCACCGCCATCACTCGCCGGAGCCCTCCTTCGATCTCGACGTACCGTTGGATGATGATCTCGTCGGTGATGAACGACACCTTCTCCGTTGTAAAGCGTGCCTCGGAGAATGCCTCGGAGACTTCAGCGGTCATGAATACCGTGACGCCGGTTGCGGTCAATGTCCCAACCAGGCGGTAGAGCGACTCCCGGAAGTCCTCGCGGAAGGTCGGGGCGAGGGCGACCTCGAACCCTGACAGCGAGTCGATGACAACGCGCTTTGCCCCGAGCCGGCCCACGGCTTCGAGAATCGCCTGGAGGGCCTCATCGACGGAGAGGTCGAGGGGGCGGAGATATATCACCTCCAGCTTCCCCGCATCGATCATCTTCCCGACATCGGGGTTTCGCGTGTTGGCGCGGGCAAGATACTCTTCCGGGTACTCTTCGAATACCGCGATTACTCCGGTCTCTCCATTCGCTAATCCCGCCACAATGAATTGCGTAGCGACGGTTGATTTGCCGCTGCCGGCGGGGCCGGTGAGCATCACCGCGTCGCCGGCAATGACCCCTCCGCCGATCATCTCATCGATCCCCGGCACACCCGTAGAAAGTCGCTCGTGCTTCGGCAGTTGTCGTTTCTGCGTCTGCTCCGGGATGCGCGGGTAGATTTGCAGCCCGGCATCCGTGATCCGGAACGTGTGCAGCCCAGGCATGTGGGCCCGGCCGCGGGTCTTTACCACCTGAAGCTTTCGAACGACGGAATTCCGATCCGTCGCCTGCGTGAGCCAGAGTATGCCGTCGGCTACAGTGAAGACGGGATTTCGCTGCTCCTCCTCGGTGTACTCACCGAGGAGGAAGGAGGTTATTTCCCAGGTGGTCAGGTGAAGGGCGAGACGCTGCACGAATTGGTCGAGCTCAGACGTTGCCCCCCGCTCGGAGGTACCATGCTGCCCGCCGATCGATCGAAATGAATCGACGACGACAATTCCCGGTTTGGCGCGCTCGATCTCGCTGACGATCCGCTGCAGGACTTCGCCCAAGTCCTGTTCCATGACCTCTGCGCTCAGATTGATGAATTGGATAGCAGATCCGGCCAGATCAGGATCGAAGAAGCTGAACTGCCGCTGATATCGCAGCATCTTGATCGTCGGCTCGCCGAGCACGGTGAAATACAGTGCGGGTCGCTCGACAGTCGCGTTTGTGAACATTATCTGGTGCGCCAGCGTTGTCTTCCCCGAGCCGGGTCCGCCTGCAATCAGATTAAACGAGTATTCCGGCAACCCGCCGCCAAGCACGGTATCGAGGCCGGGCACTCCACTGGGAAGACTCCTAATTACCGCTCGATCTTCTCCCTTCACGCTTCCTCCCTCCTGTCATCGGAAGGTCGATCACCGCGTTCGGATGAGGTCAGACTTCGCTCGATCAGTCTCATTGCCATGTCATCTCCGATAAGTCGGCCGAGAAGCTCGACCAGGCGTACGAGCATGGACTCGAGGGCCCCGGCGGTCGCCGGGTCTCCGTGCGCCATGATGGTTTCCGCGACGCCGTCGATGTAGGGCTCCGACCGCGCGCGGAGCTGAATCTGCGCCAATGCTGGGTAGTCGGTCCGCGTTTCTGTGAGGGCGCGCGTGAAAAGAGCGTGACAGCCGTCGGGACCAACCCACCGCGAGAGTTCCCGATACAAAGTGTCGCACGCTGCGGCGGTGGCGCGCGCGGCACTGTCGCCGCTCTTTCGCTCAGACCGGCGACTGCTGATCAAGCGCCGCGCGATTTCTCGGGCAGCCGGCTGTTTCCCCGACGGCGTGTCCTTACCCCGGTCGGCTGTATTCATAAAAGCCCGTGCCGGAAGCACGGCGCTCGTGCGGGCGACCGGCGGACCAGCGGTAAACGGACAGCGCGCAGAATCCGGCTTCAGTCATGCTAAACAAATTATCCTGCGGATACACCAGTTTTCAACCGTGCGCCCTGCGTTGGTGGTTCCCCTAGGGCGTGATCGCGACGAGCGCCGAGGCAGAAAGGTGGGAGCCGTTTGCGTCGTGCTGCCTCGCCAAATGGTTGCGAGACAACGGTGATGTAGATAGCTAAGGTTGCATCCAAACTGAGCGCGTTGGTTACCTCAGCCCGCTTCGCTGGATCGCTAATAGAGCGCCGACCGTTTAAATTTAAGAGACAGCTTCATGTGATCATGTGCGGGACTTTTCCACCAGCCCGCACTTCCGATCTGCCTCGATCGCGAGGCAGCATCCCGGCGCTTCTGGCGACGCCTTTCTTCCGCCAAGGCGCTCGATGAATGACTTCCCCATTGCTGCTGCCGGATTGCCAGACCATTTCGTCGCGCCGCACGACGAAGGGTTACCGGCATTCATAAACACGCTTCGTCTCTCCGTGCGAGCGAAAGTTGCGGCGGACCAGAACCGCGGATTGTCACTCTCCGAGATCGTCGTCCAGGTGCGTGAGATGGTACGGCTCGCGGAGGAAGATCCTCATCATCCCAACCGCTTTCCGCCCCGCGCATTCCGGGCGATGTCGAGACAAGCGGTTGCCTGGTGCGTCGAGTCATATCGGCCGCTCGTCTTTGCTGCCGGGACTAATCTTTCAGAGCCGCCCATCCAGCGGGATCCAGAGTCGCTGCCACCTGTTCTCGCTCCCGCCGCAGCCGCCGCGCTTCGCTTCCCAGCTTCGTCACCAACCTATCGAGGATTACCATGAACCATTACAAGGGAATTTCCGCGGACGACAAGCACAAAATCGTCGCCGCTCTGAAAGCTCGCGGCGCGGGAAGTTGCCCGCGATGCCGCGACAGCCAATGGACAGTGAGTGAATACTCGAGGATTGAAGTGCAGGCGACGATGGACCGCAACAGCATGGAAAGAACGACCATCCCCGCGGTCATGATCGTGTGTGAGCACTGTGGGTTCATCTCGCAGCACGCGCTCCAGCCGCTCGGTGTCTGGCCGCACGGCGCGGCCGATGACATCCACACAGCGTCCCCGCTTGCGAGAGAGTCGATGGCTTGACTCTCAATCGGCGGCGTGGCGGGCAGCTTGCACTATAAAGGCAGGCGCAGACTGGGTCGATATGTGGACCAGCTCGCTGGCGGAGCCGGTGCCACAACCGCAGCGATAGGATGGGAAAAGGGACATGTCGCTTTCAGCAACGCAGCGCAAGCATCTCGAACGGCGCCTGTTGGACGAGCGCGCCCGGGCGCTTCGCACGCTCAGCCGGTCTGTCGATGAACGTGCGGATGGAGATGAGCAGGACCGCTCCGGCGACCTGACGTCGATGCCGCTCCACATGGCCGATCTCGGCACCGACACGATGGAGCAGGAGCTGGACGCATCGAACGCGACGCGCGTATCACGCGAGCTCACGGAGATCGACGCCGCGCTCGAGCGACTCTACCAGGCTCCCGAAAAATTCGGCCGCTGCGAGGACACGGGCAAAGACATCCCGTTTGCCCGATTGGACCTGATCCCGTGGGCGCGCACCTGTGAGCATGCAGAAAAATGAAGGCGGCGGTCCGGGAGCGCCTATGAGCGATCCCAGCGAAGCGACTCAAGCCAACCCGCATCCGGTGAGTCAGCACCGGACCCCGCGCGAGATTGCCGCCGACGAAGCTGGGCCAATCGGCAAGCCGGACCTCGATGTAGTCGCGAAAGAGGCGTCCGACGCGAGCGCGGAGCTGAACCCGCCTGCAAAGGGTCCGCCCCGCGCTGTCTCCCAAAAACCGCGAAAGCGCCGGTAACGGCTTTTCGCGGGTAACTGCCGTTCTACATCGCCGGCTTTTTGGCAGTCGGCGGCATCATCCCGTTCAGGCGAAGATAGTTCGCATACTGGCTGTAATGGTCAGCCCAATCCCCGGTGGTCAACGTCATGACCGCGGCGCGCGTCGGTGCCTTCATCCCTCCGATGGTCCCGCAGAGATAATCATTCCCCTTGGCGAGATGAACCGCGATTTCGCCGACGCTCATCTGCGGCGCCGTCGGCTTGTAAGAAAACTTGTCGGCCGGAAATTCTTCTGCAGCCGCCATCAGGTTCTTGGCGGACTGGCTCGCGTAGTCACGAAATGCGTCCGCAACCGGGTTTGACTGCTGTGCGGTGGTCACTCTCGGCAGCACCGCCAGCGCTGCGGCGAGAGCTGCGGAGTAAATGCGGGCCGGCATTTGAGTAGCTCCAGTAAGTTGGAAGCTGAATTCCGCCGACCGCGGCGAATCCTGTCCAGCCATTCCGGGCGAAGCCAGCCCACGCTCCAACTACGCATTGAGCACGCGCGCTCGCGGTCAGGCCGCGCCGGCCTCCCGCATGACGGCTGCCTCCTGGGCGGTGGGCGGAGCCACCATTCTCAGATCAAGCATCCGGCTTTGACCTAGATACGCCACTGGCTGGACATCCTGGATGCTGTGAAGGCGACGCAAGGTGAATGCAATGCGACGAGCCGCCTTGAATATCTGGTAGGCAGACTCACGGATGTCGCCCCTCTTCGACTCCTCCACGATCATCTCTGCATTGAGCATCAGCGGAGTGAGACTGTTACCGATCTCGTGAAACGCAGAACGGGTGGCATCCCCGAATCGTGCGAGCAAGGCGTCATGGGAATCGCCAGCGTCAGCGGAGTTGTGCGGTGCAACGCTCTCGACCTCGGTGATGAAGTATGCGGGTCCCCCAGGATTTCGCCGCGTTGCGGAAACGGAGAGACGCACCCAGATCGTCTCGCCATCCTTGCGGACGTAGCGCTGCAAGAGCTCGTACCGCCCTATATCGGCAGCTGCGAGTCGACGCTTCTGCTCGACTTCTGTCTGGAGGTCGTCCGAATGCGTGATGTCACTGGAGTTCAGCGCATGGAGCTCATTCCTCGTAAAGCCGAGCATCCGACAAAGCGAGCGGTTCGCCCGCATGATGCTTCCATCGACGGCGATAAGCGCCATCGCGTGGGGGGCGTTCTCGAAGGCATCCGCGAAAAGCGGCTCGCTCTGTAGCCGGACGGCGGCGTCTCGGGGTGGTTGCTCTTGGCGAATGGCGGACAGGCTCGCTCCCTTCCCATTGTGACTGCCAACAGAACTGGCTTCCTGAAGATTAGACTCCAGGGATTGTCGAATCCGTCACAATCGGGGACTCCTCGTACATGGGGGCTCCGCGGGCGGTCTTTCGCCGAGGCGGAGCGACGCCGCTCCGAGCAGGTCGTTGGGGAGATCGCGGGCGCGCCCGTGCAAACGCTCCAAATCCGCCGGTGTCGATACAGGCCGAGGCCCTATGAGGTGGGGATTGGACATCAGCGCTGAGGCGCGCCCGCGGTGAGCGCCAGAGTCAGTCGCTCCGCCTGGGTCGCGTTTTCGGTCAGGAAAACGGCGGCGAGATTTCCGGACCGCACAAACGTAGGTGCAAAAAAAGGCCACGGATTCGGCGCGCCGCGCGGTGCCGCTGAAACGGTGTCGATCTTCGCTACATCGGCTGCAAGCGCCGACTCGTTCGGATATATGAAGACCTCGAGTCGCGACCGTCCCAGCATATAAGCGGTCGGTGCGACGCTGAAGCCCGCTCGACTCGGAGCCTCACCGTTGAGGCGCCTGACGACGAAACCCGATTGCTCCAGCCTTTTCTCGACGCTGCAGAGCGCCCATTGGCCCGTGCGAGGACAGCCCACCGCGGTCGGCGCGCCGACGGTCGCGGCTTCGGGCGCGGATAATCTCACACCGCTCGTCATCGTCGCGGTCGAGGATGCCGATCCGGCGCTCTCCGACGAAGGGCGGGTGCACGCGGCCAAGGCCGCCGAGGCCAGCACTATCAGGACCGGGAGCTTTCTCATCGAGCTCAAAGATAGACGCACCGGCCGGGCAATGCGGCCGCCGTGATCCCGGATGCAAGACGGGGGGAGGGCGAATAGCCCTCCCCCCGTCGAAATGTCCGGCTCTGACTGCGAGCCGACCAGCGCTAGAACATGATTCCGAAAGTGACCGGAACGAACTTAACCGTGCTGGTACCCGTCGAGTAGGTATTGTAACGCGCTTCGACGAACGCCTTGAACACCATCAGCGGCAGGTTGATACCGGCGCCTGCGTTCCAACCGAAGTGCCTATCGGTGGTGGCAGCGGCCGTTGAAGGCGTGGTGGTCTCCATGTAGAGTCCAGCGCCGCCGATGAGGTAAGGCGAGATGACGACGCTCGGCAGACGCCACACGAGGTTACCAGTCGCGCTGATGACGTGTTTCGTGTTAGCAACAATCACCTTCTCACCAAACTGGTTGTACGCGCCATCGATGCGCAGACCAACCGGGATAAGGGGCACGTTGATGGCCAGCGCAACGGTACCGTTGTAGCCCATCTTGACTTCGTTGGAAAGGTCGCTCATGGGCTGAGCAGCGCCGCCAGCGATTCCCAGCTGGATCGGCTTCAGTGCGCCGAGCTGCGCGTGTGAAACGCGCGGGGCTGCAACGAGTGCGATCGTGGCGATCGCGAGGAACAGTGAACGCTTCAAAGCTTCTCCTTGTTCAAGAATGCGCCGAACCGGGCCAGTGAGCCTGGCTTGGTTGAACGCTGATCGGGTTTAGGGGAGGGTTGTTGCGCCGTGCCACGGCCCTTGGACCGTCACAGATGAGCGCTATCAACTCTCACCGTCAAAACGACGAGTCAGCCATTGGCGAGTAACGATTGTGAGGCGGTCAAAACCGGCCCTTGAGACCGTAGCGGATTTGTGATAATCCGGGCGGCCCGATCGTCAGAAACCCGAGATATCGGACGGGATAGAACCGTCCGACCCAATCCAACTTCTCTCATGATGAAAAGACTTTTGGTCCTCTCAATCCGAACACCACGATCGTTGCGCTTCCCACGCAGGTATTCCGTCTCGGCTACTTCCTGAGCGACAACGTCGAGATCGAGCCGCGCGTCAGCATCAATTCGGCGAGTGGTGGCGGAGTTTCGATCACGGCGTACTCGCTCGAAGCCGGCGTTCTATTTCAGCCGGCCGGCGATCGCGTTGGCAAGGGTCTCTACTTGCGTCCCTTCCTGGGGGTTTCCGGCATTAACGTGCCAGGCCCGAATGACTCGCACTCCGGGTACGCGGGCGCCGGGTTCGGGCTCAAGCTTCCTTTCGCGGACCGCCGTCTCGCGACGCGCATGGAAGCCAACTACGCGCACGGTTTCAGCGGTGGCGGATCCAACCTGATCGGCGTCTTGATCGGCCTCTCGTTCTTCACGCGTTAGCAGCCGCTCCACCGACAAGAAAAACGCACCCCGACCCAGGGTGCGTTCTTTTTCTTGGAGTTTTGAGAGCGAACCAGATCTCGATGGGTGGGCTGGTGGAAGCTCGGAGCAAGCCACCCGCATCCATTCCGATCTTACTGCGCAGCTACGGTCAGCATGACCGAAACTGATTCATCTGCCCTGCTACGTTGTGAAGACCTATTCGCGACTGCGTCGCGGAAGAAGACTGTGGCGGCGGTGGCTACCTGAGCATTCGTGCCCGAGGCGACGATCGCATCATGTCCGCCCAGCTGGGCAAAGCCCGAGGCCTGATCATGCGACCACTGAAGCTGCGACGTCCTGGCGGCTAAACTGATCGTGAGCGTCCATGACTGCGTCGCGCGGATGCTGAGTGCGAGGCCATTGGTCGTCGACTGCACTGAGGAACCGGTCACCGCGCTCTGGGCTGCCGGAGCGAAGTTGGTCACCTGGACCTTTACACGGGGGGGAACAGTGACTGTGACCATGTGGGTGAGGCTGACGGACGACCCGTTCTGAGCGACTGCCAGGCGCGAGACGAGTGCGCTTCCAAGTACGAGTCCAGTCCACATCCCGCGAAGTCGAATCATTTAACGAAGCCTCTGCGAACGGTGAGCCGGAGCTCATCCAGGGTGATTTCTTATGGGCATAATATGCACCACCCTCCGTGACGGCTTTGTTAAGCGATTATGACTATATTGTCACGGTTGCCTATGGACTAAGTGTTGGCAGGGGAAGGAGTTACTGGCTCGAGCACGAACCCGATCCCGCGACGCGTTGTGATGGCGGCGGAGGCCCCGGACTTCTGCAGTTTTTTCCTCAATCGGGCGATGTGGGCATCGATGACATTCGAGCTGGGATCGAAGTGCATGTCCCACACTTTATCGTGGAGCTCACTCCTCGTGACCGTCTCGCCGGTTCGCAGCATGAGGTGCTCGAGGAGCTTCAGCTCCATGGACGTGAGGCTGACGTCTTTGCCGTTGCACGTCACGCGGCGGGTTAGGCGATTAAGGGTGAGATTGCCCACGTTGGCCTGCTCGCCGATGCGCGAGCTTCCGGCGCCTCTCCGGACGAGAGTGCGTACACGCGCCCGTAACTCCTCGTTGGAGACTGGCTTGACGACGTAATCATCGGCACCGGCGTCGAGGCCGCGGACAATCGATTCGGTGTCGGCGCGCCCGGAGTAGAGAAGCACGGGGGTGGGGCGTCCGTTCCGCCTCAGCTCCTGGAGAATCTCGAACCCGTGACGGTCTCCCAGCTCGAGATCGAGGATTATTCCGTCGTACTCATTCACGAGCGCGAGCGTCCGCGCTTCCTCGCCCGTCGACGCTGTGTCTACCGCGTAGGCCTCGTCGTGGAGCACGCGGGCGATCAGCTTGAGTATCGCGCGGTCGTCATCAACTACGAGAATGCGCATTCAGCTCCGGATTCAATCGGATCCACGAGGACGAAAAATGACTCCACTATGGAGTATCGCTGAATCGGGCGTGCAGTTGCAGTGGAGCAAAGAAAACGGGAGAGAGCTAATTAGCCCTCTCCCGTCTCCTTTCGAACCGCATGGGGAAACCCTTAGAACATTACTCCGAACGTGATCGGAATGAACTTCAGCGATCCACCGTTGCCCTGAACCTGATTGTAGCGGGCCTCGAGGAACGTATCGAACCCGCTCAGTGGCATCTTGATGCCGCCGCCCAGGTTCCAACCGAACTTGTTCGACGACCCGCTGCCGAACCCGGGGATGTTGATTGCGGCGTTGTACACGCCCGCGCCACCGATCAGATAAGGAGCTACCGTCTCAGAGGGGATACTGTAGACGAGATTGCCCGTCACGCTCGTAAAGTGGACGTTGCCCCCGACAGTGCCACTCTTGGCGGAGAACTGGTTGTACGCGCCGTCGACCCGGATTCCGAGCGGGATCATCTGCGGATGGAAACCGACTGTCACGGTACCGTTGAATCCCGTCTGGTAGAAGGTAGACAGGTCGCTCATCGGGAGCGCTGCTCCAGCGGCGACACCGAACTCCACCGCCTTTGCGACCGTCGATACCTGAGCGCGCGCCGCAAACGGGAGCGAGACAAGCGCCATGCCCATGAGGGCAGCTACGAAAAGAGAACGCTTCAAAACAACTCCTGGTTATTGGAAGCGCCCGTGCCGGGCCGATCGGCCGCCGTTCAGACGCTAATTCCGGTTGGGCAGCGAAGTCATCCCGGATAGTCGGGGTGTTGTTCGGTGCGTCAACGGGACGAGCTAGTGTCTTGCGGGGTAACGGTTTGGGGTGGCTTGACCGCCCTCTTGCGGGGCCGGCGCGGCGGCGCCACCGGCTTGTTCTTCACGACGTAGGACGGGTTGATTCGCTCGAGCCGGCGGTCGCGCGCATCGTTGAGGGCGGCGCGACAGGCATCGCGCGCGGGTGACAACGAGACCGTCCGCACCCGAGCGAGCGCGGCGATCGCCTCATCGTGGTAGGTGGTCACGAGCGCGGAATCGCCTTTGAGAAACGGGATCCCACACACCTCCTCAAGCGGATATTTGTCGCTGACGAGTGCCAGAACCTTGTCGGGCGAGTGGGGCAGAGCGGAGGCCAGTGCAATGGACATCGTGGCCTCGGCGGCCGCAGAAGCGGGGGTAAGCTTGTCGGCGACCCGGAGCCACAGGCTATCGCCTGTAGCGATGCCGCTCATCACGGTGCGCCCAAAATTCTCGTCGGAATCGATTCGCTTCGAGACTTCAGGCGCGCCACCCAACTCTATCTCCGAGAGCACGACCTCCGCGCTCCCCATGGGAGTCCACGCGCTGTCCCTGCAGCCCGTCGCGGCAATCATCGAGAGCCAGGCGACCGCTGTCACTTTCCGCTGCACGCTTCGCGCACGCGGGCAGTGTCGCTCGGCATCCATATCGCGACGGCACGCGCCTTCCGCTCGGCGTCCTTGCCGCCAACGACGGCGCCAAGGATCTTGACGGTCGCGTGCGTCGCGTGGAGCGGATCGACCACCACGCCATTTGCGCCAACGCTCGCCGCCTGCTTGCGCACCGATTTGAGCACATCGCCGTTGCCGGTGTAAACCGAGTTGCCCTCGGCTGTGATCAGAGCGACTTCGTAGTAGTCGTACGGTACGTCGGCGCTGCTCGAATAAACCGGAACCGCGTCGGCGCACGTCGGCGCGAGTGTGAGTGCGGGATTCCTGGCGTCGATGTGCGCGCGCGCGCCGCATGCGGTCAGCGTACAAAGTAGCGCGATGGCGTTGATTGGAAGCGCAAAATCACCTGCCTTCATTCTGATTCCCTCCATCGTGCAAGCGTGGGGCCTCCGCTCGGGATTGGACAAGAGCATGCGGCCGATCAGGCAAACGTTCGGCCCCGTATTGGGTGTCCAACCGCCGTGGCCCGAAAGTAGCCGATGATTCATTTTTCCTTGCACGATCTTAATGAAGATCGCGAGTCAGCGCATCACGATTCACAGGACACGGGAGAAAGCCGTGCCCGCTGAGCGACGCCTTGGAACCGGACTTGGCTTGAGTGTGAGCCGGAGTCTCGCGCGGCTCCTCGGGGGAGAGGTGAGCGTCGAATCCAGGGTGGATAAGGGGAGCACGTTTACGCTGACTCTTCCGGCCAGCCGCGGCTCTAACACCTAAAAGTTTTCGTTTCCCGGGCCGGTATTCTTCAGTTAGTCGTGCCGCGTCCCGATGTTATCGATTTGCGCCGGAGGGCAGAGTCTGGCGAGCCGCTTCCTTCTGCTCGGATAGCAGCCGCGTGGTGAACCGCTGTCCTTCCGAGATTCGCTCGACCTCGAGCGCGATTGCGTCGACGGCCTGATTGAGGTGAGCGAGCTGCGACGAGATCTCGTTGGGGACCTGCGCCGAGCCACCGCGGCGGTCCATGCGCCTCGCGAACGCGCGCGCCAGCGGGAGACCGATGATGATGGCCGCGATGGTCAGGAAAAACGCGATAGAGATGTCCACAGCCTGGGGCGGAATCACGTTGTCGAAAGAATGTGGTGGAATTGTGATCGTTTGAGTGCCGTCAGGCCCACGGATTGTAAACGTGCGTGGCGGCTGCGGTGGCGCGGGTGCTAGCACCGCGCCCTGGGCCGCGGCGGCGGCCTGAATATCCTGCTTCGTCGCGGGACTTGGATTCTGAGTCGTCGCCGGCCGCGTCGTGGCGTTGCCGTCCTGGGTCGTCATTGTCGTCATAAGTTGCTCACCTGATTCGGTAGCGGTCGCTCCCTCTCCGCTGAAACTTAAGCACCAAAACACGCCCCGCGTGAAACAGTCTTCAGCACCGCACCTGAGATTTCCGTATTAGCTTAGGTCTGGAACCGTCTCGGTCCCGCCCACGGATCGATCTTCAAACCCAAAGCCAATTCAATGCGAGCCCACCCAGCCCTCTCCGCTCTCGCCGGTGCTTTGCTTTGCGCCGGAACCCTGTCCGCGCAACTGTCCGCACCGCTCGACTCCACCACACTCGCCGGCTTCCGCTGGCGATCGATCGGTCCCGCCAACATGGGCGGACGCGTCACCGATGTCGAAGCCGTTCCCGGCAACCCGAAGATCATTTACGTCGCCACCGCCACCGGGGGAATCTGGAAGACCATCAACGCCGGCACCACGTTCTTCCCGTTGTTCGACAAAGAGAAGGTCGTCTCGATGGGAGACATCGCCCTCGCCCCGTCGAATCCCAACATCATCTACGCGGGAACAGGGGAGGAGGATTCGCGGAACTCCATCTCGCCCGGCGGCGGTGTCTACAAATCGACTGACGGCGGCCGTACGTGGAAGCTCGCGGGCCTCGAAGCGACGCAGCAGATCGGGCGCATCGTCGTCGATCCAACGGATCCCAACATCGTCTACGTCGCCGCATTGGGCCACGCGTGGAATTCGAACCCCGAGCGCGGACTCTACAAATCGACCGACGGAGGCACCACCTGGCAGCTGGTGAAATTCGTGAGCGACAAGGCGGGCTTCGTCGATCTTGCCATGGATCCCAAGGATCACAACACGCTCTACGCGTCGAGCTGGGAGAGGGTGAGGGGGCCGTATTTCCTGAAGAGCGGCGGACCCGGGAGCGGACTTTGGAAGTCGACCGATGCAGGAGCGACATGGCGCGAGATAAAGGGTGGAGGGTTCCCCGGAACAATGAAGGGACGCATCGGCATCGCCGTGTCACCTTCCAATCCGCAGATCATCTACACCTGGGTGGAGGCCGACACGCTTCCTCATCCGCTTGCCCGCGGTGAAAAGGCCGATACGAGCAAGCATCAGAAAAACAACAGCGGCATCTATCGCTCCACCGATGGCGGCGCGACCTGGACGATGACCTATCGAAACGAGCCGCCTGGTGGGGGCGGTGGCGGACTCGGCGACGCGCGGCCGTTCTACTACTCGCAGATTCGCGTCGATCCCCGCAACTCCGATCGCATCTATTGGATGTCTTCGGTGTTCCGCACCTCTGAGGACGGCGGCAAAACCTACCGCCGTGGCGCGCTCGGCGTTCACACCGACTGGCACGGCATGTGGATCGACCCCGGCGATCCCGAGCACTACATCCTTGGCGACGACGGCGGAATCGCGGTCACCTACGATCGTGGCGGCACCTACGATTTCATCAACACGTTTCCCATCGGCCAGTTCTACGCCGTGAGCTATAGCATGGAGAAGCCGTACAAGGTATGTGGCGGTCTTCAGGACAACGGATCGTGGTGCGGACCCTCGCGCGCCAGGAACCGCGCGGGAATCACCAACAACGACTGGTACAACGTCGGCGGCGGAGACGGCTTCTATTCCGCCATCGATCCTGGCGATCCGAACATCGTCTACAGCGAGTCGCAGGGCGGCAACGCTTCGCGCGTCAATATCGGCCAGAGCACCCGCGCGATAATCATGCGTGGCGGTGGACGGGACCGGACGAGCATCTTCGAGGACTCGGTGATCATCGCGCGCGGTGATACGAGCAGGCCGGAAACGCCGCAGACCACCCGCACGCTCGCCGAAATTCGCTCGCGCGCGGCGGCGGATTCCGCGCGCGGCTATCGCTTCAACTGGTCGACGCCGTTCTTCCTTTCACCACATTCGGCGGCCACAGTCTACATGGGCGCGAACCGCCTCCTCAGGTCGTCCGATCGTGGCGACCACTTCTATCCGATCTCTCCGGATCTCTCGACCAAAGATTCGGCGCGCATCCTCATGAGCACGAAGCTCACGGGCGGGATCACGCGCGACAACTCCGGGGCCGAGACGCACGGCACGATCACGACCGTGGCCGAGTCGCCGGTCCGGCCGGGAATTCTCTGGGTCGGAACCGACGACGGCAACGTCTGGCTCACTACCAACGACGGCGGACAGTGGGCTGATCTCACCACACGCTTTCCCGGATTGCCGAAGAAGTCGTGGGTGAATCGCGTCGAGCCTTCGCACTTCGATTCGGCGACGGTCTATGTGGCGTTCGACAATCACCGCGAGAACGATTTCCATCCGTACCTGTACGTGTCGAACGATTTCGGCAGGACCTTCCGCTCGGTCGCGAACAACCTTCCCAACGGGGGCGCAGACTTCATCCACGTGATTCGCGAGGATCCAGTCAATCGCGATCTTCTCTTCGTCGGGACCGATGTCGGCGCGTTTGTCTCCACTGATCGCGGAGCGAGCTGGCAGCGCTTCATGACCGGCCTGCCGACGGTGCCGGTGCACGACCTCAAGATTCATCCGCGCGACCGCGAGCTGATCGCCGCGACCCACGGGCGGTCGATCTGGATCGTGGACATTGCGCCGCTCGAGGAGATGAACAACGGCGTGATGGCCCGCGTGACCAACTTCTTTACGCCCAAGACCGCGTACGAGTACTCGCAGGCCAACACCCAGAATTTCACGGCCAACAAATATTTTCTTGCACCCAATCCGCCGTACGGAGCCGAACTGGTCTACCGCCTGACGTCGGGCACGGCGCGAGACACCACCAGGATCCTCGTCACGAACATCAAGGGCGACACCGTCCGGATGTTGACGGGGCCGGGAGGCATCGGTCTGCACAGAGCCTACTGGGATCTGCGCGCGCGGCCGCGGCCCCTCGGGCCCGCCGGGCTGCGCGACAGCATTAACACGGCGCGAATCAGGCGTCAGCGAGACGATTCTCTGCGCGCCGCGCGTGGTGCGGATACGACCGCCGGTGGTGGCAGGGGAGGGCGGGGCGGTTTGGGCGGCGGTGTGCCGGGCGAGATAAATCTGCGTCCCGCTGAAGGACCGATTGGAGGCGCAGCCGGTGGGGGTGGCGGCGAAGGGGGCGGCGGATTCTTCGGTGGTGGCCGTGCCGGAAATGTCGTCGACGCCGGCGACTATTGGGTGACCATCAATGCCGGCGGACAGATCATGAGGCAGGTGGTTCACGTCGAGAGAGTCGGCGACATCGTCAACATCGACTTCGGCCCCGACGAGGACGAGGAAGACGGCGGGGGCAACCCCAACGATCCGTGATCCAACGGCCAAAGCTCCGACCAGACCCGGTCGGAGCTTTTTTCTTGTCGGGCTACTGCTTGTAGATCGCTCCGCCCTTCATCACGAAGCTCACGCGCGTCAGCTCGCTGATGTCCGCAATCGGATCGCCCTTGACCGCTATGATGTCGGCGAACTTTCCAGCTTCGATCGTTCCGAAGTTGTCGCTTTGATCGAGGAGCTGGGCGGCGACTGAGGTCGCCGACTTGATTGCCGCCATCGGCGACATTCCATAGCGCACCATGTAGGCGAATTCCTGCGCCTGGTTTTCCGTCCAGGCGTAACCTCCGACGTCGGTTCCGTAGCTTATCATGACGCCCTTCTTGAGCGCTTTGCCGAAGGCTACGCGCTCGAGATCGACCGCCTTCGGCCATATCCCCCCGCGTCCGGGCGCCACGTAAACGCCGACGAAGATGGTCGGGCACCAGTACACATTCTGCGCGACCATTCGATCGAGCAGATCATCGGTGAGACCATCGCCGTGCTCGATCGTGTTGACGCCCGCCCTGAGCGCGGCGTCAATTCCGTCCCATCCCATCGCGTGAGCAGCGACCTTTTTTCCGAGCCGGTGGGCTTCGCTCACCAGCATCTTCAGCTCTTCGTCGGTGAAGTTCACCCACGAGCGAAGTCGTCCGTCCGCGCCAATGTAGTACCTCCTGTCCGCGTAGAACTTGATCCAGTCCGCGCCATACTTCGCTTCCTCCCGCACGGCTTTACGGATTTCCTCGGGTCCGTCGACGATCTGGACGCCCTCCGGCATCTTGAGCTCCCACGAATAGCCGAGCAGGGGATAGGTGCCCGTCGTGGACATGGCGCGCGTGGAGACGAACATCCGCGGGCCCGGAATCACACCGCGCGCGATCGCCGTCTTCAAATCCACGTCGGCGTACATCGCGCCCTCGGTCTCGACGTCACGGATCGCCGTGAATCCGTTCATCAGAGCGATTCGCAACGCGGCCGTCGCGCGGATTGCGCGGTAGGGAGTGCTCTCCTTGAGGAGCTGCTCGTCGTAGTCCGCGCTCGTGATGTCGCCCTGAAGGAGCACGTGCGTGTGATTGTCGATCAGCCCGGGCAGAATCGTCGCTCCGCCCAGATCAATGATCTGTGCGCCGGCAGGAATTCGCGCCTCCACCTGCGCGCGCGGTCCAACCGCCACTATTCGCTCGCCCTGGACGACTACCGCGACGTCGTTCTGCACGGCATCGGATCTCCCGTCGATCATGTGAGCGGCGCGGATGACGTACGAGCGGCCAGTCGATTGTGTGGGGGTCTGCGCCGCCGCCATGAGGGGAAGCGCGAACAGGAGTGTTAGTGCTCTGGGGGCCATTTGCGAATTCGTGACCGGTTGAATTTTGGACGCGCGGGCATCGCAATGCAGCGCCGGCGACACCTGGCGCGTAGTTAACAGAGAATAGCGCGCGATGTAGACAATTCGCTATTGCAAATTCCTGTTTGTCGCTTAGTGTGGATGTGGCGTATAGTCATTTGTTTCCAGCATTCTGGTCGAGTGCACCATCACGTTCAGGACCTTGAAACTTGATAGGACCCGTCCCGAGTAATTCAGACATCGAGCGGTTTGCCAACTCCGTCGGTGTGCCGCGCGAGCCCAATGCGGCGCACTACGATGGAGCGACGCGCCAGACATCGGACCAACGGCACGACGAGTTGATGACCGCCTTCGAGGAACTGAGCGTCGCGGAGGAAGAGCTGCGCGCGCAACAGGAAACCCTCCTCGAGACGCACAACCTGCTCGAGATCCAGCGCAACCGCTACCACACGCTGTTCGACCTCGCGCCCGATCCCTATGTGGTGACTGACGGCTCGGGGACCATCGAGGAAGCCAACGCAGCCGCCTCCGCGCTGCTTGGAGTGGCCGGTAAGCTGCTGGTCGGCAAGGCCCTCGTCACGTTTGTAGACGGGCGCTCTCGGTCAGAATTTCAGACGCAGCTCAACGCGCTCGGGAACGGAGTCCACGTCGAAAAATGGATGATCGAGACCACCGTGCGCGACGGACGGCTCGCCACCGTCGAGGCGACCGTCTCCACTCTCGAAACTCGCCCGGACGGAACGAGCTCGCTCTGCTGGCTTCTTCGTGACATGAGCGCGCGACGCGAAACCGAAGAGAGCATGCAGGCACTCAACCGCTCGCTGAATGCCCGCGTCGCTCAGCGCACGCGCGAGCTGGAGCTTGCCCTCGAAGGCGAGCAAACCGCGCGCAAGGATGCGGAAGCCGCAAATCGCATCAAAACGGAGTTGTTTGCGCGCCTCAGCCACGAGTTCCGTACACCACTGCACGCCGTGGCGGGCTATCTCGAGATCCTCCAGCAGAACATTCACGGAGGCCTCAACGCGGAACAGCGCAGAGACGTGGGACGGATTCACCAGGCGCAGGAGCACCTGCTGACGCTCGTGAACATGATTCTCGATTTCGCGAAGCTCGAGGGAGGGCCGATCGAGCTTTCCATGGCCGAAATACCAATCGAGGAGACCCTCTGCGGCGCCGAGGCGCTGGTCGCGCCTCAGTTCGCGAAGAAAGGCGTCGGCTATGCGCATAGAAGTGGCGACGATTTGCTCAGCGCGTTCGCGGATCGCGAGAAAGTGCAGCAGATCGTGGTGAATCTTCTCGCCAACGCGGTGAAGTTCACGCCGGTGGGGGGAGCCGTCGAGCTGGATTGGAGAGTGGAAGAGGAGAATCTGCTCGTGCGCGTTCGCGACACCGGATGCGGCGTTCCGGAGGATAAGATCGAGCAGATATTCGAGCCGTTCGTGCAGCTGCGGGCGCCCGGCTCGGTTCCGAGCGGAGGCACCGGTCTCGGCCTGCCGATCAGTCGCGACCTCGCGCGCGCGATGGGCGGCGATGTGGCAGCCACCAGCACGCTGGGCGTGGGCTCCGTCTTCACGCTCACCCTGCCGCTGCGCAAGCGCTCCGGCGGCCACAAGCTTTCAGGCCCCAAGACCGGCAATTAGCTTTGAGGGTGCGTTCTCCCCTCGCGTTCCGGAGCTGACATTGCCGCAATCGACCGCCGCGCTCTACGACCTCGTAGAAAACCCATCAGTCTTCATCAAGCAGCACTGGAACTCATATACGCCTGAGGACCACGAAGTCTGGGGCATGCTTTACGAGCGCCGGATGAGCCAGCTGCGGAAGAACGGCAGCAGGATCTTTCTGAAGGGCGCCGACATCATCGGTCTCAAGCGGGAGTCGGTCCCCGATCTCGCGGAAGTGAATCGCCGGCTCGCGCCACCCACAGGATGGGAGGCCGTGCCCGTCTCCGGCTTCATACCGGCCAAGGATTTCTTCCGTTGCCTGTCGCTGCGGAGATTTCCGACGACGGTGACCATCAGGACGCGCGAGCAGCTCGACTACCTGCCCGAGCCCGACATCTTTCACGACGTCTTCGGCCACGTGCCGCTCCACGCCGATCCGGTCTTCGCCGATTTCCTCCAGCACTATGGCCAGGTGGCCGCGGCCGCCGAGAACGATGAGGACATCACGCGGATGGCGCGCCTGTTCTGGTTCACGGTGGAGTTCGGCCTCATCCGCGAAGAAGGACAGATCAAAGTCTACGGCAGCGGGCTCATCTCTTCACACGGCGACGCCGCCAACGCCCTCGGCCCCAAATGTGATCGACGTCCCTTCTCGCTGGACGCGGTGTTCAACCAGCACTTCGAGATCGATCACTTTCAGGACGTTCTCTTCGTGACCGAGTCGTTCGATCAGCTCTATCAGGCGGTCGAAGAGGCGGGGCGGAGAATCGGGACGATCCGCTGAGTCTGGCTCCGGCGTCTCTTTAGGCATCAACTGCAACTGAACAAGAGGTCAGCTTTGGTCAGCTCAGGCTGACATCTCGTTCTGTTGCAGTTGATTTTTGCCGAGGAGCCTATCGATCGAGCAGGCGCCGGTGATTGTCTATTGACTAGTCAACAATCGCCGCAGGCTTTGCAAGAGAGGGCGAGGCTCGTCAAGGGTGTCCTTCTAGAGTGTCCTTAGTAGTTCGACGCGCGAACACGGTCGAGCATGTCAACGAGTAAGTCCATCTCTGAAGGTGGGAGAACAGACACGGCCTGCGAATTCCACCGCTTTACCGGGCCGTCCAGCTCCTTCAACAGATCGAGACCCTTGGTGGTAATTCGACAGAATACGCGGCGCCGGTCCTTGGGACAGGGAGTGCGCCCTACCAACCCTTTTCGCTCGAGGCGGTCGACCAGGCGTGTCACACCAGGAGTCTGCTCGATCATGCGCTCGCCGATCGTAAGTGTCGGAAGTCCGTCGGGTCCGGCGCCGCGGAGAATGCGCAGCACGTTGTACTGCTGCGGGGTGATGCCGTGCGGCGCGATCACCTGCGCGAGACTGCGCTTCACGGCATCGGCGGTGCGGAGAAGCCCGAGGGTGGCCTGCTGCTCGCGGGAGCGAAAGTTCTGGGGAGGCTTCTCGTCGGTCGCCATGGTTCAGTCTATGTACAGCCGAGACCTTGAGCAAGCAAATGCTGTCGCTCGCGCCCGAATGGCTGCCAAACGCCAAATTTCCCCGCTTTCACGAGCCGGTTGGGCCTTAGATTGTTGGACCGCGAGACAGGCCCCTTTCCCGGCCTCGCGGGTATTAATCCGGAATTCCCTCCGAACCCTGCCCTAGGAGTCTCGCGTGATAAAGAGATTTGTCCCTGCCTTATTGATCCTGGCTGTCGCGTGCGGTGGCGGCGGCGACATAATTCCTCCACCCGTTGTCAAGCTGAGCGACATCAGTAGCATGAATGTCGGCGAAGTGAGGGTTCTGAATTCGACCGACATACCGAACGGCATCGATCTCCCTGCGGGCTCAGGGGCTCGGGACTATATCATCGTCGTTGGAAACACGAGCGCTTCGCACGACGTCGTGGCCAACTACACGGTGAAGGCCGACAAGGAGGCCACCGGCGTGTTCGGCATCGAGGCGGCCGCCGATCTGGCGGCTCAGTCCAGCCTTCAGCTGAACAACGTTCCGCTGGCGCGGATGCCGCAGGAAGCGGTCGAGAACAGGGTTCGCTCATTCGAGCGCAGCGGACTCACCCTCAAGTCCCCCTCCGGCTTGCTTGGCTCACCGAGATTCAACGCTCGGCGCAGTGCGCTGGCCGCAACGGTTTCCTTCCCAACCGTTGGTCAGGTGGTGAACGTCAATGTGCCGAACGCTGCTCCTGGAAAAGATCTCTGCAACGACTTCTTCCAGACCCAGGCGGTTGTTGCTTCGGTGAGTCAGAAGGCCATCCTGATGGTGGACACTCTCGATGGCCCTCCGCTTTCGCTGTTCACGCAGGCCGGGATGGACTCCATCACGGCGGAATTTGACGCCACCACTTATCCCGCCGACGTCGCCTACTTCAACACTCCCACGGATATCGACGGGAACGGCCGCATCATTATGCTGTTAACAGGCCAGATCAATCTGCTTACCCCGGCGGGCTCTCCGGCTGCCAACGGATTCGTAGCCGGGTTTTTCTTCGCTGGTGACTTCTTTCCAGCCACGGGCACGAGTCCCGGGGATCACTGTGCAGAAACCAATCTGGCAGAAATCTTCTACCTGCTGTCGCCCGATCCTACGGGAGCGAAGTTCGGGAACATCCGAACCGCAAACTCGGTGCGCCAGGGAACCCGCGGCACGATCGCGCATGAATTCCAGCACATGATCAACGCCGGGAATCGCTTCCAGAATCCGCTGGTGAGCGACTTCGAGTCGACGTGGCTCGATGAGGCGCTCTCGCACTTCGCCGAGGACGCGGTTGGCCGGCAAGCAGTAGGGATGACCGATTTGCAGACGTTCACGTCGAGTAACCTTCCTACATGTAATACCCCATGCCAGCAGGCAAACGACTTCAACGCTTTTTTCTATCAGAACCTCGCGCGGCTGTCGTACTGGATGGACAAACCCGACCAGTTCTCGCCGATGAGCGGGATGGCGGACACGAGCCTGGCGGTGAGGGGAGCGGCCTGGGCGATCGTCCGCTACGCGGCCGACAATTACTCCAACGGGCTTCCGCGCACTCTCACACGCACGCTCGTGGCCGGACCTGACACGGGAGTCAAGAATTTCGCCGCCGCCACCAAATCCCCCATTGATACGGTGGTCAAGGGTTGGCTGGTGTCGATGTACGCCGACCATCTCGGAATCACCGGGCTCGACGCGAAATACCAGTATCGGTCGTACAACTTCCGGAGCGTGATGCCGCCGGTCGCGAGACAGCTCCTCAGTCAGTCGGTTGCGACATATCCATTGCGGATTCAGGCCATCGGCAGCGGCAGCGACAACATCTCGGCAAAGAACCTTTCTGGTACCGGGTCGTACTTCCGGCTCACCGTTGCGGCGGGCGCGGGTGCGGAAAACGTGAAAATCCTGGATGCTTCCGGCACCACCACCGCGAGCTTTACAGGCGAGCACATCTACGTTCTACGCGTCCAGTAGCGCGGTTTGTGGGCGCCCACGGGGTGCGTACGGGCTAACTCGCGACAACCGCGAGAAGAGCCAGGCCGTAGCGTGATCAGTTGCGCGCCTCGATCTCACCCCGGAATCACGCGTCCCGGAGCGCAGCTATCGGCGTCTCCCTGAACACATCCCGCCCCGCGAGCAGCCCGATCAGCAGCGTGAGCGCCACGATCGCCGCCGCGATTCCGGCGACCGGCAGAATCGCCGGCGCGAATGGCGTCTTGAAGATGTAGCGCACGACGGCCCAGCCCCCGGCCAGCGACAACAGCATTCCAGTGAGGCCGCCCATCAGGCCGAGCAGGGAGTACTCGGCGAGAAGAATGCGGGCGATCTGTCCGCGCGTGGCGCCCAGAGTTTTGAGCAGCACGCCCTCGCGAACCCTCTCGCGCCGCGTTGCCGACACCGCGCTGAACAGAACCGGGATTGCGACAGCGAGGCTGAAGAGCGCCATGAACCGAATGGCGAGCGAGACTTTCCCGACGATCTTGTCCACCGTGCGCTTGATCGCGGTGAGGTCAATGCTCGACACGTTCGGGAATCGGTTCACCACTTCGCGCTGCAGGAGCGCGACGGCGGCGGGATCCTTCACCTGCGCAAGCAGCACGTACTGGTTCGGCGCTCCCTTCAGCACGGGCGGCGCGAACACGGCGAAGAAATTGGGCTCGAACCGGGTCCACTGGACCTTGCGGAGACTCGTGATGCGCGTGGGGATCTCGACCCCCTGCACGTTCCAGGCGATGATGTCGCCGAGCTTGACGTTGAGCTCTTTCGCAATTCCCTCCTCGAGGGAGATCTCTCCGGTATCGCGCGCAAACTTGAGCGCGCTGTCGCCGAACCACTTGCCGGCGACGATCGTCTCGCTGGCCGCGGGCTTGTCCCGATAAGTCGACCGGAACTCACGCCTGAGCGCCCACGACGCGCGGCCACGCTGCCCGCGGGTGATCGGGTTCATGTCGCTGACGTGTTTTCCATTGATCGCGGCGATGCGCATCGTGACTACGGGCGCCAGCTGGACCACGTCGTAGCCTCCGCCCCTGACGATCGAATCGAGTCCCGCCGCCTGATCCTGCTGCACGTCGAAGAAGACCACGTTGCCCCGCGACTCGGCCGCTGCCGTCGTGAATCGACGCAGGAGGTTGTTCTGCACCAGAAAGAGAGTGCTCACCAGGAACGCGCCAAATCCGAGCGCGAGCGTCACGGCGCGCGTCTGGTTCCCGGGACGATAGAGGTTCGCCACACCCTGTCGGACCACATACGGCCAACGCGTTCGCAGTCCCTTGCGCGCGGCCCAGGAGAGAAGAGCAGCGCTCGCGGCGAGCGCGAGGATCGCAAGGCCGGTCGCCGCGCTCATCGCGAATGCCTGCCTGGTCGTCTGCGCTCGTGAGAGTGCAATGGCGACCACGCTCAATACCATCGCCGCGTTCACCACTATCCTCGGCCCATCCTTCCACCGCATGTGCAACACTTCGGCGTCGGTGTCCCGGCGAAGCGTCTGAAGCGGCGAGACATTGCGGAGGGCGAGCAAGGGGCGCAGCGCAAAGATGAGCGCGATCCAGCCACCGACCGCGAGTCCGGTGAGTATCGCCGACGGCACGAGCGTCACCCGCACATCGATTGGCAGAAAATCCGTGAGCACGTGTGGAAGGAGAAACTGTATGGCCACGCCCAGCGCCGCACCCGCGGCCGCACCCAACAGACCCATCGCCGCCGCCTGCACGACGTAGATCGCGAGGACCTGACCGCTCGATGCGCCCAGACAGCGAAGCACGGCTACAGTGTCGATCTTGCGCGCGACGAACGCGCGAACACCGCTCGCGACTCCGATTCCGCCGAGCAGCAGTGCCACCAGCCCGACGATCCCGATGAAGCTGGTGAGGTTTTCGATTGCATCCTCGGTCGCCATTTCGGTCTGCGTGACCGTGCGGATGCGCACCTGCTGATCCTCGACACGTTTCTTGAACGGCTTGACGAACTGGTCCGGATCGACGCCGGGCGGGAGCTTCGCCAGAACCGTCCTCTCCGCGGTGCTTCCGAAGACCAACAGCTGTGTCTCGGCCACGTACCGGGCGGGGATGAAGATGCGCGGACCGAGCATCTCGGCGATGCCGACGGCTCCCGGGACATCCTTGATCGTCGCGACGATGGTGAAGGTGCCGAAGCCAAGCTTGAGCGTGTCGCCGACTCTGGCGTTGAGCGTCGTGAGCAGCGCCGGATCGACGATCGCGTTAGCTCCCTGGCTCAGGAGTGGCCAGCGTCCGGCCGGCTCCGTCACGACGCCACCATAGAACGGATAGTTGTCGGTGACGCCGCGCACCTGTGCGAAGCGGGTGCCGCTGGTGCGGGGAACCACCGCCATCGATGGGAAGGTCGTCACTCGAGCGAACGAAAGCCCGTGACGCGTGAGCGAGTCGAAGAGGGAATCGACCGCGGGAGGAATCGGCTTGGAGGAGTTGAACTGAATATCCCCACCCATCAGCGAGCGCGATTGATCCTTCACCGACTGGATGATGTTCGCCGAAAAGGAGTCGATGGCGACGAGTGCGGCGACGCCCAGGGAAATCGACGACATGTAGAGCAGGAGCCGGCGGCGGGCAGTGCGGCTCTCGCGCCAGGCGAGGCCCCAGATGCTTCGCGACATGCCGATCACGCTCCCGTGTCTTCCACGACGGCACCGTCCAGCAGCCTTATCATGCGCGACGCTTTCGACGCGAGCGTGAGTTCGTGGGTCACCAGAACGATCGTGGAGCCGGCATCGGTGTTGAGCGACTGAAGGAGCTCGAAGATCCGGTGCCCTGTCGCGTTGTCGAGGTTCCCGGTCGGCTCGTCCGCGAAGAGGATCCTGGGCGAGTTGGCGAAAGCCCGCGCGATCGCGACGCGTTGCTGTTCTCCGCCGGAAAGCTGGGTCGGAAAATGGTGGCCTCTGCCCGAGAGCCCGACGCGGTCGATCAGGTCGCGTGCGCGCTCGACCGCGCCCGCCGTTCCACGCAGCTCGAGCGGAACCTGTACGTTCTCGAGCGCAGTAAGGGTCGGGATCAGCTGAAAGCTCTGGAAGACGAAGCCGACTTTCTCGCCACGCAGTCTGGCGCGATCGTTCTCCGATAGCTTTCCGAGGTCGGTATCGTCAAGGAGCACAGTGCCGCGCGTTGGTGTATCAAGACCGGCGAGCAGTCCCAGGAGGGTCGTCTTGCCGCTGCCGGAAGGTCCGACGATTGCGACGAAGGCTCCCTGCGGTATCGTGAACGTCACGTCGCGTAGCACGACGAGCCTCTGCTCGCCGCTCATGTATTCTTTGGTTACTTCACGGGCAATCAGCATGAACGAGGTTGTGTTTTGGCCGAGGCTTCACGGACGACGGGTGGTTCAGGCCGCCGCGCTCGCGTGCATCGTCGCGTGTGGCTCAGGCGGAAATGTAGACAGTGCAAGGAATTCGAGAGAGACGAAGGATAACATGAGTGTCGCAAAGGGAGCTGAATCGGCCAGAGCGGTGGATGGCAGCACCGGTTCAATACGCACGCCGGTGGTTCTTTTCTTTGGGACGAGTCTCACGGCCGGGCTCGGACTGGATCCGGAGCAAGCCTTCCCGTCGCTGATCGAGAAGAAGGCGCTGGCGGAGGGCATTCCCATCAAGGTGGTGAATGCCGGCCTGTCGGGTGAGACGACGGCGGGCGCCGTGCGGCGGATCGACTGGGTGCTTCGCACACCCGCGGATCTGATAGTGATCGAGGGGGGCGCGAATGACGCGCTTCGCGGTCTGGCGCCCGAGGACGCCAGAGCGAATCTCGAGCGGTTGATCGCCGCCGTCAGAGCGAAGCAGCCGGGGGCGACGATCGCCTTGATCCAGATGGAGGCGCCGCCCAACTACGGCGTCTCCTACACGCGGAGCTTCCGCGCGATCTATCCCGAAGTGGCAAGAAAGGAAAACGTCACTCTGCTGCCCTTTCTGCTCGGCGGGGTAGCGGGATTTCCGCGACTCAACCAGCCCGACGGTGTTCATCCGAACCTGAGTGGAGAGCGAATCGTCGCCGACAACATATGGAAAGCACTCAAGCCCATGGTCGCAAAGCTTGACCGAGGTTCGAAAAGCGGCTAAGTTTCGAGGCTGTTTGCGTTTACGCTTCTTATCGATCGACGCCACACGGCAGCAGACCGGCGTCGATCTTCAGTTTCAGACCTCAGTATTGGAATAAGCATATGGCAATGCCTGCCACCCAGATCCGGCGTGGAATGGTCCTCGTGTTCCAGGGTGATCCGTGCCGCGTAGTCGAGTTCCGCCATCACACGCCGGGCAATCTCCGCGCGATGGTGCAGGCGAAGCTCAAGAATCTTCGCACCGGCAACAACTTCGAGCACCGCTTCCGCGCCGCCGACACGATCGAGAGGGCGTCGATGGAGACGCACGATCTCGAGTTCATGTATCAGGGCGGCAACACGTATCACTTCATGAACACCGAGAACTACGATCAGATGGAGATCGAGGACGAGGTGCTTGGTGACAACGCGCAGTGGATGCAGTCGGGAATGAAGATCCAGGCCGAGTACTATGAAGGCAGAGTGATCGGCATTACGCTGCCGAATTCGATGGTGCTCGCGGTGGTCGATACCGCGCCGGTGATGAAGACGGCGACGAAGACTGCGTCGACGAAGCCGGCGAAGCTGGAGAATGGCGTCACGGTCAACGTGCCGGAATTCGTGAACACGGGCGAAAAAGTGCGCGTGAATCCGAACACCGGCGAGTACATGGATCGCTCGAAGTAAGACTGCGCTGCGCTATCGCCGGGCGCGCTTCGTCGCGGTTGATTCGATTGTAGAACGCGGTTAAGATGCAGGATCAAACGACCTGTTTAGAAAGCGCTGGGTTTGTTTGGTGCAATGGTGGCTGTAGCTCAATTGGTTAGAGCACCGGTCTGTGGCACCGGGGGTTGCGGGTTCAATTCCCGTCAGCCACCCCTCGGAACAGGAAAAAAAAGGTCGGCGTTGCACGCTTCGCGGAGTGACGCGCAGGATGCAACCGGCATAGGTCCGTAGCTCAATTGGTAGAGCGCCGGTCTCCAAAACCGGAGGTTGCAGGTTCGATTCCTGCCGGGCCTGTCATGCCTGGGGAAGAACCGATCAAGTGATCGTCGGTTTCACTGGGCGGGGAGTGGGAGTTTTTCGTTTTTGCGGCGCTATCGTCTAGGGGACTAGGACGGGGCCCTCTCAAGGCCCAAACACGGGTTCGAATCCCGTTAGCGCTATTGATGGATGAAGGATGCTTTCGAGGCATCGATCGGCCTCATCGTCTATCGGTTAGGACGGCACCCTTTCACGGTGCAGAGAGGGGTTCGATTCCCCTTGGGGCTATTCGGCGGGCTGTCTGACAAGCAGCTCGGTTGCAAGGAAGGTGCGTAGTGAGGAAGGGGTTTCCGACCCTGACTCCAGTAGTTGGGGCCGTAGCTCAGCTTGGTTAGAGCACTCGACTGTCACTCGAGAGGTCGCGGGTTCGATCCCCGTCGGCCCCGTAGTTTTTCTTGGGAGTTCGATTGCAGGCAGTGGCGCGCGGTGTTTCGCCGCGTGTGAAGTGATGTTGCCCTGGTGGTGAAATTGGTAGACACGCCATCTTGAGGGGGTGGTGCCGTAAGGCATAGCGGTTCGAGTCCGCTCCAGGGCATTTCCAGCAGTTAAGCCAATGAATGGATCGGCGCTATATCCGCCACGCGCTCTGGGATACGGCTGATCTCAAACTTGCCACAGTAGCTCAGGGGTAGAGCACCCGATTCGTAATCGGGCGGTCGTGAGTTCAATTCTCACCTGTGGCTCTGAACACATTTAGAATTTCAAAGCGGCGCTTCGGCGCCGTTTTTTCTTGCCTCTTCTTCGGATCCATTTAAACGGCTAGGTTATTCGTCGCGATGACCGGCAGCTCACGCTGCTGGCGTCACGATCACGCGGGCGTAATTCAGTTGGTAGAATGCCAGCTTCCCAAGCTGGACGTCGCCGGTTCGAGTCCGGTCGCCCGCTCTGATATATAGCAATGCCCTGCAACGGTTTCTGTTGCAGGGCATTGTACAAGATTTCGTGACCCTGTTCGACCGTCCCCAACTTGTCCACTGGACCTCTCCAGATGGCATCGCCCGTCTCAGCCTCCTCGCGCCTCTCCTCTTCGCAAACGGACGCCACCGCACTGCGGGAGGTGGCGACGATGTCGGCCGACGAGGCGCTCCGGCGGCTGGGCGCCCGCCGCAATGGACTCAACCCGGACGAGATCGAGGAACGCAGAGCGCGCTTCGGGCGAAACGAGGTGGCGCACGAGAAACCACCCGCCTGGTACGTCCAGCTCGCGCACGCCTTCTGGACTCCGTTCACGCTCGTCCTGATGGCGCTGGCGGTGATTTCCTGGATCAGCGGCGACGTCAGCGCGGCGGTGATCATAGGTGTGATGGTCGCGCTGGCAACTATCCTTCGTTTCACGCAGGAGTTTCGATCTTCCCAGGCGGCCCACGCCCTCCGCCTGATGGTGCGCACGAGTACTCTGCTCGAGCGACAGGAACCGACCGATCCCGACGTTGTGGATTCCCCGCTCGCCAGCCGGCGCCGCGAGGTGCCGATCGAGGAGTTGGTGCCAGGCGACATCGTGCACCTCGCGGCCGGCGACATGATCCCCGCCGATGTGCGCCTGCTCACGGCGAAGGACCTCTTCGTCAGTCAATCAGCGCTCACGGGTGAGGCGCTGCCCGTCGAGAAGAGCGACGTGCCGGCCGCGGATTCCCCGGTGCCGGTGACCGAGCTCGCCACGCTATGCTTCATGGGCACCAGCGTCGTGACGGGCGCCGCGACGGCGGTCGTCGCGGCGACGGCGGCACGCACGAGCTTCGGGTCGATGGCCAAGGGCCTCGTCGGCCAGCGCACGGCGACGGCATTCGACATCGGCGTGAACAAAGTGAGCTGGCTGCTCATCCGGTTCATGGCCGTGATGGTGCCGATCGTCTTCCTCATCAATGGACTGACGAAGGGGAATTGGCTCGAGGCGTTCCTGTTTGGCCTCGCCGTCGCCGTCGGGCTCACGCCGGAGATGCTGCCGATGATCGTGTCGGCCAATCTCGCCAAGGGCGCGCGCGTGATGTCGAAGCACAAGGTGATCGTGAAGCGACTCAACGCGATCCAGAATTTCGGCGCAATGGACGTGCTGTGCACCGACAAGACGGGCACGCTGACGCAGGACCGGATCGTCCTCGAGCAGCACCTCAACGTCGTCGGCGAGGAGGACGACGCGGTGCTCGACCTCGCCTACCTCAACAGCTACTACCAGACGGGGCTGCGCAACCTGCTCGACGTAGCCATCCTCCAGCACGGCGAAATGCACGATCTGCTCGGCGTCGACACCGTCTACACGAAGGTCGACGAAATCCCGTTCGACTTCCAGCGACGGCGCATGAGCGTCGTGGTCGAGCGCAACCGCGATGTGCACGAGCTGATCTGCAAGGGCGCGGTGGAGGAGATCATCGCGGTGTGCACGCACGCACGCGACGAAGACCGCGTCGTGCCCCTCGACCCGGAGGCTATCGAGACCGCGCAGGACGTCGCGCGCGAGTTGAACGAGGACGGGCTGCGGGTCGTCGCGGTCGCGTACCGGGAGTATTCTCCGCGTAGCGGCCCGTTCACCGTCGCCGACGAGAGCGACCTGATCCTCTCCGGCTTCATCGCCTTTCTCGACCCGCCGAAGGATTCCGCCGCACCGGCGCTCGAGGCGCTTCGGCGGAGCGGCGTACGCGTCAAGATTCTCACCGGCGACAACGATGCCGTCACGCGCAAGGTCTGCCGAGACGTCGGACTCGATCCCGGCGAGATCGTCCTCGGCAGCCAGTTGCAGGCGCTCGACGACCGGGCACTCGAGGACGTCGCCGACCGGACCACCGTGTTCGCCAAGCTCACGCCGGCCGACAAGTCGCGGGTGGTGCGGGCGCTTCGGCGCCGTGGCCACACCGTGGGCTTCCTCGGCGACGGCATCAACGACGCCAGCGCCCTGCGCGAGGCCGACGTGGGCATCTCCGTCGACTCGGCGGTGGACATCGCCAAGGAGTCGGCGGACATCATCCTGCTCGAGAAGAGCCTGATGGTGCTCGAGGAAGGCGTGCTCGAGGGAAGAAAGACCTTCGGCAACATCATCAAGTACATCAAGATGACGGCGAGCTCGAATTTCGGGAACGTGTTCAGCGTGCTCGCGGCGAGCGCCTTCCTGCCGTTCCTGCCGATGCTGCCGGTGCAGCTGCTCACCCAGAACCTGCTCTACGATTTCTCGCAGACGACGATCCCGTTCGACAACCTCGATCCTGACTATCTCGACGTGCCGCGCAAGTGGAATGCCGACGACATCGGGCGGTTCATGCTGTTCATCGGCCCGATCAGCTCGGTGTTTGACATCCTCACGTTCCTCTTGATGTGGCACATCTTCGGCGCCGACGGCACCGAGCACGCATCGCTGTTCCAGGCCGGCTGGTTCATCGAAGGGCTGCTGTCGCAGACGCTGATCGTGCACATGATCCGCACGGAGAAGATCCCGTTCATACAGAGCCGCGCCTCCTGGCCGGTGCTCACGATGACCGGCGCGGTAATGCTCACGGGCATCGCGATCCCATTCCTGCCGCTCGGCGCCAGGCTCGGCTTCGAGGCGCCGCCGGGATGGTACTTCCTCTTCCTCGGCGTGATCCTGCTCTCGTACATGCTCCTCACGCAGGTGGTGAAGCAGTGGTACATGAGGCGGTTCGGAAGCTGGCTGTAGCGCGCGGGATACCGGGAAGCGCCGTGAGGCGTGGTGGATGATGCCGCGCCCCCAGTTGCCCCGCACCCGCCAACAGGTGAGCGTACAGCATGACCGATCTCCTCGCGGCCCGCTCTCAGATGGCGATGTCCCTCGGCTTCCACATTGTGTTCGCCGAAATCGGAATCGGAATGCCCCTGATGATGGTGCTGGCCGAATGGCGGTGGCTCCGCACCGGAGAGCGCGAATACCTGGAGCTGGCGCGGCGGTGGGCCAAGGGGGTGGCGATCCTGTTCGCCGTGGGCGCGGTCTCGGGCACGGTGCTCTCGTTCGAGCTCGGACTCCTCTGGCCCGGGTTCATGAAGTTCGCCGGCCCGATCGTCGGCGTCCCATTCTCGCTCGAAGGGTTCGCCTTCTTCACCGAGGCGATCTTCCTCGGCGTCTATCTCTACGGGTGGGACCGGCTCTCGCGGCGCGCGCACTTGCTGGCCGGGATCGTCGT
>Ga0208587_1000145_pt1 | contig 37185 bp, 31 predicted proteins | sample NGESurdeep092012_7_FD_184472 | JGI IMG/M metagenome (GOLD analysis project Ga0208587, IMG submission 184472) | Arctic peat soil microbial communities from Barrow, Alaska - NGEE Surface sample 210 deep-092012 (SPAdes) | ecosystem: Environmental > Terrestrial > Soil > Wetlands > Peat ...
CGTTCCCAGCGTCGCCACCACGATGGCCTGGGTCTCGCCGCGGGTAAACAGCGCCGAACCGTGGGTGCGCGGCAGCACGCCGAGGCGGATGGTGATCGGACGCACGGTGCGCGTATCGCGGCCGTCGATGCGCGGCTCGCCGTCGAGGATCTGGTTGCGCACGATTTTCGATTCCAGCGCGAAGCAGATTTCCTTCGCGGCATTCGCATCCGGTCCGCCTTCGGTGCCGACACCGATTTCCGCGAACACGCGCTTCCAGATGGCATCGATGGCCTCGGAGCGTGCTTGCTTTTCCTTGACCTGGAACGCTGCGCGCAGATCGGCTTCAGCCAGAGAAGCGACGCGCGCAGCCAGGGTTTCGTCCTTGGCCGGCGGCTGCCAGTCCCACATCGGCTTGGCGGCGCCATCGGCGAGTTCGTTGATCGCCGTGATCGCGGCCTGCATCTGCTGGTGGCCGAACATCACCGCGCCGAGCATCACCTCCTCGGACAGCTCCTGCGCTTCCGATTCCACCATCAGCACCGCATGCTCGGTGCCGGCCACGATCAGGTTGAGCTTCGAATCCTTCAATTGGGTGGCGGTCGGGTTGAGGACGTACTGGCCATTGGCGTAGCCGACCCGCGCGGCGCCGATCGGGCCGTTGAAGGGAATACCGGACAGGGTCAACGCTGCCGAAACGCCGATCAATGCTGCAATATCGGGATCGACTTCGGGATTGACCGACATGACCGTCGCCACCACCTGAACTTCGTTGTAGAAGCCCTCGGGGAACAGCGGGCGGATGGGGCGGTCGATCAGGCGCGACGTCAGGATCTCTTTTTCCGAGGGCCTGCCCTCGCGCTTGAAAAAACCGCCGGGGATCTTGCCTGCGGCATAGGTCTTCTCGATGTAATCGACGGTGAGCGGAAAAAAGTCCTGGCCGGACTTCGCGTTTTTGGAGGCAACCACGGAGCACAGCACCACGGTGTCGTCCATGTTGACCAGGACGGCGCCGCCGGCCTGGCGCGCGATTTCGCCGGTTTCCAGCGTAACTTGGTGGGCGCCGTAGGTGAAAGCTTTTTTGATCGGATTCAAGGCAGGGTCCTTTGGGTGGCGGCGCGCAACGCGCCGGCGGTCATATGAGGGAACTGGGCGGCATCTGCAACAGGGAATGCGCCGGCGTTAATGCAAAACGCCCGTCGTTTTACGGACGGGCGTCGGGGTTACTTGCGCAGACCCAGCCGCTCAATCAGGCTGCGGTAGCTGTCTGCGTTCTTGCCCTTCAGGTAGTCCAGCAGCTTGCGCCGCTGGCTGACCATTCTCAGGAGACCGCGGCGGGAATGATGATCCTTGACGTGGGTCTTGAAATGGCCGGTCAGCTCGTTGATGCGCGTCGTCAGCAGGGCGACCTGCACTTCCGGGGAACCGGTGTCGCCCTTGGCGCGCTGGTAATCGTTCATGATTTGCGCTTTGTGCGCAGTGGTGAATGGCATGCTAATACTCTCCTGGGTCTCTGGGTCGTCGTCGCTGCAGCGAAGGCGCGGATTTTACACCGAAAACGGGTGGTTTTTCAAGAGTTTTCCCCGATTTTTTGCGACTGGCCGGAGTGCCGGCGCGCGCGCCTAAGCGCTGGCGATCACGCGCTTGGGCGAGATTGTCCCGTCTGCGTCCGCCTCGCCCACCCCCAGCAACGCTCCGCCGGCCCCATAGACGCGCACGCGTGCCTGCGGCGGCCCGTCCCATGGCACCGACTGCCCTTGCACGAACCTGGCCTGCTGCGCGGGCGCGAGGTGCGCTTCAGGCAGGTTCTGCAGCAAGGCATCCACCGGCAACAAGCACTCATCGCGCTCGGCTGCCGGCATCGCCTCCAGGCTTGCCAGGGTATGCGCGCAGTCCAGGCCGAAGCGCCCGACCGCGGTGCGGCGCAAGGCGGCGAGGTGTGCACCGCAACCCAGCATCTCGCCCAGGTCGTGAGCGATCGATCGGATATAGGTACCCTTGCTGCAGGTCACGGACAAGGCGAGCCGCTCGCCCTCGAACCATTGCAGGTTTAGCGCGTGTATCGTGACCCGACGCGGCTCGCGTTCGATCTGGATGCCGGCACGGGCATAGGCGTAAAGCGGCTTGCCGGCGTGTTTCAGCGCGGAATAAAGCGGCGGAGTCTGCAGGATACTGCCGCTGAAATGCAGCAGGGCCGCCGCGAGTTCATCCAGGGTGACGCTCACCGCCCTCTCCGCGATCACCTCACCTTCTGCATCCGCGGTGGTGGTGCTGACGCCCAGCCTGATCTCGGCCGCATAGGACTTGTCGGCTTCCAGCAGGTCGGAGGAAAACTTGGTGGCCTCGCCGAATAGTATCGGCAACAGGCCGGTGGCAAGCGGATCCAGGGTGCCGGCGTGCCCCGCCTTGGCCGCCTGGTACAGGCGTTTTGCCTGCTGCAGGGCGGCGTTGGAGCTCGCCCCCGGCGCCTTGTCCAGCATCAGCACGCCGTTTAACGGGCGTTTCATGCGCTGCCCAGGCACTAGGAACGCGGTTCCTTGCTGTCGGCCACCGCCTCGTCGATGAGGCGCGACAATTCAAAGCCACGCTCGACCGACGCGTCGTACACGAAATGCAGTTGCGGTATCGAATGCAGTTTGATGCGGCGCGCAAGCTGGCTGCGCAGGAAGCCGCCGGCTTGTTTCAGGCCAACCCCGGTCTCGGCGCGCTGCTCGGCGCTGCCCATCAGCGTGTAAAACACCTTGGCGTGGGCATAATCGGCCGTCACTTCGACGCCGGTCAGCGTGATCATCGCGACGCGCGGATCTTTCAGCTCGGTGCGTATGATTTCGGCCAGTTCGCGCTGGATCTGGTCGGCGACGCGCAGACTGCGGGCAGGGCCTTTAGGCATACGGCAACCTCATGCACGGGTAGGTCGGCAATTGCCTGCCGACATGCGTAAGGCGGGACGAGAATCCCGCCTTACAGCGTCCTCGCGACTTCCAGCACTTCGTACGCTTCGAGCTGGTCGCCTTCATTGATATCGTTGTAGTTCTTCAGCGACAGGCCGCACTCGAAACCCGCCTTCACTTCGCGCACATCGTCCTTGAAGCGCTTGAGCGAATCGAGCTCGCCGTCGTGGATGACCACGTTGTCGCGCAGCAGGCGCACGCGCGCCCCGCGCTTGATCAGACCTTCTAGCACCATGCAGCCAGCGACCGTGCCGACCTTGGAGATCTTGTAGATCTGACGAATCTGCACCAGCCCGAGCACGCTCTCCTTCTTTTCCGGCGCGAGCATGCCGGAAAGCGCGGCCTTCACCTCGTCCACGGCGTCGTAGATGATGTTGTAGTAGCGGATGTCGACACCCTGCGACCCGGCCAGCCTTCTGGCTGCGACGTCGGCGCGGGCATTGAAGCCGATGATCACCGATTTGGACGCGAGCGCGAGGTTGACATCGGACTCGGTGATGGCGCCTACGCCGCTGTGCACGACGCTGACTTTGACCTCTTCGTTGGACAGGCGCGACAACGCATACGCAAGCGCCTCGCGCGAGCCCTGCACGTCGGCCTTGATCAGCAGTGGCAGAGTCTTTACCCCGCCCTCGCCCATCTGCTCGAACATGTCCTCGAGTTTTGCCGCCTGCTGTTTGGCCAGCTTGACGTCGCGGAACTTGCCCTGGCGGAACAAGGCGATCTCGCGCGCCTTGCGCTCGTCGCCAAGCGCGACCGCCTCTTCGCCGGCGAGGGGCACATCGGACAAGCCCTGGATCTCCACCGGAATGGACGGTCCGGCCTGGTCCACCGGCCGGCCGGTTTCGTCGAGCATGGCGCGCACGCGGCCGAACACCGAACCGGCGAGCAGCACGTCGCCGCGGCGCAGGGTGCCCGACTGCACCAGGATGGTCGCGACCGGGCCCTTGCCCTTGTCCAGGCGCGCTTCGATCACCAGGCCCTTGGCCGGCGCTTCCACCGGCGCCTTCAGTTCCAGCACCTCAGCCTGCAGCAGCACCTGTTCGAGCAGGTTGTCTATGCCCTCGCCGGTCTTGGCCGACACCGGCACGAAGGGCGACTCGCCGCCGTATTCCTCCGGCACCACGCTTTGTGCCACCAGCTCCTGCTTGACGCGTTCGAGATTGGCACCGGGTTTGTCTATTTTGTTGATCGCCACCACCAGCGGCACGTTGGCGGCCTTGGCATGCGCGATCGCCTCTATGGTTTGCGGCATCACGCCGTCATCTGCCGCGACCACCAGAATGACGATGTCAGTCGCTTTCGCCCCGCGCGCGCGCATTGCGGTGAAGGCCTCGTGGCCCGGGGTATCGAGAAAAGTCACCATCCCGCGTGGCGTCTGCACGTGATAGGCGCCGATATGCTGCGTGATGCCGCCGGCCTCGCCCGAGGCGACGCGCGTGCGGCGGATGTAGTCCAGCAGCGAGGTCTTGCCGTGGTCGACGTGGCCCATCACGGTCACCACCGGCGCGCGCGAATGCAACTCATGCGCGGCCTCGTACGCCTGCGGCTGTTCAGTAAGAAAAGTATCCGGCTCATCCAGCTTGGCCGCCTTGGCGATGTGCCCCATGTCCTCCACGACGATCATCGCGGTTTCCTGGTCCAGCACCTGATTGATGGTGACCATGCTGCCGAGCTTGATCAGGGTCTTGATGACCGCAGCCGCTTTCACCGACATCTTGTGCGCAAGATCGGCGACGGTAATGGTTTCCGGCACCATGACTTCACGCACCACGGGCTCCGTCGGAGCGGCAAAGGTCTGCGCGGACTCGACCGAAGACACGGGCTTGTGACGCGCCCCTTTGGGCGTGTGCCAGCCGGAGGCCCCGCCTACGTCGCCACGGGTCTTGATCGTGCGCCGCTTGGCGGTCTCGTCCTTCCAGATGGTCGTCGTTTTTTTCTTCGGGCTTTTCTTGTCGCCCTTGGCGGCCTCGTCGACTTTGGGCTTGTGCAGCGTGCCGTCAGTGGGCGGCGCCTGCTCGGCGGCGGGCTTGGCCGGCGCCTGCTGAACCCGTTTCTCTTCGGTTTCACGGACCTCGGCAAGCTTCTTCTCGCGCTCCTGCTTCTCGCGCAATTCCTCCGACTGGCGCGCGATCAGCTCGGCCTGGCGTTTTTGCTCCTGCTCGCGCAACTCGAGTTGCTGGGCGTCGACTGCCGGCGGCCGGACGACCGGCGCCTGCTTTTCCTCGACCACCGGGACTTCGGGCGGCGACGCCTCCGCGGCGGCGTCGCGTTTGACGAATACGCGCTTTTTCTTGACCTCGACTTGGATGGTGCGCGCCTTGCCGGTCGAATCCGACTTCTTGATCTCGGAAGTCTGCTTGCGCGTAAGCGTGATCTTGCTCTTCCCCTCAGTGGCACCGTGCACTTTGCGCAGGTACTCCAGCAGCCTGGTCTTATCCTGCTCGCTCAGGGTGTCCTCGGCCTGCTGCTTGTGCACGCCGGCGGCCTTGAGCTGCTCGAGCAGCACCGACGGCTGGACTTTGAGCTCTCCGGCAAATTGTGTAACGCTAGTCTGCCCCATACCGGTCCTCTACTTTCCTTCCTCTTCGGCGAACCAGTGCTCGCGCGCCTTCATGATCAAGGCTTTCGCACGCTCGGCGTCCATGGCACAGATCTCGATCAGATCGTCCGCGGCCAGGTCCGCCAGGTCGTCGCGGGTCTTTACGCCGTTCTCGGCGAGCTTGGCTGCGATCTGGCTGTCCATGCCTTCCAGGCGCAGCAGTTCCGGATCCACACCCTCGACTTTTTCCTCGCTCGCGATTTCCTGCACCAGCAGGGCGTTGCGCGCGCGGTTTCTGAGTTCGTTGACCGTGTTTTCGTCGAATGCCTCGATTTCCATCATTTCATTGATCGGCACGTAGGCGACTTCTTCCAGCGATGAAAAGCCTTCCTGGATCAGGATATCGGCCACTTCCTCATCGACGTCGAGTTTTTCTATGAATGTGGCGCGGATGCCGGCGCTCTCTTCCTGCTGTTTCTTCTCCGACTCCTCTTCGTTCATCAGGTTGATGGTCCAGCCGGTGAGCTCCGAAGCAAGGCGCACATTCTGGCCGCTGCGGCCGATGGCGATGGCCAGATTGGCCTCGTCCACCACTACGTCCATGCTGTGCTTCTCTTCGTCCACCAGGATGCTCGACACGTCGGCGGGCGCGAGCGCACCGATGACCAATTGCGCCGGGTCCGCCGACCACAGCACGATATCGACGCGCTCGCCGCCAAGCTCGCCCGTCACCGCCTGCACGCGCGAGCCGCGCATGCCGACGCAGGTGCCGATGGGATCGATGCGCTTGTCATTGGTGTGCACCGCGATCTTGGCGCGCACGCCCGGGTCGCGCGCCGCCGACTTGATCTCCAGCAGGCCTTCCTCGATTTCGGGCACTTCCAGCCGGAACAATTCGATGATGAATTCTGGCGCCGTGCGCGACAGCACCAGTTGCGGACCGCGGACATTGCGGTCGATCCGCAGCAGCAAGGCGCGCACGCGGTCGCCCACACGCAGGTTCTCCTTCGGAATCATCTGGTCGCGGGGAAGGACCGCCTCGATGCGGCCGGACTCGATGATGGCGTTGCCGCGCTCGATGCGCTTCACCGTGCCGGTGACCAGTTTCTCGCCGCGGCCGAGGAAGTCCTGCAGGATCTGCTCGCGCTCGGCGTCGCGGATCTTCTGCAGGATCACCTGCTTGGCCGCCTGAGCGCCGATGCGGCCGAATTCGATCGGCTCCAGCGGCTCCTCGATATACTCTTCAAGCTGGACGTCGGTGTGCTGCTTGACCGCCTCCGACAGGGGGATCTGCTGCGGCGGGTTCTCCACCGCATCATCCGCCACTACCTGCCAGCGCCGAAACGACTCGTAATCTCCGGTTTCACGGTCGACGGCCACGCGCACGTCCGCGTCATCGCTGAAGCGCTTCTTGGTGGCCGAGGCGAGCGCCATCTCCAGCGCGACAAAGACCACGTCCTTGTTGACGTTCTTCTCGCGCGCCAGGGCGTCCACCAGCAACAAAATCTCACGGCTCATTTACAGCACCTCCAACTTCAAAATTCAATCTTGGGCACCAGGCGCGCCTTGTCGATATTGGCGAGATCCACAGTCACCATACCGCCCTCGATTTCCAGTTGCAGCTTGCCATCCGCCACTGCGCGCATCACCCCGGTGAAATTGCGCCGGCCTTCGACCGGCACCCGCAGGGTCAGCCGCGCCTGCTCTCCGGCAAAGCGCGCAAAATCAGCCTCTTTCTTCAACGGCCGGTCCAGCCCCGGCGAGGATACCTCCAGGCGGTCGTAATCGAACTCCTCGACCTCCAGCACCCGCGCCAATTGGTTGCTGACCCGGGCACAGTCGTCCGCCGTGATCCCGCTCGCCAACGCGTTCTGCGGGCCCGCTGCCGGCTTGTCGATGAAAATCCGCAGCATCCTGCCGCGATTGGACAATTCGACGCTGACGAGCTCATACCCGAGCCCGTCGACCGTTCGTTCCAGCAAGCCTTGCAGTTCCATAGCCACAAATAAAAAATGGGCTGACCGCCCATCCAACAGACCACATTCCACAGACTTGAAATTATAGCAGAAAATTATCCCAGGAACAATCGATTATGTCCTTGGCGATGCGGTGCTTGGAGAGAGAAGCTTAGGCTTCTTCTACCGCGAATCAGCGCCGCCGCCGCTGGCGCGCGGGCTTGGACGGTGCGGGACCGGGCGGGCGCCCGGCAAGGGATTTGGGCGCTGCAGCCTGGGGCTGAAACTCCAGCGCGGCGAGCAAGCGCGCGACTTCCTGTTCGTCCAGTTCGCGCATCTGGCCGCGTTTGAGATACGACGGCAATTCAATCGGACCGAAACGCACCCGCATCAACCGGCTCACCGTCAGGTTCAAGGCTTCAAACAGCCGCCGCACCTCGCGATTGCGTCCCTCGCTCAGCACCACGTTGTACCAGTGGTTACTGCCCTGCCCGCCGGCGTCTTCAATGCTGTCCAGGTGCGCCGGACCATCCTCGAGCTGCACGCCCGCGCGCAAGGCCTGCATCTGCTCCTCGGTCAGCTCCCCGAGCAGGCGCACGGCGTACTCGCGCTCGATTCTATGGCGCGGATGCATCAGGCGGTTGGCGAGTTCGCCCGAGGTGGTGAAAATCAACAGACCGCTGGTGTTGAAATCGAGCCGCCCTACCGCGACCCATTTGGCGCCGCGCAGGCGCGGCAATTTCTCGAATACCTCGGGGCGGCCTTCCGGGTCGTCGCGGCTGACGATCTCACCGGTGGACTTGTGATAGAGCAGCACCCGCGCGGCTTCGCCGCGACGCAGGCGTACCGGCCGGCCGTCCACCGCCACCCGGTCGTGCGCGCTCACGCGCGTTCCTACCGCGGCCGGCTCGCCGTTGACGCTGACCCTGCCGGCCGCTATCCACTGCTCCATTTCGCGGCGCGAGCCGAGCCCGGCGCCTGCGAGCACCTTGTGCAGCTTCTCCGAGGCGGCAGGCGCGCTAGTCGGCTGCGGCGACCGGTGCGGCAGTCTCTGCGGCTGCGGGCGGCTCTTCGCTGGGCGGTATATGCGGGGCAAGTTCGAGGGTGCTGCTTATCTGTTCAAGCGGTGGCAATTCCTGCAAGGAGCGCAGGCCCAGATCATCGAGGAAAGTCTTGGTCGTTGCATACAGCGCGGGGCGGCCCGGAACATCGCGATAGCCCACCGTGTCGATCCAGCTGCGCGCCTCCAGGGTCTTGATCACATTGGTGGACACGGTCACGCCGCGAATGTCCTCGATGTCGCCGCGCGTCACCGGCTGGCGGTAGGCGATGATGGCGAGCGTCTCCATCACCGCGTGCGAATAGCGCGGCGGCTTGTCGTGGGACAGGCGCTCCAGGTACTGCTGGTACTTAGGAAGGGTCTGAAAGCGCCAGCCGCTCGCCAGATTGACCAGTTCCACGCCCCTGCCCTGCCAGGATTCGCGCAGTTCGTCGAGCAGGCGCCGCAGCGTGTCGGCGCCGATGTCTTCCTCGAACAACCGGCGCAGATCGGCGAGTGTAAGCGGTTCCTGGGCCGCGAGCAGCGCAGCCTCGAGGACGGTCTTGGCATCATTCGGATTCAGCATGGGCAAGCTTCACGTAGATGGGAGCATAAGGCTCGGACTGGGTCACTTCGATCAGGCTCTCGCGCACCAGTTCCAGCAGCGCGAGAAAACTCACCACCACCACCGCCACCCCCTTGCTCACGTCGAACAGCGCGGTGAATTCGGTGAACTGGCTGCCTTGCAGGCGGCGCAGGATGGAGGACATGAACTCGCGCACGGACAGCTCTTCGCGCGTCACTTTGTGGTGCCGCATGACCCGGGCCTGCATCAACAGCGACTGCCATGCGGCAATCAGATCCTGGGTGCGCACCTGCGGCAGACGCTGCACCGCGGCCTGTTCGATCCACACCTCCAGCGTGAGGAAATCGCGCCCCAGCACGGGCAGCGCATCGAGCTTGTGCGCGGCAAGCTTGATGCGTTCGTATTCCATCAGGCGGCGCACCAATTCGGCGCGCGGATCCTCTTCGTCCTCGCGCAGGGCGCGCGGGCGCGGCAGCAGCATTCTCGATTTTATTTCCATCAGCAACGCCGCCATCAGCAGATATTCCGCGGCAAGCTCGAGGTTGCGCCGGCGCATCAACTCGACGTACTCCAGATACTGCTGCGTGAGCCGCGCCATGGGGATATCGAGGATGTCGATATCGGCCTTGCGGATCAGGTAGAGCAGCAGGTCGAGCGGGCCTTCGAAAGTGTCGAGGAAGACCTCCAGCGCATCCGGCGGAATGTACAGATCCAGCGGCATTTCGAGCATTGCCTCGCCACGGACCGTTGCCACACGCGCGTCTGAAGCGCCGGCGACGTGCGCGCCGGGTTCGCCGGCTGTCGACACAGGCGGATTCGATGCGCCGGCAACCGGCTCAAGCGGTGCGTCGTTGGCTGCGGCGGCATCGATCACGAGTAGTTCAATCCCATGGCCTCGCGCACTTCGCGCATGGTCTCGGCGGCAAGGGCGCGCGCTTTCTCGCAGCCATCGGCAATGATGCTTTTCACCAGGGTAGGGTCGTCCAGGTAACGCTGGGCGCGCTCGCGCATCGGCGCCAGTTCGGCCAGTACCGACTGAATCAGCGGCTGCTTGCACTCGAGGCAGCCGATGCCGGCGCTCCTGCAGCCCTTCTGCACCCACTCGCGGGTGCTGTCGTCGGAGTACACCAGATGGAACTGCCACACCGGGCATTTCTCCGGCTCGCCGGGGTCGTTGCGCTTTACCCGCGCCGGATCGGTCGGCATGGTGCGTACCTTCTTCGTTACGGAGGCGGCGTCTTCGCGCAATGTGATGGTGTTATTGTAGGACTTGGACATCTTCTGGCCATCCAGGCCCGGCAGCTTGGAGGATTCGGTCAACAGCGCCTGCGGCTCGGCCAGGATCATGCGCCCGCCGCCCTCGAGATAGCCGAACAGCCGTTCCTTGTCTCCCATCGACAGATTATGCTGTTCATTCAGGAGTGCGCGCCCCGCCTGCAGCGCCTCCTCATCGCCCTGCTCCTGGTAACGCATGCGTAACTCGTTATACAGCTTGCCCTTCTTGCTGCCGAGTCTTTTCACCGCCGCCTTCGCCTTGTCCTCGAAGCCCGGCTCGCGCCCAAACAGATGGTTGAAGCGGCGCGCCACCTCGCGCGTAAACTCGATATGCGGTACCTGGTCCTCGCCCACCGGCACCCAGGCGGCGCGGTACATGAGGATGTCGGCGCTCTGCAGCAACGGGTAGCCAAGGAAACCGTAGGTGCCGAGGTCGCGGTCGGCGAGCTTCTCCTGCTGGTCCTTGTAGCTGGGAACCCGTTCCAGCCAGCCCAGCGGCGTGATCATCGACAGCAGCGTGTGCAGCTCGGCGTGCTCGGGCACTCGCGACTGTATGAACAGCGTCGCCCGGGCCGGATCGATACCGGCGGCGAGCCAGTCGATTACCATATCCCAGACGTGCTCTTCGATCACCTCGGGGGTGTCGTAGTGCGTCGTGAGCGCATGCCAGTCGGCGACGAAAAAAAGGCACGGGTACTCGCTTTGCAGCTTGACCCAGTTCTTGAGGGCGCCGTGCAAATGTCCCAGATGCAGGCTCCCGGTGGGGCGCATGCCGGAGACGACGCGCTGCTCGTACATTATTTGCGTTTTCCTAAAGTTGAATCTGAAAAATGGATTCGATCAGCTGCATCGACAACAGCAACGGCGGGTTCAGGATGATCCCCAGCGTATTGGTGAACAACAGCAGCAGCAGGATCGGAAACCCGTACGGTTCCAGCCGCGAATAGCTGTAGGCGAGGCGGTTGGGCAGCAGGCTCACCGCGATCCGGCCGCCGTCGAGCGGCAGAATCGGCAGCAGGTTCAGCACCATCAGCACGAGGTTTACCGTAATCCCCGCCTCGGCCATCAGGCTGAGCGGCAGGGTGAATGCGTTTAGCGGCGTGATCAGCGCGATCTTGAGAGTCAGAGCCCAGAGCATGGCCATCAACAAGTTCGCCAACGGGCCTGCGGCCGCGACCCACAGCATGTCGCGCTTGGGATGGCGCAAGGCGGAGAAGTCGACCGGCACCGGTTTGGCCCAACCGAACAGGATGCCGCCGGTGCCGAGCAGCTTGCTCGCGACCAGGATCAGCAGCGGCAGGAGTATGGTCCCGACCATGTCGATGTGACGCACCGGATTCAGGCTCACGCGCCCGAGCACATAGGCGGTGTTGTCGCCGAAGTACCTGGCCACATAGCCATGCGCCGCTTCGTGCAAGGTGATTGCGAAGATGACGGGAACGGCATAGATGGCAAGCGTCTGGACGAGATTGAATTCCATTGATCCGGCAATGCAAAAACAGCAATTTTATCAGACTCAGCGTTCGAAGCCGAAAGGTTCCACACTTCCCTTGCCTTGCCGCAGCAATTGCGGGATGGCGCCGGTCAGATCCACCATCGTGGTCGGATCGATGCCGCAGGAACCCGCATCCAGCACCAGATCGAGGGCATGCTCCAGGCGCACGCGGATCTCCTCGGCGTCGTTGAGCGGCAGTGCATCTCCCGGGAGAATCAGCGTAGCCGACAGCAGCGGCTCGCCCAGCGCCGCCAGCAGTGCGTGCGCGACCGCATGCTCGGGTACGCGCATGCCTATGGTCTTGCGCCGCGGGTGCAGCAGGCGCCGCGGCACCTCCCGGCTCGCCTGAAGAATGAAGGTGTAGCTGCCCGGCGTGAGTTTTTTCAACAACCGGTATTGCACGTTGTCCACCTGCGCATAAGTGGCAATTTCAGACAGGTCGCGGCACATCAGCGTCAGATGGTGCTTGTCGTCGACTTTGCGGATGTTGCGCAACCGCTGCATCGCCTCCTTGTCGCCGATCTGGCAGCCGATCGCGTAGCAGGAATCGGTAGGATAGGCGATCACGCCACCGTCGCGGATGATGGCCGCGGCCTGGGCAATCAGGCGCGGCTGTGGATGCGTCGGATGGACGGCAAAATACTGCGACATTTGAAAACAACAATGGAATTAATAGGTTGGAAAGTCAGGCTGGACTCGAGCGGACACCTTACCAATCGTGCCAGACCGGTTTCAGATCGGCAGCCAAGTCGGGCAGTTTGCCCAGATCCACGCGGGACTCGCCCGGACCGTGAAAATCCGACCCGCGCGAGGCGAGAAACCCGAATTCCTTGGCCAGGATTGCATACTCCAGGAATTGCTCGGGGGTGTGACTGCTGGTGATGACCTCGATGCCGGCGCCGCCGCCATCCCTGAATTCGCCCAGGAACTTGCGCATTTCGGTGCGCGTCAGCTTGTAGCGCCCCGGGTGCGCGACCACCGGAATCCCGCCGCCCGCCTTGATATAGGCCAGAGCCTCCTCCAGCGTGGCCCACTGGTGCGGCACATAGCCCGGTTTGCCGCTCACCAGATAATGCTGGAACGCGCTTTTCACGTCGCTGACGTAGCGCTTCTCCACCAGAAAGCGAGCGAAATGCGTGCGCCCGATGAGATTCGGATTCTCGACGTAGGCGTAGGCGCCCTCGAGGCTGCCCGGAATGCCGACTCGCGTGAGGTCCTGCGCCATCTTTTTGGCGCGTTCGGCGCGGCCCTGGCGTATGACATGCAATCCCTGCTGCAATTGCTGATTGCCTGGATCGATGTTCAAGCCGACGACGTGGATCGTGATCCCGCCCCAGGTAATCGACACTTCGACGCCGTCGATGAAACGCAGGCCCAGCGTCGCAGCCTGCGCGCGCGCTTCGGCCAGGCCACAGAGCTCGTCGTGGTCGGTGAGCGCCAGAATGTCGACGCCGTTTGCTGCCGCGCGCCGCACCAGCTCAGCCGGCGTGAGCAGGCCGTCGGAGGCATTCGAGTGACAGTGCAGATCGTAGTTGGGCGCGCGTTGCATTGAGCCGGCATTTTAACACGCCACCCGCGGCGCCCGGGGCGCAGACTCAGCGCAGAAAGGCTTCGATCAGGCCGGCGAGCCGTTCCGGCTGGTCGTGATGCAGCATGTGTCCGGCTTCGGGAATGGTATGCGCGCTCAATTGGCGGAAGCAGGCTTTGCGTGCTTCATGCTCTCCGGCATTGATGCGCATGCGCTCCATGGTCTTTGATTCGGCGCCGTCTATCCACAGCACCGACGCGGCGACATTGCGCCAGCAGGCCATGGCCTCCTCCAGTTGGTAAGACACCGGATTGATCAGCTTGTGCGCCGGATCGCTTCTCAACTCGACGCGCCCCGCGGCGTTCTCGCTGCCCCAGTGCTGCGCCAGATACAGCGCGCGCGCCTCGGACAGGCGCGGATTGCTCGCGCGCATGCGCGCTGCCAGATCGGCGAAATCCGCGTAGTCGCGAAAGCCCGGTTTGTCGGCGAGTTGGGCCAGCCACTTGGCATAGCGCGCCGGCGCCTTGCCCGGCTCGCTGCGGCTCATGCCGAAGCCCTCCAGATTCACCACGCGCGCCACACGCTCGGGGCGCACGCCCGCGTACATGCTGGCAATATTGCCGCCCATGCTGTGGCCGATCAGCGTGGCCGCGCGCTCCGGCTCGAGATGCGCCAGCAGCCGGTCCAGATCGCCCATGTAATCGGGGAACCAGTAGCTATCCGCCGGTCCCCACGCGGACAGGCCATAGCCGCGCCAGTCCGGCGCGATCACCTGCCAGTCGGCCTGCAGGGCATCGACCAGGAACTGGAACGAGGCCGATACATCCATCCAGCCGTGCAGCATGAACAGCTTGGGCCGACCTGCCTCGCCCCAAACGCGGCAGTGATAGCGCAGGCCGCGAATGTCCAGAAAAATGGAGGTATTGGTTTTCATTTTCGGCCGCCATGATAGCAGGTGACGGCTTCTGTTATTATCCTTGCGGCATTTAGCGGGGATCAAACATGGCTGTCTATTCGCTCGGCGAACGCCGGGTGCAGGTGCAGGGCGCGGACTGGTACATCGCCGACAACGCCACCGTCATCGGGTCGGTACTGATCGCGGACAAGGCGAGTATCTGGTTCAACGTCGTGATCCGCGGCGACAATGACCTGATCACTATCGGTGAAGGCAGTAACGTGCAGGACAGTTCGATGCTGCATACCGATGCGGGCATCGGACTTACCCTTGGCCGCAGCGTGTCCGTCGGTCACATGGTCATGCTGCACGGCTGCAGCATAGGCGACGGCAGCCTCATCGGCATCAACAGCGTCATCCTCAACCACGCCGTGATCGGCAAGCACAGCCTGATCGGCGCCGGCTCGCTGATAGCGGAAGGCAAGACCGTACCGGATGGCGTGCTGGCACTGGGCTCGCCGGCCAAGGTCGTGCGCGACCTGTCTCAGGCCGAGATCGATAATCTGCAGAACATCGCCAATGGCTACATGCGCCGGGCGAAACTCTTTAGACAGCAGTTGCAGCCGCAGCAGCTCTGACCCCGAAGTGCGTTTTGGCTTCGGCCGCGGGCAGCGGCGCTGCCCGCTTAACCTTCGCCCAAACGAAATGCTGACGCACTCTGTTGTTACTTGGGTGCCATCCGAATTGCACCATCAAGTCTTATGACTTCACCATTCAGCATTTCGTTTTCAATAATATGCTTGGCCAGCGCCGCGTACTCGGCGGGACGACCCAGGCGCGGGGGAAACGGCACCATCTTGCCCAGCGCGTCCTGCGTTTCCTTGGGCATGCCCAGCAGCATCGGCGTTTCGAATATTCCCGGCGCAATGGTCATTACGCGTATGCCGGAGCGCGACAGGTCGCGCGCGATCGGCAGTGTCATCCCCACTATGCCTCCCTTGGAAGCGGAATACGCCGCCTGGCCTATCTGGCCGTCGAAGGCGGCCACCGAGGCCGTGTTGATGATCACGCCGCGCTCGCCGCCGGCATTGGGCTGGCCCTTGCTCATGGCGTCGGCCGCCAGGCGGATCATGTTGAACGTGCCGATCAGGTTGATGCCGATGACCCTGCTGAAGCTGGCGAGCGCGTGCGGCCCTTCCCTGCCCAGGGTCTTTTCGCCGATGGCGATCCCGGCGCAGTTGATGAGGCCCTGAAGACCGCCGAATTCCTTCAGCGCCAGCGCGACGGCGGCCTTGCCGTCGGCCTCGGAGGTCACGTCGGTCTTGATGAATCGCGCCCGGCCCAATTCCTTGGCCAGTGCATTGCCGGCATCGGCGTTGACGTCGGCGATGACGACATTTCCGCCGGCCGCCGCGATGGTGCGCGCAGTGGCCGCACCGAGACCGGATGCGCCGCCGGTGACGATAAACGTGCTGTTCTTGATTTCCATTTGAGCCTTCCTAATTTACAGAGAAAATGTTGACCGCTGCTTTATCTATTATCTCGCGATTTCATTCCACGGTCCAAATTCCGTTGCCGGGCGAGCACCGCGCAAAGGCATAAGCTAATAACAAATCGGCTGGTCGCGGGACTGCAGGCCAATGTAAGATTGTCATCTTTTCCGTTACGCCCTCTGTCATATGCTTAATCTCGGTTTTGCCTTTCCCGATCTGTATTCGCGCGCAGGGCTGGCGCGCATCGACGCCGCATTCCTGCAATACCTGGGCCAGGGCGATGCGGCCCTGGCCGGGCGCCTGGCCGCGGCCCGCGCCGAACCAGACGCGCTGGCGAAGAAGGCGGAATCGGAGTTACTGATCGCTCTCGCTCCGCATCTGGAAGACTTCACCGCCGCGCTGTTCGGCATCGAGACCGAGGTGGAAGCGCTGTCGGCGCGGCATTCGGAACTCGCGCCGCTGTACACGATGAAACGCCTGTTCGTGCAGCGCCGCGCCATGCACAAGATCAAGCCCGATGAAGCGGCAGGCCTGGATGGCCCGGCCCTTGAAGCCCGGCTGACCTCCTGGTTCGGGCAACCGTTCTCGGAGCTGGCGTTCGCACGCGAGGTCGGCGAATGGCAGAAGGACGAGGCGCGCTACGGCGACCGGATCGAGACTGCCGTGCAATATGCGGCCTGGGCCAGTCAGACTGCGGCGGGAAAGAAAAAGCACCGTGCCGGCGTGCTGTTCAAGGCGCCGCTGAAGCTCAATTTCATGCGCCTGGTGCCGGTGCACACCGATACTGCCGGCGGTTACCCGGTGCACACGCTGCAGCCTGAGCATCTGCGCCGGCGCGAAGGCTTCGCCCTGACCGACGCGGGCACCGACCTCACCGGCGCGCTCGATCAGGCCAATTACTGCATCTGGTGCCATGAGCAGGGCAAGGACTCCTGCTCCACCGGCTTGCGCGAGAAAGCGGCCGCAAAAAAAGAAACGGCCCCGGCGCAGGACCGTTCCACCCCCGCATTCAAGAAAAACGTCTTCGGCGTGACCCAGGCCGGTTGTCCGCTGGAGGAAAAGATATCCGAGTTCCACAAGGTCAAGACCGAGGGCCATGCGATCGGCGCACTCGCCGTGATTTGCGTCGATAATCCCTTGGTCGCAGCCACGGGCCACCGCATCTGCAATGACTGCATGAAATCCTGCATCTACCAGAAGCAGGAGCCGGTGAATATTCCCCAGGCCGAGACGCGCACGCTCAAGGACGTGCTCGAGCTGCCTTACGGCTTCGAGATCTACGGCCTGTTGACGCGCTGGAATCCGCTCGATCTGCGCCGGCCTTTTCCCAAACCGGCAAGCGGCAAGCGCGTGCTCATCGCCGGCATGGGGCCGGCAGGCTTCGGCCTCGCACACCATCTGATGAACGACGGTCATGCCGTGGTAGGCATCGACGGGCTCAAGATCGAGCCGCTGCCGGCCGAGCTCGCCGGAGTCGGCGCTGCCGGCGAGCGCGTGCCGTTTCGCCCGATACGCGAGGTGCGCGACATCTACGAAGGGCTCTCCGATCGGGTCATGGCGGGTTTCGGCGGCGTCGCCGAATACGGCATCACCGTGCGTTGGGACAAGAATTTCCTCAAGATCATCCGCCTGCTGCTCGAGCGGCGCGAGCAGTTTGCGCTGTTCGGCGGGGTGCGCTTTGGCGGCACCTTGACCGTGGAGGATGTGGCCGAACTCGGCTTCGACCACCTGGCCCTGTGCATGGGCGCGGGCAAACCCACCGTGCTCGATATCCCCAACGGTCTCGCGCGAGGCGTGCGCGCGGCCTCGGATTTCCTCATGGCGCTGCAGCTCACCGGCGCGGCCAAGGCCGACTCGATCGCCAACATGCAGCTGCGCCTGCCGCTGGTGGTCATCGGCGGCGGCCTGACCGCCGTCGACACCGCCACCGAATCCCTCGCCTATTATGTGGTGCAGGTGGAAAAATTCCTGACGCGCTTCGAAATCCTCGCCGCTGAAATCGGCGAAGATGCGGTGCGCGCCAAATGGGACGACCAGGAACGCGAAATCGCCGAGGAATTCCTCGCCCATGCGCGCGCCATCCGTGACGAGCGCAGGCTCGCCGCGCGCGAGGCGCGCACGCCGCGGATCATCGAACTGCTGCAGCACTGGGGCGGCGTCACCATTGCCTACCGCCGGCGCCTTATCGACAGCCCCTCATACACGCTCAATCACGAAGAGGTGGAAAAGGCGCTGGAAGAAGGCATCGCCTTTGCCGAATGCCTGTCGCCACTGGCCGTGGAGGTGGACAATTACGGCGCGGTGAAGGGCATGCGCTTCGCTCTGCAGCAAATCGGCACATACGGAAAATGGGTGGCGACGGGCGAACACTGGCTGCCTGCGCACACGATTTTCGTCGCCACGGGCACGCAACCGAACACCGTGCTCGCACGCGAGCACCCCGGGCATTTCCAGCTCGACGGGAAATATTTCCGTGCCTGTGGCGAGGACGGCGAGCCGGTAACACCCGACTATTCCCTGTCCAAACCGGCGCAGGCCGAGGTGCTGCTGTCGCGCCTGGAAGATGGGCGTTTCATCAGTTTCTTCGGCGATCTGCACCCCTCGTATTTTGGCAACGTGGTCAAGGCCATGGGTTCGGCGAAGCAGGGTTATCCAGTGGTGTCGCGGGTCCTGGCGCAGCATCCGCCCCGCTGTGCGCTGGCCACGGCGGAATTGTTCGCCGCGCTGCGCCGCGATCTGCTCGCCACCGTGCACCGCGTGGAACGGCTGACCCCGACTATCGTCGAGGTGGTGATCAAAGCGCCCATGGCTGCCCGAAAATTTCATCCAGGCCAGTTCTACCGCCTGCAGAATTTCGAAACCCTCGCTCCGGTCGTCGGCACGGGCAAGGAGCGCACGCGGCTGCAGATGGAGGGGCTGGCCCTTACCGGCGCATGGGTCGACCCGGAGCAGGGACTGGTATCGACCATCGTGCTGGAGATGGGGGGATCAAGCGACTTATGCGCGCTGCTCAAGCCTGGCGAGCCGGTCATCCTGATGGGACCGACCGGCACCCCGACTCACATCGTCCCGAACGAGACCGTGATCCTCGCGGGCGGCGGCCTGGGAAATGCCGTGCTGTTCTCGATCGGCCAGGCGTTCCGCGCCGCCGGGTCGAAAGTGCTTTATTTCGCCGGCTACAAGAAGGCCATCGACCGCTACAAGGTCGCCGACATCGAGGCTGCCGCGGATGTGGTTATCTGGTGTTGCGACGAGGAACCGGGATTCCAGCTAGCCAACAGGCAGGCTCGGCCCCAGGACCGCAGCTTCGTCGGCAATATCGTCCAGGCCATGGACGCCTACGCCGAAGGCCGGCTGGGGCCACCGCCGATACGCATGGACGACGCCGACCGCATTATCGCCATCGGCTCCGACCGCATGATGGCGGCCCTGGGCCGGGCGCGCCACGACGTGCTCAAACCCCATCTCAAGCCGCATCACTTCGCCATCGGCTCGATCAACTCGCCGATGCAATGCATGATGAAGGAAATCTGCGCGCAGTGCCTGCAGCCGCAGCGTGATCCGCACACGGGGAAGACGAGCTATGTGTTCTCCTGCTTCAACCAGGACCAGGAGCTGGACCGCGTCGATTTCGGCGCGCTGTCTGAGCGCCTGAGGCAGAACTCGTTGCAGGAGAAACTGACCGCGCAGTGGATCGGCCGCTGCCTGAAGAAGCTGCGCGCCGCGGACGTTTGACTATTCCTCCAAGGAAACTCTGATTAAGTCCTCGACGCAATCAGAGCTTCCTCTGACTTAGGGGATTTACGCCCCGAAGGTCTCGATCCCCCTTGAGGGGAAAGTCCCCTTGGGGGACAAGGGGCCGGGTGGGAAGGGAAGGGTCCCACCCCTTCCCCAGGCCCCCTTGTTCACACCATTCCTAGTGATCCTCGATCCGCGGGGTTTGCTCTTCGGCCGGTTCGCCGGTCTCCGGATCGACCCACTCGGCGATACCGATCTCGGACTCCGCCTGCTCCACGCTCTCGCCTGGCTCATAGTCCGAATCTGCGCTGTACCGCATATCTTCGACCGCTTCGAGCAGGGTCGGAAACGGGCCGGACTCCTTCCCGCCGTCCTTGGATTGCCAATAGAAGCCGTCGGGGCGTTCGATGATCCTCGCCCGGTCGTACTCGGGAGGCGTTTCCGGTATCACTTGTTTCATCATAGTCCTGAGCAGGCGCAGTTCACAGTTGAAAAAACCATACGGGGAGCAGCCCCGCACCAATCTCACGCCAAATTTATACGCTCCTGCCATCCGGCCATTTGATAAAAATCAATCATACGCTCGGCTCGCGAAGCCTGCCACGCGCCAGGCTGGCGTTGCCGGCTGCGCCAGCGCCTGTCCGCCGGCGCCGACAGAAAACGAAAACAGGGGTTGGCTCAACGAGCGCGCCACTAGGCCACCTGCCCCGCTGCGTGCCCGCTCGCCCAGGCCCACTGGAAATTGAAGCCGCCAAGGTGACCGGTCACGTCCACCACCTCGCCGATGAAGAACAGGCCCGGCACTGTCTTTGCCTCCATCGTTTTCGACGACAGGCCATCGGTATCGACGCCGCCGAGAGTTACTTCGGCCTTGTTGTAGCCCAGCGTGCCGGAGGGTTTCACCTGCCAGTGATGCAGCTGTTGCGCCAGGGCGCGCAGCGCGCCGGCCGGGAACTGGTTGAGCGGCTTCACTGCGTCATGCGCCTCGCACCATTGTTGCGCAAAGCGTTTGGGCAGCGCTTGGGCGAGCAGGTTGTTGAACTGCGTCCGGCTGGACTGCTCGGACAATAACCAGGTTTCCACATCTCGGCCCGGCAACAGATCAATCTCGATCGCGTCGCCGGCACGCCAATAGGAAGAAATCTGCAGGATCGCCGGTCCCGAAAGCCCGCGGTGAGTCAGCAGCAGGCTTTCACGAAAACGCCCGCCATTGCACGAGACTTCCGCGTCTATGGAAATTCCGGACAAATCACCGAGGCGCGCGAGCGTTTCGGGCCCGAAGCTGAGCGGCACCAGCGCCGGGCGCGGGGGCACGATCTTCAACCCGAATTGCTCCGCAATGCGGTAGCCGAACGGGCCGGCGCCGATTTTCGGCACCGACAGCCCGCCCGTCGCCACCACCAGGGAGCGCGCCCGGCATCCGCCGTGGTCGGTGTTGACGACAAACTCCCCCCCTTCACGGACTACGCTGCGCACTTCGCAGGGCATGTGCCAGTGCGCGCCGCCACAATCGCATTCGCTTTTCAGCATGTCGATGATTTGCTGCGCGCTGTCGACGCAGAACAGCTGCCCCAGCGTTCTCTCCTCGTACTGGATGCGGTAGCGCTCGATGAGCGCGATGAAATGCTGCGGCGTGTAGCGCGCCAGTGCGGAGCGGCAGAAGCGCGGATTCTGCGACAGAAAATTCTCCGGCCGGCAATGCCGGTTGGTGAAGTTGCAGCGCCCGCCGCCGGAGATGCGGATTTTCTCGGCCAGCTTGCGCGCATGCTCGATCAGCAGCACACGGCGGCCGCGCTGCCCGATCTGCGCGGCGCACATCATCCCGGCGGCGCCCGCGCCGATGACGATGGCGTCCCAGCGGCCGGCGCCCCGCGCTGAATCGGATGCCGGATTAATGTTTGCGGCCGATCAAGCGGCTGACCACTGGAAGGCGGCCGCAAGTGCGGCAAGCATACGAAGCATTATTGACTCCATTTATTTACTGTTAGAACTGGTAGCGCCGCAACCCGCCGTCCACCGGTATTACCGTGCCGGTAATGTAGCGTGCCAGCGGCGAAGCGAGAAAGCACGCGAGCGCAGCTATGTCCTCCGGCTGGCCGTACGCTCCGACCGGAATCTCGTGCTCCGACTGCCACTGGCGGTATTCGGGCGTGTAGTTGCGCAGGATCTGCTCGCTCAGGATGCGCCCGGGAGGGATCGAATTCACCGTGATGCCGTATTTGCCCACCTCGCGCGACAGTCCTTTGGCCCAGGAGTGCATCGCCGCCTTGGCGCAGAAGGCGCCGTTGATGCCCTCCGGTTCGGACTTGCCGGTGATGTTGATGATGCGCCCCCACTTGTGCTCCATCATCTGCTGCAGCAGCTGATGCGTGAGCTGGCGCTGGCGGGTAAAGTTGAGCGTGAGCGCTTCGTCCCATTGCTCTTCCGATGCGTCCAGCTCGAAGCGCCGGCTGCCGCCGGCGTTGTTCACCAGGATGTCGACCGAACCCAGGCCATCGAGCGCCGCCTTTGCGATCGCGGCCGGCGCCTCCTTTTGCATGAAGTCGCATTCGATCACTACCGCGCGCACGCCGCCCTTGGCGACGATTTCGCCGGCGACCTCCTCCAGCAGATTCCTGCGCCGTGCGGCGAGCGCGAGCCGCACACCCTCGGCGCCGAGCGCCAGCGCGATGCCGCGGCCGATGCCGCTGCTCGCTCCGGTGACGACCGCCGTTTTTCCGGCAATTCCAAGATCCATGTGTCGGGCTCCCTTGTCGTAGAGCCGGCTTAGGTTTGCATTCCACGCACGACCGCGGCGAATGTACGTTCAGCGAGCGCCGGCGCGCGCTCAGGCAGCGGCGCGCTGCCCGGGGCGCGAAAACAGGGCTTCCATCTCGCGCCGCAGCTTGTAGGCGGGCAAGCTCTCATCCATCGCCACGTCGGCCCAGGTGAGCGACTGACCTTTTGCTACCGCCCGCGTGAGCTTGACCTGGTGCGCGAGCCCCAGCGGCAGTCCGCCCAGGGCGAGCGACTTGCCGGCCTGGAACAGCTTGCCCCACACGGTGTAGCCGCCCTCCCCGTCCAGAATTTCGCCTGGCTTCAAGTCGCGTTTGGCCGTCGCCACCACATCGGCGTTGAAGCAGGTGGCTGCGCCGGTCGGCTCAGCGCGCAAACCGACCGAGGCGACTGAGATGCCAAGCTCGAGTCCGATCAGATGCCAGCGCTTGTACAGGCAGGCATAGCGACCGCTCGGGTCCGTGCGCACCATGTACTCCTTGAAACAGTTGCGGATATATTCGGTCTCCCCCTCGAATACCACGAACACGCCGAAGCGGATGTCGTAGGGAATGACGCGCCCGTCCTTCTCCAGCGAAGAAATCACCTCGACCTGGCCTTTCTGGTGCAGCACGCCGCCTTCGGCGATGGGCCGGCAGACGAAGGGAATGTCGTCCACCGAGGCGGGCGGATAGGTCAGGCCGTCGGGCGGGGCGACCAGTCCGGTGGCGTTGCACACCGCGGTGCATTCGATCGAGGGTTTGGAGCCGTCGAGAAAGGAATTGAACATTTTCGGGTTGAGGCCGCCGATCTTCGCCTGCTCGGGCGTGAGGCCGTAATGCCCCCACACCGTCTCGGGCGTGGACTCGGAAAAATGCGGCAGCCATTTATGGCCGCGCCCGGCAGCGACCACCTGGAAACCCGCCGCTCGCGCCCAGTCGACCAGATCGCAAATCAGCGCCGGCTGATCGCCGTAGGCGAGGCTGTAGACCACGCCGGCCGCCTGCGCCTTGCGCGCGAGCAAGGGGCCGCACAAGGCGTCGGCCTCGACCGTGACATTGACCACGTGCTTGCCGCTGGCGAAAGCCGCCAGGCAATGCTCCACCGCGGCGGCCGGATTGCCCGTGCACTCCACGATGATGTCGATTCCAGGATGCGCGACCAGTTTCTCCCAGTCATCGCCGAGATGGGTGTTGCCTCTGGCCAGAGCATCATCGAGCGAGGCGGCCGCATATTGCCCGGCCTTCCAGCCGACGCGGTCCAGGTTGGCCCTGGCGCTGGCGGGCGAGAGATCGGCTATGCCGGCCAGATGCACGCCCGGGGTCTTGGGTACTTGAGCCAGATACATGGCGGCGAATTTTCCGGCGCCGATCAATCCCACGCGCAGCGGCCTGCCTTCGGCCTGGCGTTGTTGCAGCTTGCTAAAGAGATTCATTGCGTGTGGCAATCCTGAAAATTGAGAATTATATACGGTGTGCCAATTGCTAACGGATTCGAAGAGCGGGCATTGCGCGCTCTGCGCGCCAACCGTGTTTTCTCGATACGGATCAAAAGCGTATCCGTATCGAGAAAACACGGTTATGGATAAAGGCGGCAACGGTTTGGCTTGGTTTCAATTCACGATCGCCGATTGCGTGCGGACAGGGTCATCGTCCGTACGCAATCGGTGATCCGCGCGGACGGGCCGCCGGCCGCGCAAGCTCTACGTTACTACCGTTTCGCAGCCGCCGGCTCCGGGGCCTTGATCACCGGCGTCTTTTCCATCACGTGGAAGAAAATCTCGTCCTGTCTGATCATGCCCAACTCGTAGCGGGCGCGCTCCTCGATGGCGTCGTAGCCCTGCTTCAGATCGCGCACCTCGGCATCGAGCGCGTCGTTGCGCACGCGCAGCCTGGCATTGCTGTCTTTCTGCGTCTTGACCTGGCGGTCGATCTCCCACACGCGCAACCACCCACCCTTGCCCAGCCACAGCGGGTACTGCAGCAATACGATCAGCGCGGCGAAGACAATGGATAAGATGCGCATCAGTTGGTTGTGGATTCGACCGCCTAGCGCAATTGGTAGAAGGCGTCCCTGCCGGGGTAGCCGACCGTGTCGCCCAGATCCTCCTCGATCCGCAGCAACTGGTTGTATTTGGCGACGCGGTCCGAGCGGCTCAGCGACCCGGTCTTGATCTGCAGCGTATTCGCGCCCACGGCGATGTCGGCGATGATGGTGTCCTCGGTTTCGCCGGAGCGGTGCGAGATCACTGCCGTGTAGCCCGCGCGTTTGGCCATTTCGATGGCGGCAAACGTTTCGGTGAGGGTGCCGATCTGGTTGACCTTGATCAGAATGGAATTCGCCACGCCCTCGGCGATGCCTTCGCGCAGGATCTTGGTGTTGGTGACGAACAGATCGTCGCCGACGATCTGGATTTTCCTGCCCAGGCGCTCGGTCAGGATTTTCCAGCCGTCCCAATCGCTCTCGGCCATCCCGTCCTCGATGCTGATGATGGGATACTTGTCCGCCAGGGCCGCGAGGTAGTCGGCGAACTGGCCGGAGGAGAGCTGCAGGTTCTCCGATTCGAGCATGTAACGCCCATCCTTGAAGAACTCGGAGCTGGCGCAATCCAGCGCGAGCAGCACGTCCTGGCCGGCCTGGTAGCCGGCTTTGTCGATCGCCTCCATGCAAAGCTGCAGCGCGGCTTCGTGGCTGGGCAGGTTGGGGGCGAAACCGCCCTCGTCCCCGACCGTGGTCGGCACGCCGCGTTGCTGCAGCAGGCCCTTCAGCGCGTGAAACACCTCGGCACCGCAGCGCAGCGCGTCGCGAAAGCTCTGCGCGCCCACCGGGACGATCATGAACTCCTGCATGTCCAGGCTGTTGTTGGCGTGCGCGCCGCCGTTGATGATGTTCATCATCGGCACCGGCATCTGCATTGCCCCGGAGCCGCCGAAGTAGCGGTACAGCGGCAACCCGCAGTCGTCCGCCGCGGCCTTGGCCACGGCCATGGACACGGCCAGCAGGGCGTTGGCGCCCAGGCGCGACTTGTTTTCCGTGCCGTCCAGATCGATCAGGATCTTGTCGATGAAACTCTGCTCGGTCGCATCGAGGCCCATGATGGCTTCGGAAATCTCGGTATTGACGTGCTCTACCGCGCGCAGCACGCCCTTGCCGAGGTAGCGCTGTTTGTCGCCGTCGCGCAGCTCGATCGCCTCGCGCGTCCCGGTCGAAGCACCCGAGGGCACTGCGGCGCGCCCCATCACGCCGGACTCGAGCAGCACGTCGGCTTCCACCGTCGGATTGCCGCGCGAATCCAGGATCTCCCTCGCCACCACGTCAACTATTGAACTCATGTTCTTGTCCTTGTGCCAAATTCAGGCGTTAAATTTTACCGCCGGTAAATTCAACTTCTGTCAAAGCGACTGTTCCACAAAACCGCTTTTCTTGACGACGCGATCCAGTTCCTTCAGCGTCATCAGCAACTGCCTCATTTTCGCCAGCGGCCAGGCGTTGGGACCATCCGACAATGCCTTGTCCGGATCGGGGTGAGTTTCCATGAACAGTCCGGACACGCCGCTCGCCACCGCTGCGCGCGCCAGCACCGGCACGAATTCGCGCTGTCCGCCGCTCACCGTCCCCTGCCCCCCCGGCAGCTGCACCGAATGGGTGGCATCGAACACCACCGGGCAACCGGTCTCGCGCATGATGGCGAGGGAGCGCATGTCCGATACCAGGTTGTTGTAGCCGAAGCTCACCCCGCGCTCGCACACCAGGATATTGTCCTTGCCGCTGGCTTGCCTCGCCTTGGCGACGACGTTCTTCATGTCCCCCGGAGCGAGGAACTGCCCTTTCTTGATGTTCACCGGCTTGCCGGCGCTGGCCACGGCATTGATGAAATCGGTCTGGCGGCAAAGAAAAGCGGGCGTCTGCAGCACGTCCACCACCGCCGCTGCCGCGTCGATCTCGCCGGCCTCATGCACGTCGGTCAATACGGGCACGCCGATCTGCCGCTTCACTTCGGCGAGGATTTTCAGGCCGTCCTCCACGCCCGGGCCGCGGAAGGACTTGCCGGAGCTGCGGTTGGCCTTGTCGTAGGACGATTTGTAGATGAAAGGCACGCCGAGTTCAGCGCAGATCTCCTTCAGCATGCCTGCGGTATCCAGGGCAAGCTGTCTCGATTCGATGACGCAGGGGCCGGCGATCAGGAATATCGGCTGATCCAGGCCGACCTGAAAACCACACAGCTTCATACCGCCGCCTCCGTCCGATTGCCGCGAAAACCCTCATTGTGGCGTCGGCGGCCGGCGGTATTCGCCCGGCTCGCATCCCCGCTTCGCGGGGCCCCTGCTCCTAGGCTCATACCGCTACCGCGGCAGCTTGGGCGCCCTGAATGACGCCGGATTTCCTCACCTGGTACGCGAGCGCGGCTTCGACGAAGGCTTTGAACAGCGGATGTCCTGTGCGCGGGCTGGAACTGAACTCCGGGTGGAATTGGCAGCCGATGAACCAGGGATGCGCGTTCGGCCCCTCGGTGGGCAGTTCGATCAGCTCGCATAGCGCCTCGACCTTGGTGCGCGCCGCCACCTTCAGGCCGGCGGCTTCGAGCCTGGGCAGATAGTAATTATTGACCTCGTAGCGGTGGCGGTGACGCTCATTGACCACGGCGCTCTGGTAAATGTGCTGTACCTGGGTGCCGGGCACGATATCGGCCGGCTGCGCGCCAAGGCGCATGGTGCCGCCCAGGTCGGAGCTGGCATCGCGCCGCTCCACTTTGCCGTCGCAGTCCTGCCATTCGGTGATCAGCGCAACCACGGGCTGCGGCGTATCCGGGTCGAATTCGGTGCTGTTGGCCTCGGCCAGGCCGGCCTTGTGGCGCGCGTACTCGATCACCGCGAGCTGCATGCCGAGGCAGATGCCAAGATAAGGCACCTTGTTTTCGCGGGCGTACTCGATAGCCTTGATCTTGCCCTCCACCCCGCGCGCGCCGAAGCCGCCCGGCACCAGGATGGCGTCCACGCCGCAGAGGCAGCCCGTGCCCTCGCGTTCGATCGTTTCCGAATCGACGTACTGGATCTTGACCTTGGAGCGCGTGTGGATGCCGGCGTGCATCAGGGCTTCATTGAGCGACTTGTAGGAATCGGTGAGATCGACGTACTTGCCGACCATGGCGATGGTGACCTGGTGCTGCGGGTTTTCCAGCGCCTCGACCAGGCGCTTCCACGACCTCAGGTCGGCCGGACGCGCCAGGATGCGCAGCTTGTGGCAGACGATCTCGTCCAGCATCTGCTGGTGCAGCATGTAGGGAATTTTATAAATCGAATCTGCATCCCAGACCGAAATCACCGCATTCGCGGCCACGTTGGTGAACAGCGCGATTTTTTTGCGCTCCTCGTCCGGGATCGGACGGTCCGAGCGGCACAACAGCGCGTCGGCCTGAATGCCGACCTCGCGCAACTCCTTCACCGAGTGCTGGGTCGGCTTGGTCTTGATTTCGCCGGCCGAGGCGATGTAGGGCACCAGCGTCAGGTGCACGTAGCAAACGTTGTCGCGCCCCAGTTCCAGCCCCATCTGCCGGATGGCCTCGAGAAACGGCAGGGATTCGATGTCGCCCACCGTGCCGCCGATCTCGACGATCGCCACCTCTGCGCCCTCTGCGCCCCTGGCGATGAAAGCCTTGATTTCGTCGGTGACGTGCGGGATCACCTGCACCGTGCGGCCCAGATATTCGCCGCGACGCTCTTTCTTGATCACCGACTCGTAGATCTGGCCGGTGGTGAAATTGTTGCTCTTTCTCATCCGCGCCGAACTGAAGCGCTCGTAGTGACCCAGGTCCAGGTCGGTTTCGGCGCCGTCTTCGGTAACGAACACTTCGCCGTGCTGGAACGGACTCATCGTTCCCGGATCGACGTTGATGTACGGATCCAGCTTGATGTTGGTGACTTTGATGCCGCGGGATTCGAGGATTGCGGCGAGGGAGGCGGCGGCTATCCCCTTCCCAAGAGAGGAAACTACACCGCCGGTAACGAAGACATATTTAGTCATCTCAGAATCGAGAGATGGGATAACGGATGTTACAGCAAAAAAGGGGGGCGCTCAACGTAATTCCATGGACCTCGATCGTTGCCCAGACGATCAACGCCCAATAGCTGCTTGCAGATCAATTCGGGCGGTGCACCTCGATCCCGCGCTTGACCACGCCAGCGCACGGATTGGCGCCCAGGGCATAGGCGAGTTCGGCCGGCTCCCCGATATCCCACAGCGCGAAATCCGCAGCCTTGCCCGTTTCCAGCGTGCCATGGGTTGAGCCCATCCCAAGTGCCCGCGCCGCGTGGCAAGTCACACCCGCCAACGCTTCCTCGGGCGTCAGGCGAAACAGCGTGCAGGCCAGATTGAGCATGAGCAGGATGGAGGTCGCCGGCGAGGAACCGGGATTGCAGTCGCTGGCGACGGCCATGGGCACGCAGTGCCGCCGCAACGCGGCCACGGGCGGAGGCCGCTCTGCGCGCAGGAAGTAGAACGTGCCGGGCAGGAGCACTGCGACTGTGCCGGTCTCGGCCATGGCCTGCACCCCGGCATCGTTGGTGTGCACCAGGTGATCGGCAGACAGCGCGCCGAAGCAGGCCGCGAGCGCCGCGCCGTTCGAGTCGGAAAACTGATCGGCATGCAGCTTCACCGGCAGGTGCAGGGCCCCGGCGGCCTCGAACACGCGTGTCGTCTGCTGCGAAGAAAAGCCGGCGCCTTCGCAAACAGCATCCACTGCATCCGCGAGCTTGGCTTCGGCCACCGCGGGCAGCATCTCTTCGCAGACCAGATCGATATAGGCCTCTGCACGGCCCTGGTATTCCGGCGGCAGCGCCTGTGCGCCAAGAAAGGTGGTCTTCACCGTCACCGGCGCCGAACCACCCAGCAGTCGCGCCACGCGCAGCATTTTCATCTCGGTCGCTACGTTCAGGCCGTAGCCGGATTTGATTTCGACCGTGGTCACGCCCTCGTCCAGCAGGCGCCTGAGCCGCGCCGATGCGCTCCTGATCAGCTCCATCTCCGAGGCCTCGCGCGTCTCGCGCACGATGGAGGCGATACCGCCGCCCGCGCGCGCGATGTCCTCATCGCTCGCCCCCTGCAAGCGCAGTTCGAACTCGCGCGCACCGCTGCCGGCATAGACGAGGTGGGTATGGCAGTCAATCAGCCCGGGCGTGATCCAGCGGCCTTCGCAATCGTGCACCTCGCGCGCGAGTTGCGCCGGCTCGTCCGGCAACTCGGCGCGCGCGCCGACCCAGGCGATCCTGCCTTCCCCCACTGCGAGCGCGCCCCGCCTGATGATGCCGTACTTGCCCTCGCGCAGCGTGGCCAGATGCGCGTTGATCCAGATCGAATCCCACATGGCGAGCCTGTATTGATAGAGGCTATCATAGCATCCGGTCAATGAGATCCCGCCTGATGAATCAGATCGAAACCGAAGCCACAGCCGGCGCCGGCACCCTGATCGCCGTGGTCGAACAGATGGTGCGCGACACGGGCCACAGCCGGGCGATACAGGTCGCGCTCGACAGCTCGCTCGAACGCGACCTCGGCCTGGACAGTCTGGCGCGGGTCGAGCTGGTGCTCAGGGTCGAGCGCGCCTTCAACGTGAGCCTGCCGGAACGCGCACTGTATACAGCCGAAACGCCGCGCGACCTGCTGCGCCTCGTCCACGGCAGCCAGGGCGTGCGCAGGGTCGGGCCGGAAAAGGACATCCGCAGCCTGGTGCAGGCCGAACCTGGCTCAGTCGCGTGCGAGGCGCAAACGCTGCTCGACGCGCTCGACTGGCATGTGGCCCGGCATCCGGACCGGCTGCAGGTTCACCTCTACGCCGAGACCGGCGAAGAGGAACTTTCCTACGCCGCCATCCGGCGCGGCGCCGCGGCCCATGCCAGCCGCCTCGCCGCGCACGGCTTGCAGCCCGGGCAGACCGTAGCCATCATGCTGCCCACCGGCCGCGATTACCTGTTCAGCTTCTTCGGCATTCTCATGGCGGGCGGCATTCCGGTGCCGCTGTATCCGCCGGCGCGGCCGGCGCAGATCGAAGATCACCTTCGGCGTCACGTCGGCATCCTCGGCAACTGCCGTGCCGCAATGCTCATCACCGTCCCGGAAGCGAAAACCGTGGCGCTGCTGCTGCGCTCCCAGGTGGAATCGCTGCAGCAGGTGCTGATGCCGGATGACCTGGCCGGCGGCGATGCCGGTTTCACGCCGTTGGCGGCAAACCCCGGTGACATCGCCTTCCTGCAATACACCTCCGGCAGCACCGGTAATCCCAAGGGCGTCGTGCTCACGCACGTCAACCTGGTCGCCAATATCCGCGGCATGGGGGAGGCAGTGCAAGCGAGTCCGAACGACGTGTTCGTGAGCTGGCTGCCCCTGTACCACGACATGGGCCTGATCGGCGCCTGGTTCGCCGCGCTCTACCTCGGCTTTCCCACCGTGCTGATGTCGCCGCTCGCGTTCCTGTCGCACCCCAGCCGCTGGCTGTGGGCGATCCACCGCCACCGCGGCACTCTTTCGGGTGGCCCCAATTTCTCCTATGAGCTTTGCTTGAAGCGCCTCGAAGATCAGGAACTCGAGGGCCTGGACCTGTCCTGCTGGCGCTACGCTTTCAACGGCGCCGAACCGGTGAGTCCGGACACGCTCGCCGCATTCGAGCAACGCTTTGCACGCTATGGCCTGCCCGCGAACGCGCTGCAGCCGGTCTACGGGCTGGCAGAGGCTTCGGTCGGGCTCGCCTTCCCTGCGCCCGGCACGCACTATCGCATCGATCGGATCGAACGCGCAGCGTTCCAGAACCAGGGCGATGCGCGGCCGGCGGCCGCAGGCGAAGCCAATGCCCTCGAAGTGCCCTGCTGCGGCCGGGTGATACCGGCGCATCACCTGCGCGTGGTCGACTCAGCGGGCGTGGAACTGGCGGACCGCCAGGAAGGCCGCCTTCAATTCAAGGGGCCGTCTGCGACCAGCGGCTATTTCCGCAATCCCGAACAGACCAGAAAGCTGTTTGCCGGCGCATGGCTGGACACGGGAGATCTCGCCTATCTCGCCGACGGCGAACTCTATCTCAGCGGGCGCGCAAAAGACATCATCATCCGCGGCGGGCGCAATCTTTATCCCTACGAACTGGAGCAGGCGGTGGGCGCGCTGCCCGGCATACGCAAAGGCTGCGTTGCGGTGTTCGGCAGCCCGGATCCCCGCACCGGCACCGAGCGTGTCGTCGTGCTCGCTGAAACGCGGGAAACCGCAGCCGATGCCCTGGAAGCGCTGCGGCGGAGCATCAACGACCGCGCGCTCGATCTGATCGGCCTGCCCGCAGACGACATCGTGCTCGCCCCGCCGCACACGGTGCTGAAAACTTCCAGCGGCAAGATCCGGCGCGCGGCCAGCCGCGAGTACTACGAGCGCGGCGGCAGCAGCGCGCGGTCGGCGCCGGTGTGGCTGCAACTCGCGCGCCTCGCCTGGGCAAGCCTGCTACCGGAGCTGCGGCGGCAGCTGCGCGCCCTGTCGGGCCTGGCGTATTCGGCCTGGGTCTGGTTGAGCTTCCTGATGCTCGCCATCCCGACGCTGGCGGCGGCTGCGCTGCTGCGCAATCCCGCCCGGGGCTGGCGGCTCGCCCGCGTCGTGGCCAACGGTTTTTTGCGGCTGTGCCGCCTGCCGCTGATGGTACAGGGGCTCGAGCACATCCCGGCTTCCGGACCATTCGTGATGGCAGTCAACCATGCCAGCTATCTCGATGGCTTGATTCTGCTCGCCGCTTTGCGCGAGCGCGGCTACCGCTTTGCCGCCAAACGCGAGTTGAGAGAATCGCTGCTGCCACGGCTGTTCCTGCAATCGATAGGCACCGACTTCGTCGAGCGCGCCGACATCAAGCAAAGCGTGGAGGATGCGTCGCGCCTGGCCGAGTCGGTGCGCGCCGGGCGCGCGCCGATCTTTTTCGCCGAAGGCACCTTCACCCGCACTGCGGGCCTCCTGCCGTTTCGCATGGGAGCCTTCGTGATCGCGGCGCAAACCGGGGTGCCGCTCGTGCCGGTGACCATCCGCGGCACGCGCTCGGTACTGCGCGACGGCAGCTGGTTCGCGCGGCGCGGCGCCATCGTCGTCACCATCGCCCCGCCGCTCGCGCCGCAGGGCAGCGACTGGAACGCCGCCGTGGCGCTGCGCGATGCCGCACGCGCCGAAATTCTGCGGCGCTGCGGGGAACCGGACCTCGCGCCGCGACGTGCCTAGGCGCTGCCCAAGGTGACAGCGTCTAAATGTCCAAAACCTGCGCGCTGCGCGCGCCAACCGTGTTTTTGGTACGGATAAACACCATCCGTACCAAAAACACGGTTATGGATAAAAGCAATAACGGATCGCAGTTGCGACAGTACTCACGACGCCATATGTAGTTTGTGGTCAGCTCTGCAACTCAGCCCGGTTCGCGTAATGCTCCAGCGCTTCCGGGTTGGCCAGCGCCTCGGCGTTTTTCACCGCCTGGCCGTGCACCACGTTGCGCACCGCCAGTTCCACGATTTTGCCGCTCTTGGTGCGCGGAATATCTTCCACCTGCAGCACCTTGGCCGGCACATGGCGCGGCGTGGTATTGGCGCGGATCTGGTTCTTGATTTTCTCGATCAGCGCATCGTCCAGCGCGAGGCCCTCGCGCAGCTTGACGAACAGGACCACCCTCACGTCCTTGTTCCAATCCTGGCCTATCACCAGCGACTCCAGCACTTCGTCCAACTGCTCCACCTGGCGGTAGATCTCGGCGGTGCCGATGCGCACGCCGCCCGGATTGAGCACCGCGTCGGAGCGCCCGTAGATGATCATGCCGCCGCACTCGGTCAGCTCGACGTAATCGCCATGGCACCAGACGTTGGGGTATTTGGCGAAATACGCGTCGTGGTAGCGTTTCCCTTCAGGATCGTTCCAGAACCCGATCGGCATCGACGGGAACGGCCGGGTGCAGACGAGTTCCCCCTTTTCCCCGCACACCGCCTTGCCCTCCTCGTCATACACCTCCACCTTCATCCCCAGGCCGCGGCACTGGATCTCGCCGCGATACACCGGCAGCACGGGATTGCCCAGCACGAAACACGAAATGATGTCGGTGCCGCCGGAAATGGACGACAGGCACACGTCGGCCTTGATATCGCGGTAGACATAGTCGAAGCTCTCCGGCGCCAGCGGTGACCCGGTCGACAGGATGGCGCGCAGCTTGGCCAGATCGTGGGTCTCGCGCGGCCTGAGGTTGATCTTGCAGATGGCATCGATAAACTTGGCCGAAGTGCCCAGGTGGGTCATGCCCTCGGCCTCGGCGAAATCGAACAGGATCGCCCCGCGCCGGATGAACGGCGAGCCGTCGTACAACAGCAGCGTCGCGCCCGAGGCCAGGGCCGAGGCGAGCCAGTTCCACATCATCCAGCCGCAGGTGGTGAAGTAGAACAGCCGGTCGCCGGACTTGACGTCGGAATGCAGCTGCTGCTCCTTCAGGTGCTGCAGCAGCGTGCCGCCGGCGCCGTGCACGATGCACTTGGGCACGCCGGTGGTGCCCGAGGAATACAGGATGTAGAGCGGGTGGTCGAACGGCAATTGCGCGAACTCGATGTCGCGCCCGGCGTAGGGCGCGATGAAATCGGCCATGCGCTCGGCGTTCGGCACGCCGGACACGTCCGCGCACTCGGCGAGGTAGGACACCACCACCACGCGCTCCAGCGTGGGCAGCCGGCGCGCGATCTCGGCCACCTTTGCCAGCGAGTCGATCGCCTTGCCGTTGTACCAGTAGCCATCGGCCGCGAACAGGACCTTGGGTTCGATCTGGCCGAAACGGTCGAGCACGCCCTGCACGCCGAAATCGGGGGAGCAGGACGACCAGATGGCGCCGATGCTGGCGCTGGCGAGCATCGCCATCATCGCCTCCGGCAGGTTCGGCAGGTAGCCGACAACGCGATCACCGGTCTGCACGCCGGCTGCGCGCAGCGCCTGCGCCATGCGCGAGACACTGGCGTAGAGCTGGGCGTGCGACAGGCGCCGCTCGACCTTGTCCTCGCCCCAGAAGACCATTGCGTCCACCCGGTCGCGCCGCCGCAGCAGGTTCTCGGCGAAGTTGAGGCGCGCATCGGGAAACCATTGCGCGCCGGGCATTTGCTCGCCGTGCACCAGCACGCGCTTGCCGCGCGTGCCGGCCTTCACCGCGGCGTACTGCCACAGCGACTGCCAGAACTGCTCCGGCTCGTCGACCGTCCAGCGGTAGAACTCCGGATAGGTGTTGAATTCGAGCCCCCATTCGCGGATCGCCGCGCGCGCAAAGGCGGTGACATTGGCGCCGGCGATGCGCGCCTGGCTCGGTTCCCACAGCGGTTTGTCGACTGGCATGGTTCAGTGTCCGATAAGTTGGCGGATGGTCTCGGGCAGCGGCACCGATTTTTCCTTGAGGTAGTCCACCCAGACCACCTTGGCCGCACCCTCGGCATAAATTTTATTAGGGTCGTAGCTCGGCCGCAGTTCCAGGTAAGTCTCGAGGCTGCTGCGCCCGGCCTCGCCGACATAGGTTTTGATTTCGACGTTACCCGGATACACCAGCTGCTTGATGAAGGTGCAACTGGCATTGACGATCACCGGCCCCTGCCCCTTGATGCCGGAACGCGCGCCTATGGCCTCGAACCAGGAGATGCGCGCCTGCTCCATGTAGCGGAAATAGATGGTGTTGTTGACGTGCCCCATGGCGTCCATGTCACCCCAGCGGATGGGCATGATTTCGGTATGCACCAGCTTGCGCTTCATTGCGGTCATCGTATTGGTGTCGCGGAACGAGGAGTCGCATTATAATTCTCCTGCGCTCGAATAAGCACGGTCGCAGGTGCCTGTTGCAGCGGACGCGGCTACGCCGCGCCTCTCTACGCGCGCTGCCGCGACCAAAAACCGGGAGTCGACATGCAACGCGAAGCGATGGAATACGATGTGGTAATCGTCGGCGGCGGGCCCTCGGGGCTGGCGTGCGCCATCCGCCTGAAGCAGCTCGCCACCGAAAAAGGCCGCGAGATCAACGTCTGCCTGATCGAGAAAGGCTCCGAGATCGGCGCCCACATCCTCTCCGGCGCGGTGCTTGAACCGCGCGCTCTCGACGAACTCCTCCCCGACTGGAAAGCCCTGGGCGCGCCGCTCAATACGCCCGCCGGGGAAGACCGTTTCCTGTTTCTTACCGAGCGCAAGGCGTTCAGGCTGCCGACGCCGCCGCAGATGAACAACCACGGCAACTACATCATCAGCCTCGGCAATCTGTGCCGCTGGCTGGGACAGCAGGCCGAGGGCCTGGGGGTCGAAATCTACCCCGGCTTCGCCGCGGCCGAGGTGCTCTACCACGAGGACGGCTCGGTCAAGGGCGTGGCCACCGGCGACTTGGGCATAGGCCGCGACGGCCAGCACACCGAGAATTACCAACCCGGCATGGAACTGCACGCGAAACAGACGATTTTCGCCGAAGGCAGCCGCGGCTCGCTCACCAAGGACTTGATGCAGCAATTCAAACTGTGCGAAGGCGTCGATCCGCAGACCTACGGCATCGGCATCAAGGAACTGTGGGAGGTGAAACCGGAGCGCCACCAGGCGGGCCTGATCATCCACACCACCGGCTGGCCCGTGGACCGGCGCACCTACGGCGGCTCCTTCCTCTACCATCTGGAGAACAACCAGGTGGCGGTCGGTTTCGTCGTCGGCCTGGATTACGAAAATCCCTGGATCAGCCCCTTCGACGAATTCCAGCGCTTCAAGACGCACCCGGCGATTCGAGGCTTTTTCGAAGATGGAAGGCGCATTTCCTACGGCGCGCGCGCGATTACCGAGGGCGGATTCCAATCCCTGCCCAAGCTCACCTTTCCCGGCGGCATGCTCGTCGGCGACACCGCGGGATTCCTCAATGTGCCCAAGATCAAGGGCATCCACACCGCGATGAAATCGGGCATGACCGCAGCCGAGGCCGTGTACGACGCGCTGGCGCAAGCAGGCACGCAAGAGGTGAAAAGCTATGCGGAAAAGGTGCGCGGCACCTGGATCTGGGACGAGTTGTACCGGGTGCGCAACATTCGCCCGTCGTTTCACTGGGGTTTCTGGGGCGGCCTCGCGTATTCGGCGCTCGACACTTACGTATTCCAGGGCAAGGCGCCCTGGACGCTGCACCACCATGACGACCACAGCGCGCTGAAGAAAGCCGCGGACTGCCACCCGATCGAGTATCCCAAGCCGGACGGCAAGATTTCCTTCGACAAGCTTTCTTCTTTGTTCATCTCCAACGTCAATCACGAGGAAAACCAGCGCTGCCACCTGACGCTAAAGGATGCCACCGTCCCGGTGAACATTAACCTCGCGCTGTACGCCGGGCCCGAGCAGCGCTATTGCCCGGCAGGCGTATACGAATTCGTCAAGAACGACGATGGCAGCGACAGGCTGCAGATCAACGCGGCGAACTGCGTGCACTGCAAGACCTGCGACATCAAGGACCCGACGCAAAACATCAATTGGGTCGTGCCCGAAGGCGGCGGCGGACCGAATTATCCGAACATGTAAGCCGGGAATGCAGCCGGCGGCGCGCGGCGTTGCTTGTCAACGGCGTCCACCGCAGAAAAAACCGTGAGGCCCTGAGGGCGTAAAAACGGGAGGTGGCAAACGTCCACGCAGGTTTTGGCGATGGCAGCAATCGGCTAACCCAGCAGGATGATCTGGTTTATCCGCCGTCGGTTTCCCGCGTTGCTGCATGAACATTCTCGAACAAGCGCCTGATCTGCGGGTCCGCCAGCTTCAACAGCGCCGGATCAGACTGATATGCGAGCAGGATGAAAGCGCGATTCGCCTCGATCTCCCGCAGGAGCAGCAGGTTCTCTTCAGGTGTCAATTCAACCCTGGCCATGTTGCTCCTCCGCCAGTTGCCGCTTGATCTTGCGCAACTCTTCGATATCCACCACGTCCTTGGTCCGGCCAGTT
>Ga0208587_1000148_pt1 | contig 37033 bp, 38 predicted proteins | sample NGESurdeep092012_7_FD_184472 | JGI IMG/M metagenome (GOLD analysis project Ga0208587, IMG submission 184472) | Arctic peat soil microbial communities from Barrow, Alaska - NGEE Surface sample 210 deep-092012 (SPAdes) | ecosystem: Environmental > Terrestrial > Soil > Wetlands > Peat ...
GAGCCTCCGCGAATCAGACGCAGAAGACTCGCTCAACTCCGCCCTTTTGGGAATCCTCCTGCGGAGAATTCGATTCAGCCCAAACGGAAAATGCTCTAATACGCCGATCTCGGGTAAACTCGAGATCGGGGCTCACTTTCGCTTGATGGCCGCGCCCAGGCGGGCGAGCGCCTGCCGCAGGTCCTCGTCCGCGATCTCCGGCAGGCTGGCGGCGATGCGGGCGGCGACGGCGGGGTCAGGTGGCGGTGGCGGTGCCGGCTTCTGGCGGCGCCGCAGCGGCGCCTGGCGCAGCGCGATGCGGCCGATCGCCTGCCAGCCGAAGAAGCGGTTGAGCCGCTCCAGGATCACCGCCGACAGGTGCTGGATCTCGATCGCCGCCGGGCCTTCCACCCGCAGCACCAGCGTGGCCGGTTCCGCGGCCTCCTCGCCCATCGCGCGCGGCCAGGTGATCTTCATCGGCTCGCTGTGGGCCGAGATTTCCGCGCCGACAATGTCGCCCCAGCGGGCGAGGATCTCGGCCGAGGCGAACCCCTGGGTCTTGAGGGCATCGCTCAAGGTGGCGCCGAGCAGCTCGGAAAGCGGCCGGGGAAAACTGCGCGAGGCCTTGCTCATGCGGGTGCGCTCTGTGCCATCGTTGGCGCGATGACCGTAGCAGTCCAATTGCCGAGGCGAAAGAAAGGCGCGCGCGCGCCCGATCCGGCCGATTTGCTCGCCTGGTACGACCGCCACCGGCGTGTGCTGCCATGGCGCTTGGAGGTTTGGCGCGCGCGCCGCGGCGAGCGCAGCGATCCCTACCAGGTCTGGCTGTCGGAGATCATGCTGCAGCAGACCACGGTAAAGACGGTAGCGCCCTATTACGCGCGCTTCCTGGCGCGCTGGCCGACGGTGACCGCGCTCGCCGCGACAAAGCTCGACGACGTGCTGCGTGCCTGGGCGGGGCTTGGCTATTACGCCCGCGCCCGCAACCTGCATTCCTGCGCCCGCGCGGTGATGGAGCGCCACGGCGGGATTTTCCCGAACAGCATCGAAGCGCTGCGCGCGCTGCCCGGCATCGGCGACTACACCGCAGCGGCGGTTGCCGCGATCGCGTTCGATGCGCTGGCGGTGCCGGTGGACGGCAATGTCGAGCGCGTGGTGTCGCGGCTGTTCGCGATCGAGGACGAATTGCCGGCAGCCAAGCCGACCATCAAGCGGCTGGCTGCGTCATTGTTGCCGGAACAGCGCGCCGGCGATTTCGCGCAGGCGCTGATGGATCTCGGGGCCACCATCTGCTCGCCCAAGCGGCCGGCCTGCGCGCTGTGTCCATGGAGCGAGTCTTGTGGCGCGCGTGCGCGCGGAGATCAGGAAAGCTTCCCGCGCAAGGCGCGAAAGTGCGAGGGCCGCTTGCGCCGCGGTGCCGGCTTCGTTGCGCTGCGCGCCGATGGCCGCGTGCTGCTGCGCCAGCGTCCCGAAAAGGGGCTGCTCGGCGCCATGACCGAAGTGCCGGGCAGCGAATGGTCGCATGATTTTGATGCTGTGCGTGCGCTCGCTTCGGCACCGCGCCTGCGGGCGAAAGTGCAGTGGTGGCGGCTGCCTGGAGTCGTTCGCCACGTGTTCACGCATTTCCCGCTCGAACTTGCGGTGTTCGTCGCGCAGGTGCCGCGTGCAACGCCGGCGCCCAAAGGTCCCCAGTGGATGGGCGCGCGCTGGGTGATGCTTACGGATCTGCCCGGCGAAGCGCTGCCGACCGTCATGCGCAAGGTGCTGGCGCATGCGCTCGACACCGAGCGCCGCTAGATTCAGATCGCCGGGATACCCGCGGCCGCGGTCAAAAAGGCATTTTCCGCGCGCTCGGTCAGATCCGGCTCTGGCCGCTGCCGTGCAGCGGCTTTGCGGTTTATTTTGCGCTTGGCGATGCCGTTGAGCTTCTTGTCGGTCGCTTTCTCTTCCTTGAGGTTCATCGCCAGCAGCTTGGCGACGTCGTTGTGGCCGAGCAGCTTGGCCCACGCCACCAGCGAGCCATAGCGCGCGATCTCGTAGTGTTCGACCGCCTGCGCGGCCCCGATCAGCGCGGCATTGAGCACCATCTTGTCGGCGACTTCGCCGACGATCTCGTTCGCCTCCTCGATGATTCCGTCGATGGCCGGGCACTTGGTGCCTTGTGGAAAGGATTTGATCTTTTTGAAGACCCGGTCGAGCCGCTTGATCTGCCCCTTGGTCTGTCCGAGATGGGTGCGGAAGGCCTTCTTCAGTTCGGCGTCGGACGCCTTCTCGACCATATCCGGCAATGCCTTCAGGATTTGATGCTCGGCGTAATAGATGTCGTGAAGGTTATGCAGGAACAAATCCTCAACGGTTTCGATCTCCGGTGAAAACCAGCCCATGGCTGCGCACTCCCTATTATTGCTAATGCGATAAGTCTTTGGAACGGCGCGAGTTCCCAACGAGCGCAAAGACAGCTAGGAAATCCGCCGAAGACTGGGTTTTTGGATATGAGGACGCAGCATGACCATTGAACGTCACGACATCGGCCCGCGCATGAGCAAGGTGGTCGTGCACGGCGACACCGTCTATCTCGCTGGCATCGTCGCCGATAATCCGAAGGGCAGAAACGTTACGGAGCAGACCAAAGATATCGTCGCGCAGATCGACCGGTTTCTGGCCAAGGCCGGCACCGACAAGACCAAATTGCTGTCGGCCAATATCTGGATCACCGACATGGCCAATTTCGCCGAGATGAACGCGGTGTGGGATGCCTGGGTGGCACCCGGCCACACGCCGGCGCGCGCCACCGTCGAGGCCAAGCTGGCTGCGCCCGACTACAAGGTCGAGATCATGGTGGTGGCGGCGGCGAAGTAGCTATTCGGCGGCTTCCGCCATCTCCGAGCGGATCTGCGCGCGCAATTCGTCGATCAGCAGCAGACCCTTCGGCGTCTCCAGATGCCAGAAGGTCCAGCCGTTGCAGGCTTCCAGCCCTTGCACCAGCGCGCCAATGCGGTGGATTGAGCCGACCGTTTCGCCCAGTGACACCGCGCCGTCGGCGCGCACCAGCGCCTGATGACGCTTCTTGGCATCGACCAGCCGGGCTCCGGGCGAAACCAGACCGCGCTCAATCAGCACTGAAAACGCCACCCGCGGCGCCTCGCGCGCGGTCATGAACGGGGCGATCGAGGGCGACGGCACGCATTGCACGCCGGCGATGCGCTTTTCCGCGGCCTTGGCGTATTTCGCTTCGCGCTCGATACCGATGAAGCGGCGGCCCAGCCGCTTGGCCACCGCGCCGGTGGTGCCGGTGCCGTTGAACGGGTCGAGCACCAGATCATCGGGCCGTGATGCCGCCAGAATGATGCGTGCCAGCAGCGCTTCCGGCTTTTGCGTCGGATGCAGCTTCTTGCCGTCGGAACCTTTCAGCCGTTCCTCGCCGGTGCAGAGCGGGAAGCTCCAGTCCGAGCGCATCTGCACGTCTTCGTTGCCGGCTTTCAGCGCCTCATAATTGAACGTGTAGCCTTTGGCATCGCTGTCGCGCGAGGCCCAGATCAGCGTCTCGTGCGCGTTGGTGAAGCGCCGCCCGCGGAAATTCGGCATCGGGTTGGTCTTGCGCCAGATCACGTCGTTGAGGATCCAGAACCCGAGGTCCTGCATGGTGGCGCCGACGCGGAAAATGTTGTGGTAGGAGCCGATCACCCAGATTGTGCCGGCCGGCTTCAGCACCCGCCGGCAGGCAGTAAGCCACCCCTTGGTGAACTCGTCATAGGCGGCGAAGCTGTCGAACTTGTCCCAGTCGTCGGTCACGGCGTCGACGTGCGAATCGTCCGGACGCTTGAGGTCGTTGGCGAGCTGGAGATTGTAAGGCGGGTCGGCGAACACCAGATCGACGGAACCCGCAGGCAGCTTTGCCATCTCGGCGACGCAGTCGCCGACCAGAATGCGGTGCTGTTGGGTGCTCTCTGAAACTCCACGGGGCGCCCGTGAGGGCGCCCCGCGACGCGACACAACCATGACTCAAAACTCTGACTCAGGCGACGCGGTCGGCAGACGCGGGACCTACAACCGACAGGCCCGCAATATGCGAGCCCAAGGTTAAGATCGGGTTATCGCAACCGCCCCATCGCTAGGCAAAAAATGCCTAATACCGCATGCGATTCAGGGGCTTATCGGGGTGATCCGGTGACGGCATTGGACTTCGAACGCGGCAATCGGCAATGATCTTAGCCGCATTATTGGGAGGGTTTTTAAATGCGCTGGGATGACTTCCGCCGCAGCGATAATGTCGAGGACGACCGCGGTGGCGGCGGTGGCATTGGCGGCGGCGGGTTCGGACTTCCGATCGGCGGCGGCGGCCTCGGCATCGGCACCGTCATCGTGCTCGGCCTGATCGGCTGGGCGCTCGGCATCGATCCCAGCGTTCTGATCGGCGGCGCCGAGATGGCCAGCCGCGGCGGATCAAATTACCAGCAGCCGTACCAGCAAAGCACCCGGCGCACCGGCGCGCCCAAGGATCAGATGGGCGACTTCGTCGCCGCCATGCTCGGCAATACCGAGGATACCTGGACGGCGATTTTCCAGAACAGCAGCCAGCAATATCGCGCGCCCAAGCTGCGGCTGTTTGAAGGGTCGGAGCAGGGCGGCTGCGGCTTCGCGCAAGCCGCGATGGGTCCGTTCTATTGTCCGACCGACAAGCGCATTTATCTCGACACTTCGTTCTTCCGCGACATGCGCGTGCGCTTTCGCGGTTGCAGCGGCAAGGCTTGCGAATTCGCCGAGGCCTATGTGATTGCGCACGAGGTCGGCCACCATGTGCAGAACTTGCTCGGCATATTGCCGAAGGCGCAATCCGAGCAGCGCGCCGCCGGCAACAAGGTGGCGGCGAACCGCATCCAGGTGCGGGTCGAATTGCAAGCCGACTGTTTCGCCGGCGTCTGGGCACATCATTCGAACCAGCGCTGGAACTCGATCGAGCCGGGCGACGTGGAAGCAGCACTACAGACCGCGGCGGCGATCGGCGACGATCGGCTGCAGCAGCAGTCGAAAGGCTACGTGGTGCCCGATGCCTTCACCCACGGCTCGTCGGCGCAGCGGCAGCGCTGGTTCACCATCGGGCTGAAAGAGGGCAAGGTCTCGGCCTGCAACACGTTCGCGGCGGCATCGCTCTAGAGCATGATCCCGAAAAGTGGGAACCGGTTTTCGGAAAAGATCATGCTCAAGGTTTAAGGACACGCAAGAATGCCAGGCATCGATGAAACCCGACAGTTCGTGCCGCTCAAGATCGCGGTGCTGACCGTGTCCGACACGCGCGAGTTGGCGGAAGACAAGTCCGGCACCACGCTGGTCGAACGCACCCGCGCCGCCGGCCACATTTTGGCCGAGCGCGCCATCGTCAAGGACGACGTGATGGCGATCCGTCAGCGCGTGAAGGCCTGGATCGCGGACAAGTTCATCGACGTCGTCATCACCACTGGCGGCACCGGCTTCACCGGCCGCGACGTGACGCCGGAGGCGGTCGAGCCGCTGTTCGAGAAGCGCATGGACGGCTTCGCGACCATGTTCCTGCTGGTGAGCGAGAAGAAGATCGGCACCTCGGCGATCCAGTCGCGCGCCACCGCCGGCGTCGCCAACGCGACCTACGTCTTTTGCCTGCCCGGCTCGCCCGGCGCCTGCAAGGACGCCTGGGACGAGATTTTGGTGCATCAGCTCGATTACCGCTATCGGCCGTGCAATTTCGTAGAAATATTGCCGCGGCTCGACGAGCACATGCGGCGGCCGAAGGCCAAGGGAGCCACGGCGTGAACTCTGCTCAGCGCGCGAGACGCGCGCCGGTCGCAAGCATCGCGACCCGTCGCCGCCCGATCCGACGCAGCAGCGCCGCCTCCGCGTCGGCGCCGTCGGGATGGCCGCCGAGCGCATCGTAGAAGCGCCGGGCGATCAGCAGGCCCTGCTCGGGCTTAGGCCCGCCGCCGAGCGCGACGCGCAGAAGTGCGATCACCTCGGACAGGCCCGGCCGCAACATGTCGGCAGCTGCAGGCGGACGGAATACGGCGGCGCGCGCCGCGCCGTCGAGCATGTCGGTTGCTTGCATGAAGCGGTCGACGGCCGTGACCCAGCCTGTCTCCGGCACGCAGCCAGCGCGCAGGAACAAGAGCCACGGCGTGCGCGTGCTGGCCGCCGCCGCCTTCAGCCGTGCCCCCAGCGGCGCTGCCGAACTCATGAAGCGGCAACCGGCGACGTCGGCGACTTCGGCGGTGGCGTCGCGCGAGCCGGCATCGGCCACGATCACCTCGCCGAGCAGCCCGGCGGTGGCGCCGGGAATCAACGCGGCCAGCGTCGGTACCAGGGTGCGTTCCGATTCGTGGGTGGCAATGATTGTGCTGAGCATGGAACCTGCGGCTTATGGTCGGGTTGGCACCATATCATGTGGGCATTTTTTCCAACGCCACGAGATCGGCCCCGGTCTGCTGAAATTGTAGGCCATCCTGCGGACCTTGGAAAAATGTTCTTGTTTCGTTCTTAACCCCTCGATAGGGTGCCCCTATGGCTCGATATTCCGCAGCCCTGAGACGCCCGCCGGTGAAGGAGCTGCCCTCCGCGCCGGCGGGCGAATTTGTCGACGACGCCACCGGCCTGCTCGGCGTCGCGGTCGAGTTCGAGCGCCGGCGCGGCGCGCAGAGCAACGCCTCCGGCCGCTACGAGCCGATCGCACGCATCGCCTTCGACGACGGTTGGCGCACGCTCGACGAGTTGCCGCCGTTCAAGACCACGGTGACCACCGACGCCACGCGCAAGATCATCACCCGCAACGAGTCGCCCGACATCGGCTTCGACCGTTCGGTCAATCCCTATCGCGGCTGTGAGCACGGCTGCGTCTATTGCTTCGCGCGCCCGACCCACGCCTATCTCGGGCTGTCGCCCGGGCTCGATTTCGAATCCAAATTGTTCGTCAAGCCGGAAGCGGCCGAGCTGCTGGAGAAGGAATTGGCGGCGCCCGGCTATCAGCCGAAGGTGATCGCCATCGGCACCAATACCGATCCCTATCAGCCGATCGAGCGCCGCTACAAAGTGATGCGCCGCATCCTCGAAGTGCTCGACAGGGCCGGCCATCCGGTCGGCATCGTCACCAAGTCGGCGCTGGTGCTGCGCGATCTCGACATCCTCGCGCGCATGGCCGAGCGCAAATTGGCCAAGGTCGCGCTGTCGGTGACCACGCTCGACGCGGAACTCGCGCGCAGGATGGAGCCGCGCGCGGCGACGCCGATGCGGCGGCTGGAGACGTTGCGGCGGCTGACGCAGGCCGGCGTGCCGACCACCGTGATGGTGGCGCCGATTATCCCCGCGCTCAATGACATGGAGATCGAACGCATCCTCGATGCGGCGCAGGCGGCCGGCGTGAAGGAGGCCGGCTACGTGCTGCTGCGCCTGCCGCTGGAAGTGCGCGACCTGTTCCGCGAATGGCTGATGGCGAATTATCCCGACCGCTACGCCCATGTGTTCAAGCTGATCCGCGACATGCGGGGCGGCAAGGACTACGACTCCACATGGGGCAAGCGCATGAAGGGCACCGGGCCCTATGCCTGGATGATCGGCCGCCGCTTCGAGATGGCCTGCGAGAAGCTCGGCCTCAACGAGGCCAAATATTCGCTCTCGACCTCGCATTTCCGCGCGCCCAAGCAGGGCACGGAGCAGCTCAATTTATTCTAGCGCGGATCACACTCCGAAGATCTTGGTATAGCGCGCCTTGATCTCCTCGCTCTGCGCTTCAACCGCTGCCGGATCGCTCTTCATGGTCTTGATCGCGGAGAGCGGCGGGCGCCCGGGCCGGTCCTTCACCTGGGCATGGAACGAGCGATGGGCGTAATCGATGAAAATCTGCTGGCCTTCGAGGCTGAACAGGAAATGCTGGAATAGCCGCGCGGCGTTCGGGTTCGGCGAGCTCTTGAAGATGCCGGTCTCGACGATGATCTGCGGCGTGCCCTCGGTGGCGTAGACCACCTCCACCGGTCGCCCGGCGTCTTTGTACAAAGTGAGACTGTAGTCGTTGCCGTCGGCCTGCACCGCGCGCTCGCCGGCCGCGACCTTGCGCGGCGGCTCGGCCGCCGACTGCAGCTGCATGACTTTCTGCTGCGCGAGCTTCTCGAAATACTCCCAGCCGAGGTCGCGCGAAATCTGATAGGTGGCGGTCAGGATCGCGCCGCTGTAGCCGGGATGACCCTTGGCGATCTTGCCCTTCCATTTTGGATCGAGCAGATCGGCGTAGCTTTTCGGCGCATCCTCGGGTTTCACCAAAGAGGTATTGTAGCCGATCACCGAAAACCAGGCGCACACGGTGGCGCTGGTGCCGTCGGCATGCATCTGCTCGCGCGGGAAGTTCTTGACCATGTCGTCGGTCACATAGGGCGCCACCCAATCCTTGCGCTTCCAGTAAATGAAATGCGCCGGATCGGTGCTGCACACCAGGTCGACGCCGGCGATATGGCTAGCCTGCTCCTGATCGATGCGCTGGAAGATCCGCTCGGCGCCGGATCGCTCGACGCGCGCGGCCATGCCCGGATATCGCGCTTCGAATGTCCGCGCCAATTTCTCCGAGATGTTCAGCTCGAGCGCGCTGTAGAAGGCGATCTTGCCTTCCTTGCGTGCGGCTTCGATCAAGGCCGGCGTTACGCTCGCTGCCTCCGGAGCGGCCGCGCGCAGCGGCTGCGCGAACACCGCGCTGCCGATCCCGGCGGCGGAGGCTTTCAAGACGTCGCGTCTGGAGAACTTGTTTGGCATGGCGATGGCTCCCTGAATTCCCGCGTCTCGTGCGCGGGTATATTTCGATCATTCTAGCACGGGTGGCGCGAATCTCCCATCATCCACAACGGTGCCTTGCTGCAATTGACTTAAGGACCGGCGGTGCGCACTGATCGTGCCATGGCCGCCAAACCCCATAAAACGCCTTTGCGCCTGCCGTTGAATGAGCCGATTCTGCGCCCGACCTTCCGGCGCGAGCGGCGCGCGCTCAACCAGGGCATCTTCCCCGTAGCCGGCTGTGACGAGGCGGGCCGCGGTCCGATTGCCGGTCCGGTGGTCGCCGCCGCGGTGATCCTCGATCCGAGCCGGATTCCGCGCGGCTTGAACGATTCCAAGAAACTCGATGCCGCCGAGCGCGAGCGGCTGTACGAGAAAATCTGCGCCTCGGCGCAAGTGGCGGTGGCGTTCGGCTCGGTCGAGCGCGTCGACCGCGACAATATTTTGCGCGCCTCGCTCTGGGCGCTGGCGCGCGCGGTCAGGGCCTTGGCCGTGCGGCCGCAGCTGGTGTTCGTCGACGGCAACAACAGAATCGACTGCGGCTGCGACTGCCAGGCGGTGGTCAGCGGCGATGCGCTGGTCGCCTCGATTGCCGCAGCCTCGATCGTCGCCAAGGTCACCCGCGACCGGCTGATGAAGCGGCTGGCCTTAGCCCATCCCGGCTACGGCTTCGAGCGCCACATGGGCTACAGCGTCCCTGAGCATTTCGAGGCGCTCGCCCGCCTTGGGCCGACCATCCACCACCGCAGATCGTTCGCGCCGGTGGCGGCCAAGCTTGCCGCCCTGGCTAGCGTTTCCGACGAGGTCGTGGCCGACTTGTTGCCTCTTTAGCCCGCCTTCTCTATCTCTGGCCCTCCGTCGTTTTCACCCCGCCTGGGCCAATGCATTACGTATCGCTGATTATTGAATTCCTGCGTGGGCGCCCGGCGGTGGTGTTTTGGACCGCGGCGCTGACGCAAGCCGCGCTTTGGACCGTGATACCGGCGCTGTTCTACAGCGCGCCGCCCGGCGAGGTACCGCTGCTGCTCGCCATCGGCCACGAATTCGTGCTCGGCAGCTATCTCGGGCCGCCGCTGGCGTTCTGGCTGGGCGAGCTCACCTTCCGCCTGGCCGGCGTCTTCGGGCTCTACGCGCTGGCGCAAGCCTGCATCGTGGTCGCCTATTGGGCGGTGTTCACGCTCGGCCGCGCGATCGTCGGCACCCGGCACGCGGTGCTCGGCGTGTTGCTGATGGTCGGCATCGCCGCCTTCACGGTGCCGAGCCCGGATTTTGGCCCGGCCGTGCTGGCGGCGCCGCTCTGGGCATTGGCGCTGCTGCATTACTGGCGCGCGGTCGGCGAGGGTAAGCGCGGCTTCTGGTTCCTGCTCGCGCTCGATCTCGGCCTGCTGCTGCTGGCGAATTATGTCGGGCTGATCCTGCTTGCGCTGATGATCCTGTTCACGCTCGCAAGCGCGCGCGGGCGTCGCGAGTTGCTCAATCCCGAGCCGTGGATTGCCGTGCTGCCGTTCGCCATCGTGGTGTTTCCGCATACTGCATGGCTGGAGACCGCGCGCGACCTCGTGGTCTCGGGTTTCAATGACAGCGCTGCCGCCGCCGGCAAGCTGTCACCTGGTGTTTGGCTTTGCATTGCGCTGGTGCTGAGCCATCTCGGTCTCGGCCTGCTGGTGGCATTGGCCAGCGGCTGGCCGCGGCGGCGGCGCGAACGCGCGCCGGAGATCGACCGCACGCCGGTCGAGCCGTTCGCGCGCTGGTTCGTTTATTTCTTCGCGCTGGCGCCGGCCGCGGCTGCGATCGCGATTGCATTTGCGAGCGGAAGGCTTGGGCCGCTCGACCGCGTCGCGCCGCTGGTGGTGCTCTCGGGGCTGGCGGTCGTGGTCGCCGCCGGCGACCAGGTGCTGCTCTATCGCGAGCGGCTGGTCTCGTCCGCCTGGCTTGGCTTGCTGGTCGCGCCGCCGGTACTGGTCGTGCTGGGCCTGCTGGTGCTGCCGTGGACGGTGGCGGTCGACCTCAGAATCGCGCAGCCGGCCAATCCGGAGGGCCGCTTCTTCGCAGACAATTTCCAGCGCCGCACCGGCAAGCCGCTCACCTTCGTCACCGGGGATGCACGGATCGCGCCGCTAGTTGCGCTTGGCGCGCCCAGTCGGCCGCATGTCTATTTCGACTGGGCGCCGCAGCGCAGTCCCTGGGCAAGCGCCGCCGATATCGGCGCGCAGGGCGGTATTTTGGTGTGGCCGGCCGCCGACAATACCGGCACGCCGCCGGCGACGCTGAAGACGCAGTTTCCCGCCATGGTCCCGGAAGTGCCGCGCGTCTTCGCGCGCTCGATCCAAGGCTTGCTACCGCTGATCCGGCTCGGCTGGGCAGTGGTGCGCCCGCAAGCGGCGCCCTAATATCTGCGCATGATCTTTTCCGAAAATCGATTCCCAGTTTTCGGGATCATGCTCAATGATAACTCTCGCCTTCGCGCACCTTGCCGCGGAACAGCCAGTAGATGAAAACAATGTAGCCGAGGATCATCGGCAGCAGCAGCAGCGTGCCGATCAGCATGAAGATCTGGCTCGCGGGCGCCGCCGCAGTGTCCCAGACGGTGAGCGAGGGCGGCACCAGATAGGGAAAGTTGGAAATCACCAGTCCGAGATAGCCGAGCAAAAACAGCGCAATCGCCGCCAGGAATGGCAGCACGTCGCGGCGTTGCTCGAGCCCGCGCCAGACCGCAAAAGCGACAAGCGCGGTCACCGTCGGCACCGGCCACAGGAAATAGAAATTCGGCAGCGAAAACCAGCGCGCCGCGATGCGCGGCTCGGCGAGCGGCGTCCACAGACTTACCACCGCCATGAAGGCGAGCACGGCAAGCAGAAACAACTTGGCTTGCCGGCGCGCGCGCTCCGCCACTGGGCCTTCCGTCTTCATCGCAAGCCAGGTGGCACCGAGCAGCCCGTAGCCGGCAACCAGTGCCACGCCGCAGAGTAGCGCGAATGGTGTCGCCCAGTGGAACGAGCCGCCGGCATAGGCGCCGGCGCGCACCGGAATGCCCTGAATCAGCCCGCCGAGGATCACGCCCTGCGCGAACGCGGCCAGCGTCGAGCCGATGGTGAAGGCGACGTTCCACCATTTCTTGCTGTGCGAGACGGTGCGGAATTCGAATGCGATGCCGCGGAACACCAGCGCCAGCAGCATGACGATCACCGGCAGATAGAACGCCGGCATCATCACCGCATAGGCTCGCGGAAACGCCACGAACAATCCGGCGCCACCGAGCACTAGCCAGGTTTCGTTGCCGTCCCAGAACGGCGCGATCGAGCGCATCATCTGGTCGCGCTCGCCTTCGTTGCGCGTGAACGGAAACAGGATGCCGATGCCGAGATCGAAGCCATCGAGGACCACGTACATGGCAACGGCGGTGCCGATAATGGCGGCCCAGATCGGCGGGAGATACCATTCCATGACGCGATCCTCGTCAGCGCGGTTTAACGCGTATGCGCGGCCGAAATCGGGCGGCGCGAAAAATGCCCGGTCTCTTCAACCGCCGGCGCGTGCGGACCCTGCGCGATCAGCCGGTTGATGTAGTAGATGCCGAACCAGAACACGACGCCGTAGGCGAGCACGAACAGTGCCAACGTTCCGGCAATGGTCGCCCCCGGCACCGGCGAGTTGGCGTCGGCGGTGTGCATCATGTGGTAGACGATCCAGGGCTGGCGTCCGCTTTCGGTCACCACCCAGCCGGCGATCACCGCCACGAAGCCGAGCCACCAGCATTGCGCCATGACGCGCAGATACCAGCGCGTCTCGAACAGCGAGCCGCGCCACCACAGGAACGCGCCGAGCAGCGCCGCCGCGATCATGAAGAATCCGATCGCCAGCATGATGCGGAAGCCGAAGAACACGATCTTCACCGGCGGCCGTTCGGATGCCGGCACGCTGTTGAGGCCGGGGAACAGGCCGTTCATGTGATGAGTGAGGATGAGCGAGGCCCCTTTGGGGATCGACAGCTCGAAATGGTTGGTGCCCGCTTGCTCGTCCGGCCAGGCGAAGATGTGGAAGTCGCCGGGCTTGGACCCGTCCCAATGCGCCTCCATCGCCGCGATCTTGATCGGCTGGTGCGCAAGTGTGTTGAGGCCGTGCTGGTCGCCGATCACCAATTGCAGCGGTGCCAGGATGGCGGTGAGGGCGATCGCCATGCGCAGCATGGTGCGGCCTTCCTCGATGTGGCGGCCGGCGATCAGGTAGCGCGCGCCGACCGCCAGCACCACGAAGCCGGTGGTGAGGTACGCGGCATTGAGCATGTGCGCGAAGCGATAGGGGAAGCTGGGGTTGAAGACGACGGCGATCCAGTCGGTCGGATAGGCGACGCCGTCCTTGAGCTCGAAGCCGGTCGGCGTCTGCATCCAGCTATTGGCCGACAGAATCCAGAAGGCGGAGATGGCGGTGCCGATCGCGACCACCACGGCCGAGAGCACATAGAGCCAGGGCGGCACCCGGTTGATGCCGAACAGCAGCACGCCGAGGAAGGTCGCCTCCAGGAAGAACGCGGCCAACACCTCGTAGCCGAGCAGCGGGCCGATCACATTGCCGACCACGACCGAGAAGCGGCTCCAGTTGGTGCCGAACTGGTAGGACAGCACGATCCCCGACACCACGCCCATGGCGAAGGAGACCGCGAAGATCTTGGTCCAGAACCGCATCAGCTGCTGGTAGCGGTCGTTGCCCGTGCGCAGCCAGATGGCGCCGAGGGTGGCGATATAGGCCGACAACCCGATCGTAAAGCTCGGGAAAATGATGTGAAAAATGATGGTGAAGGCGAACTGCAATCGGGCCAGCAGGACAGGATCAAAATCCATCGCACACTCCGACCGGGCGCGCGCCCTAAACATAATCATAGTCCCAACCGTCAAGTCTTTGCGAGCCGATCGCGTTCCGCCCCTGCGCTAAATCGAAGCGGGACCTAGGCGGCCGGCGGTATCCACATCATCCACAATCGTGCCAGCGCGCCGGCCGCACCCGCATTAGGCTTGCATTTCGGCAGCCAGGGGGAGTCCACATGGTCAAGCGGGCAAAGCGCGCAGGCGCGACGGCGGGCACGAAAAGCCAACCGCAGATCGTGGCCGTGCTGGAGCGGTATTTCGGGCTCAAGCAGCAGGGCACCGACATCCACACCGAATTCATTGCCGGTGTGACCACCTTCCTGACCATGGTCTACATCGTGTTCGTCAACCCGATCATCCTCGGCAAGGCCGGCATGGATCCGGGCGCGGTGTTCGTCGCCACCTGTATCGCCGCTGCGGTGAGCACGTTCGTCATGGCGTTCTACGCCAATTATCCGATCGCGCTGGCGCCCGGCATGGGCATCAACGCGTTCTTCGCCTTCACCGTGGTGCTCACCTACAAATACACATGGCAACAGGGGCTGGCCGCGGTGTTCTGCTCCGGCGTTTTATTTTTCCTGATTTCGGTGTTCCGCATCCGGCAATATGTGATCGACGCCATCCCGCAGAACCTCAAGCTCGCAGTGTCGGCCAGCGTTGGACTGTTCCTCGCCATCATCGCGCTGGAGGAGTCGAAGGTGATCGTCGCCCATCCGGAGACGCTGGTCACCCTCGGCGACCTGACCAAACCGGTGCCTATCCTGATGCTGTTCGGCTTCGTGCTGATCGCCGCGCTCAATTACCGGCGCATGATCGGCGCCACGCTGATCGGCATTCTCGCCGTCACCATCATCGGCCTGCCGTTCGGGCTGGCGCAGTTCAAGGGCATCATCGCGGCACCGCCGTCGCTCGCGCCGACCTTTCTGCAGCTCGACATCTCGCGCATGTTCGAGGTGACGTTCCTGATCGTGGTGTTCTCGATCCTGTTTGTGGACGTGTTCGACAATGCCGGCACGCTGATCGGCGTCACCCACCGCACCGGGCTGATGAAGAACGGCGAGCTCGCGCGCATGAAGCAGGCGCTGATCTCCGACAGTTTCGCGGCCATGTTCGGCGCGCTGATCGGCACCTCCACCACCACCAGCTATATCGAAAGCGCGGCCGGCGTCGCGGCGGCGGGCGCACCGGGCTGACCGCCGCCTTCGTCGGCGTGTTCTTCCTGCTGGCGCTGCTGTTCGCGCCGCTGGCCGGAACGATTCCCGCCTATGCTTCGGCCGCGGCTTTGCTTTATGTCGCCTGCGTAATGGCGCGGGGCTTAGCCGAGATCGACTGGGAGGACATCACCGAATATGCGCCGGCGGTGGTGACGGCGATCACTATGCCGCTGACCTATTCGATCGCCACCGGCATCGGGCTGGGCTTCATCACCTACGCGCTGGCCAAGCTGATCTCCGGCAAGATCAAGGAGGCTTCGCCCGCGGTGCTGGTGCTGGCGGTGCTGTTTGCGATCAAGTTCGCGGTGGCGGGATGAGCCTGGGCAGTGCCGGTGGCTTATCGCTAGCGTCACGCCCAGCGATCCGAGCTACTGCGTCGGTGTCGTAAGCTTGAGGCCGAAATAGTCCGGCATGAGCGGCGATTGTTTCTGGGCCGGCAGAATTAAATTCAGGTTGGACGTTTCGCCGCTGTCAATGCTGGCGCGCGGGGCGGAGTCGACGCCTTTGCGGCCGGTATCAAGGTGCAGCATGTAGGACCCGAAATCGATCCGGTTGGGCAGCGCGAAATCCGGCGGGTCCTTGCGGAACTTGTCGAGATCGAGCTTGCCGAGTTCGTTGTTCGGCGCCGCCGGCGGAAATTTGAACAGCTTGGGGTCGAGCAAGGGCGCTGCCGCTGGCGCCGGCTCGGATTGCGACGGCGGTACGCTCGCAGCTGGCTGGGCGCGCGCGGCGTTATTCGGCGGCAATGCGACGAGAACCAAAATGGTGGCAACAATGCCGCCACGCGCGATTCGCCCGACCAGGTGCATCGGCAGCAATTAGCAACATTGGCAACGATCGCCAAGCGCGGCGCAATGCCGCGCGCTATCAGCCGGCGAGCGCCTTCTTGATCGCCAGGAAATCCCGCCAGGCGAAGCGCTTCTGCAGCGGGCTGCGCAGCAGGAAGGCCGGATGGAAGGTCGGCATCGCGCGGATTTCGCGTTTTCCGGTGTTGAAGGTGAACCAGCGCCCGCGCGTCTTGGTGATGCCCTCTTTGATGCCGAGCAGCGTCTGCGCCGACGGGCCGCCGAGACACACCAGGATGTCCGGATCGGCAAGCTCGATCTGACGCAGGATGAACGGCAGGCAGATTTGCGATTCCTGCGGCGTCGGCGTGCGGTTGCCGGGCGGTCGCCACGGCACGATGTTGGCGATGTAGACCGAAGTGCGGTCGAGGCCGATCGCGGCCAGCACGCGGTCGAGCAACTTGCCGGAGCGGCCGACAAAGGGCAGGCCTTCGATGTCCTCGTCGCGGCCGGGCGCCTCGCCGACCAACATCAGGCGCGCCTGTGGATTGCCGTCGGCGAACACCAGTTGCGTCGCGGTCGCCTTCAGCGCGCAGCCGTCGAACTTGTCCAGGATGGCGCGCAGCTCATCGAGCGTCTTGGCGCCTTTCGCAGCCTGGCGCGCCGCCATGGCGGCCTCGTCGGGCGCTTGCGGGGCAGCCCGAGCGGTCGCGCACCCCTTGATCTCGCGATCCGGCGGAAGGGCTGCCGGCTGGGCTGCGCGGGTGGGCGCAGCCGCAAAGCGATCCACAGGCTGCTCGCCGACCAGCGCATCGACACCGGTTTCCAGATAGAACTCGATGAGTTCGCGCGCCGATGTTTTGCGGGTGGGCGTCATGGCCGCACGTTAGCACGACAGCCGCGCGATTGCCGCCACTGTGCAAAAGTGGTGAAAAGGGGCTTAGAGCTTGCGTATGATCTTATCCGAAAACCGGTTTCCACTTTTCGGGATCATGCGCTAGGAGGCTTCCATGGCTGACCTACCCGCCCGCGAGGCGATGGAATTCGACGTGGTGATTGTCGGGGCCGGGCCGGCTGGGCTTAGCTCCGCCATCCGCCTCAAGCAGATCAATCCGGATATTTCGGTCGTGGTGGTGGAGAAGGGTTCCGAGGTCGGCGCCCATATCCTGTCCGGCGCGGTGATCGATCCGGTCGGGCTCGACCGCCTGCTGCCGGACTGGCGGGCTGAGGACACGCCGATCAAGACCAAGGTCGCCGACGACCGCTTCTATTGGCTTAACGCTGGCGGCGCGTTGCGGCTGCCGAATTTCGCCATGCCGCCGCTGATGGGCAACCACGGCAACTTCATCGTCTCGCTCGGCAGCGTCTGCCGCTGGCTTGCCGGCAAGGCGGAAGCGCTCGGCGTCGAAATCTATCCGGGCTTTGCCGCGACGGAAGTCCTGTTCGACGAGGGTGGCGCGGTCGCCGGCGTCGCCACCGGCGACATGGGCATCGGCAAAAGCGGACAGCCCAAGGACAGCTTTACGCGCGGCATGGAGCTGCGCGCCAAATACACGCTGTTCGCGGAAGGCGCGCGCGGCAATCTCGGCAAGCAGCTGATCGCGCGTTTCGATCTCGCGCGCGCCAGCCAACCGCAGAAATTCGGCCTCGGGCTTAAAGAACTCTGGCAGGTCGCGCCGGACAAGCACCGCAAGGGCCTGGTGCAGCACTCGTTCGGCTGGCCGCTCGACGGCACCACCGGCGGCGGCTCGTTCCTCTATCACTTCGACGACAATCTGGTGTCGGTCGGCTTCGTGCTGCACCTCAACTATTCCAATCCGTATCTGTCGCCATTCGAGGAATTCCAGCGCTTCAAGACCCACAAGCTGGTGCGCGACACCTTCGCCGGGGCTAAGCGGCTCGCCTATGGCGCGCGCGCCTTGACCGAAGGCGGCTTCCAGTCGGTGCCGAAGCTTGCATTCCCCGGCGGCGCGCTGATCGGCTGCGACGCCGGTTTCATGAACGTGCCGCGCATCAAGGGCACCCACAACGCGATGCTGTCGGGGATGATGGCCGCGGAAGCGGCCGCCGCCGCGCTTAGCGGAGGGCGTAGTCACGACGCGCTTGCCGATTACGAAGCGGCCTGGCGCTCGTCCGCGATCGGCAAGGACCTGCGGCGGGTGCGCAACGCCAAGCCGCTGTGGTCGAAATTCGGAACGCTGATCGGCATCCCACTCGGCGGCCTCGACATGTGGACCAATACGTTCGGCTTCTCGCTGTTCGGCACGCTCAAGCACGGCAAGCCGGACTACGCCGCGCTCAGGCCGGCATCGGAATGCACGCCGATCGCCTATCCAAAGCCGGACGGCAAGCTCACCTTCGACCGGCTCTCTTCGGTATTCCTGTCCAACACCAACCACGAAGAAGACCAGCCGCCGCATCTCGTGCTGAAGGACGCAGGGCTGCAGAAGGCATCCGAGCACGACGTCTATGCCGGGCCGTCGGCGCGCTATTGCCCGGCCGGGGTCTATGAATGGGTCGAGGAGGCAGGCAGCCCGAAGTTCGTGATCAACGCGCAGAATTGCGTCCACTGCAAAACCTGCGACATCAAGGACCCGAATCAGAACATTACCTGGGTTCCACCCGAAGGCGGCGGCGGACCGAATTATCCGAACATGTGATGGTCGGCGGCTAGCTCCGGCCACGATGCTGCCACATCGACGTTTTCAAGCTGCCGCCGAAGCTGCCGCCGAAGCGCCGCCGGGGGCGTTCTTGCGGGAACGGCGCAAAAAGGCCATTCTGGGCGCAACCTCGGCGGCTTCGCGCGAATTCCGCGCCCACCCGTCCCATTGGAGCATCGCCAGTGACTTCTTCGAGCCTTGCCCGGTGCATTGCCGGCACCGCGCTTGCCGCGTTTCTCGCCGGCGTACCGATCGAGCTGGCCGCGCAGGCGCCGACCGCGCAGGAGCTTGCCGGCATCACCGTTTCGGGCAGTTATCTGGCGGCCCGCCACGCCGGCCAGCAGCGCGATGCCGCTGCTGCCGCCGCCTATTACCGCGCGGCGCTCAAGCGCGATCCGAAAAACAGCGAACTGCTCGACCGCGCCTTCCTGTCGCTGCTGGTCGATGGCGACATCGACGAAGCGGTGAAGTTTGCCGATCGCGTCGCCCAAGCCGACAAGAACGATCGCGTTTCCCGGCTGGTAATCGGCGTGCAGGCGGTCAAGCGCAAGCAATATGCCGCCGCGCGCCGCGAGTTGGCGCAGTCGGTGCGCGGACCGATTACCGATCTGACCGCGACGCTACTCACGTCCTGGAGCATGTATGGCGCCGGCGACAGCAAGGGCGCCGTGGCGGCGATCGACCGGCTTGCCGGTCCGGACTGGTACGCGATCTTCAAAGACCTGCATGCCGGCATGATCTACGACCTCGCTGGCAACCAGAAGGAAGCCGGCAAACGCTTCGAGCACGCCTACAAGCTCGACTCCTCCGCGCTGCGCGTGGTCGAGGCCTATGGCAGCTGGCTGTCGCGCAACGCTTCCGCCAAACAGGCGCTTGGCATTTTCGAGGCGTTCGACAAAGTACTACCGCGCCATCCGCTGGTGGTCGAGGCAATGAACAAGCTCAAGGCCGGCGAGAAATTGCCGGCGCTGGTGTCCACCACGCAAGCCGGCGCCGCCGAAGCGCTCTACGGGCTCGGCGCCTCGCTCGGCCGCCGCGGCGGCGAGGATCTCGGCCTCGTCTATCTTCAGCTTTCGCTCTATCTCGCGCCCAGCCATCCGCTGGCGCTGCTCTCGCTCGCCGATCTTTATGAATCGCTCAAGAAGCCGGCGCTGGCGATCAAGATCTACGAGCGCATTCCGGCCCATTCGCCGCTGTACCGTAATGCCGCCATCCAGATGGCGGCCAATTTCGATGCGCTCGAGCGCGCCGACGAAGCCGAGAAGCATCTCGATGCGGTGATCAAAGAGCGCCCCGACGATCTCGAAGCGATCATGGCGCTCGGCAACATTTTGCGCGGTCACAAGAAGTTCGCCGAATGCTCCGACGTATATTCCAAAGGCGTCGCCACCATCGCAGCCCCTGAGAAAACGAACTGGGTGATCTTCTACTTCCGCGGCATCTGCTACGAGCGCTCGAAGCAATGGCCCAAGGCGGAAGCCGATCTCAAGAAGGCGCTCGAGCTGTTCCCCGATCAGCCGCATGTGCTCAATTATCTCGGTTATTCATGGATCGACCAGGCCATCAACCTGGATCAAGGCATGGACATGATCAAACGCGCCGTGCAGCAGCGGCCGGACGACGGTTACATCGTCGACTCGCTCGGCTGGGCTTATTACAAGCTCGGCAATTACGAGGAGGCGGCGAAGAACCTCGAGCGCGCGATCGAGCTCAAACCGGAAGACCCGACCATCAACGACCATCTCGGCGATGCCTACTGGCGGATCGGGCGCGTGCTCGAAGCCAAATTCCAATGGGCGCATGCGCGCGATCTCAAGCCCGATCCTGACGATTTGCCGAAGATCGAGGAAAAGCTCAAATCCGGACTGCCCGACGAGACCGCGTCGCAGGCCAAGGCGGGCAAAAAGGTCGGCGACGGGGGTTAAGGCTTTCGTGTGAGCGGCTCGCTGTACGAAAAGGCTCCCGCCAAGATCAATCTGACATTGCGCGTGCTCGGGCGTCGCGCGGACGGCTATCACGATTTGGCAAGCCTGGTCGCATTCGCCGACCTCGCCGATACGCTCACCTTGCAGCCGGGTGGCACCACCGCGCTCGACATCTCCGGGCCGTTTGCCGCGGCGAGCGGGCCGGTCGCCGACAATCTGGTGCTCAAGGCGCTGGCCGCGCTGCGCCAACGCATGGATGGCCTGATGGCCGGCCGTTTCCTGCTTGTGAAGAATATTCCGGCAGCCGGCGGCATCGGCGGCGGCTCGGCCGATGCGGCGGCGGCCCTGCGGCTGCTCGCGCGCGCGAATGGTCTTGCGCTCGACGATTCCCGGCTCATGGCCGCCGCATTGTCCGTCGGCGCCGATGTGCCGGTCTGCCTCGATCCACGCGCGCGCATCATGCGCGGCGTCGGCGACCGGCTCTCAGCCCCGCTCGATCTGCCGCCATTGGCGGCGGTGCTGGTCAATCCGGGCGCGGCCCTGGCGACGCGTGAGGTGTTCGCCAAATTCACGAGCGCGCCAGGCAGCAAGAAATATCTCGAGAACGTGCCGCGCGAGCATGACGCGATGATTGAATTTCTCGGCCAGCACGGCAACGATCTCACGCAAGGCGCGATCGGCTGCCTGCCGGCCATTGCCGACGTGCTGATTGCGCTGCGCGCTTTGCCGGGCGTCCGGCTGGCGCGCATGTCGGGGTCCGGGCCGACCTGCTTTGCGCTGTGTGCTTCACCCGGCGAAGCCGCCGCGGCAGCGCAACGGCTCAAGACCGAGCGCGATGACTGGTGGGTTTATTCCGGGATCATCGGCTCGGCGGAGAAACGCCCTTGAAATTGCCCGCTTTGCGGGGAACCGTTGTCCGCCCGGCGATTTGCGGCTTGCGCCATATCGTTTCGGATTGAATCGGAACCCGGCCCTATCATTTTGCTTGAGCATGATCTATTCCGAAAACCGGTTGCCAGTCTTCGGGATCATGCTCTAGGCAGCGGTGCGCAACAGGAGATCGGAATGAAAATCAGGTGGATCGTGATCGCCGTCGCGGCCTTGGTCGTGGGGTTTGGCGTCATCGCCACTGACCCCGCTCTTGCGCGCGGCAAGCACAAGGCCAAACTCCGATGCGTGGACCAGCCGTATCAATTCTCCTGGAGCTTCCTGTTTCCCGGCAACCCGGCGCCGCAGCCGAACGGTTGCGCGCCGCCGGTCTATGCCTACGGCAAATATGTCGGCCAGGACCCTGATCGCAACATCCGCCTGCAGTTGCAGCGCGACCCCGCAACGGGCTATTCGGCCCACCAGAATTGACGCTGGCGGCGCGTGCCTAGTGTGCGCGGGCGATGCAGAACGCGACCGTCTCTTCCAGCGCCGTCTTGATCGCGGACTGCGGCACCAGCGCCAGCGCATCGGTGGCGATCGCGCCATAATGGCGGGCGCGGCCGACAGTATCCTCGATCGCGTGGTGCTTGGTCATGAGCGTGAGGGCGGTATCGAGATCGGCGTCGCGGATCTCGCCATCGCCGAGCGTGCGATTCCAGAACGCGCGCTCGCTGTCCGAGCCGCGGCGGAACGACAGCACCACCGGCAGCGTAATCTTGCCCTCGCGGAAATCGTCACCGACATTCTTGCCGAGCTTGGCCGACTTGCCGCCATAATCGAGTGCGTCGTCGACGAGCTGGAAGGCGATGCCGAGGTTCATGCCGAACGAGCGGCAGGCTGCGAGCGCGGCCTTGTTCTGCGCCGCCAGCGCCGGACCCACCTCGCAGGCGGCCGCGAACAGCTCCGCCGTCTTGGCGCGGATTACCGCCAGATACTCGTCCTCGTTGGTGGCGGTGTTCTTGGCGGCGCCGAGCTGCATCACTTCGCCCTCCGCGATCACTGCGGCCGCCGACGACAGGATATCGAGGGCGTGCAGATTGCCGACCTCGACCATCATCTTGAATGCCTGCCCGAGCAGGAAATCGCCGACCAGGACGCTGGCTTCGTTGCCCCAGAGCATGCGGGCGGCGAGCTTGCCGCGGCGCATGTCGCTCTCGTCGACCACGTCGTCATGCAGCAGGGTCGCGGTGTGCATGAACTCGACCGCAGCGGCGAGCTTGATATGGCCATCGCCGGAATAGCCCGCGACCTTGGCCATCGCCAGCGTGAGCATCGGGCGCAGCCGCTTGCCGCCGGACGAGATCAGATGGTTGGCCACCTCCGGAATCATAGTCACGTCGGAGCCGGTGCGCGCCAGGATTGCCGTGTTGACGCGTTCCATGTCCGGCGCCACCAGCTCGGTGAGACGCTCGATCGACGCGGATTGCGGGCTTTCGAATGGAACGACGACGGCCAATATGCTTCTCCGGGACTGAAAGACGCCCGAGCATAGAAACGCTATGCTAATCGGGCAAGTGCGTTAGATTATCGTATCAGCGCAAAGTGACGCGGCCTGAGGGGGCTCGGATTGGCAAAGAAGATTTCAACCGCGGGCGCGCGCAAGGGCGGCGGCTTCGACCAGTACACGATCGCCGTGCTGGTGCCTTGCTACAACGAGGAGGTGGCGGTTGCCAAGGTTGTGAAGGATTTCCGGGCTGTGCTGCCCAGCGCCACGATCTTCGTGTTCGACAACAATTCGACCGACAATACTGCGGCCGCCGCCCGTGCCGCCGGCGCCGAGGTGTTCCTGGAAAAGCGCCAGGGCAAGGGCTTCGTGGTGCGGCGCATGTTCACCGACGTGGAGGCCGACATCTACGTGCTGGTGGACGGCGATGCGACCTACGATGCGCCCAGCGCCCGCCCCATGATCGAGCGGCTGTTCGCTGACCGCCTCGACATGGTGGTGGGCAACCGGGTCGACCAGGAGGAGGCCGCCTACCGCGCCGGCCACCGCACCGGTAACTGGCTACTGACGACCTTCGTCGCTTCGGTATTCGGCCCGACCTTCAAAGATATGCTGTCGGGCTACCGGGTGTTCTCGCGCCGGTTCGTGAAGTCCTTTCCGGTCTTGTCCGGCGGCTTCGAGATCGAGACCGAGCTCACCATTCATGCGCTCGAACTGGGCCTGGCGGCCGCGGAGATCGACACGCCCTATTACTCGCGGCCGGCGGGCTCCGCCTCCAAGCTCAATACCTGGCGCGACGGTTTTCGCATCCTGCGCACCATCGTCACGCTCTATCGCGCCGAGCGTCCGCTGACGTTCTTCACCGGCATCGGACTGGCGTTGACAATCACGTCCGTCGGCATTGCGATCCCGATCTTCATCACGTTTCTGGCGACCGGCCTGGTGCCGCGGCTGCCGACCGCCATTCTGTCGATGGGCATGATCTTGCTGGCGTTCCTGTCGGTCGCGGTCGGCCTCGTGCTCGACACCGTGACGCGCGGTCGGCGCGAGATGAAGCTGCTCGCCTATCTGGCGCATCGCGCGCCGGGGGTAGAACGCCGGCGGGGATAGCGCATGATCCCGAAAATTGGGAACCGGTTTCCCGCCTTCGCGAAGCCCGCTTCGGCGGGCGAAGGAAGGTCGGAAAAGATCATGCGCCATTCGTGCGAACGCTAATGCGCGAGCTTGTACGCACCAACGATGCGGTTCTGGTGTCGGCGATCGGCGCGCTGCTTTACGGCGCCAAGATCAGGCACCTGGTGTTCGACCAAAACATGAGCGTGCTGGAAGGCTCGCTCGGTGTGCTGCCGCGCCGCGTGCTGGTGGCGGAGGACGACGTTGCCGCCGCCCGCCGCCTGCTCACCGATGCCGGCCTTGCGCATGAGCTGCGCCCCGATGGGCACTGAACGCGCCGCTCTCGAGACCAGCGAAGATGCCGTGCTCGGCGGCCGCTTGCGGCTGCGCCAGCCGCTGCGCGGTCATCGGGTCGGCCATGATGCGATCCTGCTGGCCGCGGCGGTGGGTGCGCGCGCCGGCGAGCATGCTGCCGATCTCGGCGCCGGCGTCGGCGCCGCGGGGCTCGCGCTGGCCGCGCGTGTCGGCGGGCTCAAGGTTACGCTGGTCGAGATTGATGAGGTGCTGTGCGCGCTAGCCGCGGACAACGCGCGGCTCAACCGGCTGGACGAGAGGGTGAGGGTGCTCGCGCTCGATGCCGAGAACACGCAGGCACTTGCGGCTGCGGGGCTCTCGCTTGGCAGCATCGACCGGGTATTGATGAACCCGCCCTTCAACGAGGCGCGGCGCCAGAACGTCTCGCCCGACCCGCGCCGGCGTCTCGCGCATGTGGGCGCGCCCGGCCTGCTGCCGCGCTGGATCGCTACCGCCGCGCAGCTGCTGGTACCGCAAGGGGTGCTGACGCTGATCTGGCGGGCCGATGCGCTGTCCGATGTGATTAGCGCGCTGTCGGCCAAGTTCGGCAGCATTGCCGTGCTGCCAGTGCTGCCGCGCCCCGAAGCGCCGGCGATTCGCGTGCTGGTGCGCGCGATAAAGGCAGGTCGGGGCAAGCAGGTCGACTACCCCGCCCTAATCCTCAACGACGCGCAGGGCCGGCCGACGGCGGCTGCGGAAGCCGTACTGCGGGGCGGCGAAACGTTGAGCATTGCGGAAGCTTGAGCGGGGGCCGCTCTTTGGATGCGCATGATCTTTTCCGAAAACCGGTTCCCACTTTTCGGGATCATGCGCTGGGCGGTTGCCTAGGATCTGCGCCGGCCGGGCACGAACTCGCGCCAGCGCCGGTCCATGAACTGGCGCCGCATGCGGCCGAGATTCTCCTCGCTAAGGTGCGAAAGCCCAATAACGGCGCCGATAAACATGAATAGAATGGTGAGCTTGGGATCCATCGAACCGCCTCTTTAAAGCCGCCACTTCGGGGTGACTTCTAATGCATTGCAAAAAGCATTCCAAAGTTAATAATTAGGCAATTTGAAGGACTTCGCTGCTGAATTAGGCAAAATTGCTGCATTGCAACGGAAAAACTACCTGCAGCATGCCATGGCGGCGGTTTTGGCAGGCTGGCGCGGCCCGCATCGATCAAAGCGGCTTTGACTTAAGCGGCCTCGGCTGCCTAATTGGCTGTCATGCCCAACGCCGTCCCGCCGTCTTCCCGCATCATCGACTGCTTGCTCGGCTTTCTGCTCCGGCTGGTGCCGGCACGCTTCCGCGCCGATATCCCGGTGGTGCCTGTGGTGCGGCTCTCCGGCATCATCGGCGTGGCGACGCCGCTGCGGCCCGGGCTGATGCTGTCGACCACCGCCCGTTCGCTGGAGCGCGCGTTCGCGACCCGCAATGCCCGCGCGGTGGCACTGCTCATCAACTCGCCCGGCGGCTCGCCGGCGCAGTCGCATCTGATCCTGCGCCGCATCCGCCAATTGGCGGCGGAGAAAAAAATGCCGGTGCTCGCCTTCATCGAGGATGTTGGCGCCTCCGGCGGCTACATGCTGGCCTGCGCCGGCGACGAGATCATCTGCGACCAATATTCGATCGTCGGCTCGATCGGCGTGGTTGGCGGCTCATTCGGTTTTCCCAAGCTGATGGACAAGCTCGGCATTGAGCGCCGGCTCTACACGTCTGGCGAGCGCAAGGTGATGCTCGATCCGTTCCTGCCGGAAAAGCCGGAAGACGTGAAGCGCATCAAGGCGATTCAAAAAGACATCCACGAGCACTTCATCGCGCTGGTGAAGGAACGTCGCGGCGCCAGGCTGCACGGATCCGACAAGGCGCTGTTCTCCGGCGAATTCTGGACCGCGCAGACCGCGATCGAGTTGGGTCTCGCCGATCGCATCGGCGACATGCGCTCGACCCTGCGCGAGCGTTACGGCGAGAAGGTACGCACGCCTCTGATCGCGGCGGAGCGCAGCTTTTTCGGCCGCAAGCTGCCAAGCGTGAGCTTTGCCGACGCGCTGGCCAATCATTCGGGTTTCGCCGACGACCTGCTCTCGGCGCTGGAAGCGCGCGCTCTATGGTCGCGCTACGGACTTTAATACTGCAAAGGCGAGGCCGCGAAATCGCCTAGATTGACCGGCAACGTTACCGGACTAGCCGCCGACAAGGAGCTGTCATGCCTGGAATTCTGCTCTCGCCGCTGGTAAAATGGGCGCTCGCCGCAGCGGGCGGCGCCATGGTCGTACATTGGGTGGTCAAGGAAGCGCGCCGGATCAACGAAGAACTCGATCAGGCCAAGCGCGTGAAGGTGCGAATTTCCGATGCGGAAAATCGTTTGACCTTGCGGCGCGATCCGGCCACCGGCGAATATCGACCCTAGGCCAGCAACGTTAAGCGCCGGGCGGCCGCTTTCAGCGGCCGGTGATGTTTTGCTTGCCGCTGATGAGAGCGCCGAAGAACAGCACGAGTAGCACCAATCCAACGAGTTGAAAGGCCAGCATTGGTATTTCCTCCGCCGCGACTATTCCTTTTGTTATAATTGGTCGCGGGCTTAGCGGTTCCGGTTCAAGATCCCGAAAGTTTATCTCCTAAATCTCTCCCGACTTGACCCCCCATAGGGCCACCGATAGGGTCCGGTCATCTCCCGTGCTTAAAAATCAGTATTCAAACCATGGCCGAAGCTAATCTTCTCGCCACGGGGCGCCAGCGTCAAGACAACCTGGATCCGTCACGGTCTTTTCAGGGGCTTATTCTTGCGCTGCAACAATACTGGGCGTCCTGGGGATGCGTATTACTACAGCCCTATGACATGGAGGTGGGAGCGGGGACCTTCCATCCGGCCACCACGTTGCGCGCGCTCGGCCCCAAGCCTTGGAACGCCGCTTACGTGCAGCCTTCGCGCCGGCCGAAGGACGGCCGCTACGGCGAAAACCCGAACCGGCTGCAGCACTATTACCAATTCCAGGTAATCCTGAAACCGTCGCCGCCCGACATCCAGGAGCTCTACCTGAATTCGCTCAGGGCCATCGGCATCGATCCGAAAATCCACGATATCCGTTTCGTCGAGGACGATTGGGAAAGCCCGACGCTGGGCGCCTGGGGGCTCGGCTGGGAATGCTGGTGCGACGGTATGGAAGTGTCGCAGTTCACCTACTTCCAGCAGGTAGCCGGTTTCGAATGCTCGCCGGTCGCGGGCGAGCTCACCTACGGGCTCGAGCGTCTCGCCATGTATGTACAGGGCGTCGACAACGTGTTCGCGCTCAACTTCAACGGCCGCGACGACGACAGACGAGTCACCTACGGAGATGTGTTCCTGCAGGCCGAGCAGGAATATTCGCGGCACAATTTCGAATTCGCCGACAGCGCGATGCTGTTCGAGCAGTTCAAGATGGCGGAGGTGGCCTGCCAGAAATATCTTGGCGACGGCTGGCAAAACAAGGATGCCGGCAACAAAGGCCGCCATCTGATGGCGCTGCCGGCCTACGACCAGTGCATCAAAGCGAGCCACGTGTTCAATCTGCTGGATGCGCGCGGCGTGATCTCGGTCACCGAGCGGCAGAGCTATATCCTGCGCGTGCGCGAATTGGCGAAGGCTTGCGGCGAGGCTTGGCTCGCCACCGAAGGCGGAGGGGTGAACCCATGAGCATGAGCGAACCCGACATCGGCGGCCGTGCGCCCATCGCAATCGAGGTGGAGGCCGGCAAGAGCTATTGGTGGTGCGCCTGCGGACGCTCGAAGACGCAGCCGCTCTGCGACGGCTCGCACAAGGACACGCCTTTCACGCCGGTCGAGTTCAAGGCCGAGACGGGCGGGAAGGTGTTCTTCTGCACCTGCAAGCGCAGCGCCCGCAAGCCGACCTGCGACGGCAGTCACAAGAAGCTCGCATAATGCCCGACCTGCTGCTCGAGTTCCTGTCGGAGGAAATCCCCGCGCGCATGCAGGCGCGTGCGGCCGACGATTTGAAGAAAATCGTCACCGACCGGCTGGTCGCGGCCGGTCTCGTCTATGAGGGTGCCAAGGCCTTCGCGACGCCGCGCCGGCTCGCACTGTCGGTGCACGGCGTGCCGGCGCGCCAGCCCGAAATCAAGGAAGAGAAGAAGGGCCCGCGCGTCGGCGCGCCCGCGGGCGCGATCGCCGGCTTCCTGAAGAGCGCCGGTTTGTCGTCCATCGACCAGGCCAAGATCGAGAAGGACGCCAAGAAGGGCAACTTCTACGTCGCAGTGATCGACAAACCAGGACGACCCGCGCTCGAGGTGATCGGCGAGATAATCCCCGAGGTGGTGCGCAGCTTCCCGTGGCCGAAATCGATGCGCTGGGGCAGCGGCCGGCTCACTTGGGTGCGTCCGCTGCATTCCATCATCGCCACCTTCGGCCCGGAAACCGAGGAGCCTGACGTCGTCAAGTTCAGCGTCGACGGCATCGCGGCCTCCGACGAGACCCGCGGCCACCGCTTCATGGCCCCTGCGCCGATCAAGGTGGGCCGCTTCGAGGACTATGTCGCCAAGCTCGACAACGCCAAGGTGGTGCTCGATGCCGCCCGCCGCGCCGACATGATCCACGCCGATGCCAAGAACCTCGCCTTCGCGCAAGGTTTCGAACTGGTGGAGGATGCGGGTCTGTTGGCGGAAGTCGCCGGCCTAGTGGAATGGCCGGTCACGCTGATGGGCTCGTTCGAGGCCACGTTTCTGGCGATCCCCGGCGAGGTGATCCGCGCCACCATCCGCAACAACCAGAAATGCTTCGTGCTGCGCGATCCCGCAACCGCGAAACTGGTCAACAAGTTCATCCTGGTCGCCAATATCGAAGCCAGTGACGGCGGAAGTGCGATCGTCGCCGGCAACGAACGCGTCATTCGTGCGCGATTGAGCGACGCCAAGTTCTTCTACGAGACCGATCTGAAAACGCGACTGGAAGCGCGTCTGCCGAAATTCGAGCAGATCGTGTTCCACGAGAAACTCGGCACCCAGGCCGAGCGCATCGCGCGCATCGTGGCGCTGGCCGGGCAGCTGGCGCCAATCGTCGGCGCCGACGTGGCCAAGACCGAGCGCGCCGCGCAACTGTGCAAGGCCGATCTGCTCACCGAAGTGGTCGGCGAATTCCCCGAGTTGCAAGGCCTGATGGGGAAATACTACGCAGAGGCGCAAGGCGAAGACGAGGCCGTCGCGCACGCTTGCGAGGACCACTACAAGCCGAAAGGGCCGGACGACCTGGTGCCGGGCGACTCCGTCTCGATAGCGGTCGCGCTTGCCGACAAGATAGACACGCTGGTCGGCTTCTGGGCGATCGACGAGAAGCCGACCGGGAGCAAGGACCCTTACGCGCTGCGCCGAGCGGCGTTGGGGCTGATCCGCATCGTCATCGACAACGAATTGAGGCTGCCGTTGCGCACGCAGCTGTGGCATCATTTCGGCACGGTCGGCCGCGACGAGGCATTGGCCGAAGCCATCGCGGTGCTGCATCCGCTGCACGAGCAGATTGTCGAGTTGAGCGCGACCGACATCGGGTTGGCGGTCAAGCTCGAAGTGCTGGTGTCGGAAAAGAGCAAGCGGTTGGCTGGGCCGGTCCTCGTGCAAGCCCATTCCTATCTCAAGCAGACCCGCGACCTGCTGGCCTTCTTCGCCGACCGGCTGAAGGTACAGTTGCGCGAGCAGGGCGCGCGCCACGATCTGGTGGACGCGGTTTTTGCACTTGGTGGTCAGGACGATCTGCTGCTGGTGGTCCGCCGGGTCGAGGCGCTCGGCAAATTCCTCGACAGCGACGACGGCAAGAACCTACTTAGCGGAGTCAAGCGCGCGTCGAACATTCTCCGCATCGAGGAGAAGAACGACAACAAGAGCTACACGGCTAAGCCCGATGCCAAGCTTCTTAGCCAACTGGAAGAAAAAGCGCTGGCCGAAGCCATCAACATTGCCAGACAGGAAGCCTCCGCTGCCGTCGGCAAGGAGGATTTTGCTGCCGCCATGAGCGCGATGGCTGCATTGCGCCCGCGCGTCGATGGCTTCTTCGACAAGGTCACCGTCAACGTGGACGACGCCGCTTTACGCGAAAATCGCCTCAAGCTGCTCAACGAGATCCGCGAGGCCACCCGCGCAGTGGCGGACTTCTCCAAGATTGAGGGCTAGTATCCTGTCATCGCGGGGCTCGGACGGCTCGGCATTCCGACTTATCAGGATCAGAAGGATCGCTCCGCCCGCCTCGCCGTTTCATCGCTGCACGCCAACCCAAGGAGACCCCCGTCATGGTCATCGGCATCGGTCATTTGCAGCCCATCGTCGCAATCGCCGCCGGCATTCTCATCCTAATCATCCCGCGCCTGCTCAACATTATTGTCGCGATCTATCTGATCTTCGTCGGCGTGATGGGTCTTGGACTTATCAAGTAAGCTTGGACTTATCCGCTAAGGGAGAATCCGGGCTTGCGTCGGCGGGGCTGGCGGTGTTTTTAGGCACCATCAGCCCACCCACCATTTCATGACCCATGGCCAAACGAAAATCCTCCAACGCCAGCTCAAAAAAGAAGCCGTCGCCACGCAAGGCTTCGAAACCTAACCCCAAGGCGCCCGCGCGCCCGGCCCAAAAATTGCCAATCCAAAAATTGACGAAAGGCAAGTGGGTCTACGGCTTCGGCGGCGGCAGCGCCGAGGGCAAACCCAACATGCGCGACCTCCTGGGCGGCAAGGGCGCCGGGCTCGCCGAAATGGCCAATCTCGGCCTGCCGGTGCCACCCGGCTTCACCATCACCACCGAGGTCTGCACGTTTTATTACGCCAACGGCCAGCAATACCCGAAAGAGCTTCGCGCCCAGGTCGCCAAGGCGCTGGCGCAGGTCGGCCGCATCACCGGCAAAACCTTCGGCGACAAGAGCAACCCGCTTTTAGTATCCGTCCGTTCGGGTGCCCGCGCCTCGATGCCGGGCATGATGGACACCGTGCTCAATCTCGGGCTCAACGACGAGACGGTGGAGGCGCTGGCAAGCAACTCCGGCGACCGCCGCTTCGCCTATGACAGCTACCGCCGCTTCATCACCATGTATTCCGACGTGGTGCTCGGCGTCGGCCACGAGCATTTCGAGGAGCTGCTCGACAACCACAAGGAACGCCAGGGCTACAGCCTCGACACTGACTTGACCGCCGACGACTGGGCCGAGCTGGTCGAGCGCTATAAAAAGCGCGTCAAGGACGAGCGCGGCGAGCCGTTTCCGCAGGACCCGGAGCAGCAGCTCTGGGGCGCGATCGGCGCGGTGTTCGGCTCCTGGATGAACCAGCGCGCCAACACCTATCGCCGCCTGCACAATATTCCGGAAAGCTGGGGCACGGCGGTGAACGTGCAGGCCATGGTGTTCGGCAATATGGGCGAGAGCTCGGCCACCGGCGTTGCCTTCACCCGCAATCCTTCCACCGGCGAGCGCAAGCTGTACGGCGAATTCCTCATCAATGCGCAGGGCGAGGACGTGGTCGCCGGCATCCGCACGCCGCAGGAGATCAGCGAGACGGCGCGGCAAGAGGCCGGCTCCGACAAGCCGTCGATGGAGAAGACGCTGCCCAAGGCCTATGCCGAGCTCACGCGCATCTACAATGTGCTCGAGCGCCATTACCGCGACATGCAGGACATGGAATTCACCGTCGAGCAGGGCAAGCTGTGGATGCTGCAAACCCGCTCCGGCAAGCGCACCGCCAAGGCCTCGCTGCGCATCGCGGTCGAACTCGCCAACGAAGGGCTGATCTCCAAGAATGAAGCGGTGTTGCGCGTCGATCCACTGACACTCGACCAGCTTCTGCATCCGACCATCGATCCGCGCGCGCACCGTAGGGTCATCGCCACCGGCCTGCCGGCGTCGCCGGGTGCGGCCAGCGGCGAAATCATATTTTCGTCCGACGAGGCGGCGCTACTCAAGGCGGACGGACGCAAGGTGATCTTGGTGCGGGTGGAAACAAGCCCGGAGGACATCCACGGCATGCACGCAGCCGAAGGCATTCTCACCACCCGCGGCGGCATGACATCGCATGCGGCGGTGGTCGCGCGCGGCATGGGCAAGCCTTGCGTCTCCGGCGCCGGCACGCTGCGCGTCGACTATGCCGCGCGAACGATGACCGCCGGCGGACAATCGTTCAAGCAAGGCGATCTCATCACCGTCGACGGTTCGACCGGCCAGGTGCTGGCCGGCAAGGTGGAGATGATCGAGCCGCAGCTGTCCGGCGAATTCTCCACTTTGATCGGCTGGGCCGACAAGGTGCGCAAGCTCGGCGTGCGCGCCAATGCCGACACGCCGGCCGACGCCAAGGCGGCGGTGCGTTTCGGCGCCGAGGGCATCGGCCTGTGTCGTACCGAGCACATGTTCTTCGAGGCGGAGCGCATCCAGGCGGTGCGCGAAATGATCCTGGCCGACGATGAGAAATTCCGCCGCGCCGCGATCGCCAAGCTGCTGCCGATGCAGCGTGCCGACTTCATCGAGCTGTTCGAGATCATGGCTGGCCGCCCGGTGACCATCCGGCTACTTGACCCGCCGCTGCACGAATTCCTGCCGCATGGCGAGAAGGAAATCGCCGAAGTAGCAAGCGCCATGGGCGCCGATCCGAAGAAGCTCGCCGACCGCGCCCGCGAGCTATCCGAGTTCAATCCGATGCTCGGCTTCCGCGGCTGCCGCATTGCTATTGCCTATCCGGAAATCGCCGAGATGCAGGCGCGCGCCATTTTCGAGGCGGCGGTCGAAGTAGCCTCGCGCACGGCTAAGCCGGTGGTGCCGGAAGTGATGGTGCCGCTGATCGCCAGCAAGGCCGAACTCGACCTGGTGAAGGCGCGCATCGACGCTATGGCGCAAGCCGTTGCAAAGGAGACGGGCGCCAAGCTCGATTACCAGGTCGGCACCATGATCGAATTGCCGCGCGCCTGTCTGCTGGCCGGTGAGATCGCGGAGACTGCGGAATTCTTTTCCTTCGGCACCAACGATCTCACGCAGACCACCTTCGGCATCTCGCGCGACGACGCGGCCAGCTTCCTCGGCATCTACACCGCGCGCGGAATCCTATCGGTCGATCCGTTCGTGTCGATCGATCAGCAGGGGGTTGGCGAGCTGGTGCGCATTGGCGTCGAGCGCGGGCGGAAAGTTCGTCCGAAATTGAAGGTCGGCATCTGCGGCGAACACGGCGGCGATCCGGCCTCGGTGGCTTTCTGCCACGAGGCCAAGCTCGATTACGTGTCGTGCTCGCCGTTCCGCGTGCCGATCGCGCGGCTCGCCGCCGCGCAGGCGGCCCTGGGCAAGACTGCGGCCAGCCAGGCGTAAGTTTTATTCGTGCTGCAAGCGGCTAAGGTGCGGCTACGCCGCCACCTTGGCGAGGAAATCTTCCACCTCGACCCGCAGACATCAGCGTAAGGAAGCCAGCGCTGGTCGTGAAGCTGGTGAGGTGCTGACGGATATTGCTCGCACCTACAATGTCAGTCACAGCACTATCAGCCGACTACATTAAGTCATGACCCAGCCTTGAAAACCGATGAAGAAGGGCCCGCTTTCTCGATCGAAAAGATCTTTCCGACTATATCAACGTTGAGAACATGGTGCCAGCCCATTTCGAATTCGAGCGCAAGACTAAGAGCCTCAGCATGCGCATTCCGGCTGCATTACTTGAAGCTGTGAAAGCTCGCGCGGCTCATCAGAGTATTCCTTATCAGCGTTTTATCCGCCAAACCCTTGAGCGTGTTATCACTGAGGCGGCCCGTTAACCCGTTGCGAAGAAGATGCTACAGAAATGACGAAATTCTGGTCTTTTCAGGGGCGGGACAGCATAGACTGTGGGGCCACGCACGGACGGCATCCGCGCGGCCTGTCATAATGGAAGACGCGAAAATTCCAAACGAGAATACTCGCTTGTACGCCATCGGCGACGTCCACGGCCGGTTGGATCTACTCGACCGCGCGATCGCCGCGATCCACCGTGATGTCGAGGCGCATGGTCCCGGCGCGCTGACGGTCACGCTCGGCGACTATATCGACCGCGGGCCGGCCTCGCGCGGCGTGCTTGATCGCCTGATCGGCAATCCGTTTCCGACACCCTACGTCGCGCTCAAAGGCAACCACGAAGCGCTGCTCGAGTCATTCCTGGCCGATCCCGCAGTCGGCCAGCATTGGCGCAGGCTTGGCGGCCTCGAAACCCTGCATTCCTACGGCGTGCCGGTCAGTGCGGTCATGGTGGGGAAAAACTATGAGGAGGCCGCGGACCGGTTGCGCGACGCGATGCCCGCCGAGCACACGAGTTTTCTGCAATCGCTGAAAACCTCGCACAGCCACGACAAATATTTTCTGTGCCACGCGGGGGTTCGCCCCGGCGTGCCGCTTGAACGGCAGAGCGACGAGGACCTGTTATGGATCCGTGATGAGTTTCTGAGCAGCAAGATGGATTTTGGCAAGATCGTCGTCCACGGCCACACCCCGGTTGAGGCACCGGAAGTGCTGCCGAACCGCATCAATATCGACACCGGCGCGTTCGCGACCGGGCAGCTAACGTGTGTGGTTCTGGACAAAGGCGGGCATCGGTTTCTCAGCGTTTGATCGAACGAGCGATCGATCATTGTCCCCGCTCGACTTTCGCAATCAATGAATCGACCGGACTGAATGGACGCGATCGCAAGCAGATCCTGTCAGCTGCAACGACAGGTCGGCAGGCGGACAGAAAGTCAACACACTTTCAAACTCACGCAACGATTGTGACTCGGTCAAGAGCTACGGGGTGCATCTTCCAATCGGGATGGCTAGCGAACCGTGGGTCAGCGAAACCTTGGGTATTTCGACGACGCGATCTCTCGCGGCTCGAAGAAGCTGCTGATCCCTCTTTGAGAGCGTATGCAGATCTCCGTCATTGAAGTATCCGAGAGCCTTCAACGGCAATCCGGGGTCCTTTCCGAACATTTGGCTAAATGCTGCCAAGCCTCTTTCAAGGGAAATACCGGTCGAAAGCATTTCCGCGATATCCCGATAGTCCTTCGCTTCCGCGCGATCCAGAATAGCCTTTAATTTCGTAGCTATTAAGTCTTCCAGAGACGCCACGAGCAGCGTCGAATCCGAAGTCTGAAGCGGATCGTTGACACGTCCAAATCCGATCCCACCGAAAAACGACACCATTACGAAACCGGAAGGCATTTTTGCCGTGATCACCAAGGCGTTCTGCTCTTCGTGGACGGTGCCAGCGGTGCGGACAAAATCGAAGGAACTTTCCAATTCTCTCTTGTCGAGCGGTTCGGCTCTGAAGAAGTCGAAATCGATCGATTGACGGTGGCCGAGATGGAGCGCGACCGCCGTCCCTCCATAAAGGACAAAAGAAAGTCTAGGAGCGGGTGCGAGTTGAGGCCAGATTTCCCTTTGAGGCTGCGGCAGGATCGCTGTCTTGGGGTCAAAGCACAGGGGCATCGAACGATCTCCGAGGTGGTTCCTCAGGTATCGCCTGCACTGACGAAAGCAACAAGCGCCCGCGCCAGAATTCCCAAGATCTGTCGCTGAACCACCCTGGTTCGGCGCCAAGCATGACCTCTGCGAGCCGCCGACGCCCCAAGACGGACTCAAGACGCCGTACGTCGGCGAAGGAAGCCAAATTCATCGCCTGCGCAAGAATGCGGTCATCGGACCGCGGCTGGGCACCAACTGGTTGCCACCAGAAATACTTGCTCTCCAATTCCTCAGAAAGACCTTGTTCCAACAATTCGCCCATAAAAAAAGAATAGCATATTTCGCCGAATTTGACCAGAAGAGGCGACCAAAACGACGAACATATTCTTTGTAAATCAATAGCTTATCAGGCTCAGCTGTCGCAGTACGGGCAAGTGCTGGTAGCGAAGCCGAAACGTAACCATTGGGTCCGGTTCGCCGTCCGGAGCGTGCCGGCGACGCAAGCCAAGCCGCGCGGGCTCGATTATTCGCTCTCGCTGCATGGGCCGAAGGGCGAACGCTTGGTCGGGTTTGATAACGCTCGCCCGGTGCGCGCGGGAGCAGGGCCAGCCGAAGGCATGGGGCGCAGGATCACAGGCATCGCCTGAAAACCGTTCGGCCCTATGAATACCGGGAGAGGCGCGTCTCAAGCGCGGCGATAGCGGCGAGCACATCGTTGAGAGGCAGCACGGTCCCGAAGATCATGCCAACCATTTGATTAAAAGCGCGCGTTGAGTCCCACGCGAACGATGTTTTCGTTGAAGCGAGTGTTCAGCCCGCCGCCAAATCCGGTGTTACCAAGGTCGACGTAAAGGTATTCAACCTTTGCTGACCAACGATTGTTGAAGGCTTGTTCAACGCCCGCACCGAGCGTCCAACCTGCTTTATTGTGGTGCTCGTCGTCGCCAAAGGCATCTTTTACGCGAACGCCGCCATAGGCAAAACCGCCGGTGGCATAGACCATTGTCATACCCGGGGCATATCCAAGTCGGCCGCGAAAAGTGCCGAACCAGGGGTTGCTTACTTCACAGATCCGGCAGGGAGCGACGGCGCTGTTGGTTCCCTTTAGCCAATTGACGCTGAGGTCGGTCTCCAGGCCATAGACTATCGAGCCCGACTGCATGTTGTAACCAAGGGTGGAGCCGATGTTTGCGCCATTGGGCCTAAACGTGCCGCCCGTGCCAGCGGCAGGCGTATCAAAACGGGCATTCCCCCAACCGTAGCCAGCGGTCAGACCGACGTACCAACCGGTCCACGTGAACAGCGGAGCCGGGCTAAAGGAGGTTGGGGCCTTGGTGGCGACACGAGTCGGGAGATCGGAAGCTGCAGCGACGCTAATCATCGCACATGAGATCAGAGCAGCGCTTATTAAGCGGGCACGCATGTCGAGCCTCCAAAGAGTTGCAAGAAAATGTTATTCGTCCCGCCCGACTATAACAAGTGCAGGAAAGACACGGATCTTAACATTAGAGCATTTTCCGATTGATTTCACGCATAGCCTGCGTGCCTGAAATAGTTGGCGCATTCGCCTTCAGAGAACTTGGCGAGGAGTTCGCCGATCTTGG
>Ga0208587_1000157_pt1 | contig 36340 bp, 31 predicted proteins | sample NGESurdeep092012_7_FD_184472 | JGI IMG/M metagenome (GOLD analysis project Ga0208587, IMG submission 184472) | Arctic peat soil microbial communities from Barrow, Alaska - NGEE Surface sample 210 deep-092012 (SPAdes) | ecosystem: Environmental > Terrestrial > Soil > Wetlands > Peat ...
GATTTCAAAACGAATACCTGGGTGACTTACACCCGCGATGTCAAGGGCAAGGGTAGCAAAGCGATTGTCATGCGCGACCGCGATGTGCTTGAAACAGTAGAGCTGCCGGTCGGCATTCCACACAACTTCATCATCAACTATGACATCGACGGCAATGACATCTGGGTGGCCACATCCAAGGGCCTCGGCTGGGGAATCGGCGAAGGCTATTACCCCGGATTGAAGGAACGCCCCAAGACTCTGGCAAAGACACTGGCGAAGACAGCGGCAAAGGGGGCCACGCGATGAGACTCAAGGTTTGCGTGCTCGGCATCATTCTCTCGCTCGGCACGGGGATAGCCGGTGCTCAATCGCCGAAGGCGGCGGCCAAAGCCGCTGGCCGCGGCGCGGAGACGATACCGCCGGAACTGAAGGCGCTCATCGATCCGGACACAGCCGAGGTTCTGAAGCGGATCAATAGCCTGTCGCCCTATGAGACGCCAGACCTCCGGCTGAGACAGGACGCCGTGTATGCCAATACCCCGGTGGACTATGAGCCGTTCGGCGCCATCAAGCCTTACAAGGAGCACTTCCTCAAACAAATGGAGTACACCGGTCCCGGGCGCGCGATTCCCGAACCGGGTCTGGATCTGAAGTCGGTGAAGATCGGATTTATCGGCCCGATCATGTCGACCGTGTCGGTGGCCACGGGCGGTAAGAGTCATGAAGAGGCTCTCGGCATCAAGATGCTCCAAGGGGCGAAGCTGGCCATCGAGGAGTGGAACGCTCGCGGCGGATACTTCCGGCGCCACATCCCGTTTGAGATGGATACCCGCAACGACAACGGCCTTTGGGGAGCGTCCGGCAGCGAGATCATCAACATGGCTTACAAGAACCAGGATTGGGCCATTCTGGGTACCATCGACGGCGCCAACAGCCATATCGCGATCCGGGTGGCGCTCAAAGCCGAGATCGTGATGATGAATACCGGCGATACCGATCCTACTTTCATCGAGACCAACATCCCCTGGGTAATGCGATGCATCGGCGACGACCGGCAGATGGGATATCTGCTGATGGACTACGTGCTTCGCAAAATGAACTACACCCGCATCGGGATTATCCGCGCCAGCAACCGCTACGGCCGTTTCGGCGTGCGCGAAATCAACGACAGCGCGAGGCGAATGCAGCATCCCGTCCTTATTGAAATGGCTTACCGTCTGGGCAGCACGGACTTTTCGTTGCAACTCGAACGGATGAAAGCGGCAAACCTGGATGCCGTCATCCATTGGGGCGACGCCGCCGAAGGTGGCCTGGTGCTCAACCAGATGCGGAATATGGGGATGAAGCAGCCGTTCTTCGCCAGCGACCGCTCGGTATCGCCAGAGTTCGTGAAAACCACCGGCGCCAACGCCGAAGGCGTGATCTGCGGGTACCCCTGGAACCCCGATCATAAAGACCCAAAGCTCGATCAATTCCGAGCGGCGTTCCGCAAACGCTACAACGTGGAGCCCGACACCTACGCGGCGCACGCCTATGACGGAATGAACATGTTGATCTGGGCCATTCAAGTGGCGGGCTTGAACCGGGCCAAGATCCGCGATGTGCTGGCTTACCGCACCAAGCCCTGGCCCGGAGTGACGCATGATATTCCGTTTGGCGCGGCATTGGACGATCTGGGCGAGGTGTTCCTGGCGAAGTACGAGAACGGCGGGTGGCAATATCACTCGCGCGAAGACCTGAACATCCCGCGTGGCTATATCCCAGCCCGCGACCGTGTGAACCGGGCGACCGGCGCGATCGATCCAATGAAGCCGCCTCAGCAAGAATGAGGCCCTATGTTTGACAGGCGGTGGTTACACTGCGCGTCGGCCCTGTTTACGCTCGCCGTTGCCTGCCTGGCGCAGGACTCCGCCCCGAAGCCCTACCGTGATGTACGGAAGACGCCGCTCTCCTACAATGGTCCGGGCCGCGACGATCCCGAACCCACCGATGTCCAGGAAGTGCGGATCGGCTATTTCGGTCCTCCGGATGCCTCGGATGCGAATGGCGGGCAGATCTGGCAGGGCGCGAACCTGGCGATCGAAGAGGCGAATCGGCAGCGAGGCTATCGCGGCCTGCCGTTCCGGCTGGTCCCCGCGTGGGACCAAAATCCTTGGACCGGCGGAGTGGCCAAACTCGCACGGGTCGTGTACAGCGACAAGGTGTGGGCGATCATCGGCGGCATCGATGGCGCCACAACGCACCTGGCCGAGCAGGTGGTGGCTAAGGCCCAACTGACGTTGGTCAATCCGGCGGCAACGGACCGGAGCATTCACACAGCGAACGTCCCGTGGATGTTCTCCTGTGCGCCCGGAGATCATCTGCTTGCGGCGCCGATCAGCCACGAATTACGGGAGCGTGGAATGCGCTTCGCGCTGGTGTCGGCAATCGATCACGATTCGCGGGCATTCGTTACTCAACTGAAATTTGCCTTTGTGCACGACAGGCTTTCGCCCGTGTTGCACTTGGAGTGGGCCGGCGGCACGGAGGACGGTGCCCGGATCGCCCGGGAACTCGTGGCGGCTGCGCCAGACGCAATTGTAGTCGTCGCCGCTGCGCGCGAGAGCGCGGCTCTCATCAAGGCCATTCGCGAAGCCGGATTTGCAGGCATCCTCCTGAGCGGCCCTTCGATCGCCAGAGCCGATCCCGATCCGCAGCTCAACGGAGTGCTGTATCCGGCGCTTGGCGATATACCTTTAGCATTCCAAACGAAGTTCCTGACCCGTTACGGGAGATCCCCGGACTACACCGCCGCCCACGCCTATGATGCCGCGAACATCGTGATCGCCGCGATCCGGACAGGAGGGCTGAATCGCCCACGCATCCGCGATGCCGTGGAGGCGATTTCGCCAGTTCACGCCGTTACGGGAGTGATCGAGTGGGATGCGCAGGGACAGAACCACAGGGCCGTGTCGCTTCGGGTCTTCAGGGCAGATCCATAGATGCACTTCTCATCTATTCCGCGTTGCTGTTACGATCAAGAAGGAAAAAGCGAGTACATAACTCAGCACTCCTGGAGGCTCGAATGCCGCGAAGAAAGAACTGTGTCCACGGCCACGACTATCCGTGTACCTGCGCGATGGGCAATCTGTCCCGCTTTGTCGAGCCCGTCGTTCTGCTCCTCTTGAAGAAGAAAGGACGATCTTACGGCTACGACCTGGGGAACGACCTCCACGCGCACGCGCTTACCGACGCGGTGATCGAGCGCGCCGCCTTGTACCGCACGCTTCGGACCTTGGAGGTCAACGGCAACGTAGTCTCGGAGTGGGAAACCGACAAGGGCGGTCCGGCGCGCCGGGTGTACAAACTGACACGCCAAGGTGAAGACCACTTGCGGGAATGGGCAGCCGTCCTGGATCATGTTGCGAAGTCCATGCGCCGCTTTGTAAAAGTGACACGGAGCTTGGTGCGCGAACGCTCGACGGTGAGGAGACAATCCGCCGTGAAGGTGCCACGATGAGAGTGATCGACCCCATTAGTGCGGTGAAAAGAGCCGATGAACTGTTCCATTCGGGCTGGAACTGCGCCGAATCGGTTTTCGTGGCGATTCACGAACAGGCCGGCGAGGGTGAAGCTCCGGTACAACTACTGACCGCCCTGGGCGGCGGGATGGGATGCAAAAGAACCTGCGGCGCCCTCACCGGAGCAACAGTAGCCTTGGGGCTTGCCTATGGGCGAACGAGCCCTGACGAGCCGGCCAAGAAGGTCGCTTCCGCCAAAGCGCGTGAACTCTGCACTGGGTTTCGCGAGAGATTCCACTCAATAGACTGCTGGGAATTGACCAGCGTCTACGAAAACGATCAGGACAGAAAGCGCGGATGCACGGCGCTGGTCACGACGGCGGTTGAACTGGCATGTGAGCTTATGGCGGAACGAAGGGACTGATGCGTGGAAGTCTCCCGCCACAGTCTCGACGACGATCCACGCCGTGCAAGAGGGACTGGGTTGCTTCCCGACCGGAATGTAAGGGGATCTCATCGGACTTGGCCGCGGCCCGGTCCCCCTCGCCACAGCGGGCGGCCGTCCTCATCGCGCAAACGCACTGTCTTGCCTTGGGCTGGCAGCGTGACCGTGGCCGCCACGAAGTCGTTGTTCCACTTATAGGCTCTCACCACGATTTCCTCGTCCACTTTCGGATTGAACCCCTGACCCATCAGATATCGCATCGAGCCCAGGTACACCCTCATCTTCTGGTCGCCGCTCTTGACGGTGACAAACGGCATCCCTGCGCCCGGGGTGATCTGCACCGCCACCACCTTACCCTTGATGTCCACGGTCGGACCGCTGGCGATGGCGCCCATCCCCATACCGCCCCACCCCATGCCGCCCCGGTTCTGCGCCATCGCTGCCGTCCCGAACGCCAGAATCGCAGCCAACGTGCCGAGCATCGCGCGTCTCATCATTCCTCTCTTCCTATCTTGGAGTATTGCAACGCATGGGCCGCGCCCCAATCTATTGAACCTGCACGCACCAGCAGTAGCGTGGCGGCGACCCACCGCGCAGTTCTTGCATCCTGGGCGTGATGCTGCGCAGAGTTTGCGTACTTCCGCGCCACGAGGCGCCGTGCCCACATCTTAAACCGTTGTCCTGAAAGCACATACCCGCAATGTCACGAGGGCCGCCAAAAAGCATCTCTAGTGCTGAGAGGTTTTCTGAATTTCGAGATCCGCAATGTCGCGAGCTCACCAGGATTACGCGCGCTGGAGATGGCCGGGCAAAGTGTATTCCTACATGCTGTTGGCCATATCGCTCGGCTTTCCGCTGGTTCTCGTTTTCCACTCCGTGCTTTCCACTCGGGAACTCCGCGAGATGCGGTCGATCTTCCTTCGCGACCGCGCCGCCAATATTGCCGCGCGCCTCGAACTGATGCCGCCCGAGCACTTGCGGCGTAACGAATTCGACGAACTGCTGGAGGGAGACCCGGCGCTGGTTCGCATTCAGGTGTTCCGGTCTTCTGACCTCGGGAACGGCAATCCGGCGTTGCAGGCGATCCGCTCCGGCCGGGAACTCTACCGGACCGAAGAAGTAGGCACGGGCCAGAATGCCATCTTCCGCGCGTACATACCCTTCCATTCCGCATCGGAGGTCAATGTTGCGCAAATCGATCTGGCCGCAGCCGCGCCCGATTTCATTCTGGTTCACGCGCGCCACAACCGGTTGATCGCCGTTCTCAGCGGATCGGTGCTTCTGGCGATCTCGTTTTACGCCATCTGGAGCACCCGGCGCGCCGCGCGCTTCCAGATCCAACAAGTCGAGACGGAGCGGCTCGCGCAACTGGGCCTTCTATCCGCTACTCTGGCGCACGAGATCCGCAATCCGCTCGGCGCCATCAAGGGCTTCGCCCAGTTGGCGCGCGAGCATGCTTCTCCCCGCCAGGAGAAGCCCTTGGACGCCATCGTCCGCGAGAGCCTCCGCCTGGAAGCACTGGTGAACGCCCTCCTTCTGTACGGCCGGCCGCAAGAGCCCGTGGTGCGCTCCACCGCCTGGGAACCGCTGGCCGCGGACTTGGCCGCCCACGCGCGGGAGGCAATTGGCGACCGCCCCCTCAGGTTCCGTTGCGACTCGCGCATCCAAAACCTCTCCACAGATCCCGACCTGTTGAAGCAGGCCCTGCTCAACCTCATACGCAACTCCATCGAAGCCATGCCAGAGGGGTCCGCCGGTACGGTCAGCCTGTGCGCCGCACCGTCCCGCGATGGCACGCTGGTGATCTCAGTGGAAGATGACGGCCCGGGCCTGCCCGAACCGGTGCGCGCGAGACTCTTCGCGCCGTTTGTTACCACCAAGGCTTCGGGAACGGGCTTAGGCCTGCCGATCTCGAAGAAACTCGTGGAATCTCTGGGTGGCAGCCTGCACATGGAGTCGCTGGAACCTCACGGAACAAGAGCCGAACTGACATTTTATGGAACGAATTCTAGTAATTGACGACGACCCCGGTTTTCGGGAACTGCTGACGGCCATCCTCTCCGATGAAGGCTACGAGGTGGAATCTGGCACTTCGATTGCCGACGCCATGCGACTCGGTGCGGTCCGACAGTACAACCTCGTGATCTCCGACCTGCGACTGCCCGACGGCAGTGGGATCGAAATACTTCGCTGGTTCTCCGAACAGGCGCCCAATGTTCCCGTCATCGTGATCACCGCCTTCGGCACCTTCGAATCTGCCGTCGAAGCCGTGAAGTTGGGGGCCGAGGACTACCTCGGTAAACCCCTCAATAGCCCCGATGAGCTCCGCATGACGGTCCGCCGCACGTTGGACCAGCGGCGCACCAAACTCGAACATGCCCTGATGCGCGAGGAGCAGGCCCGCCGCTTCGATTGCCGCGGCATGATTGTCGGCGATCCTAAAATGACCGCGCTTCTCGAACTGGCGCGCAAAGTCGCTCCCACCAACGCCACCGTGCTGCTAACAGGCGAGAGCGGGACCGGCAAGGAGGTAATCGCCCGCTGTATCCACTCCAATAGCGCGCGCAGCCAGCGGGTCTTCGTCCCGGTGAACTGCGCCGCCCTCTCACCCACGCTGATTGAAAGTGAGTTATTCGGACACGAGAAAGGCGCGTTTACCGGGGCGGTCGGGCAGCACCTCGGCAGATTCGAGCGCGCGCATGGGGGCACTCTGTTTCTGGACGAAATCGGCGAACTGGATGCCAACCTTCAGGCCAAGCTCCTGCGCGTGCTCCAGGAGAAAACCTTTGAGCGCGTCGGTGGAACCAGGCAGATCAGCGTGGACGTGCGGGTGATCGCGGCCACCAATCGCAATCTGAAGAATGTGGCCGCCGAGGGCCGGTTTCGGGAAGACCTCTATTACCGCCTGAACCGTTTTCCCATCGAAATCCCGCCGCTGCGCGACCGCGCATCGGACATCGAGCCGCTCGCGGACTACTTCCTCCGCCGCGCAGCCGTGGAACTTGGCAAAGCTCCGCCCGTTCTCGCCAGAGACGCGGTGAGGGTTCTCCAGTCCTATCGGTGGCCCGGCAACGTGCGCGAACTCGAAAATGCTATGGAGCGTATGGCGATCCTCTGCGAAGAGCGCGTCGGGGCCGGCGACCTTGCCATGTTGCATGCCGAAGAGTGCCGGCCTTTGTTGTGGCGGGATATCGAACGGCAAGCCATCGAAGAGGCCCTGCGCATGAACCGCGGCAACCGGACTCTGGCCGCCCAACAACTGGGAATCAGCCTCCGCACTTTGCAGTACCGTTTGAAGGAATACCAGTTGGAGGATGATGGAGCCGGCGCCATTGTCCGCGAGGAGAGTATCTAGGCCGCACCGCATTCTTATTAAACACATGAGCGAGAAAATCTTTAATCCCAGCAATATTCACAAGCTCGAAGACCCTGAGCGCCTGACCTGGCTGGCACCTCAGGATGTCATTCGATTGCTGAACCTGGTCAGTGGCATGTCCAACGCCGACATTGGAGCCGGCTCCGGTTTTTTCGCGTTTCCCTTTGCCCGCGTTATTGAGCCGGACGGCCGGCTATGCGCAGTTGATTTACAGCCCGAAATGCTGGAGTTCCTACGCGCCAAATTGCGTAGCGCCGCATCGCCGCGGAATCTCGAACTCATCGCGGGCACGGCAACTGCTACCAACCTCAAGGACGCCAGTTGCGATCTCGTCTTCCTCGGCAACGTCTGGCATGAACTGGATGACCATGCTCGCGTGCTACTGGAAATGGCGCGCATCCTGCGTCCAGGAGGCCGCGTGGCAATCCTCGATTGGCGAACGGATGTACAGAACCCGCCGGGCCCCCCTGCCGGCCATCGCATCGCTGCCGCCGATACGGCCGCCGCACTGCAAGCTGCTGGTTGGGCGGTCCTCCAGACAACCGACGTTGGAAGGTACAGCTACCTGGTGATCGCTCGGGTCGAAGGCGCCGGTCTCACTTTGCCGCATACTGCTTGACCGCCGTCCGAATGTCCTGCATGTTCGTTCACAGTCGATTCGGTGTCGATCTTGCCGTATCCGATTGCGGGGCACGCGTGCAGGCGGACCAAAACCGTAAGCCGAACCGCATACTCTGCACATTTCCCAAAACTACCCTATTTCGCGTATGTCCTTGGAACCTGTTCTGGTCGTATCCTGAGAGTCGGAACGGCAACACCCAGGACACGTGTCGATCATGGAGCCACAGCTTTCCAGTATCATGGCGTCGGCGGAGGCCGAGAGCGGGATAGCCTCGAGATGCGGTGGAGTGGACTGTGTTTATCTCTCCTGCTTCGATCATGATGTCCTGTTTTACGCGGCTTTGCTCGGACAAGGTGGCATTCGCCTGCATCGCGCCGACACAGTAGAAATGGCCGACTTTCTGCTCCTCGCGACTCAGGGCACCGTTTTGGTGCTGGATACAACATTCCTTGGCGGCTCGTGGGAGGATGCGCTGGCGATGACCGCGCAAGTACATCCGCTGGTAGCCACACTCATTTGTGCCGACCTTGTGGACCGCGAGTTTATGGCGAGCGCTCAGGAACGCGGAGCATTCGATGTGCTCTGGAGGCCGATAGAACTCGAGCGGCTGCGACCGAGCATCCGGACCGCGCACGAGGTCACCGTCGAGCGGCGTCTGTGGTTGGCGGAGCGAGAGCATCAGTGTCGCTCAGACCAGCACTCTGTTTCTGGATTCCGTTTGGAAACGGTAAAATGAAGTCGATGGCGGCGTCGCGGGTCGGCTTCATACCAACGGTGGACAGCAGGCTGGTGCTGATCGCCGGATTCGGTGGATTGCTGATTCTCATGGCGTTCGCCGGCGCTGACGGGATCCAAGCCCTTCAACAGATCCAGACATCGAACGATCGCATTCGCGACGAGTTTCTGTTGCGGACGCAAGTCCTGGAACGTATTCGAAGCGACCTCTATCTCTCCGGCACCGACGTCAGGGACTACCTGCTAGAGCCACAGGCCGGTAAAGCCGAGGGCCATCGCTACACGCTCCTGGAAACCCGAAAGGACATGGATGCTGCGTTGCAGCAGTACTTGCGGCTGCTGAGCAGTGGCGAGGCGCAACCGTTTACGGTGCTCACCCAGGAGTTGGCTGCTTATTGGCGCGTTCTGGAACCCACCTTCGAGTGGACGGCCGAGCAGCGGCAGAGGGCGGGATATGCATTTCTGCGCGATGAAGTGTTCCCCCGTCGAACCGCAATGCTCGCGATTGCCGACCAGATCGGCCGGTTCAACGAAGCACAACTGAATTCCGGAAAGCTGGCGGTCCAACGGACTTTCCGCCAATTCCGAAGCCGCCTGATGATCACGATCGGCCTGACGATTGTGTTAGGGTTCGTGCTGGCGATCTTCAGCACACGGAAGATTCTGAAGCTGGAAGGCACAAACGCCCAACACTACAAGGAGATGAGCCATGCCCGGGCTGAATTGAAGCAACTGTCCGCCCGTCTTCTGGAGGCGCAGGAAGAGGAGCGGAAGCTGATCTCGCGCGAACTCCACGATGAAGTGGGTCAAGCGCTCACCGGCGTGCTGGTCGAGATGGCAAACCTCTCGAATCTGATTCGCAACAAGGAGGAATCCGCTCTGTCGCAGAAAGCCGACGAGATCAAGAGGCTGCTCGAAGAGTCGATCGGCGCCGTCCGCAACATGGCCCTGCTGTTGCGCCCTTCCATGCTCGACGATCTCGGCCTTGTTCCGGCCTTGCAGTGGCAAGCCCGCGAAGCATCCAAGCGGAGCGGGATATGGGTGAAGGTGGCCGCCGAGCAGGTCTCCGACGAACTCACGGAAGATCACAAGACGTGCATCTATCGAATTGTTCAGGAGGCGCTGCACAACATCGTTCAACACGCGAACGCCCGGAATGTGAGAGTCACGGTTACTCAGGAGCCGGACCGATTGTTGTTGTCGATACAAGACGATGGCAGGGGGTTCAATCCACAACAGGAACGGGGGATGGGTCTGATCGGTATGGAAGAGCGTGTGAGCGCTCTGGGAGGCCGGCTCATCGTGGAATCGGCGAGCGGCGAGGGTACCTTGCTCCGGGTTGCGCTACCCTTGACTCAGGCGGTTACGGCGAACGCCGGTTGAAATAATGAGATCTATCCGAATCCTTCTTGCGGACGACCATACGATCGTCAGGAAAGGCCTTCGCATGTTGCTCGAAAGCCACGAAGGTTTTCGTGTCGTGGCGGAGGCCGCCGATGGCCGCGAAGCGGTCGCGCTGGCGGAGCAGCATCAACCGGACGTCGTCGTAATGGACTTGGCCATGCCTGTTTTGAATGGCATTGAGGCGGCGCGGCAGATTTGTAGTAGCGGCACACAAACGGCCATCGTCTTCCTTAGCATGCATTCCGACGAGGGCTATGTTCTGAAAGCGCTGAAGTCCGGGGCGAAAGGGTACTTGCTGAAAGATTCCGCGGAACACGATCTGATCAATGCGGTCAATGCGGTGAGCGAAGGCAAGGCCTTTTTCAGTCCGGCCATCGGCAAGATGTTGGTGGAAGACTACGTCCGCCAAATGCACGAGCGGAAGGTCGAGGACAGCTACGATCTGTTGACCACCCGTGAACGGGAGGTACTGCAACTGCTGGCCGAGGGCAGGAGCAATAAAGAGGTCGCGACCTTCCTCAATCTGAGTCTGCACACGGTGGAGACACATCGCGGTCACATCATGCAGAAACTGAACCTCCACAGCGGGGCGGAAGTGATTCTCTACGCAATACGGAAAGGCGTCATCACTTAGACCTTCAGGCGGGCGAGTCTCCATTCTCCGGAGGCAAATGCAAGGGCGGCCAGTCGGCTTCACAGTGCTTTTGAGCAAAAGCCAGGGTTCGAAGCACCTCGGAGCGCTCGAATGGCCGCGCGAGAACCTCGAAACCTCCGTACTGCACCAATTCGTTCCATAAGTACGGGTCGGAGACGTCCGATAGTAAGATCAGACAGCAGTTCGCCGTAGGATTGAGAAGCGATGCAACCGTGAACCGCCAATCCGATCCTTGAAAGTGCCTGTCCACCAAGACGACCGGGTTCACCACGCGGCCGCAGAAACTGGACGCCTCGCCCCAGGATAACGCCCGTGCAACGCTCCACCGCGTATTGTGAAGAAGCGCCTGGAGCGTTTGATAGTCGTCGTCCCGCTCGGATGCGAGGAGAACCGGCATCAGGGCGGAAGCTTGGCCGCGCCCTACGGGAGCGCCAGGCGAGGGGAGACCGTTCTCTCGCACGACCGAACGGAACCAACTGCGGACCGCTGAGACAACCCAGTTCATAACTAATACCCGCGGGCGGCGCCGGTGCTGTGCCCCGGGGTGAGACGGGGGATGGTTTGCGTACGCCGCCCAGCGAGCTTACCCATAGCGTAAAACGATCCCGGCGAGAAGCCCATACTCGCAATCGAGTATCTGGAGATCAAATCGACCGTATTCCAATCCCCTAAACTAACGGTTGCGCACATGAGGATGGATGAGCGCGTACGCCACCAGGAAGATGAGCGCCATCGCAAGCAGCGGGCTCTCCACGTCGCCGAACAACACGAGCGCCAAATACGCAGCGGCGCACAGGCCCAGCGTCACATCCCAGACCACCCGTACTCGCACTCGCCTGGAAGCAAAGTCTTGAGTTGGGGCCTCGGCTGGCGCCGGCAGCGCGCCTTGGACCGCGTCGTTAGTGAAGGACTCCAGTCTGGTAATCAACAAGGATCCTCTGCGTCTGGTACTCGTAGTGCGCACTCGTATCGGCGATCTGTGCCGAAGTGAGGTTGAGCTGCGCAGTACTCAGCTCGACGATGTTTCCCAGCCCGAGATCATAACGGGTTTGGGCGAGATCCAGCGCGGAGCTAGCCTGCTGGAGCAACTGCTGTGTCAAGGCCATGCGATCATATGCCGTGGTGGCGTTCAGCCAGGCGACCCGCACGTCCCGGATGACGCGGTTTTGCAGGTCGTTCACGTTCTCGGTTGCGGCCTTAGCCCTCAACTCGGCTTGCGTCTGCCGTGCCTTGAACAGGCCGCCGTTGAAGATTGGGATCGAGACGTTCATGCCGATGGCACCGTAACGGCTCGGAATCGTTTGGTATCCGGTGGGCACGAAACCGGCCGTGCCGACGACGCCAATGGAAGGGTAGTAGAGGGCGTGCTCCGCCTTGGTGAACCGCTCGGCGGCACTCTGCTGGAGACGGAGACTCTTCAGTTCGGGACGACTCTCGATCGCCTCACGGATCAGTTCGTCTACGCGGTCCGGCATGGGCGCCGGCATAGGCTCCTCGTCCAGAACAAACCCCGATTCGTTCGGAAGCCCCATTTCAGTCGCCAGGTCTGCTTCGGAAGATTTCAGGTCATTCTGTGCCTGAACCAGGAGCAGTTTGGCATCCGCCAGGTTGACGTTCGCAAAGCTGACGTCGAGGCTCGATTTCAACTTGTTTTCCGCCAAAGCCGTAATCTGGTCCGATACCGTTTGGCGGGCAGCCACGGTCTGGGTGGCGACCTTCAGCACTGCCTGCGCGCGTAGTATGGCGAAATAGGCACGGCTGGTACTTAGAAGGATTTGCGCACGCGTCGTTTCCGTGACCTGATCCTGCGCGGAAGCCTGCAGTTTGGCCATGGCGATCAGGTTACTCGTCCGGCCGAAATCGGTGATCATCTGCCCGATCGAGAGGCCGGACCCGATGCGGTTGTACACGACCGGGTTGTTCAGACCGCCGGCCGCGAGGCGGCTGCCGTTATCGGCGCCGACGCCGGTGAAACTGCCGAAGACGGTCGGCTCGTAGGCAGCCTGGTATTGGGGCGCCGTCTGATAGGCAGCCGCCGCGTTGTAGCGGGCGGCGGTGAATTGCGGATTGTTCTGGATGGCGAGTTGTTGTGCCTGTGCCAGCGTGAGATGAGTCGGCGGCTGCGCCATAGCGCAGGCGACCGCAATTAGAGGCAGAAGAAGTCGCATAATATGCCGTTTCAGGGCTTGACCAACGTGTCGGGCTTGTGGAACGGAGTACATAGTTATCGAGACCTGTCGTAAACCAGCACATACGCCGCCGGCACCAGAAACACGGTCAGCGCCACACTCACGCTGAGCCCGCCCAATATGGCGCGCGCCAGCGGGGCGTACGCTTCGCTGCCGGCACCCATCTTCAAGGCCATCGGCAAGAGGCCGATGATGGTGGCCAGCGACGTCATCAGCACCGGCCGCAACCGCACCCGGCACGCCATCGCGACTGCTCCGCGCACGCCCATGCCTTCGCTGCGCAGGTGGCGCGTGAATTCGACGATCAGAATGCTGTTCGACACCGCGATCCCCACCAGCATCACCACCCCCATCAGCGACATCACGTTCAGCGTGGTGTCCGTCGCCCACAGCGTGAGGATTACCCCGGCCAGGCCCGGCGGCACGGCGATCAGAATCAGGAACGGGTCCACGAAGGATTGGAACTGCGCCACCAGGATCAGGTACAGCAGCACCAACGCCAGGCACAAGCCCTCTGCGAAACTGGTGAACGAGGCGCGCATGCCCTGCACCATCCCGCGCAACGTCACGCTCAGCCCGTCAGGCACCTTCGTGCCCGCGATCGCGCCATCGATCGCGGTCGCGATCTTTCCCAGGTCCTCTTCGAGCGGGCGCACATAGACATCGATGGTGCGGCGAAGTTGGTAATGGTCGACTTCGGTGGGCGCGCTGACCCGCCGGATGTTGGTGATGGCATCCAGGCGCGCCGGCTGGCTGCTGGCCGAGCCGCGCAACGGAATGGCGCGCAGATCGCTCAGCGTCCGCACCTGGGTTTCCGGATACTGCACGGTCAGCATGTAATCGTTGCCGTTCTTGGGATCGATCCAGTAGCTCGGCGCGATCATCTGGTTCGAAGTGAGCGCGGTGATCAGGTTGCCCACCACCTCGCGTTGATCCAGACCCAGTTCGCCGGCGCGCGTGCGGTCCACGTCGAGTTGCAGTGCCGGGTAGTCGATATCCTGGGGAATGAACACATCGGCCACGCCGTGGATCTTGCGGATCCGAGCCGCCAGCCGGTTGGCGGTGGCATAGGCCGCGTCCATGTTGGTTCCGGCCACCTGCACGTCGATGGGCGCGGGCAATCCCAGGTTCAACACCGCGTCCACCATCCCGCCCGATTGAAAGTAGGCGCGCAATTCCGGCATCTCGGTTTCGATCCGCCGCTTGACCAGCGCCATGTACTGGTAGCTGCCGGTCTTGTGCCCCTCCTTCAGACTGACTTGAACGAAGGACGTATGCGCGCCGCTGTTGCTGGTGTAGATGGAGGAGAACCCGGGCGCGGTACCGATATTGGAGACGATGATGTCCAGATCCTGGGGCGCGACAATTTGCCGGATCAGCGCCTCGACCTTGATCACTTCGCTCTCCGAGATCGCCAGGCGAGTTCCCGTAGGCGCCTTCAGGTTGATGAGGAATTGCCCCGAGTCGGTGCGCGGGAAGAAAGAGAGTCCCAGCTTCGGAAACGCCGAGAGGCTCGCCAGGAAGATTGCTCCGAATACGGTCAGCGTGACAACCGGACGGCGCAAGGTGATACCCAGCGCCCGGTCGTAAAGCTTCAAGGACGATTCGAAGCGGTCGTTGAACCACAGGTTGAAGCGGTCGCCGAAATTCCACCGGCTGCGCACGTGATCCACCGTCACCGGAACCTCCGACGAGGGCGTACCGTGATGCGCCGGCGCCTTGATGAATCGCGCGCAGAACAGGGGGACCACCGTCATCGCCACGGCATACGAAGCGAACAGCGAAAACGCCACGGCCAGCGCCAGCGCCGAAAAGAGGTAGCGGCTGACACCGTACAGAAACGTCACGGGGAAGAAAACCACCACCGTGGTCAGGGTGGCCGAGAGCACCGGCAGCGCCACTTCGCGCCCGCCCTTTTCCGCCGCCACGGCCGGCGATTCGCCGGCTTCCAGATGGCGGTAGATATTCTCCAGCACCACCACCGAGTTATCGATCAAGCGCGAGAATGCGAGCGCGAGACCGCCTAGCACCATGCTGTTGATGGACCCGCCGCCCATCGAAAGTGCGATGAAGGCCGCCAGCGCGGAAAGCGGGATCGAGAAGAACACCGCCAGGGTGGCCCGCATGCTACCCAGAAAAATCAGGATCAACAGCGACGTGAGCAGCAGCCCGATGCCACCTTCGTGCAGCAGGGTTTCAATGGCAGTCTTGACGAACACCGATTGATCGAACGTCACCTTGGTCACCAACTCTTTGGGCACGTCGAAGAGGTGCGCCACCGCGTCTTTGATGCCGTCCACCACGGCGATGGTATTGGTGTCGCCGCCTTGCTTGAGCACCGGCACGTACACCGAGCGCTGGCCATCCACGCGCACCAGGTTGGTTTGAATCTGCTCCGCGTCCTTGGCGATGCCGATGTCGGCCACGCGAACCGACGCCTGGCCCACCGTCTTCACCGGCAACTGGTTGATCTCCGCGATGCTGCTCAACTGGCTGTTGGTGTAGATGTTGTAATCCAACTGGCCGATCTGCACATCGCCCGCCGGCAGAATCAGGTTGGCGTTGTTGACGCTGCGCACCACGTCCATCAGGCTGAGTTGATGCGCCTCCAGCTTGAACGGATCGGCGTAGACCATGATCTGGCGATAGCGCCCGCCAAACGGGGGAGGCACGCTCGCCCCCTGGACACCCGCGATCTGGTTGCGCACCTGAAACTGCGCCAGGTCGCGCAATTTGGTTTCGTCCAGACCTTCGCCTTTCACCGTGACCAGACACACCGGCAGACTCGACGCATCGAACTTGAGCACCACCGGCGGCAGCGTCCCGGGCGGCAGGCGGCGCAACTGCGCCATCGCCAGGTTGGAAATGCTGGTGACCGCCGAATCCGGATTCGTCCCCGGCTGGAAGTAGACCTTGATGACGCTGACGCCGGGCAGCGAGCGCGATTCGATATGCTCGATGCCCGCGCCCAGCGTGAAGAAGCGCTCGAACCGGCTGGTGATGTCCGCCTCGATTTGCTCCGGCGGCATGCCGTTGTAGAACGTGGCCACCACCACCACCGGAATGTCCATCGCGGGGAACATGTCCACCGGCATGCGCGCCAGCGTGCTCACGCCGAGCACCGCGACGATCAAACACAGCACCACGATGAAGTACGGATTGCGAATCGCGAAGCCCGACATGGACTACTCCTTCACCGGGGAAGTCGCGACCGGCATCGCGACTGACATCGTGACTAATTTGGGGCGCACCGCGTCGCCGGGCTGCAAACTCGCTCGGCCGGCCATCACCACCAGGTCGCCCGCGTTCAGCCCGCTCTTGACCTCCACCCGGTCCGCGGTTTCCATGCCTACGTCGATCTTGCGCACCTCCACGTGGTTGTCCTTCGTGACCACCATCACCCGTCCGGCCGCATCCACCGCGGCTGACGGCACCACCAGCACCTGATTGCGCCGCGACAGCGTGAGGTCGACCTCCGCGTACATTCCTGGAATCAGCACCAGCGAGGGGTTCGGCACATCCACCTCCGTATCCATGGTGCGCGTTGCCGGCAGTACTTTATCGGTGAAGCGCGCCACCACTCCCGGGAAATTGCGATTCAGCGTGGGCACGTGCACCTCCACGTGTTGGCCGATGTGCACCGTCGGCACGGCCGATTCCGGAACCGGCAGAATCAGCCGCAAGCGGCTGTTCTCCGAAAGCCGAGCCACCGGCATCGCCTGGGACTGCGACGCCGTCCCCGCCTGGATCATCGACCCCATGTCGGCATACCGCTTGGTAATCACTCCGTCGAATGGCGCCGTGACCCGGGTGTAGTCCATCAGGGTCTTCACCTTTTGCGCATCGGCTGTGTTGACGTGCACCTGCTCCCGGGCGGCCGCCAAGCCGGATTTGGCCGCCGCGATCTGCGCTTCGCTCACCAGATCGCGGCTCTTGGCATCGTCGATCTCCTGTTGCGCGATCAGGCCGGGGCGCTTGGCATCCACCGCCGCCAGGCGCTCGGCCGAAAGATGCGCCATCTGGTGCACCTGTTCCGCGCGCTGAAGTTCGTCGTTGGCACGCGCCACCTCGGCATTGCTGCGCCCGGTGCTGGCATCCGCGCGGCGCAGATCGTCGCCCATCTCGGGCACTTCGAGGGTGGCCAGCAGTTGTCCCTGCCGCACCCGGTCGCCGACATCGAATTTAATTTCCTTGATGTACCCGGCGACTTTCGCCATCACATCGATTTCCTGAAACGGCTTGAATTCCGCCGTCAGCACCATGCCGTGCGAGAGGTCCTCCGCGGACGCCTTGGCGACTGCCACCGTAGGGACATCGGTCGGCTGGGCATTGCTGGCGTGCACGGGCGCCTGCCTCGAACAGGAAGCACTCAGGTACGCCGCTGCCATGACGAATAGCAAAGCATAGGGCTTGGAAACAACGGTCCGCATGATGATCCTCATTGCTTGGTCTGAACGGCTTTCAGTAGCTTTTCCAGGGAGAATTCGGGCGACTGGCAGAGGTCGATAATCTCCCGCTCCTTGGCGCGGATTCCGGATGCCACTTCGGGAACGCGCGCCGCAATATCCAGCGGGATGGAGACGACGCCATGGATGTCCGCGTACAGCAGATCGCCGGATCGAACCGGAAGTCCGAAAATCTCGACTGGGGCTCCGAAATCGACGACGTGCATGTAGGAGTGGGAAACGGAGACGGCCGAAGCGAACATCGGGAACTGCATTCGGCTGACCCCGGGGATGTCGCGGACGGAGCCATTGGTGATCACGCCTTCGCAATGGAAGGCCTTGAGAATCGCCGCATGCACCTCCCCAATGGTGGAAGCGCCGCTGTCGGCTGCGTCCAGATCCTGGACGACGGCAATGCGGGGTACCGGTAGCAGCCCGATGGTCTCCCACCAATCCGTGCGGTCGACGTATGCGTTACCCGACATGGGCGGATCCGCGGACCGCACCCGGCAGGTTGCCGCGTACCCGAGGATGCGCGGCGCGCCCCCCGTCACGCACTGCAGGCCGGGACGCGTAAACCCTTCGTTACGTAACCGAACTCTGAAATGCTCGATGGCATTGGCGATCGTGCAGGTGTCGAACTGCCGGATGGCCTCAAAGATTGCGGGGGAGAGCGGTTGTACGGTGGTCGCGGCGGATACCGCGTTGTGTTTCGTGCGAGAGAATGCCATTTTCTGTGGTTGGACAGCCTAAAAGCGGATTTTCCGAAAGCGACGCCATTTCCTGAATTCAATAGTACGTGCTGGGCTCCACAGAGGGAATACCCGGAATCGCGTATTTTGACGAAAACAGCGCCGTACGCACCGGACCCGCTCGACTGGCGGCGCGAGATCTGGTTCGAAATTCGTCCTCCGTCGTCTGCGGCGCCGTAGCCGTTGACGATTACCTCTACAACGGCTGGGGCGCGGTCGGTCAGTTCTCGGATCGATCCGCTCAATTGTGCCAGCGCGCTCTTTTGTGACGTGTTTTGGCCCAGAAGCAAATTCGCTCCAAAGAGCGAGAGAATCCTCCGGCAACTTATGCTGCAGGCTCCATTTTGCGGGTATAGCCGGCCGGAGTGGTGGCTAGTTCGCCGTTCAGCGCGTCCGATATTTTGGACCAAAGGTCCGCCATTTTGAATGGTTTCTGCAACGCGTCGGGAGGGGCGCAGTCTTCGGAACAGCCGGTCATGAAGACGATCGGCAAGTCCGGATTGCGCTGTCGCAGTCTGCACGCCAGTTCCGGGCCGGTCAGACCCGGCATCTGCACATCCGACAGGACGACGTCGATTTCGGCGGCGTTCCGTTCGAAGATCAGGACAGCTTCGGAGGCAACGTTCGTCTTGAGCACTCTGTAGCCAGCCACCCGCAGCATCTCTCCGGTAAGCGCGAGAATGCGTACATCGTCATCGACAACAAGAATCGTTTCTGCCCTCTTGGTGGAACCGACGGGCTCCCGATCACGCATGTCTCAGGATACGCGCACGAATCTGCCACTTCATATCCGGCAAAGCCGGTAGTGACGCCTCCATTCTTAGAGTATTTTTCGGGCAAAACGGAGGGGCGGCGCCAAGTTGGGCGAGAGCTCAGGTCACCAGACCTCGGCGTACCGCGCTCAGCACCAGTTCGGCGATGCTGTGCAGGTCCATCTTTTCCATGATGCTGCGAGCGCGCCGTCCCTGAGCATCGATGGAAAAGCCTCTTCCTTTGTCACTTCGGCCACCAGAACGGCGGTGACTGCACCGTATCCGGCGCGCAGGCACACGCATTTGCTCCACTTCAATGTCACCTTGCCTAAACCTATATCGTGCGTTTCATCTGATGAGAATACAGTATCGGTCGTATATGAGGATCGTCGGACGGGGGTCTACAATGAAACCAATCTCCGTCGTGGTTGCTCGAAATGGCGCTCGAGCGGTTGCGACGGACAAAGAGTTGCCACCCATCAAGGGTGGCATTGGGGGCCGGCGAATAGCTTGCCCCCTGTCTTTCTCAAGTTCACTGACACCGACGTTCGTAGGCTGGCCTCCGCGTTGGCCTTCCCTACTTCAGCGGTGCACTGTCATGCACGTCGTTAGACGGGTGACTGTGCAAACCAGTCAAATACGAGATTGCCCGTATTTGTCGGGCGCATCCGGCGCGGAAGAAAATAGGGGCAATGCCAAGAAAGCGGAGGCGAGATGGCTGATTCTCCTGACTCGACTCGGGGGGTTGCACACGGAAGGTGGGGCAAGCAGCGTGGTGGCGTTTTGCCCAGCGGATGGTTTCCGCGAGGCGGCTGGAAGGCTATCGACCCGCTTTATATCTGGAGCGCGGCGGCCGGCATCTTCGTGGCCCTCGTGCTGATCGCACTCGCCCTGGTCATCCAGACGGGGCGTGTGCATTAGGTCCACGTCGACCGGGCGGGATCGGATTCGATTACGAACTTTCCCGTATCAAATCGGACTGGCCTGAGAAGATGGCCTTTCCACGGGGATTCGAGCCTCGATTTACGATAAAGGATAGCTGCCCGAGCATGGTCGTAGGCTAAGCGACGGCCGTGGGCACGCGCCACTTGATCATCACGACCTTCACGGCGTCGTTGATCACCAGGCACGAGACCATGGCATAGGCGAAAATCGCGAGAGTCTGCGGCCAAGGCAATGGCATGAGTCCCGGAAGACCCACGCGCGTCAGGATGGTGCCTGTGAGCGTATCCGCCATGAGGGCGGCCATCAGCGACTTGCTGGGCATGGTCGACCAGAACGCGCGGCGCTCGCGCGCGGACACCACGGAGAACACGGCAAAGTAGAGCAGCATCAGGAAGCTGAAGGTGTAAAGGGCATTGTTGTTCGTCGCCAAACCGAAATGCGCCCAGCCGATGCGCAAGAGGAGGAGCGTTTCCGCGACCATCGCAACGCCCAGGACCACGGACACGATGATGAATCCCCCTATGTTCCAGGTCTCTGGCTTTCGGGACGACCGCACGTGGTCGGTGGCCAAGGCGATCTTGGCGAAGTCCGTCATAAAGGTCAGCAGCAGCATCGCAAAGGCGGAAACGACGAACTTCCCGGTCACCACGTACGCGATCGCCACGAAGGCCGCCTTCAGGATGGTCCGGCTGATTTTGTTGATGACCCACGTCAGGATGCGCTGGTAGATAGTCCGCCCCTGTTCGACCAGCGCCACGATGTTCGTCAATCCCGGTTGGGTTAGAACGACGCTCGCAGCGCCCTTGGCGACGTCGGTCGCGGTGCTAACGGCGATGCCGACTTCGGCCTGGCGGAGCGCGGGTGCATCGTTGACCCCGTCGCCGGTCATGCCGGTGACATGCCCCGCGGCCTGCAGGTGCTTGACGACGATATATTTGTCTTCCGGAAATACTTCCGCAAAACCATCGGCGCCCGCGAAAAGATCCACGGTCTGGTTGCCGGTCTGCGCGCTCGCGGCCTTCAGGTCCGCCATGCGTCGAATGTTGGGCAACCCTACACCACGCGCAATTTCGCTGGCGACCGGCAGCGCGTCACCGGTGAGCATCTTCACCGCCACGCCGCGGTCCTGGAGCGTAGCGATGAGCTGCCTGGCGTCGGGTCGCGGTGGATCGTACAACGACACCAATCCGACCAAGGCTGGGGCGCCGGTCTCGGGGCCGCGCGCCACCGCCAGCGTCCGATAGCCCTTCGCGGCCGATGCGCTGACGCGCGCCTCCAACTCATCGATTGCCGGGGGTTGGAGTCCGCAGGTCTCCGCGATCGTACGCACGGCGCCTTTCATCACGCGCAGCCGCTGCCCGTTCTGCTCGACCACAGCTTCCGTCCGCCGGTTCTTCGCATCGAACGGTGCGAAGGAGACGGTCGCGACTTTAGGAAGGTTGTCGAAGATGTGGCGCTCCTTGGCCGCGGCCAGGAACGCGAGGTCAATCGGATCCTGGTTGGCTTCCTGCGACGCGAGTGCGCCGGCGAACAGCACGTCGGCTTCGGTCGCGTGCTCCAGCGGAATCACGCCGGTGACGGCCAACTGGTTCAGCGTGATCGTGCCCGTCTTGTCCACGCAGAGCACGTCCATGGTCGCCGCATCCTCCGCGGCGCTAAGGCGAGTAACCAGCACGCCGCGCTTGGCTAGCTCCTTCGATCCGACAGCCATGCTGACCGTAAACATGACGGGGAGGGCGACTGGCACTGCACTCATCAGCAGCACGAGCATGAGGGGAGCCATCTCGAGGAGTGGCTCGCCGCGGATCAGCGACAGGATGACCACCACGGCCAGCAGGGCGCCGACGATGACAAAGAGCCAGCGGACCACCTTGGTCACCACCGCTTCGATGTGGAGCGTCGGTCGCGCCTGCTGTACGAGCTCCGTGGTGCGCCCAAAATAGGTTTTCGCCCCGGTTAGCATGACCACGCCGTTGCCCTCGCCTCGACGGACGAGGGACCCCGACGAAAGCACTTCGCCAGGCGCCTTGTCCGCGTCCTTCGATTCGCCAGTGAGTGCCGACTGGTCCACGGTCAACGCCCCCGTGAGGAGTTTCACGTCCGCCGGGATGATGTCGCCGGGGCGCACGCGAACGATGTCGCCGGGGACTAGCTCCCGGGCGGGAATGACCTGCCAGCTCGAATCGCGCCGGACGCGTGCATTTACCTGCAACCGTCGCCGCAGCGCCTCAACGACACCGGCGGCTCGGCGTTCCTGCATGAAGCTCAACACAGCGTTGATCACCAGCAGCGCGCTTACCACGACGAGGTCCGAATATTTGCCGAGCGCGACTGACAGAACCATGATCAGCTCGAGCATCCAAGCCGAGATTCCCCAGAATTTCCGGAGGAATTTGAGGACAGGGTGCCCTTTGGTCTCCGCCACTTCGTTGTAACCGTGCTCCTTCCAGCGGATTTCCACATCCGCGTGCGTGAGCCCGGTGTCGGGGTTGACACGGAGCGTCGCCAGCGCGTCGGGAAGCGACGCGGAGGCGATGTCAGGGGGCTTGCCGTTTGCGGGCTTCGAGGGCGCCGGCTCGGCTTCGGGTTTACCTGGGGTCGTTCGCATGCTAAACATCCTCTCCGGCGCATGCCCAGTTTAACTGGTTCGAGTTTGGCGCGAACTCCGGGAGGGATAATGAAGTTATTTCCCGTTCAGACCTTATGGCGATATTGACGGAGACCGCGGACACTGCCGCATGGAGGGAACCCACTCCGCCCTCCAGCAGGCTGCGCTGGCTATTCCTCTGCGTTTCCGCATTTCTGCTGGCGCTCTTGCTTGTTTCCGGCGTTCTGGCTGTCCGCTTTCTCTCGGAAATGCGCATTCAAGAACTGGCGGCTACCCGCGCGCTGGCGGAGCGTACGCGGGCGCTATCCGGACTTTGGCTCTCCATACAGAGCTACGACCAGGCCGTGCAGCAATTCGTCGCGCAGACTGCCGCCGACCGGGACGCCGAGGCTCGCCGCCGCCTGGATCAACTCAACCTGGAAATCGACGCCGGTTTCGACCGCTACCCCAGCGTCCGGGACTCCGAGGAAGACGCGCTGCTGAACGGCATGCGGCGAGTTTTCGCACAACAGCGGACCCTCTATATTACGATTCTCGCGGCACGGCCCGCGGAACGCAGGCGCCGGGCGGATAGCCTGCTGGCGGAGCACCTCGTGCCCGTCCAAAAACAGATTCTGGACTGGTCGGGGAAACTCCAGGCGTGGAACGGAGAGCGGCTCCAGCACGCCGATCGCGCGCGCGTGACCCAGTTTGCCAATCTACAGGGAAGCCTGTCCCGGGTGCTCGCCATCGGATTCGGCAGCGGTCTGCTGCTCGTGCTGGGCAGCATGGCGTACATCGCCCGGCTCGATCGGCAGACCCGCGCCCGCTACGTTGAACTCGCGCGCAGCCGGCACGCGCTGCAGCAACTCTCGGCGCGCCTCGTGGACGCACAGGAAACCGAGCGGCGCGCCATCTCTCGCGAGCTGCATGACGAAGTCGGACAAGCACTGGGAGCGCTTCTGGTGGATATCGGGAGGCTATCGACTACGCTCTCTGGCGACCACCCCGAAGTGAAGTCACAACTGGACAACCTGAAGTCGGTGGCCGAGCGAACCTTCCAATCTGTCAGAAATATCGCGCTCCTGCTCCGGCCTTCCATGCTGGACGACCTTGGGCTAGCTGCGGCCCTGGAATGGCAAGGGAGGGAAGTATCCCGGCGCAGCGAGATCGAAGTCGCCGTGGAATCGGAGAGCGTCCCCGAAGACCTGCCCGACGAACACAAGATTTACATCTACCGGCTCGTCCAGGAAGCCCTGAACAACGCGGTGCGCCACTCCGGCGCCAGGAACGCGAAAGTTGTGGTGGAGCGGCTGGCAAAATCCATCGTGGTGCGGGTTACCGATGACGGCCGCGGCTTCGATCCGGGGCGTTCGCGCGGCATGGGAATATTGGGAATGGAGGAGCGGGTGAAACGGCTGGGCGGAGCGTTGCGAGTGGAATCTCAGCCGGGAAAGGGCGCAACCGTGACGGCGGAATTCCCCATTCCCTTAGGGGTTAACGCGTGAACGCGATCCGCGTGCTGCTGGCCGACGACCACACTCTGATCCGCGCCGGTCTGCGCATGGTGGTGGATGCCCAACCCGACCTCACGGTTGTCGGAGAAGCCAATGACGGCCGTGAAGCTGTGGCCATGGCAGGGAAACTGAAACCGGACGTAGTGGTTATGGATATCGGCATGCCGAGCTTGAATGGCATCGAGGCCTCCCGCCAGATTCGCGCGGCGCTGCCGGATACGCAAGTGGTCATGCTCAGCATGCACTCCGACGAAGGGTACGTGCTCCGGGCCCTGAAAGCGGGAGCCAAGGCCTACCTCCTCAAGGACTCCGCCGAAGCCGACCTGGCGCGGGCCATCCGCGCCGCCACCGCCGGGAAGTCGTTCTTCAGTCCCGCCGTCGGCCAGGTACTGCTCGAGGACTACATGCGCAGGCTCGAGCGCACGGGCGGCGAAGATTCCTACGAACTGCTTTCGCCCCGCGAGCGCGAGATCCTGCAACTGGTGGCTGAGGGCAAATCCAGCAAGGAGATCGCCAATCTGCTCAACCTGAGCGTCTACACGGTCGAGACGCATCGCGCTAAGCTCATGCAAAAACTGAGCTTGCGCAGCGTCCCGGAAGTGATCCTGTACGCCGTGCGCAAGGGCATCATCTCCTAGCGTTCGGTGGCGCAGGCACTCTTGCCTGCCGGGTCGAGACTCATCTCGACCCTCCTTCATGGGCTGACCCAGGCGCCGGCATGAGTGCCGGCGCGGCAGCCTAAGAGGCTGCGCCACGATCGGGACATACCAAGTCTCCGGTACCACATATACCGACTTCTCGTGACAAACCGGAAACCTCCTTGCCCCATCTGTATAGATGGAGCCACTCGATGTATGGAAGCTCGGTGGTGATCCTACGAGACTTTTTGGAGGCTACATGAAGATGCAATGGATTTGGGGTGGACCGAAGAGAGCAGCCGCGGCGATGCTGCTGGCGCTCGGGTTGGGTGGCCTCGCGGTGGCGGGTGCGGATCACCTGTTGAACCCGCCAGCCACGTTTAAGTTCGCGAGTGCGGACCAGCCAGCGAGCCGCAACAGTTTCGCCCCAGTGGTGAAGAAGGTATTGCCGTCGGTCGTAACCATTACTTCGTCCCGCGTCATGAAGACCAGCTTTCAGGGAGGGGACAACGGAATCCCTCCGATGTTCCGCCAGTTCTTTGGCGGTGATGAGGGTAGCGGCGGCGGGCAGTTCCGCATGCCTCGGCAACAGAGGGAAGAGGGCCTGGGCTCTGGCGTCATCGTCAGCCCGAATGGCTACATTCTGACCAACAACCACGTGGTGGACCACGCCACCACCGTGACCGTGATCATGCACGACAAGCACGAGTATAAAGCCCGCGTGGTAGGCACCGATCCGAAGACCGACATTGCCGTACTCAAGGTGGACGCCGGCTCCCTGGATCCGATCACCATTGGCGATTCCGATAAGGTGCAGGTGGGCGACTACGTGCTCGCCGTCGGCAATCCCTTTGGCGTGGGTAAAACTGTCACCATGGGCATCGTCAGCGCTACCGGCCGCGCCAATCTGGGCATCGAAGACTACGAAGACTTCATTCAGACCGATGCGTCCATCAACCCCGGCAACTCGGGCGGCGCGCTGGTCAATGACCGCGGCGAGCTGATCGGCATCAACACCGCCATCCTGTCCCATGGATCGGAAGGCAATCAAGGCGTCGGTTTTGCCGTCCCTGTTAGTGTGGCGCGCAATGTGATGGAGCAGATCGTCAACAACGGAAAGGTGACCCGCGCATACCTGGGCGTGATGGCTCAGGAAGTAACGCCTTCCATCGCCAAGGCCTTCCATGAACCGGAAGTGCGCGGCGCGCTGATCGGCGATGTGACCCCCAACAGCCCGGCCCAGAAGGCGGGATTGGAAAAGGGTGACATCATCCTGGACATCAACGGCACGCCGGTAAACAGCAGTGCCGAACTGCGCATGCACGTTTCGCTGATGGCTCCTGGAACCAAGGTGAACGTGAAGGTGTACCGCGACGGCGCGGAGAAAACCCTCCCACTGACCCTGGCGGAAATGCCCACGGAAACTGCCAGGAACGAACAGCCGGAGAACACCAGCGAAGATGCCCTGCAAGGGATCACGGTAGAGAACGTCACCGCCCGGACGGCCCGGCAGCTCGGATTGCCGGCTACCGCTGCCGGAGTTGTGGTGACGAACGTGGACCCGGCCAGCAAAGCTGCCGATTCCGGCTTGAAGCGCGGCGACGTAATTCAGGAAGTGAACCACAAACCGGTGCGCAACACTTCCGATTTCGAAGCTGCCATGCGTAACGCGAAGGACGCCACTCTCCTGCTCGTGAACCGGCAGGGCAGCACGATGTATCTGGCTGTCTAACCGGTTTTCACCCATTCAGAAAAAGGCCGGTCCAGCCCGTCCCCCGGGGCGGGACCGGCCTTATTTATTTTTATTTCCACCGGGGCCAGTGTTCTTCGCTCCGGCGAAGCCGTTCGTGACGACGCCTTCGCGACTAGTTGCGTCGTTCCACCCCGAAAGTTCGTTCGTGCGGCACTGCTATCGGAGCCGTCGGAAGGATTCCAATCTCCATTCATCTGCTGCGGTAGTGTGCCTCAATATGTAGAGGTTGCCATCGTCCGCGCACACCTTGAAGAAGGTCTCGTCCGGGCCGTACCACTGATCGAGAACCTCCTCGACCACGTATTCACGGTCCCCAAGGTGAAACCGCACCGGCTTCTCGTCCGCTTTCCGTCCGGCATAGCATTGTACCCGGAGGAGCTGCAGGTTGGCATGATCTGGCTTTCTCGTTTCCGGCGGCATCCTTACTTATCATGCACTGGATTGTGCGCCGATGCGATTCACATGGCGTGGCTTCCCTGGATCGGCGACGCGTCCCGCGGGAAATGGCGGGGCTTCTCACAACCAGGGTGACCAATAAAGTCATTTGTAACCCAGCGGCCTCCTTAGGTACCACGAAGCCAGACTACTGTCCGGACAGGATGCGTCTCAAGAGCCGGCAAGGGCGGGCCAGCATTGACGGGTGACCTTCAGAGATGGCCCGGATCGAGCTAGTCCATCAGTCTAACTCCTGTTCATCGCGGGTTCGCTCCGAGGACGACAGGGCGCGAATTCGATCCCGCCCTTCCGGTCCTATGGAGCGCCATCCACCACGAGGTCGCCTACGGATCGCCTCAGCACCGCCCGCGCAATCTGGTAGTCCCACTGTGCTCCTACACGAGTTGCCTCCGCGCGCGCCAGTGCAGTCTCGGAGTCGAGCAGATCGGTAATGGTTCCGGCGCCGACCTTGTAACGCTCATTCGCCAACCGCAGGCTTTCTTGCGCGTCTCTGACGAGGGCGTCGGTGGAGGCGACTACCGCAAAACTCTCCGTCAGCCTTGAGTAAGCGGTCCAGACCTCCTGGCGCACCGTCTGCGCCAGGCGTGCGGAGTCGGCCTCCTCTTTGGATAGCTCTGCCTTGGCCTTCGCCAGCTTGTGTTTGCGCGAGAACCCGTCGAACAACGGCAGATCGAGCGACAAGCCTACCAGCCAGTCTTTGTCATTTGGGAAGAATGTCGTGTCCTGCCATCCGAATCTCGCTTCGCCTCTCACCTTCGGACCGAACGCGCTCTTCGCCGCCGAGACTCCACTCCGGGAAGCTGCGATGCGCTGCTCAGCCAATCTGATCTCGGGCCGCAACTCGACGGCCTTGTTCAGTGCCTCTGTGAGGCTAATATCGTCCGGTCGCGTCAACTCACGAATGCGCGTGTCAATGTCCAACCGCGTTTCGACCGGCAGACCCATGGCGGTATTCAACCCGCCTCTGCCGATTCGGACCAAGCTCTCTGCTCGCGCCAGAGTCAAGCCGGCGTCAGCGACCTCGACCTGGGCACGCACTACGTCGACCTGAGGGACCGCGCCGGCTTCCTTTTGTAGTCTGGCCAGCCTCAGATGGTCTTCGGCGCGCCGGAGTGCTTCCTGTACCACCCTTGCTGTTTCCAGTGCAGCGACCAGGCCGAAATACGCCTGGTGGACTTCGAGTACGATGTCCTGACGCACGCGCGCGGCCTCTTCTTTTGCCACGCCTTCCCGAGCCTGGGCAGCTTTCAACTCTGCCCGTCGCTGTCCGAAGTCGAAAAGCGTGTAACGGGTGGCAAGGCCGGAAAACCAATCAGTGGTTGGTCCGATCATGCTCGGGATACCCAGCCTTCCGATCCCGCTGGGCAAGAAGGCGTGCCGCTCCCAGCGGCTGTAACTGGCATTGAGTGCCAGGTCGGGATAAAAGGGCGCTCTCGCCTCCCCGACCGCTTCTTTCGCCACCGCGATTCCTTCGCTGGCGGCACGGCTTAGCGGGTTCTGGTCGAGTGCGATTCGAACGGCGGACTCCAGGTCCAGGGTCTTCCCCGTTGCCGGCAGGGCCGCATCCGGTCGCTGTGCGCCGGCGGGCGGGACGACTCCAATCAACAGAACCGCCAGCCACATCCATTTGTGCGTCGAGGATAGCGTTTTTGGCATTCTCTTCTCCATCTGCATCTCTTTTGAAATCAAGCAAGCGTCTTATGGAAACGCTTCGCGGCCAGCCACAAGGTGAGTAATCCCATCACGGCCAGCGCCAGCAACTGCGGCCATAGGATGCTCGGTCCTACTCCCTTCAAGAAGATCCCGCGGATGATCACCAGGAAGTATCGCAATGGGTTCAAGTAGGTGAGCCACTGGACCAGCGGCGGCATGTTGGCGATCGGAAACATGAATCCCGATAGAAGCACCGCCGGCAAGTAGAAGAAAAACGTGCTCATCATCGCCTGTTGCTGCGTCTGGCTGACCGTGGAAATGAACAGGCCGATGGAGAGCGTCGTCAGGAGGTACAGAGCAGTCGCGACAAACAGCAACCCAAGGTTGCCGCGGATGGGCACCTCAAACCAGAACACGCCGATGAGGGTGATGAGAATCACATCCGCAAAGCCGATCAGAGCAAATGGCACAGTCTTGCCGAGGATGAACTCGGCGGACGTGATCGGCGTGACCATGATCTGCTCCATGGTGCCGATCTCCTTCTCACGCACCACCGCCATGCTGGTGAGCATCAGCGTGATGAGCATGACGATGATGGCGATCACGCCCGGAACGTAGAAGTTGCGGCTCTCAAGGTTCTCGTTGAACCAGGCCCGCGTTTCGACGACCACGCGGCCGGTTTGTCCGACGGGGCCCGACGAACGGAGGATGCGTTGAGTCAACAGCTCCGTCGAAAACTGGCCGGCGATCTTGGAGCTGTAGCCGAGTACAATCCCAGCGGTATTCGAATCGGTTCCATCCACGATGACCTGCAACTGCGACGTCCTGCCGGCCCGGAGATCGTCCTCGAAGCCCTTGCTCATGCGCAGAACTGCCCCCACCTTGCCGCGATCCATCAGCTCGCGAACCCGGTCCTCAGAGTCGGTGTATTCCACGACGTTGAAGTACCCGGATTTCACGAACCGGCTCACGAGTTCGCGGCTGGCGATGCTGTTGTCCAGATCATGGACGAGCGTTGCGACATTCTTCACGTCCGTGGTCACCGCGTAGCCGAAAACGAGCAGTTGAATAATAGGCATCAGAAAGATGACGCCCTTCATCCGCGGGTCTCGAAAGATCTGGATGAACTCTTTAATGAGCATATGTTTGATGCGTTCCCACATAATCACACCAGCTTCTTCTTGAACTTCAGGTTGGCAAACAGCACCATCGCGGCTCCGAAGACAGTGAGTAGGCCTGCTTCCAATGCCAGAATCTCCAGCCCAATACCTTTCAGGTAGATCCCTTTGAGCAGGGCGACAAAGTACCTCGCCGGAATCAGATAGGTCACTACTTGGATGGCATTCGGCATGTTGCTGATCGCGTACATGAACCCGGACAGCAGGAAGGACGGCAGAAACGTTAGGACCATGGCCAACTGGCTGGCCAGAAGTTGGCTTTTCGTGACGATGCTGATCACCATGCCGAGTGAGAGTGCGCCGGCCAGAAAGATGGCCGCCATTGCGAAGAGCAACGCCACGTTTCCACGCAGGGGGACCCGGAATAGGAATTGGCCCATCACCACGGCCAGCAGGACGTCAAGCATGCCGATTGCGAAATACGGCAGGAGCTTCCCGAGGATCATTTCCGAGCCCTTGAGTGGCGTCGAGATCAACTGCTCCATCGTGCCGCTCTCCCATTCACGAGCCACGGTCAAGGAGGTGAGCAGCGCGGCGATCACCATCATGATCACCGCGATCAAACCGGGGATAATGTAGTTCTTCGACTCCATGTCGGCGTTGAACCATACCCTGGGGCGCAGATCCAAAGGTGTGTGAATCATGCGTCCTCCGATCCGGCGGGTCGTCTCCATGGCTACCTCCTGTGAATAGGTCAGAGCGACCACATCTGCATAGCCCATAGCGATGGTTGCCGTGTTCGAGTCGCTGCCGTCGACGATAATCTGCACCGGCGCCAGGCGCCCGGATTCGATACGGCCCTCGAAGTCGTTAGGGATTACCAGCGCCATCAAGGCGCGACCGGAATCGACAGCTCGCTCCATTTCCGGGTAGTTGTGAACGTATGCCCGCAGTAAGAAGTAACGCGAACCGAGGAAACCGCTCACGAGCTGCCTGCTGGCCGGCGACTCGCTCTGATCCCAAACGACCAGTGGCACATTGTCCACGTCAAGGGTGAGCGCGTAACCGAAGAGCAAAAGCAGGAGCATGGGGATCGCGATTCCCATTCCCAGACTGCGGGGATCACGGATGACGTGTATGAATTCTTTGCGAGCAACCGCCCAAACGCGAAGCGGTTTCATTTGCGCACCTCCTGTTGGGGCTGGTCAGCGCGGTCGCGCGACTCGATCAGAGAAACGAAAACATCCTCGAGCGAAGGGGCGATCTTTTCGACGCTAGCCGTTGTACCCAGCAGGTTCCGAATATCGCTTGTAGCCCTCTCCGCGTCCTGTGCGACCACGTGCAAGCCTTTCCCGAACAGCGCAACCTCCTGGATTCCGGGGAGCTTCTCTATCTCGCCCATGGCATCCTGGGGCCGCTCGCAAAGAACCTCCAGTACTTCCTCCTGCATGAACTCGGTCTTGAGCGTGTCCGGGCTTCCGATGGCGATCAGCTCCCCGCGATAGATCAAGCCAATGCGGTTGCAGTACTCGGCCTCATCCATGTAGTGGGTAGTCACGAAGGTGGTGACCCCCTTGCCGGAGAGTTCGTAAATCAGGTCCCAGAATTGGCGCCGGCTGACCGGATCCACTCCCGCGGTCGGCTCGTCAAGAAAGATGATGGGCGGCTCGTGCAAAATGGCGCATCCAAATGCGAGGCGTTGCTTCCAGCCACCGGAGAGGATGCCCGTGCGGGAATGGCGGCGATCCTGAAGACCAGCCATCTCGATTACCCACTCTTTGCGCTCCTTTTTCTTCTCGGGCGGGATACGATAGATGCCGCTGTAGAAATCGATGTTCTCCTCCACGGTGAGGTCCTCGTAAAGAGAGAACTTTTGGCTCATGTAGCCGATGTTGGCCTTGATCTTTTCTGGCTCGGTCCGCACATCGAACCCCGCCACAGTCCCGGTGCCCCCGGTGGGAGACAGAATCCCACATAGCATGCGGATGGTAGTTGACTTGCCCGCGCCATTCGGACCGAGGAAGCCGAAGATCTCGCCCTTCTGCACTTCGAAGCTGACGCGGTTTACGGCGGTGAAGCTGCCGAAGCGCTTCTCCAGGTTCTTTACAACGACGGCGTTTTCGTTGCTGCTCGCGTTCATGGTTTCAGTTCTTCCTCTCGGCGGCCAGGACCGATATGAAGACGTCTTCCAGCGCCGGCTCGATCGTGCGGACGCCACTGACGGAAAGGCCCGCGCCGACGAGCACTCGTTCCGCCTCTACCGCAGCTTGATCCGGATGCTGTGCCAGCAGGTGAATGCGGTCACCGAACAGGCTTGCCGTGGCGGTGGTGAATTGTTCCCGTAAGATCGCGGTGGCTCTGCGCGGCTCCGAGGAGCGGATCTCCAGAATGGTGCCCTGCATCAGCTTCTTGACTTCGGCGGGTGTCCCTACGGCCAGGAGTTTTCCCCGGTGCATGAGTCCGACCCGGCCGCAACGCTCAGCCTCGTCTAGATACGCAGTCGAAACGAAGATGGTCACGTTCTCACGAAGCAGTTGGTACAGGATGCGCCAGAAGTCGCGGCGCGAGACTGGGTCCACCCCGTTGGTCGGCTCGTCCAGGAATAGCACCTTGGGCGTGTGGACCAGCGCGCAGGCCAGACCGAGTTTCTGTTTCATGCCCCCGGACAGCCTGCCAGCGTGACGCTTCTTGAACGGCGTCATGTTGCTGAACGACAGCAAGCGCTCGATCTTTTGCTCCCGGCCTTTCTTCGGCACGCCGTAGATGTCGGCGTAGAACTCAAGGTTCTCCATCACTGTCAGATCAGGGTAGAGGCCAAACCGCTGGCTCATGTAGCCGATCTCTTCCTTGACCGCCTCCGCCTCCCGCAATACGTTATGGCCGGCGACCCATGCTTCGCCGGACGTGGGTTCCATGATGGAGGTGAGCAGCCGCATAGTGGTGGTCTTCCCGGCGCCGTCCGGCCCCACGAGACCGAAGATCTCCCCCTCTTCCACGGTCAGGTTCAGTCGGTCAACCGCCGTCAGATCGTCGAAGGATTTCGTTAGGGCCACGGCCTCAATAGCGTGCATCGCTGACCTCTCTGGCAACCAATGTCATCGACTTCTTGGGCACCTTGGGAACCCGCGCCATGTTGTGGTTTCGCGACTGTGTGCTCGTTCTCTGCCCGTCAAGCGTCTGCGATTGCGTGTTCGTGTCCGGCCCAATCAGTATCACGGCATCGGTGGGCATGCCGGGCTTTAGTTCCATGTTGGGGTTCTGGATGTCGATCTTGATGCGGTAAACCAGCTTCACCCTCTCTTTCTCCGTCTGAACATTCTTCGGGGTGAACTCCGCCTGGGAAGCGATAAAGGAGACCCGTCCGTCGTAACGCTTGCCGGGATAAGTGTCGGTGGTCACACGCACCCGCTGGCCAACCTTGACGCGGCCGAGGTCGGTCTCACTGATGTAGGCCCGCAACCACAAGTTAACGAGGTCGCCCACGGTGACGACCGGTGTTCCGGGGGCCGCGTACATTCCGGCCTCAAGATTCTCCGAGAGGACCACGCCGCCGATGGGCGCCATAACGGTGGTGTAGCTCAGGCGCGTTTCAGCCACCGCAAGCGCCTGTCGGGCTTGTTCCAGGCGTGCGCGCGCCTGGTCGATCGTCTCGTGGCGGGGGCCTTTGGTGACCAGCGCCAGGCGTTCCGTGGTCTGCTTCAAGCCGGCGCGCGCCTGCTCGATCTGTTCCTTTCGAGGTCCCTCGATCACAAGCTTTGATCGCTCTTGGTCCTCACGGAATCGTGCCTTTGCGGCCTCGAGCGCAGCCTGGGTGGCCTCGTACTCGCGGGCTGAGATGACGTCATTCTTATAGAGGGTCTTCTGCCGCGTGTACTCCGCCTCCAGCCGGTCCACATCTGCTTTCGCCCGCTCAACCGTCGCCTTATGCGCCGCGATGTCTTGCGGCCTGGATCCGGCCAGCAGCTCATCGAGCCAGGCCTGGGTCTTGTGGACGACAGCTTCCGCCTCGCGGATTTCTTCCGGACGAGAGCCCGCCACCAGCTCGGCCAACGCGGCTTGGCCGGTGTCGACTTCGGCGCGGCGCACCGCGACCTCTTCCATGAGTTCGCTGCGGTCGAGCCTCGCCACGAGTTGACCAGCCGTAACAGTCTCGCCTTCGGAGACAGCGCGCTCCTCCAGCCGACCGGGGATCTTGAAACTCACCTCGACGTCGGTGACCTCGATGTTTCCGGAAACGCGTATTGCCGTCGGATCAGTCTGGTGCTTGCCCCGGATGAACCTGTAGCTGACAACCGCAGCCACCGCCAGTACCGCGAGCAGGATCAGCACCTTTTGCTTGCTTCTCACGCCTTCACCTCCTATGTGAATGCACATTCACTTCACAGCCCAAAAAAAACTCACGATGCCCTGAGGCTCTTGCTCAGCAGGTCCCAGGCTCTTTCGACGTGCTGGGTTACATCGAACCCGCCTTCACTCAGGTGCCACAGGAGCGCTGCCGGCTGAATCAGCCCCAGGAACATCACTGACACCGTTCCAGGGTCAGCGTCGCGACGGATGTGGCCCTGTTGCTGCCCGCGAGAAACGATTTGCGCCACCTTCTTTAGGTACCCTTGGATTATCGAGTGGACCCGGGCCTTTCGTTCGGGGCGCCCGTTTTGGACCTCGTCCGAGAAAACAACGCTCAAAATCCCTTCGTTTTCCCGGATAAGCCTCACATGGGCCATCACCAGACGTCGCAGAACCTGGAGTGCGTCCGTTGCGTCTTGGGAGGCCTGCACCACGTTGGCATTGAGGCGCTCGCGGATCAATTCCAGCACCGCATCCAGGAGTTCGTCTTTGCTTTCGAAGTGGCGATAGACCGCCGAAGGGACCAGCCCGACTCTCCGGGCGACCCGCGCCACACTGAGACCCTTCAGACCCTGGGTGGTGATCACGTTCAAAGCGGCCTGGGCCAATTGTTCCTGCCGGACTTCGGTATTAAGTTTTTCTGTGCCCATCTTCCGACCATGTGAACTATGATTCACATTGTCCCGCAACGTGACAGGGCGCGTCTGTGACTCCGGTCACTTTGTGCCTATCGTAAATGCCGAACTGCATGAGAACATGAAGTTTGCGCATACTCCCTCAATTCCTCCGTCTGGCGCTCAGCGCACTTCACGTGCGGGCCGCCGGACCCGCCAATTCGGCGTCACGGCCCACCCCACCGCGGAGTGGACTGCCCAGCTAACTCCGCGACGCATTTCCGTGGGATACCGCAACCACGTTATCTGCTGCGGGATCGCGATCGGATCTTCGGCGACGAATTCACGAAGCAGGTCAAGGATATGGGTATCAAGGAAGTCCTTTCGGCCCTGCGATCTCCTTGGCAGCGAGCGTACATCCGAACGCCTGATCGGCACTCTCCGCCGGGAGTGTCTGGACCACGTGATTGTCTTCAACGAGGCCTCGCTATATCGGCACGTGAAGTCGTCCCTGGCGTACTATCACGAATCCCGGACGCACCGCTCGCTGGCTAAGGACACGCCGGAACCGCGGCCCGTGCACCCGGCGGAACTCGCAGCCGTCGTTGCCATACCGCAGGTTGGCGGTCTTTACCACCGGTACGAGCGGCGCGCAGCCTAAATTTCCTAAGGCTCCATCCTAGCCCCTCTCGGAGACAAGTGCGCCCCGACGCGGGCCCGCTTGATCACCAAGCCGCCGTGCGCTCGCCAGCGGCAGATCCCGGATGCCAGAAGCGGCTCAAAACAGGCCGCCGCAGACTCGAAGCCGACTTGCCACGTGCCTTGGAAGCCGCGACCGCTTCCGCCGGCGCAGATTCTGCCGCATATGGTGTTTGCGAGAGGCACACGCACTAGCGGGCTGGAACACGAACTCGGCCAATTGTGAGAATGTTTCCCGGTTCGGCCGAGGAACCGGCGGCGGCCAGGTAACGACTTCGGCCGTCCGTCTGCAATACTTCCGTCCGGATTCTCAAGGTTGGCGTAGTGGATGTAGAGACCGGCCAGCGCCCTGGTGGAGGACGAATCAGTGGACCTGGCGGGCGGAGCCCGCAACTACCGAGGACTCTTTCGTCGCGCTCGTAGCGGGTCGGCTTGCGGCTGCGCTGGGCGATGGCTGTTGTGGAACACGCACTTCGGGATGAAAGTGGAACTCCGTTCCTGTCGGAACCGACAGGAGTCCGCGCTGCGATTGCGCTGCGATAAGCGGCCGACAGTGCGGCGAAAGGCCTCCATGGCGGCTCATACGGCCAATACAATCAACAACGTAGAGTGGACACCCCGCTTCACACGCAGGAGGTCACAGGTTCGAGTCCTGTCGCGCCCACCATTAGAATCAATAATTTAGCAGCCAAAAAACTGGACCTCCTGCATAACTGAGCAGGGGATCTAAACCAAAGCCTCCCACATATGTGCTTGTGGGTGTTCATACTGCAATCATTTGGAAACGATAACTGACGCTGTGATTGCGCTGCTTAACGCAGCGCAATCACAGTGCGGTTACTTGGCGACTTGGTCCGTCTCAGGTGATTGGGAACTAGCTGAGCCGTAGTCAGGTTGCGATGGAGCCAATGATGACGGACGGCTTGAGAAATGGCCACTTCGGCAGCAGGGAACTGATCGCGAAGGCATGCTCAGCGGCCTCAAAAGGGCGAGAACTTCAATTCCAGGACGGTCTCACTTCGACAGCGAAAGAAGATTCCAATGGCGGCGACGAGGATTGAGAGGATGAATTCGGCCACAAGCTAACTCTTGTAACATCGCGCAAGGTCGCCCGCGCCCCCCAATTCTCTCAAATCTCAGTGACCCGTACCCTAGT
>Ga0208587_1000158_pt1 | contig 36328 bp, 32 predicted proteins | sample NGESurdeep092012_7_FD_184472 | JGI IMG/M metagenome (GOLD analysis project Ga0208587, IMG submission 184472) | Arctic peat soil microbial communities from Barrow, Alaska - NGEE Surface sample 210 deep-092012 (SPAdes) | ecosystem: Environmental > Terrestrial > Soil > Wetlands > Peat ...
AAGAGTGTGCGATACCACGCCGGTGGCAATGGAACGGTGGGCCATATTCTGACCGATACCGGCATGGGGGCGCATGGCCGTGCCGATGAGAAATCCGTCGGTGGCGTAGGCCAACATGGCCTGGGTGAGGGTGAAGTCGCCGAGGCCAACCGGGAGCCGGATCCAGACGAACAGCTCGGAAGCACCCACCGGAGACTCTGGGTCCCAGGTGTTCACACCTCCGACCACTCGAAGTTCGGTCCCCGGGGCCACCAGCATGTCCTGCCCGGTGGCCGGGGCCATGTCGGGGCCGTCGACCTCGGGCATGGGGGGCTGGTGACGGATGAGATCGGGCTCCTCGGCGTGCCGGAGGACGAGCCCACGGGCACACAACCGGTCCCCCTGGCGGACGGTGACCGTCTCACTGCCGAGGGTGCGCCCATCGTGCATCACGTCCACCTCGATGTCGATGGGCACCGAAAGGCTGGCACTGCGGGCGAAGATGGTGTGGATGGACGTGACGTCCTTGCCCGCCGAGCCCAAGCCGGAGGCGAGGATCATCTGCGCCATGATCTGGCCACCGAACACCACGTCGTGCACGGTCGGGTCACCGATGCTGGATGCCCGGAACCGGTGCTCCCCCACGTGCTCGAGACGAAACGCCTCGGGAATCTCGTTCATTCGGGGAAGGCCCCGAACGCCGATATGTCCATGGTGCCCACCGTCATGGCTCCCATGGTGCCGCCATCGGTGAGGATGTTCTCGCCGGTGATGGCCGAAGCCGCCCGGGAGTTCAGATAGATGAGCGGGTAGGCCTGCTCCTCGGGCGTGGCCCTGTGACCCAACGGGATCGGATAGTTGTCCATGAAGGCCTTGCCCACCTGCTCCTCGAAGTCCGGCATCATCGGGGTATCGGTCGGTCCGGGACTGGTGCAGTTGATGCGGATCCCCGACTTGCCCAACTCGAACGACCGCCAGATAGTCCAGACAATGATGGCCTCTTTTGAGGGGGCATACCCACTGGCGATCTCCTCGGGGTGGTCCTTCAGCCAACGGGCCGTCTCGGCAAAGCCGTCGCAGGTGACCAACGGCATCCACTTGGCGATGTTGGTCATCCACGCCGCGCCCGCGCCCGAAGAAATGTTGGCAATGGCCGCGCCCTCGCCCATATGCGGCACCACCAGATCGGTCAGATGTCGCATGGCCGCGAAGTTCACCAGCATGGTGTCGTAATCGGAGAACCGGCCCCCGGGGAGACCGGCGCAGTTGAACAATGCATCGATCGTTCCCCCGATCGTCTCGACGGCGCCGGCGATGGCATCGGGGTCACGCAGGTCCACGCACTGGTAGCTGGCCACGTCCACCGGTGGTTCCTTCAAGTCGATGACGTGGATCTCGGCGCCGAGTTGGCCCAACTCCCGGACGGTCGCCGCACCCATGCCGGCGCCCCCGCCGCCACTGACAATGACTCGTCTGCCCTCGTAGTCCCACACTGATGTCATGGTCGTCCCTCTCTTTCATTGGCCTGCAGGTCGTAGCTACGAAACCGGGCGGACCGGTGACAGCACCGGTCCCCGGCGAACACCTCGTTCACCGGGGTAGCCCCAGGCCTTGCTCAGCCACGATGTTCCGGTTGATCTCACTGGTACCGCCGGCGATCGACACCGCCGGTGCTGCGGCCAGATTCTTTGTCCACGGGCCGGCGAGCGCACCGGTCCCGAGCAGTCCCACTGCCAGGTCGGCCAGCTCCTGGGTCGCCTGGGCCCACATGAGCTTGGCCACGCTCCCCATGGCCGGGGACGGCTGGCCACCACCGCCGATCGCCTCCAACTCACGGGTCGTCATCCACCGCATGGTGGAGATGTAGGCAAAGAGCCGGGCCAACCGGTCGCGCTGCACGGGGGTCGCCACCACCCCCGCGGAACGGGCATCGTCCAACAACTCGTTGAACCTGGCGGTCAGTCCCAGATGGAGGCGGGCCACCCCGGCCCGCTCGTGGCTGAGGGTGGTCATGGCCACCCGCCAACCCTGGTGGATCGATCCGAGAAGCGCAGTGTTCGGCACCCGCACATCGGTGAGGAAAATCTCGGAGAAGCTCGAATCACCGGCCATGGTCCGCACCGGTCGCACCTCGACGCCGGCGGATCTCATATCGACCAGGAGGCAGGTGATGCCCTTGTGCTTGGGGACCGATGGGTCGGTACGTACATAGAGCTGGCACCAGTCGGCGAACTGCCCGAGGCTGTTCCAAGTCTTCTGCCCGTTGACGACGAACCCGTCATTGTCGGCAACGGCACTGGTCTTCAGTGAGGCAAGGTCAGAACCGGCATCGGGCTCGGACATGCCCTGGCACCAGATCTCGTCGCCTCGGAGCATGGGTGCCAGATACCTGTCCTTTTGCTCGGCAGTGCCGAAAGCCAAAATGGCGGGAGCAATGTTGGCCACGCCGATGGCGTTCACCGGGCCCGGGGCTTGAGCCTCGGTCATCACCTCATGGAACGCCAACTGCTCGCCAACTGTGGCGTCGCGGCCGCCATACTCAGCGGGCCACGAGATCGCCGCCCACCCGGCATCGGCCAGAGTGCGGTTCCATGCCCTCAGGATCTCGATGGTTTCGGCGACCACCAGACCGCCGCGACCGGACGCCACCACCTCCGGGGTGAGGTTGGCGCTCAGCCAGTCGGTCAGTGAAGCGCGAAACTGATCGAGCCTGTCCGGTGCCGCCTGCGCCGGGGGCGGACTCTGCGGTCCGGACCGATCCGGCATCAGGGTTACTGCACCATCGATGTCCACGGCCCCCCTAGATCGCCCCTGCGGCTCGGTGCCCGTGCCGGCTCGATCGGTCAGGTTAGACCACCACCCGCTCCCGCGACAATCCCGTTTTCGGTGGTCGGCACCACTCAGTCCTCGAGGGTGATGGCCGTCTCCGGACAGTTGGCGGCAGCTATACGGGCCTGTGCTTCGAGCCCCACCGGCACCTCGGGGTGGATGACCATGCCGTAGCCGCGGTCATCACAGTCAAAGAGATCCTCGGCCAATGAGTAGCACCGGCCGTGGCCCGTGCACCGATCGGTGTCCAACGTGATTTTCACGGCGTCATCCTAAACCTGCTTTTGCCACACACCACGTCCACGTCGGCCCGATGCCGACACCAGGTTCGACCGGGCGGCCCTCAGGCGAAGGCGGGCATGACCTCGTGAGCCAACAACTCGAGCGTCGCGGGCTCACCCCGGTCGTGGGCGAAGAAGATGAACATGGAGATGCCATTCTCAACCGCCTGCGCCATCCGCGCGATGACCATGGCCGGGGTACCCACATACCCCCCTTCGGCCACCCCCCATCCCGGTCCTCCATACCGGCGGGCAGCCCGTTCCCTGGCCTCATCGAGCCCCGATGCATCGGGCACCAGGACCAGCACGGCCTGGTGTGAACGTCGGATGGTGTCCGGGTCCCGACCGATCCGGGCGCACTCTGCATCGAGGAGCACCTGGCTGGCCTCCCAGTCGGCCAGGCCGTAGGTCGGGATGCTCCACACGTCGGCGTAACGGGCCACCAGGGGAAGGGTGCGACGCGGGCCGATCCCACCCACGTGAATGGGCGGGCGCGGGCGCTGAATCGGTCCGGGTCGGTTGGGCAGTTCGGACACCTGGTAGTGGTGGCCCTCGAAGGACGTGACCTCTTGTGACAACATCCGGGACACGATTTCGAGCGTTTCACCAAGGCGCTCGGAGCGTTGGGCGGCCGTTCCCCACGGGAGGCCCGCTTGGTGGTGCTCCAGAGCCACCGACCCGCTTCCCAGGCCGATTTCCACCCGGCCTTGTGACAGGACATCGAGGGTGGTGGCCATTTTGGCCAGCAGGGCCGGGTGCCTGAAATTGCTGCAGAGCACCAGGTGACCCACTCGCAGCCGCTCGGTCCGGGCCAGGACGTAGCTGGCCAGGGTCCATGCTTCCAATGAGTCGAGGTCGGGGAGGCCGGGACTGTAGAGGTGATCATAGAACCACACCGAATGGATGCCCAGGTCCTCGGCCATGGCGGCCCGGAAAAGGATGTCGTCGCGGCCGAACCCCACCTGGGGTACGAAGATGCCGACCTCAACCCCCTGTCCCGACCTCGCCACCTCCTAGCCGGCCCGCTCGGCCCCGAGTGCCGGTAGGCAGAAGCGGAGGACGTGCGACCTCGCTTCGTCGCGGTCCATCGGTCGCAGCCGGCGCACATGGGGACTGGCCAGGCTCCACACCAGATCGAAGATGGCGTGGGCATCGGGAAGGGGGTCGGTGGCGGGGAACGACCCATCGGCCGAGCCCCGGAGGAGTGCCTGCAGCAGGGGGAAGATCAACCCGTCGCGAAGTGACGCCTCCTCTCGGTCGTAGCCGACGGTCTGGCGGGCCACCATGCTGAACATGACAAGTCGTTGGATCCGCTTCCGGTCGTAGGCGATGGCCAATATCTCGTCGATCCACCGATGGACGGCATCGATCGGCTGCGGCGACTCTTCCACCCGTCGGGCCACCTGGGCCACGTCAGGTCCGGATGCCGTGTGGAACATGGCCAACAGCAGATCGTCCTTGGACTGGAACTGCCTATAGAAGGCGCGGGTCGAGAGCCCGGCCTCATCGAGGATGTCCTGCACGCTGGCGCCCTGAAAGCCGTTCCGGCGCATCACCTTCAATGCCGCGTCCATGAGCTGGGCGCGCTCGGCCTCTGCCTCGGGGGTCAGCGCCGCGGCCACAGAGACAATATCGTCGGGGAGAGCGGACACCCTGGCCACGATACCGGTCGCCCTCACGACGTTGCCAGATTCTCGGCCGACAGAGTCGACGACAGGTCCTCCAAGATCTGGCGACGCAACAATTTTCCCGTAGCGGTGCGGGGCAGCTCAGGCCAGAAGGCCACCAGATCGGGCGTCTTGGATGAGCGCAAGTGATCACGCACCCATTCCCGGAGGACGTCCGAGGTGACGGCGTCACCGTCTCCGTCGATACTCACCACGGCGGCAATGCGCTGACCCCACTCGTCGTCGGAGAGGCCCACCACCGCGGCATCGGCGACGGCCGGGTGCGCCATCAGCACGTCCTCGATTTCCGCCGGTGAGACATTCTCGCCACCGCGGATGATGGTGTCGTCGGCTCGACCCTCGATGAACAGGTACCCCTCATCATCCAGCCATCCACGGTCACCGGTAGGGAACCAGCCATCGGCGTCGAGGACCGATTCCCCGGCGTACTCCCCCGACACCTGATCGCCGCGCAGGAATATCAGGCCCGGTAGCTGCCCGGCAGTCGGCGCACCGTTGTCGTCGCGCACCTCCACCTCCACGCTGGGTATCACCCGCCCGACAGAGCCCAACCGGGCGCGGGCTCCCGGCTCGTTCGACGTGAGCGCAGCCCGGTGATCGTCGGGGCCGAGCAGGGCGATGGTGGAGCTGGTCTCGGTGAGACCGTAGGCATTGACGAAACCGGTGTCGGCGAAGCGGGCCAGCGCTTCCTCGAGCACCGGAATGGGCATGCGGGACCCGCCGTAGGCGAGGGTCCGTAGGGTGGGCACCCTGGCATCGGCACCATCGAGGAACCGGACGACCCGGGCCAACATGGTCGGGACCACCATGGCCTGGGTGATCCCCTCCGACCGGATCGTCTCGAGCCAACCCTGGGGATCGAAGGCTTCGAGATAGACGATCCGGCGACCGGCGTAGAGGTTGGACACCAGGTTGGCGAGCCCGGCGATGTGATAGGTCGGAACCGTCACCAACGCGGCTTCTTCATCGGACGCGTTGGCGAATTCGACGGTGGTGAAGACATAGGAAGCCAGGTTCCGGTGGCGCAGGAGGGCGGCCTTGGGTGTCCCCGATGTCCCACTGGTGTACAGCACCACCGCCACATCGTCGGATTGGCCCGGTGACAGCGGCCCGAGGTCGGTCTTGCCAGGAGAGGGACGGTCGGCCAGGAGGGTGGCGAGATAGCTGCGGAGGGATCTCGCCCTCTCGGGCATGTCCTCACCGATCCAAGGTTCGTCGCTCACCACCAGGGCCTTGGGGTGGGCAGCCATCAGACCTTGGAGCTGTTCACGACCCAACCGATAGTTGAGCGGGATGAAGGGTACGCCAGCCGCAGCCGAGGCGAACAGCGCGGCCGGATAGGCCGGGTGACTGGGTCCGACAAAGATGACCGCGTCGGCGCCGATCTGGCGGACCAATCGGGCCCCGAGGTCCGCTGCCCGGCCCAGCTCGGCATAGGTGAGCGCTTCTCCGCCCGCACTCACAGCTGTTCTGTCCCCGTAGCCGGTCACGGCCATGTCGAGCAGCAGGTTCAGGTCCACCGAGGCGACCTCAGTCCGAGGATGGCAGGGGTTTGGCGCCTCTGATCCCCAGCACCCGACCGTCACACGCCAGCGCCCCGGGCCCGGCCTTGGTGCAGAGCAACTCGAGGTCGGCGGGCTCATCGACATAGCGCTTGCCCAGGAGCATGCCGTCGGTCCCGGTGGTCGGATGGCCGGTCCCCTCCCGCGCTGAGTCCACGCCGACCAGGGCGCTTTCGCTACAGGTGAGCATCACGTCGTCGGCGGGGGCCCGGACGACCACCACCTCGGTCGTGCAGCGCGGACAGGCCAGACGAAGACCGGCTTTCAACATGACGCTATGTTAGGCACCCATCCGAGTTGCGGCGACGATCGGCCCTTGCCGGAGGTATTGACTCTCCCAATGGCAACGGGCATCCGACCGAGCAGCGATGGTGGTGCCGGCCGGGTGGGCCCACTCCGTTGGGGGGTCAGACGGCCGGTTAGAGTCTCGGTGCCAGAGTCTGGGGAGGTAACGATGGCGACGGATGCAGACATCATCACCGGTCAGGTCGATCTTCCCCGCATGCGTCGTCAGCGGTACTCGAGGCTGCAGGCGGAGATGGGCCGGCGAGACGTACCCGCGCTTCTGGTGTTCGGCAGTGGCGCCGTGCAGTACGCCGCCGGACCGTCGGTCATCTCCGCAGATTCCGGCCGGGCCGCCCACATGCGCACCGCCGCGCTGGTGCTGGCGGGTGATGACCAGCCTCACCTGTTCACCCCCTACCCTGAGGGCTCACCCCCCGAGCTCGTTCCCGACCACGTCCACCCGCCGCTCTATACCGAATCGGACCAGGGGGTGGCCGACCTGGCCGATATCCTTTCGGGACTGTCCCCCGGGGGTCTCGACCGGTTGGCCGTCGACGACCTCAGCGGCCCGATGTACCGATTGGCCCCTCGGGTGCTCGAAGGAACCGAGTTGGTCGACGCATCGAGGCTCCTCGGGCCGGCCCGGTTGATCAAGACTTCCGACGAACTCGGATGCATCCGCCATGCCCAGCGCATCAACGAAGTGGCCATGCACGAGGTGCAGGCCGCCCTGGTGCCGGGCATCCGCCAGACCGAACTGACCGGGATGTTCCTCCGGCGGGCGTTCGAGCTCGGCGCCACCGGCAATGGCATCGACCCCATCTGGCAGGTCATGGCCCCCACCCGAAAGGGCGGTCCCTACACCACCCACGGCGATGTGGCCTTCCCCCTCATCACCACCGATCGGGTGCTGGCCGACGGGGATGTGATCTGGGTGGACACCGGTGTCCACTACCACGGCTACGCCTCTGATTTCGGGCGCACCTGGATCGTGGGTCACGAACCCCGGGCCACCGCCCGCCAGCGCGATCAGTACCGCCGTTGGCGGGATGTGGTGACGGCCACGCTGGCCGAGGTCCGCCCGGGATCCACCGGGAGCGACCTCACAGCTGCCGCCCGGGGTGTGGTCGGAGGTCAGACACCGTGGCTCCCCCACTTCTACCTGATCCACGGGTTGGGGACCGAGAGCGCAGAAGCGCCCATGATCGGTACCGACATGGGGCCCGAGCACGATGCCGCCCTGGTATTACAGCCGGGCATGGTGCTGGTGCTGGAGCCGGTGATCTGGGATGACGGCTATGCGGGCTATCGCTCCGAGGACATTGTGGCCGTCACCGAAGACGGTTGGGTTGGCCTGTCCGACTACCCCTATGACCCCTACGACGGATGAACCCGCCGACCACCAACGGCAGGGTTGCCCCCGCACCGGAAAACGGAAACCAGATCGATTTCGAACGGCTGCGCGCCGAACGCCATCGCACCTGCGTAGCCGTGATGGACGATCTCGATCTCGACGCCCTGGTGGTCGGCCGGGAGGCCACCATCCAGTACGTATCGGGGGCGCGCCGGTTCTGGACCGAGGGTGCCAAGCCGTTCAACCCCGGCTGCGTGATGATCGCCGGGTCCGGCCTGGTCTACCTCATGAGCACCTGGGCCGACGGCGTCCCTCCCGAGATCGGGCACGATCAGCTGTACGGCATGACCTGGAACGGCGCCACCCTGGCCGCCGAGTTGGCCGCCATCCCCGGGTTGTCCGAATCCCGGCGTATCGGGGTCGACGCCATGACACCGGGCGCCGCCCGCCTCTTGCATGCGGTGGCGCCCCAGGCCGACATCGAAGACGCATCGGCGGTGTTGACCGATCGCCGGCGGATCAAGACCCCCGACGAACAGGCCTGCATCCGGGTGGCGGCGGCGGCGGCGGACTCCGCGCTGGCTCACGCCCTCGCCGGGCTCCGGCCCGGCGTGCGCGGGCGGGAACTCACCGGTCGGGTCGCCGAGCGAATGGCCGGGCTCGGTGTCACCACCCCCGATCTCGAAGCGGTGTTCTCTTCGGCCTCGCCCGGGGGTCAGGCACCCGTCGACGAACTCCCTGCCGGTGCGCTTGTCAGCTGTCACGTGGGTGCCATCTACGCCGGCTATGAGGGTGAGGTCGTCCGCACCTGGCTCAACCCCGGTGCGAAGGGACTTGCCGCAGTCCCGACCCCTGGCCAAAGACGTCTGGCCGGGCGGTGGTCGGCTTTGTTCGATCGGCTGATGGAAGCGTGCCGGCCGGGCGGCAGCGGAACCGATCTACTGGCGGCATACGAGACGGCGGGTGAACCTCTTCCCTCCGGGCCGGTGGCCCACGGGGTCGGGCTGGGCATGGAGCCGCCGTTGATCGGGGGCGGATTCCCCGCTGATGCCGGAGCCACCACCGGCTTTGCCCCCGGCATGGTTCTCTTTGTGTCAGGCCAGGTGGCCGAGCCCGAGGTGGGGACCATCGTGGCCGGGGAGACGATACTCATCACCGAAGGTGGCCACGAACTCCTCACCGGCCACGGTCATGGCCCCTTGCGCAGCGGCGACGGCTGAGGCGGGAGAGCCAACGTCAGCCGCCAAAAGAGGGGGCCACCACCGAGGGTTCCGATCCGGGCGAGCAGATCTGGCACGGGTGTAGCCCCGACAGATCCGCGGCTCCGGCCACCCTCACATCCTCGGGGTGATGAGCGGTCACCGGGCAACCGGCCCGGTGGTACACGGTCCCGGTTGCCGTCACCAGCAACGTCCCGGCCGGGGTGCCAGGGTGCCCATCCGGGGACGGGACAGGCGAGTGGGCACCACCCCCGGCCGCGGTGGAAGCCAGGGTGCCCACCAACTCCCGTAAGACCTGGAGCTCCTCCTCGTGATGCAGTTCCTTCTGGTCATAGAGGCGGTAGAGCCAATGGCCCCAGTAGAGGAACCCGCCCAACACCATGCAGCCGAGCCCGATGAAGGAGCCGCTCACCATGTACGGGATCTGCTGTTGGACGACCCGGGCATGGGCAGCTCCGTACCAGGCCAGCAGGATGAAGACGAGACCCAAGGGGATCAGGATCGAACCGGCCACCACCTGCCAGGCGTTCCGCAGGTCGTAGCTTCCGCTGTCCTCACCTTCGGCTCGGACCTTGGTGGCCCCGCCCCCTCGTCCCTTGGGCAGCCGCTCCCGGAGTCGTCCGAGGCGCCCGCCGGAGCCCGGCGCGCCGTCGCCATCAGCGTGGAGGGACCGATCTTCATCGGGCGCCACACCCAAGCTGCCCCTCACCGGATGCTCCATGTCGAGCATTATGGTCTCCTCCCGGCCAGGAACTGCCACCTGGCCAGCAACAACAGGGGATACGCGAGCAGCATGCACAGCAACAGGGCGGCAACCGCCCATCCCAGAGGAGCGGGTATGCCCCGGATGGGGAAGGCAGTAGCGGATGTCGCCATCGGTGACGTCCTGTTGGCGTTGGCACTTCCGGGCCCGGTGGTCGAAAGGTCCTGCACCGCTCCCGACGTGCCCCCGAACGTGGTGAGTCCGGTCCCCGATGAACTGTCGAACGACGATGAGTCGGGTGGGGTGACCCCACTTGCATCCGTACTGCCACTACCCGCGGCGCCAGAACCGGGGGCGAGGTCCGCGCCCAGCGCCGTTGCGCTCACGTCGACCTGGGCCATCCCGAAGGTGATCGAAGTTGTGGTGGTGTAGAGGCCCGCCGGTAGTCCCGCGTTGCCCAGTCCAGGCACCGGGAGGGTGGGCTCTCCGGGGATGAACGGCACATCGAATTGGTGGGCCAGAGCGACGGAGAGGCCACCGGCATTGGCTATCCCTTCGGCACCATTGGTCGTCAACTTCGGATCGAGGACCCGGATGGAGATACCGTCCTGGGCCAGGGTGGCATCGAGGGTCTTCTGAAGGGTGGCCGGGGTCACGCCCAACGTCCCGGTGCTGGTGGCTGCGATATGGACGCCGGTGTTGTCGATGAACGCCTTGACCCCGTCAACGGTGACCTGACCCAGGTGCAGGCTGGCGGTAGGGGTGGCGGTGGTCCCGTCCGACGTGGCGGCGGCGGTGCCGGTCAAACCACTGACATCGACCATGCCGGCGATGTTGATCGCCTTGATCTGACTGGTGGAGGTGGCCTGAATCGACGAGGAGCCGACTCCCACCGTATTGGCCGCGCTGATATTGCCCACGTCTAGCAAACTCGAGGCCCCCGAGGGAGCACCGGGCACCGGGAGCGGCAGCTTGCTTCCCAACGAGTCGAGAGCCAGATCGCTGATGGCGGCGGTGGCTTCCCCCCCGCCGGCGCCGGCGCCGGACACCGCGCTGAAGATGCTGGGCGCCAGCGGTGAGCCGGCCGGAGGGGTGCCGCCGAAACTGGAGGCGGCGGGGAAGCCCGGCGACGTGGGGAACTTGGCTTCGGCCAAGATTGGGTCGTTGGGTATGGAGGGGGGAGCGCCGAAGGTGGCCAACAAGCTCCCGAGGTTGGCAGCAACGTCACCGGGATAGTAGGGCGTACTCAAGGAGTCGACGACCGGACCGCCGCCCACATTGACACGCGAGAAGGGGACGTCCTCTTCGATGAGGTTCTCATTGGGCAGCGGCACGACACCGGGGACGTTGAACGCGAACTGGGCGCCGATGGCCTGGGTGGTGGCGTTGAATCCGACCAAGGTGGCACCCGAGGGGGAGGCGAGTGCGGCGGTGGCCGGTCCTGTCATGAGGGCAACACATATTCCGGTGGCCATACCCAACCGGGCCAATGCCTTCCCCCCGAAGGAGATCCTCACGCCGCACCTCCCAGATACGCGGTGACAAGTCCTCGTCGCCGGAGGTCCGCCGGCTCGCCCACGTCCACGATACCACCCTTATCCATCACGTAGCCGTAGTCAGCCATCCCCAACGCCGCCTCCACATACTGCTCGACGATCAGCAGGCTGACTCCGCTTGCCACCCGCTCCCTCAGGGTCTCGAACAACTGGCCCACGATGATAGGGGCCAGTCCCATGCTGATCTCATCCACCATGAGCAGCTTGGGTTTGGCCATCAGCGCTCGGGCCAGGGCCAGCATCTGCTGCTCACCTCCCGAGAGGCTGCCGGCGATTTGGGTCAGCCGGTTCCCGAGCGCCGGGAAGAGCGCAGTGCCCTCTTCCACCGGGTCGACGGCGCCGCTCATGGCCGAGATGGCCATGAGGAGATTTTCACGCACGGTGAGGCTCGGGAAGACACCGCGGCCCTCGGGAACGTGCACCACTCCCATCCGGGCGATCCGGTAAGCAGGTCGGCGCTCGATCCGCTGGCCGTTCACCTGGATCCGACCTCTCTCGGCCCGGATCACCCCGGAGATGGTACGCAACATGGTGCTCTTCCCCGCTCCGTTGGCGCCCAGCAGGGCCACCGCCGCCCCTTGGGGCACGACCATGGAGACATTGTGCAATGCCCTGAGCCCGGCATAGGAGACCGAGACGCCATTCAGCTCGAGCGCAGGTTCAGACGGCACTGGCATCTCCGAGATAGGCGGCACGCACGTCGGCGTCGGCGCGGACTTGGCTCGGCGTGCCGCGGGCGATGACACTGCCGAAATCGAGGACGGTGAGAGAGGAGCAGACGTCCATCACCAGAGCCATGTCGTGCTCGACCATCAAGATGGCAGGTGGTGCCACGTCGGGATGTCGGTCGCCGCGACCCGACACGACCGCCTGGAGCACCGCAGAAAAGACGGCCGTCTCGTTGGCGTCGAGTCCCGACCCGGGCTCGTCGAGCAGCAGTACCCGGGGATCAGTGCACAACGCCCGTCCCAGCTCGACCATGCGTCCCTTCCCGGTCGACAGCCCCCCGGCCATCCGGTCGGCCACCGGCCAGAGGTCCAACAACCCCATCACCTCGGCCACCCGCTCGATCCGCTTGGCCCGGTTCCGGCCGAGCACGGCACCGGGGTGTGATGACTCCCAACTGGCCACCAGGTTGTCGTGGACGCTGAGCCGGCTGAAGAGAGCCAGGCGCTGGAAGGTCCGGGCGATCCCGGCGCGTCCGCGCCGATGGGGCGACCAGCGCGAGATGTTCTCGCCGAGGTAGTCGATACGCCCCCGGGTCGGCTCTTGGAGCCCGGTGAGCACGTTGAACATGGTGGTCTTCCCGGCCCCGTTGGGGCCGATCAGACCGACGATGCGCCCGGCCGGTACTTCGAGTGAGACGTCATCGAGGGCGACGAGCCCACCGAAGCGCATGGTGACGTCGGTGGCCCGGAGCACCGGCTCCTCCCACCCGGTCTCAGAGGCCATGACCACTCCCCCTGGGTGGGCTACCTGCCGCAATGGCCACGTCGGGGCCGGAAGTCATCGGAATCTGGTGGCCCCCTCCAACGCTACGACGGGGCAAAGGACGCAACACGGTCATGACCCGACGGGCTTCGCGCCGGGCCTGGGCCACGGTTCCCTCTGGCTCCTGGGCCAGGGCTATGACCCCGAGGGCAATGGCCAGCGGGAAGTACTGGTTCACGCTGGCCGGGATGGGCAGCTGCTGCACGCCGTAGACGGCCCCGGCAATCATCGCGCCGCTGATGAGCGATCGACCGCCCAGTACCACCAGCAGAAGCAGGGTCAACGAGGTCGACCACATGAAGTCGAAGGGGGTGACGGCCTGCTGTAACACACCGTAGAAAGCGCCACCCAATGCCGCCACCATGCCGCAGACGGCGAAGACGACCAGCTTGGTCACCGTGAGGTTGACTCCGAGGGTGGAGGCGGCCAACGGTGAGTCGCGCACGATCTGGAGCCGGCGGCCGATCGGGCCCAGCCGCACAACGTAGGCGATCACGGCCACCACCCCGAACACCACCACCACCAACTCGTACAGGCTGGCCCGGCCGGAGAACGACACCCCGAAGATCTGGGGCCGGGGCACGGTGATGCCTGTCAGTCCGCCGCTGACGTCGCCCCGGTTGAACACGATGTCGTCCATGACGAGGGCGAAGGCCAACGTGGCCAGGGCCAGGTAGAGGCCGGACAGGCGCAGGGATGGCAGCCCGACCAGAATCCCGAGCGGGGCGGCCACCAACATGGCGACCAGCACGGCCAACAAGAAGTGTTGGCCGTGGGGTCCGGAGAGATGACCGGCGGTGAAGGCACCCACACCGACGAAGGAGAACTGGGCCAGTGAAATCTGTCCGGCCCACCCGGTGAGCACCACCAGTGTGAGGGCGATCAACCCATAGACAAAGGCGGCGGTGATATCGATCAGTCGGGGGCCGGGCACGGCCAGGGGAATGAACAGGGCCAGGGCGAATCCCCCCAGACCCAGGGCCAGATTGCGGTCGAGACGCAGTCGCCACCCCAGAACCCTGACCACCCAGTGTCGGGTCCGGACCGCTCCGGCGCCACCCGATCCGCCCCCACTGCGGGTCGAAAGCGACAACCGCCGCGACGAGGCACCGGCCTCCTTCAGCCGTCCGCCCATGATGACCAGGAGGGCGAACAGGGCCAGGTAGGGCACGGCCGCTTCGATGTTGGCCACCGTGCCCGAGTTGGCGTATTTCGAGAGCAGGCTCTCGACGACTCCCAGGACCATGGCAGCGATGTAGGCCAGTGGAAGGCTGACCAACCGCCCGAAGACCGCCGGCGCAAAGGCATAGATCACCACCAGCACCAGTTGATTCACGTCGAGGCCCTGGCTCGGGCTGATGAGAATGCCCACCAGGGCGGCGAACATGGTGGAGAGGATCCAGGCCGAACGGCGGACGTTGTCGCCGTGGACACCTACCATGTCGGCCAGATCGGGATTGTCCACCGCCGCCCGGGTGGAGGTGCCGAACCGGGTGTGACGCAACAGGGCCCACAGCAGAGCAGCCACCGCGAGCGAGATCACCAAGGTGCCCATTTGGTCGTAGCCCACGTGAAAGTGCGACCCCACCACGAATGTCCTGGTGGGGAAGATGGCCTGGAGCCGGCGGTCCTCGCTTCCGTAGATGATGGGCACGATCGCCTCGAGCGCCGCCAGCACACCCACACTCACCACGATGACGACCTCGGCGGACAGTCCGGTCAGCGGCCGGTAGAGGGCTTCGAGGGCGATGCCGAGCAGCGGAGCCACCACCAGAAAGAGGATGGGCATGGCCACCCAGGCGGTGAGGCCCCATGAGTCATGCAACTGCCAATAGGTGAAGGCGCAGAACATGGCGATGGCGCCGTAGGCGAAGTTGAAGACCCCGACCGTCTTGTAGGTCAGAACGACACCCATGGCGGCCAGCCCGTAGATGCTCCCGGTGAACAAGCCGATGATGATGAACGGCCAATACTGGCTCACGGCGACGCCCGCACCGCCTGCCCACCACAGAAGAGACCCGATGAAGGCGCCTTACGGACGAAGGACGACCCCTTCACCGTCACGTCCACGTCACAGTTGTAGGTGCCCCGGCCGCTGGGTGTGTAGCCACCCAGGGCGCCGCCGCCGGTCCAGTTCTGCAGGGAGTTGAAGGTCTTCACGATCGAGGCCCGGGTGGGCGCGTGCCCGCTCTGGATGAGTGCGTACAACAGCATCTGGGCCGCCTCCCAGGCGAGGAAGCCGAAGCCGCTGGGCTGGGTGCCCGGCTCGTAGGTGGAGAGCTGTTGCTGGTAGAGCTGCACCATCGTCTGGGGCTCGTTGAGGGGGACGAACGGTAAGAACACTATGAGATTCTGAGCCGCGCTCTGTCCGGCGGCGGCGATCATGGCCGGCGTATAGGCGTCGAAGGAGGCGGCCACGTAACCCGGGTGGTACGACTGCTGCTGCATGGCCTGGAGCAACTTGGCGTTCCCGGTGACGTCCATGGTGTCGTAAGAGCCATTGCACCCGGCCTGTTGCATGGCCGCCACGTCGCTCTCCAGCGAAGCCGACGCCGGGGACACCGCGAAGTCGGTGTAACACACGGTCCCGCCCATGGCCTTGTAGACGTACTCGTACTCTTGGGCCGCCGCGGCACTGATGGCGATGGAGTAGGCGAGAAACGCCATCTTGGTCGGAAAGTACCCCCCTTGCTTGGCCAGCATGAAGCTGGCGTTGCTGATGTAGTACGGCCCGTTGGCACCCTGGGGTTGATTGCAGCTCCCCCCGGCCGGCGACCAGTAGACCGGCGACTCACTGCGGTCGCAGTTGATGGCGAATCCGACATCGGGCACGTTGGCCTGGGTCATTCCCGGCACGCCTCCGTTGTCGGCATCGGAGGTCGAGCCCACGAAGGCCAACACCTTGGGAACCAGGTCAGCCACATCCGAGGCGTTGGTCGAGGCGTTCTGTTTGTCGTCCTCGGCATCGAGGGCCAGCTTGCGTCCGCAGATCCCGCCGGCTGCATTGACTGCCGAAAAGAGTGCCTCGACACCTTGGGTACCCTGGCTGAAGCTCCCGGTGAGCGGACCTGTCAAACCGCTCACATTGCCGAACGTCAGCTGTGAGGCGGAGACACCTACATCCGACGCGCCATTGCCCGCCGTACCCGGACAAGCGGCCGCCTCGGCATGGGGCGAGAAGTCGAACCCTGTCGATGTCGGCGACACCGGCGATACGGCTGCCGGGCCCGTGGGTCCGCCCGAAGCATGCCCGGCCCCGCCCGATCCAGTTGCCCCGGACCCTGTCACTCCGCCCGCGGTCCCGCCTCCGCTGCCCACTCCGCTCCCACCACTCAACCCGGTGGTGGTGGTGACCCCGCCGGTCCCGGCCCCGCCGGCCTGGGCCGAGGATCCGCCCGCGCCCGATATCGATGGCTCGTAGGCTGCCACCCTGGCCCCGCAGGCGGTGGCGGCGATGGCCACCACCAGCACCACCGCCAGCCCGGTGTGCCTTGTAGCCCCCTGGTTTCGACTGTCCCTGCGCACGGATCCTCCCCCATGGCCAAGTACCACCTAGCCGGTACTGCCGATCACCTTGCCCTCGACCTACTGAAAGGAACACTTTCAGCGCCCCGAACTTGCGGGTCGCGGCCCGATAATTTGGCGGAACCCGTGGATGGATGTACATGGACCACGGTGAGCCACGCTGGCAGGCGATCAGCTGAACAGGTAGCCGTCCATGGCCCGGTGATAGTTCCAGATCGTCATCTCCTGTGCCGTATTCAGACGATGACCGTCGTACCCCCGGGAGTGCATCCCGGCGGTCACCTCCGACATGTTGGAGAAGTCCTGGCTGAGGATCTCTCCCATGCTCCCGTCCCGCCAGTCACCGAAGATCTGGGGCGAGGCGGTGGACAGGCCGTCGGCCGGTGGGAGCTCGAGACCCTGTACGTCGAAGACGCAGCTGTCCGGGTCGCCGTCGTTGGGTCTGGCCCGGTAGGTGAGGCAACAGCCCATGTCGATGAGGAACACACTGTTGGGGAACATGTGCCAGTCGTACATGGCCCCTTTCAACTGCTGGTCGGTGAGCTCGGGGTAGTCGATGCCGACGGCCCGGGCATGCTGTCGGCGGAGCTGTAAGTAGATGGCGTTGCCCATCGGGCCATCCGCTCCCTCGGTGATCCGCAACTCGGCCGCGGCGGCCAGATCGGACTTCAGGTAGAGCGCGCCAAGCTCACGCAGCGAGTACTCGATGTTCCGGTAGATCGCCTCGGGATCGGCCCGGTACCCGGCCCGGAGCTTGCTCGAGTCGCCATCCGGGCCGTACCGGAAGAGATCCGCATGCCGGGAGTGCAACCGGAAGAGCTCGTTGAAGGTGGAGCCGTACTGCTGGCACTCGGTGATCGTCGGTGGCGTCGCGTGCTTGTCGGCACGGAGGAGTTGGGGGTGGGTGCCCGGGACGTGCCAACTCTCGATGAAGGCGTCGAGAGCCGTCTTCCAGTTGGCCGGGAGGATGACCGACTTGTACCAGGCGATCCGCATGTCCTCGAGCTTGAAGCCATCCAGCCGTTCCGGCAGCGGGTCGAGGAAGTCCTCCAGCGGCTCGGCGCCGCCGTCCAGGTTGATGAAGACCCATCCTCCCCACGTCCCGATCCGGCACTCGGCCAGGCAGATCTCCCCGGCCGGCCGGGGAACGAAGTGCTCGGCGTCGGCCTGATACTTGAGTGACCCATCGAGGTTCCAACGCCAGGCGTGGAACGGACAGCGGAACTCGCCGATCCGGCCCTGCCCGTTCACCAGCCGAGTCCCGCGGTGGCGGCACGCGTTGAAGTACGCCTTCAGCCCGGCCTCGGTTCGGACCACCACTACCGACTGGTCTCCGATCTCGAAGTTGACGTACTGCCCGACCCGCTCCACCTCGTCGTGCCGGCAGGCGTTCAACCATGTCCGGGGGAAAAGACGTTCGAGCTCGAGACCGAGGAACTCGGAGTCGAGATAGCGGCCCTTGGGCACGAACGCCGTGCCCAATCGCCATTGGTCAGGCACCTCGAGACCCCCATTGAGGTCCGGCACCGGCATGGTGGTCATCGCCGACCCCTCTCTGCACTAGCCATCCTCGAGCCACTGCCCGATCCGTTCCGCCATCGCCGAGTCCCGGTCCTCTCCGGTGCCCCCACCCGACCAGTGCCAGGTGGCCGCGGTGATGCCATGGCCGGCGAGTCGCGCCTGTTGCTCGGTGAGGGTCGGGCCCCCGTCCGGGTCGGTGTTGGCCAGGAGCACCGGCGGAGCCGGGTCGGCGGTGAGGGCAGGGGCCGGCAGGAGGTCGAAGTGCCCGGAGAAAGAATCCACACAGATCACCGAGCCCACCCGCCCGGCCCGGAGCAGGCCGGCACCCAGGGCCACCACCCCTCCTTGTCCCCAGCCGATGAGCACCGGGCGGTCGAGGTCGAGGTCGTCGAGGAGATCACCGGCCTGCACCACCGCCCGGGTGAGGGAGATGGGGTCGGTCCCCAAGGATCCGGGTAGAACCCGGTACCAGCAGATACCTCCGACCTCCATCCCGCTCGGGTAGAAGGCGTAGTCGCCGTAGGGGGCCACCACCCGTCCGACCATGCCACTGGCCACCGCCACCCCGGAGAGTTCGTCGATCGAAGTCATGCCGTCACGGTGAAAGACGACCGCGGGAACTCCCGGGGCAACTGCCTCACTGTCCCGATAGACGAGTTTCATCGGAGGCTGCCAACCCGGGGTGACCGCGCCCCGGCGTGCGCCCCGGCCAGGAACCCGAACACCATGCCGGGGCCGATGGTCGATCCGCCGCCTGGGTAGCCCTCCCCGAACACTCCGTCGACACAGTTTCCCGCTCCGTAGAGGCCCCCGATGGGCCCAGCCGTGCCCAGAATCTGACCCCGGGTGCCGATGCGAGGTCCACTGTTGGTATCGAAGGTGGTGCCGACCAGGGAGATGGCATACAGCTGACCCTTGAGATCGAGGGGGTGCATGAGGGCGTTGGGCAGCTGATTGTCCGCGGCACGGGGACCGTGGAAGGCGAACTCGACAGCCTTCGAGCCCCGACCAAAGTCGTCGTCCCTCCCCCGTTCGGCCATGACATTGAACTTTGTGATGGTGGCGGTGAGGGTCTCGGCGAACCCGGGGGACAGATCCACCGGAGCGATCCCGGCGGGCATGGCCGCCCTCGACCGACTGCGAAGCCGTTGGCCCAGGGCCTCGGCCAGACCGAGGACCCCCGAGCCGGTGACCACGTGATCGGCCACCGCTCCCACCGGCGGGATCGGGTACCGGCCCCCATAGCGTTCGGCCGTCCGTCGGTCGTAGATCATGAACATCACCCGATTGATGTATTCGTCGTCCGCGAATACGTGGTGCACCCGCCCGCGCGACTCGTACTCCCGCTTCTCGCCGATGGCCCGGACCCCGAACCGGTTTACCATCAGCATGCCGTCGCCGGGCATCGACCAGACATCGAGCACCGAGGTGGCGTAGTCGTCGACAGCCTCGAGTACCTGTTGGTTCCACCATCCGTTGTGCATGGCACCGAACTCGGCGCCGGCCCGCACCCCGATCCCTACCAGATCGCCGGTATTCGATGGGGTTCCCGAGCCACCGGCGACCGGACCGCGCAGGAAGCGCTGGCGGAGCTCGGGGCTGTGGGCGAAGCCGCCCGACCCGAACACCACTCCCCCATGGGCCCGGATGGTCCGACAGCGCGATCCGTCGTCCACCACCACCCCGGTCACCTCGCCGGCGTCCACCACCAGGTCGACGACCCGATTGCCCAGCCGGACCTCGGTGCCCCGGCTGGCGGCGAAGGCGATGAGCTGGCGCACCAGCTCACCCCCGCTACCGGCCCCGCCGTCGGGCGCCACCGTCTGGATGCCCCGTCCCCGCAGGGCCCGGTTCTCGGGAAACTCGTAGTAGTCGGGGAACATCTGGCCGTCCCATGCCAACCAGGGAGACTCCATGTGGACCGCGTCGAGGACTCCCAGGCGGGCCATCACTTCGGCTCCCCGGTCGTAGTACGTCTCGAGCAGGGCGTAGTCCCCGGGCAGGAGCCCACAACAGGGAGCCTCGGGATCGTAGGCACCCGGATAGCCCACCCGGGCCATATAGGCCAGCGCTTGGTGGCGTTCATCGGCAATCCCGGCCGACTGCATCACCGCGTTCGCATAGATGTGGGCCACGCCACCGGAGCAGGCGGTGGTCCCCCCGGGCACCGGCCCCTTCTCACACACCACCACCGAGGCGCCGGTGTCGAGAGCGCCGGCCGCGGCGGAGAGGGCGGCGGCGCCACTGCCCACCACCACCACGTCGTGCTCTTCGGGAGCCGCGGTGCGGGGTGTCGTCGGTGAGGGCGGGACCCCGGGCCGGTGGGCAAGCCCAGCGAGATCGGCCACCCGCTGTCCCAGCGACGGCCGGTGTGCGCTTTCGGCCATTGTCGACGCCCTCCCGAGATCCAGACGATCTGCTCTTCCGATTGGCGACAGTTATAGCATCGCGACCGAACCTCAGGACCTCTGGACCGATGTCGGCACCGGCGATCAATCATCGGGTTCGAGGCGGGATCACACTGGCGTGCAGCCGGGGAACGGAGGGGGACATGGGATTGACGACCGACGACCAGCTGGCCGTCCGGCAACTGGTGGCCCGCTATAGCCACGCCATGGACAGCGGCGACGGAGCCGCGTTGGCCGAAACGTTCGTCGACGACGGCGTGTTCGACGCCGGTGGGCTGGTCCTCGAAGGACGCAACGCGCTCGAAGAGTTCGCCCTGGGGTTTCCCAACTCGGTACGGGCACCCCGCCACGTGGTCTCCAACCTGGTGATCGAGGGCGAAGGCGACCAGGCGACCGTGCAGGCGTACGTACAGCTCTATGCCCTGGTCGGTGACCCTCCCCGTCAGGAAGTCACCCACTCGGGCAAGTATGCCGACACCCTGGTCAAGGTCGACGGAAGCTGGCGGTTCGTGACGCGCACGTTCACCAAGGACGGGTGAGATTCGAACGAGCCCCAGGGTCAGTCCGCCTGGCGGGCCGCCTCCGACTGATTCTCGGCCACCTGGCGCGGCCGCTGCCCACTCTTTTGGGCCATGAACTCGCGAACGTCGGTGGCCGAACTGGCGATCGAGGTGAAGTCGGCAGTGCTCTGGAGATGGACCCGCATGCCCATCGTCTCCCAGGCCCGCTTCACTCCGGCCTTCACCGTCATGATGGTGGTCAGCGGCATCTGGGCGATAGTCCTGGCCGTCTCCTCGACATTCGCCTCGAGTTCGGCTCGCGGAACCACCCGATTGACCAATCCCCATTCGCGGGCTTGCTCCGCCGACAGGGTCGGCGCCAGGTACAGGTACTCGTAGGCCCGCTTCCAGTTCATCAGAGACCAGGGTTCGACCAGGGTCTGGGCGCCGGGCAACCCGAACCCCTGAGCCAGCGGCATCTGAAAATATGCGTCGTCCGAGGCGATGGTGAGATCACACATGTGGCTATAGATGGTGCCGCCCCCGAGGCAGTAGCCGTGGACCTGGGCGATGGTCGCCTTGGAGAACTCCCACAGTCTCAGCGGCGGCCAGAGGAAGAGGTCGTAGTTGTGCTTCTTCCAGGTCCGTTCCGGAGTCGGGCCGGTGGTGGGGTAGACGTCGGCCATCTCTTCGTGGCTCACGATGGCGTGGCCGGCGCAGAACCCCTTGCCGTTCGCCTTCACGATGAGGACCTTCACCTCCTCGTCGCGATCGGCCCACGTCAGGCAGTCCTCGAAGTCCCACACCTGCTGGGCGGATTGGATGTTCGCCTTCTCCGGCATGTTCAACACGATGCGAGCGATCGCGCCGTCCTTCTCGTAGATGATCGTCTCGAGTTCCGTGCTCTCCATGCCACTCCCCTTGATAAAGCGCAAGACGGGTTTGCCCCGTTCTCCGCGGCCACCTTGACGGCGAGCCAACAGGGTACTTTGCCAATCGCCTCTCAGGGATCGATGAAGCCGATGTCCTCGCCGACCGGATAGGGCTGTCCGATCTGGCCGATGAGGTGGACGGTGCCCGACGCCGGGCACTCCACTTCGATCTCCACCTTCTCGGTCTCGAGCCGGTACAGCGGCTGTCCCGAGGCAACCAGATCGCCTTCGGCTGCCAGCCACTCGATGATGGTGCCCTCGGTGATGGCCACACCGGCCTGAGGGATCTTGATCGGGGTCCGATTCTTCTCTGGCATGGATAGAGTCGCCGGTATCGTTCAAGTCAGGCCATGGCCCGGATGGTGGCGGCGATCCGCTTCCGCTCGGGATAGTGCAACGACTCCAGCTCGGCGGCGTAAGGCACCGGCGAGTAGGCGGCGCCCAGGCGTTCGACCGGGGCCGAAAGCCGGCCGAAGAGCTCGTGTCCCACCAGCGAGGCGATCTCTGCCCCGGGGCCGGCGAACTGGGTGGCGGCATGCACCACCACCGCCCGGGTCGTCTTTGCCACACTGCGGAGGATGGCATCCCGGTCCAGTGGCACCAGGGTCCGGAGGTCGACCACCTCCACGCTGATGCCCTCGTCGGCCAGTGTCTCGGCCGCGGCCAGGGCCTCGGGCACCTGCCACCCCCAGGTGACCACCGTGACGTCGTCACCGGCCCGCTTCACGTCGGCGACGCCGAGGGGAATCTCGAACCGTCCGGGTGGCACCGGCCCGCGGGTGAACAACAACGACATGGTCTCCATGAAGATGCAGGGGTCATCATCGAAGATGCACGAGTACAACAGGCCCTTGGCATCGTGGGGCGTGCTCGGAACCGCGACCTTCAGGCCGGGGATGTGCATCATCCAGGCCTCGAGCGACTGGGAGTGCTGCGCCCCGAATTGGCGGCCGCCCCCGACAGACGTGCGGATGGTGATGGGGACGTTGGTCCGCCCACCCGACATGTACCGGAGCTTGGCCGCGTGGTTCGCCACCTGGTCCATGGCCACCGCGAAGAAGTCCATCAGCATCACCTCGGCGATCGGGCGCATCCCCACCAGTGACGCGCCGATGGCGGCCCCCACGATGGCCTGCTCGGAGATCGGGGTGTTGCGTACCCGCTCCCGTCCGTACTTCGTCGAGAGGCCCTTGGTCCCCTTCATGACGCCACCAATGGGGTCTTCGATGTCCTCACCGAGGGCAAAGACATCGGGGTCCTCGGCCATGGCGATGTCCATCGCCTGGTTCACGGCTTCGGACAGGGTGTGGATAGGGTCATCCGTCGTCATCGCGGGAGCGCCTCCGCGTTCGAGAACACATCGGTCAACAGTTCATCGGGCCCCGGAGGTGGGCTGGCCTTCGCCGCCCCGACCGCCGCCTCGACGTTCGACACGACAGATGCTTCGATGTCGGCAAGCACGTCCTCACCGATCCCCCGCTGGTCCACCAGCCATCGGCGGTACCGGCCGACCGGCTCGTTCGCCTCTGCCTGCGACAACTCCTCGGGGTCCATGTACTCGGTGGTGGCTCCGAAGGAATGGCCGCCCAGTCGGTAGGTCAGGCACTCCAAGAAGACCGGGCCAGAGCCGGACCGTGCCCGCCCGATGGCCTCCGCGGCCGCCTCGTGCATGGCGGGGACGCTGTTCCCGTCCACCGTCCGGGCCTCCATCCCGTAGCCGCGAAATCGTTCGGCCAGGCTCGGCGACCGGGTGTAGTCGGCGAACTTGGTGTGCTCACCGTACTGGTTGTTCTGGCACACGAAGACAACGGGGACCTCCCAGAGCGCGGCCAGGTTGCACGCCTCATGGGTGGCACCGATGCTGGTGGCTCCGTCACCGAAGTTCACCACGGTGACCTGATCGGTGCCACGGAGTTTGCTCGACAGAGCCAGGCCGACCGCGATGGGAAGTCCGCCGCCCACCACCCCGGTGGTGACCATCAGGCCCGACTGCGGGTCGGAGAGGTGCATGGGCCCGCCCTTCCCCTTGGAGGTGCCGGTTACCTTTCCGCACATCTCCGCCACCAGTTCGTCCAGTGGAATCCCCTTGGCGATGCAGTCGTGCATCCCGCGATAGGTCGTGACCATGTAGTCGTCGCGCCGCAGGTGCTCGCAGATGGCCGCCGGGATCACCTCCTGGCCCCTGACCGTGTAGTACGTCATCCGGAGCTCCCCCGAACTCAATCCCCTGATGATCCGGTCCTCGGTGGAACGAATGGTGGTCACGGTGCGGAAGATGCGCAGCGCAGCGTCGTCGGTGAGGCCATCAGTGGCGCCGCCGGACCCAACGGGCTGCGTTGTGGACACGGTCATCCCAGTCCCCCCTCGTCCATCATTGATCGGTCCGGAGCGGACCAGCCCGGCGTCGTCATCCCGGCGCCGGGGTCCGCCAGCCGGCGGAGACGGTGGTCCGGCCCCGAACCATGCTCGAGCCGATGAAATTGCGCTGTGCCTCGACAGTGCCGGCCCCGATGCACAGTCCCCGGATATCCCGATAGGCCCGCTCCAGCGGATACTCGCGGCTGTAGCCGTACCCACCGTGAATCTGGATGGCCTCGTCGCAGACGTACTTGGCCGCCAGGTTGGCGGCAGCCTTGGCCATGGCCGTCTCCATCGGCGGTGGCGTACCCCCCGGTCCGGCCAGGCGTACTGCTCGAGCCAACAGCAAACGCGCACCCTCGAGAGCCACCGCCATGTCGGCCAGCTTCCACTGCAGACCCTGCAGCTCGGCGATCGGCCGCCCTCCGACGATGCGATCGTTCATATAGTCAACCGAGCGTTCGAGAGCACCCTGGGCGGCCCCCACGCACATGGCGGCGTTGCCGCAGCGCTCATGATTGAGATGTGACAACAAGAGCTTGAACGGCTCGGAGGAACTCGGGTCACCGGCTACCAGTACATCTTCCTCGGTGATCAGTACCCCGTCGAAGGCCATTTCCGATTCGGTGGCGGCGTGGATACCCATTCCCCGATGCCGGCCGGTCAGCTCCACCCCCTGCCGGTCGGTCGGCACCACTACGGCTCCGATCCCCCGGGCCCCGTCACCTCCCGGCCATCGGCACCAGACCAGCACGGCGGCCGCCCCATGCCCGAGTGTCGAGTAGTTCTTGTAACCGTTGAGCCGCCACCGACCCTGGCCGTCCTCGGTCAACGCGGTGCGCATGGACTGCACGGCGGAGCCGGCATCGGGTTCGGTGATCCCGATGCTGATGATGGCGTCGCCGTCGGCCACCGCGGGTAGCCACCGGTCTTTCAGGCCCGGGTTACCCAGATGCTCGATTCCCCTCGCCGGGCCGTTGTACGCCAGCTGGCAACAGATGGCTGACGACACGTCGTGGCGGGCGATCTCCTCCAGCACGATGGCCGCCTCCACGTCGCCCATGCCCAGGCCGCCCCATTGTTCGCCGATCGTCACCCGAAAGAGGTCGGCATCGGCCAACGCCTTGATGGCCTGGCGCGGCAGCTCGCCTGTCTCGTCGTGATACGCGGCCCGCGGGGCTATCTCCCGGGCCGCCACCTCACGGGCCAGTTGGCGGAGAGCCGTCTGGTCCTCGTCCTCGGCGAAAGGATCGACACCTCCACCATGCCCCATCTGACCCCCCTTTCCGCCACGAACCGAAGACCGAACCGGGCCATGGTAACCAAGGCCTGCCGGGCAATCGCACTCAGGCTCTCAGTCCGACAGTTGACTTCCCACCACACCCACGAAACTGACGCACTCACCGGGACCACCACCGAGGTTGTGGGTGAGACCGAGCGTACGGCCCCCCTCGCCCACGCCGGCGATCTGGCGTTCGGGTGGGGCCTGTCTCCTCAGCTGCAGCCAACACTCGAAGAGCATCCGCAATCCCGAGGCCCCGATCGGGTGCCCGAAGCTCTTGAGCCCACCGTCGGGGTTGACGGGAAGCTCCCCGTCCCGGTCGAACGTCCCGGCCAGCACCTCCTTCCACGCCGTGCCCCGCTCGGCGAAACCGAGGTCCTCCATCAGCACCAACTCGGTCGGGGTGAAGCAGTCGTGGACTTCAGCCATGGCCAGCTGGGCCCGGGGATCGGTGATCCCGGCCTGGTGATAGGCGTCGGCGGCGGACCTGACCACCTCTTCGAAACTGGTGTAGTCGTAGTCGGGATCGATGATGCCGGCCGCCGGTCCGGCCACAAGGCTGAGTCCCTTGACGTAGAGCGGCGTGTCGGTGTATCGGTGCGCATCTTCAGCTCGGCACACCACCACCGCGGCGGCCCCATCGCTCACTCCGCTGCAGTCGAACACGCCGAGCTCGCCCGCCACCAGTGGCGAGGAGGCGATCTTCTCCGTGGAGACCTCCTTGCGGAATTGGGCCCGGGGGTTCACGGCCCCGTTCCGGTGGTTCTTCCAGGCGATCCGGGTGAGCACCGACTTCAACTCGTCCGGGTCCACCCCGTATTTGTGGGCATACGCCGGCACCAGAAACGAAAAAGCCGCGGGTGAGCTCAGCCCGGCGAGGGTCCCGTCCCCGACCTGTCGGATCCCGGTGAGTCCGGAATAGCCCGAGTCCTTCAGCTTCTCCATCCCGACGGCCATGGCCAGGTCGTAGGCGCCGGAGGCCACCGCGTAACAGGCATTCCGATATGCCTCCGAGCCGGTGGCGCAGAAGTTCTCCACGTGGGTCACCGGTTTGTAATCGATCTTGAGGGGTCGGGAGAGGGTAAGGCCCGAGAGGCCCGATCCCATGGTCCCCAACCAGAAGGCGTCGACGTCATCGAGGGAGATGCCGGCTGAGTCCACACACTCGACGGTGGCATCGGTGAGGAGGTCGTCGACGCTCTTGTCCCAGAGTTCGCCGAAGGGGGTGCAACCCATTCCCACGATCGCCACCCGGTCACGAATTCCTCTGCTGGCCATGTCAGCCTCTCTCTTTTCCACCCGCGTCAACTGACGCGGCGTCCTCGTCCGGTCTCGGCGCCGTCGGACAGGGGCCGAGCCTTCCAGAAGTAATTATGTACCCCTTCGGCGGTATAGAGGCGCCGGAAGGTCATCTCGACCCGGGTGCCGATGGACACCGCCTCGGGGTCGACGTCAGTCATCTCTCCCCGGTATCGACCGCCCCCGTCGAAGTCGATCACCGCTCCGACCATGGGAGGAGAAAGACTGAACGCCAACCGATCGACGGTGTAGGTGGCCACCGTGCCCCTCACATCGGCCAGCCGGAGAGGCTCCATCCGGTCGACGGCCCGGCACGACAGGCAGACCCGGGTGGGCGGAAGGTGGACAAAACCGCACGCCACACAACGGCTGGCACTGAAGCCGAATTTCCAACCCTCGTTCCGTCGCATGGCGGGAGCATCGGGCCGTTCGGGTTCGGGTCGGCGCGGGGGCTCACGGCGGAGGTGTCCCCGCCAGGTGAGGAACACCGCATACGGGAGGTCGGCGCGACCCTGGTCGACCAGTGCAGCGACACCGATCGAGCCCGCCTTCCGCCGTTCCTCTTGTACCGCAACCAGGGCGGCCGTGGTGCGCAACACGACCGCATCCGCGCCGTCGGCGAGCTCGAGCACCACCACCACCTGGCCGGGTGACCCGCGTTCCAACACATCGGCCAGGCCCACTCCGGCTTGGGCGGCACCGAGATTTCCGATGCGCGCCACATAGTCGGGGGCCACACGGTCCGACGGAACGCCGAGCGCTCTCCGCAACGAACCGACGGCCCGGGCATGCAGGCCGGCCACCACCAGATGATCGACGTCGTCGATGGTCAGACCCGCGTTCTGTAGCGCATCGGTGAACGCGGCTCGGGCCGCGGGTACGTAGACCTCCTCGCCGAAGCGGTCCTCCCACTGGCGGGAGGCGGTCTCGCCCGGAACCCGCCAGCGCTCGAGAAATTCGTCGGTGGCCGATGCATGTCCCATCACCTCGGCCACACCACCCTCGGGAGCGAACACGAATGCCACCGCACCATCCCCTCCCTGGCTCTCTTCGGCCCCACCGGGCAGACCGGTACGCAGATCAGAGATGACGGCCATGGACGGACGCCGCTCACCGCTGAGGGCGGTCAGGCTCATGGTGGCCCAGCCCGAACGGACCGAACCGCAGAGGTCATAGGCGCCGGCACCCGGCGGAAGGCCCAGTGCGGCGTGAATCGTGGTGGCATTGGTCTTGTCGAGATATGCCGGAGCCGGGGTGGAGAAGAAGAGATCCTCGGGAACCGGCACCCCGGCGATATTCAGCGCCCGGCGGCCTGCCTCCGCACCCAGGGTGGTGGTGTCCTCGTCATAGGAGGCAACTGCCCGGGTTCCCTTGGCGGTAACAGTGCCGAACGCCGCGCCGATGGCAGTGCGCTCGAGCCGCCAGTAGGGCAGATAAACCCCCCACGACACAATCCCTGCGGACATCACCACTTCCCTTCAGATCGATCAATTGTCATGTCATCGCCGTCACTGGCCAGCCGGAGCCAGTGCGGCCACTCGGGCCCGCAACGCCGGACGGTCAGGCTTCCCGATTCCCAACAGCGGGATCTCCTCGAGGTGCACCACCAACTCTGGCGTTTTGAACCGGGCTACTCCCTGGGCCGCGAACCAGCGTTGACACTCTTCCACGTCAAGATGGCGGTCCCCCACGATGAACGCCGCCACCCGCTCCCCCACCCGTTGGTCCGGGCACCCGACCACCACCGCCTGGCGAACACCGGGATGCAGCTCGAGCAGCCGTTCCACCTCTGCCGATGCGATGTTCTCGCCCGCCCTGATGATCAGGTCCTTCACCCGTCCCACGATGGTCAACCAACCCTCGCCGTCGAGCGTGCCCAGGTCGCCGGTGGCAAACCATCCCTGGCGGACAGCATCTTTGGTCTGGCCCTCGTCGGCGTAGCCGACGAAGAGCTCGGGACCCCGCAACAGAACCTCCCCTCGCTCCCCGGCCGGGACACTGCGGTTGCTGACCGGGTCCACCACCCGAATGACCGCGTCACCGACCGAGTGCCCGTCGGTATCCCGTGCCTTGTCGGCTCCATCACCGGCGGTACACGTGGTGATGGTCGGGGCTTCGGTCGATCCATAGGTGCGCTTCACGGTGGCGCCGAACTCCCGACGGGCCGCGTCGATGAACTCCGGGGTCACCCCCATGCCGCCGCAGGAGACCACCCGCAGGCTCTTCAGGTGGGCCCGAGATCCGGCCACGTCCATCATTCCCAAAAAGAGCGTGGGTGGTCCGATCATGAATGAGACGGCGTGCTCGCCAACCAGACGGACTCCCCGCTCGGGATCCCATTTCTCCATCAACACCACCGGCATGGCCGCCGTCCCGGGTACGAGTACGGCGTTCAACAATCCGGACACGTGAGCCAGCGGCGACGGCATGAGCGCCGAGTCGGTACTCGACAAACCGTGTGCTGTTGTCATGGACAGGGCCTTGTAGGCCAGGCCCCGATTGGAGTGCAGCACCGCTTTGGGATGCCCGGTGGAGCCGGTGGTGAACAGCACCACCGCCACGTCCGCTCCGCGCCCGAGAGGGGACGGTAACGGCCGAGCGGTCACCAGGTCATCGAAGCGGGGATCTCCGTTACGGACTCCAATGGTCCCTTTTCGTTCGGCCAGGGGCATCCCGGTCGATGCCAACGACACCACCGGATCCAAGGAGTCGAGCATCGGCGCGACTTCGGCCGGCCCCACCTGGTGGTGGATCGGTGCGGCTACCGCACCGCATCTCCAACAGGCCCGGAAGAGAACGATGGCCTCCCACCAGTTGGGGAGTTGCCAGGTGACCACGTCACCTCTGCGAACACCCCGTGCCCGGAGCCCGGCCGATACCGCCGCCACCAGTCGCTCGACGGTGCCGGCATCGAGTCGGACATCCCCGTCGACAATGGCCGAGCCGTTGGCCGGGCGAGGTGAGGACAGTAGTTGGTCGAGTGTCGGGACGTCCCAGGCACCACCGGGACGCCGGTACCGCGTGGCGTCAGCCTGGCGGTAGGTCGGTCGAAGTCTCACCGGGCCGCAACGGGTCCTTCCACCGCATCCTTCACTGCCAACCGGACCGGGGGGGCATTCTTCCAATTGGGAACACCATCGTCAGGCTCAGCCACCGGGTATTTGCTGTCGTGGATCTCGGCCCAGTGGGAATGATTCAGCTGGTGGAGGTTGAAGCAGGCCTGCAGCGAATTGTAGAAGCCCATGTTGTCCACCGTCTGGTTCACCGATTCCTTGATCATCAGCGCCGTCATGGTGGGGACGTTGGCGATGCGACGGGCGTAGGCGAGGGTCTGCTCCGTCAACTCGGCGACGGGGAAGATTTTGCTCACCATCCCCAGCCGGTGCGCTTCTTCGACGTCGATGGCATCGCCGGTCAGCATGAGCTCCTTGGTCCGACGCGGCCCGAACTCCCACGGGTGCCCGAAGTACTCCATCCCACACATCCCGAGCCGAGTACCCACCACGTCGGCGAAGTACACGTCGTCGGCGGCCACGATGAGATCGCAGGCCCACATCAGCATGAGCCCGGCCGAGTACACGGTTCCCTGCACTTGCGCCACGGTGATCTTCCGCAGGTTCCGCCATCTCATCGTGTTCTGGAAGTAGTAGTGCCACTCTTGGAGCATGCGCGCCTCTGTTCCCTCGCGGGTGGCCCCATTGATGGTGGCAGTGCGGTGTTGGTCCGGTCCGGGACGGCGCTCGGCCATGGCTTCCTTGGAGCCCATGTCGTGCCCGGAGGAGAAGAGCGGCCCGACCCCGCCGAGGATGACCACCCGTACCCGGTCGTCCTCCTCGGCTCGGCCGAAGGCATCATCGAGATCGACCAGAAGCCCGCGGTTCTGAGCGTTCCGTGTGTCGGGGCGGTTGAGGAGAATGCGAACGACCTGGCCGCCCTCCAATTCCTCATAGGTGACGTATTTGTATTCGATCATCTTCGAAACTCCCCTTCTCGTCGTATCGGCCGCGCCGCCAACTCGGCACGGTATAGCTCAGTCCTGATAGGGCCACCTAGTTGAGCCGGCATTCGGTCACCGGCCATCTTCGACGGACACCGCGTCGTCGCGCTCGGCGGTGAGTTGGGCCCGATTCACTTTCATGGCCTCACTGCGCGGGATGATGTCGACGAACTCGACGGTCTTCGGAACCTTGTACGGGGCCAGCCGGTCCCGGGCGAACTCGATCACTTGGTCGGCACCCACCGTGGCATCACGGGCTTGCACAATGGCGTGGACCCGCCGTCCCCACTCCGGGTCGCGCAGGCCGACCACCACCACGTCGACGATGCCGGGGTGCTCGCTCAGCGCCTCCTCCACCTCGGCGGGAAAGACGTTGGCCCCGCCGGTGACGATCATGTCGACCCGTCGGTCGGCCATAAACAGATACCCGTCCTCGTCGAGCCACCCCATGTCCCCCACCGTCACGAAATTGTCAGGGGTCCTCTCCATGGCCGGGACGTCGTCGCCCACGTACATGGCCGCCGGGCCCTGGGGTCGCTTGAGGTAGATACCGCCGATCTCGCCGGGCGGAAGGGTCTGGCCTTCGGGACCGACGATGTGAATCTCGGTCTCCCCGAAGGCGAGACCGAGGGTGCCGGGGTGGTCGAGCCACTGGTCACCCCGGCAGACCACCAGCCCGGCGCCCTCCGAGGACCCGTAGGAGAGGTAGAAGTGCTCGGGCCCGACCAGGTCGATCCACAACCGGCCCAGCCAGATGGGGAGGGAGGCGGCTCCCTGCTGCACCCAGGTGAGGCTGGAGAGGTCCCGCTCTGCGATGTCGGGCAACTGGGCGAGGCGCTGCAGCATGGGGGTGGCGGCGATGAAGCCGGTGATCCGGTGCCGCTCGATGAGATCGACGATGAGGGCGGCGTTGAACCGCTCCAGCAACACGATGGGGTCCCCCGCCATCAGGTTCCGGACGGCGGTGAACCCGTTGGCGTGGTAGAGCGGGGCCGGCACCAGCACCAGCTGGGGTTTGGACAGCGGGCCGAACGACTCGACCACCGTCGAGGTGACCGCCATGGTGGAGAGGAACACCGCCGGGTCCTTCTGGAGGATGATCTTCGGTGCCCCGGTCGATCCCGAACTGCACATGCCCCACCCGTGGGGGGCGATGGCGTCGGGGAGCGGCTCGGTCGACTCCGAACGGCTCCTCTCCAGCCACTCGATCTCGTCGGCCCCCACCACGACGGCCGGTTTCAGCACCCCGAGCAAACGGTTCAGCTCCCAATCGGGCAGGTCCCAGCGCATGGGCACCACCGCGGCCCCCACCTTCCACCCGGCGAAACAGGCAACGAGGTGCTCAGGTGAATTCTTGAGGCAGACCGCCAAGAAGTCCCCGGCACCCAATCCCTCCTCCACGAAGACCCGCGCCAGTTGGGTCGACCGATCATCGAGTTCGCCCCAGTTCACCTTCCGTTCACTGCCGTCTTCGGCAACGAACACGATGGCCACGTCCTGGCGCCGCAACTCGGCCACCTGGTGCAAGCGCGTCCCGTAGGGGATTTCTTCTTCGGGTAGTGCCGGGTCCACCGTCGGTGACATGGTCATCTCTTCACTCCCGTCGAAACCGCCGGCAATCCGGACCGCTCCCATCGGCGATGCTCAGTTACTCGGCGATGCTCAGTTACTCGGCGATGCTCAGCGCCGTCATAGGACACGACCTGACCGCCAGTTCCACCTTCGATCGGAGCTCCTCGCCCGGTTCCTCGACCAGCACATAGAGAAGGTCGTCGTCGCGCACCTCGAAGACCTCGGGGGCCGCGGCCATACACAGTGCGTTCGACTCGCACAACTCCCAATCCACGATCACCCGCATCGGTCCGAGTGTACAGAATGGGTTCCACTCAGGCCACCTTCTCCCAGACTCATTCCTCACCGCAAATGCCATTTCCGCGGGCGCCTCTGCGCTGGTATCATCGCCGACAGGTTCCGCAAGAGAGCTCCACCGCTGCACTGCCGCCATCCCGGTTTGTTGGGATCCGGCGGATGCATCCCACGAGAGAAGGGCGATGGCCATGTCTCCACGAACGTTGGATTTTCCGGTCTTCGACGCCGATAACCATCTGTATGAGACCACTGATGCGTTCACCAAATTCCTGCCGCCGGAGTACGCCGGGCTCATCCAATATGTGGAACTCAACGGGCGCACCAAGATCGCGGTGGGCGGGCTGATCAGCAATTACATCCCCAATCCCACCTTCGAAGTGGTGGCTGCCCCCGGCGCCCAGGAGGAGTACTTCAAGTCCGGCAACCCCGAGGGAAAATCTCGGCGCGAAATCATGGGCAAGCCCATCCGGTCCCTGCCCGGCTTCAGCGCCCCCGAGCCCCGCCTCAAACTCATGGACGAACTGGGTATCGACCGAGCGCTCATGTGGCCCACGTTGGCCAGCCTCCTCGAGGAGCGCCTCCGTGGGGATCCGCCGGCCACCCATGCGGTGATCCATGCCCTCAACCAGTGGATGCACGAGCACTGGACCTTCAACTACGAGAACCGGATCTTCCCCACCCCGGTAATTCACCTCGGCATTGTGGAGCAGGCCATCGAGGAGCTCGAGTGGGTGCTCGAGCACGGAGCCAAAATCATCCTCATCCGCCCGGCCCCGGTGCCCGGGTTCATGGGACCCCGCTCCATGGCATTGCCGGAGTTCGACCCGTTCTGGAAGCTGGTGGTCGAAGCCGGTATCCCGGTGGGCATGCACGCTTCCGACAGTGGGTACCAGCGGTTCTTCAACGAATGGGAAGGGGTCACCAGGGGTGAGATGACCCCGTTCAAGGGTGGTTCGGGGTTTATGGCCATCGTCGGACACCAGGGCCGGCCGATCATGGACACCATGGCGTCGCTCATCGGCCACGGCTTGTGCAGCCGATTCCCGGAGCTGCGGTTCGCTCCGGTGGAGAACGGCAGCAACTGGGTACGCCCCTTGATTCGGGACATGGAGCACGCCTACTCGTCAGCCCCGCACTCCTTCGATGAGGACCCGGTCAAGGTGTTCAAGCGAAATATCTACGTGCATCCGTTCCACGAGGAAGACCCGGTGGGACTGATCGAACTCCTAGGCGCCGACCGGGTGCTGTTCGGATCCGACTACCCGCACCCCGAGGGCATGGCCGACCCCCTCAGCTTCGTGGACGAGTTGCACTCGCTCCCGGCCGATGATGTCGCCAAGATCATGGGCGGGAACCTGAACCGTCTGATGGGCTTCGACACCGCCGCCTGAACCGAGAGGCCGACGCCTTTCGGGTGGGCAACTGGTTGTGGTGTGAACGGCAATGTTTGCCTGCTTGCGCCTGAGTGTCCCCGGACGGTCGTGTCTTACTGAATCGACCTCGTGCTTACGATCGTTGTCCCGCCCGGAATCAGGCACTTTGGGACGTTCCGGACGAACCAGTAAGCCAGTGTTGTGGCCGATTAGCTTCCTAACGGTTTCGCCACTGCGTCGGCAAACTCGATAGAGCGCAGCTGCCTCGTCGTAGGCCAGTATCTCAGTTGGGATGAGAGATGCTCGAGCGAGCAGCCTGCGTAGGTCGTTGTGATGGCGTTGGTTGCGAGCCCCAAACCGCCCCTGCACCCCGGTTGGATGTCGCCCTTGCTGGGGGCACATGCCGTAGGTGCTGTTCCACCAGCAGTGTGCGGAAAACGGGGCAAACGTTGCCTGATGCGGCACGACTAGTTGTGGCGAACCTCGTCGAAGGGCTTGTCGCGATCGGCGGCGTACTCCCGCGGCATCCCCAATACCCGCTCGCTGATGATATTGCGTTGCATCTCGTTGCTACCTCCGCCCAAGCTGAGTCCCTGTCGGAGCAAGTAGGTCTCCCCCCATCGGTCGGCATCGTCGTCGATCCAGGCCCCGGCCCCGGCCCCGGCGATCTCGAGGCCGATGTCGAAGTGGCGCTCGGTGTTGGTGGCGGCAAACAGGCTGGGTATGGCGCCCGCTGGGAGCGGGAATGCGCCGGTGCGAATGCCGGTGGTCACCCGCTCGACCAGTTGGCTCTGCACCCGGTCGTTGACCCGGGCCTCAGCCACCAGCTGGCGGACCCGGGGATCGGCGGTCTGGCCGGTTTCCCGGGCCAGCTCCAAGAGGTCGGACCGTTGGCCATCCTGTCCGGCGGCGGCAGTGGCCACCCCGCTGACGTAGGGAGAGCCGCCGCCCGTCGCGTCACGTTCATGGAACAGAAGCCGGGAGGCCACCGTCCAGCCATCGTTGACCTCTCCGACGACGTCGGTGGCCGGGATGAGCACGTCGTCGAAGAACTCCTGGCAGAACTCACCTGTCCCGTTCACCATCTTGATCTGCCGCACTTCGATGCCGGGCTGGTGGATCTTCAGGATGAACATGGTGAGACCGCGGTGCTTGGGCACCTTCCAGTCCGTGCGGGCCAGGCACAGCGAGTAGTCGGAGCGGAAGGCACCTGAGCTCCAGATCTTCGATCCGTTGAGCACAAAGACGTCGCCATCCCGGGTGGCCCTGGTTACCAGCCCCGCCAGGTCCGAACCGCCGCTGGGCTCCGAGAGGAACTGCACCCACAACTCGTCACCGGACAACATGGCCGGGATGTACCGGACCTTCTGCTCCTCGGTACCGAAGTCGAGCAAGGTCGGCGCCAGAATGGACAGGGTCGGAACGTTGAACACCGTGGGCATCTGGTAAGGCAGGGACTCCTGGGTGAACGCCCGCTGGTGGGCCCGGCTCAGGCCTTGGCCGCCATAGGCGGCCGGGAAGGAGATCCCCGCGAAACCGCCGTCAAAGAGAAGCCGCTGGAGCCGACGGGCCCTCTCGCCAGACTCGTCTTCTCGGGCCAGGAGCTGATTGGTGGCGCCGTCGGGAAGAGGCGGCATGTTCTCGGCCAACCACTGCCGTGCCCGGGCCCGGAATGAGTCCACGGATTCCCCGTCGTCGGTCTCGTCCTCGGCCACGCTATTGCTATCGGTTGTGCTCATCGATGCCCTCCTACATCCCCATGGCCACGGCCACACGTTCCCGGTGATCCCCGGGCGTTCCGAACTGGGAGCGGTCGGTGACCACCCGGCGGAGGTAGAGATGAAGGTCGTGGTCCCATGTCACACCGATCCCGCCGTGAAGTTGCACGCAGTCCTGCAGAATGGCCGGGGCGTGATCACCGATGTAGGACTTGGCCACACTTACCAGCTCGGCCGCCAGCGGCGAGTCGACGTCCACCGCTCGGGCCGCGGCGTCGGCGGTGGCGTGCGCTGCCTCGAGCCACACCTTCATATCGGCGAACCGATGCTTCAGGGCCTGATACGACGCCAACGGGCGGCCGAAGGAATACCTGTCGGACGCGTACTCGACAGTGAACTCGAAGGCCCGATTTACAGCGCCGACCATCTCCGCGCCCTGGAGCACCACCGCAATCTGCAGCTGACGCTCGGCGTCGGAGGCTGCACCGCCTGCCAGGCCGAGCACCCCATCCGGGGGTACGACCACCTGGTCGAAGCGGACCTGGGCATAACGCCGGACCAGATCGAGTCCGTGGGCCGGGCCCACGGCCACACCCGG
>Ga0208587_1000161_pt1 | contig 35916 bp, 32 predicted proteins | sample NGESurdeep092012_7_FD_184472 | JGI IMG/M metagenome (GOLD analysis project Ga0208587, IMG submission 184472) | Arctic peat soil microbial communities from Barrow, Alaska - NGEE Surface sample 210 deep-092012 (SPAdes) | ecosystem: Environmental > Terrestrial > Soil > Wetlands > Peat ...
GCCGGCTCGGAGGTGAAGGATCAGCGGGAACGCGGCGCTGAAGCGCCGCTCTACCCGTGCTCGCTCGACTACAGTAATTCTTAAACTGCTCTAAAGCGCGTGATCTGAGCCGAACTCTTCCCCGGAGCGCTGAAGCGCTCCTTCCCCCGCATAAATGCGGGGGCTCCCACCAGGAAGTACACTCCCTGTATTATGAGGACGTGGCAATGAGAACGCTGCCGACTTTTCCCCGGAGCACGCCCTGTACTGATCCCTATGCCCAGCAAACTCGGTAAGTCGCTTTGTCTGTTCCTCTTCTGCATTTTTACGTTCTGCCAGGCCCTGGCGCAGACTCCTCAGTTCGTTTCCTTTGCAGCGGCACAGCCTGTGCTTGAGGCCATGCGAAGCTCGTTGCCGCCCGAGTTGAAAGCGTCACTCACTGCCGGCACCTGGGGCAAGTGGGTCCACACTTCGGACAAGGAAATTCGCAGCCGGATCGAAGAGGGCGAGGAAAATACCCTCACGAATTTGTTGCGTATGGGCGTGACCTTCACCAAGGAAGACCCCATTACCTACGAGGACCTGGGCAAGTATGGACGAAGCAGTGCCGTCGATTCCATCGCCGAAAAGCGCGCCAACGATCTGGTCCGGGCGCTGGCCACCCCGCATCCCAGCGAAGGTATGCTGGAAATGCGGGCCTTGCTGGAGAGGAAAGGCTTCACTCTGAAGACTCCCGAGGGGCAGAAGAAAGTCAAGGCCTACCTGCTGGCAAATCTAGCGCGCTGGCGGGACGATGTGGCCCGTGCCCAGGCACAGACGAAGACCAACCCCTATCAAGCCTTCAAGGACCGCGGCATCTCTACCGACAGCAACCTCTACCCCGACTACACGATCCAACTGCACCTCAAGCACATGATGGACCAGGGGCTGCTGAAGCCGGGCAGCGTGCACCGCATCGCGATCGTCGGTCCCGGCCTTGATTTCGTAAACAAGAAATCCGGCTCCGACTTTTATCCTCCACAATCCACCCAGCCCTTCGCGGTGATCGACTCGCTGGCCCGACTGGGTCTTGCCGACCCCGCTGTGATCGAGGTTTACACCTTCGACATTAGTTCTCGGGTGAACCGGCACCTGGAGCGTGCCCGAAAGGACGCTGCTGCCGGTAAGCCGTACACCATCCAATTGATATCGAGCCTATCGGACCAATGGAGCCAGGAGTACCACACCGGCTTCATCGAATATTGGCAAAAGTTGGGAGACAAGATTGGAAAACCGGGTGTGCGAATTCCGGTTCCGGAGAGTGCGGGAAACATTTGGAATCGCGCCGTTAGCGTGCGGCCCGCCGTTGTGCTGAGGGTCATTCCGGTGGATATGAATGTTGTGTTCCAGACTCTGCCGCTGCCGCCCGATAAGCAATTCGATCTGGTGATCGGGACCAACATCTTCGTCTATTACGGCGGCCTCGAACAGTCACTGGCCCGCGCCAACCTTGGAACCATGATCAAACCCGGCGGCTTTCTCCTCACCAACGAAGCTTTGCCGGGTACCGCTCCCACCAAGCTGGCGGACTCGCTCAAAACCTCGGTGCCGATCGCAAAGTCTCCGGCCATCACGGACTACATGTACAGCTACGTGCGGCAGAAGTGAGGAGTGTTCGCAAGGGTGCCCGCCCTTCGACTTGGCTCCGGCAGGCTCCAAGCTGGTTTTGCTTGGGTGGGGATTTTCCTCCCTACCCGCGCGTCTCGATGCGGAGGATATAAGACTTAAGTGCCATACAATGCGGTAACTTATGTAAGACTTAGGTGATTAGTGAAAAACCACCATTAGGCTACTGCGTAGAATGCCATTTAAGCGCCTTTACAGGCCTGTGGGCGAGCTTTTGTGGCTGCGGACGATCTTAAAGTACCTCCCGACGTACAGCGTCGCTGTAAAGGCCATTTAAAGACAAAATCCGAGGATGTCGCAATTTGGACGTTATTCCCGATTTGGGATTGAATTCGCAAGGTCGAGGCCTGGGGCCTAGTGCTGGTACCCCAGGTTCGCCCCTCTGTTGGGCTAACCTGGGGTCGCTGCGGACTGGTGATGCACCCAGGAGACTGGAAGTGGGGCAGTTTCCGGCATTATGCTTTCCGGGAGAACGGAGCGGTGGAGATCGAATCGGAGTGGACGGCCAGAGATCGTGAGTTGAAAATGCTCGGTGGGCTGGCCCGAACCTTCCTCTGCCGAGGTTAGCGTCCAAAGGACGGACGCAAACCTGGGGCACGAAGCGTCCGAAAAACGGACGCGAACCTGGGGCACCGGGCAAGGGACTTTTCGGGATTGTTTGCTTGATACAGCATCCCTGATAGGCTGGGAGGGTGAAGCCTTCCAAGAAGTGCGCATTCTGCCCAAACACAGCCGACATAACGGGCGAGCACATCTGGAGCGATTGGATTAACCGAATAGTGCCAACCGGCCGATTCCGATTTACAGAAAAGAGCCGTGCTGGAACGCCGCGGACTTTCGTGACGGCATCGTTAAACCGCAAGCTCCCAGTTGTGTGCAGAGCCTGCAACAACGGCTGGATGAGCGATCTTGAACACAAGCACGCAAAGCCAGCGATGGCGGAGTTGATTGTGAGCGACAAGGCGGTGTTGCTCGACCCGGAGCGCCTGAAATCAATAGCCAGCTTTGCCTTTAAGAGTACAGTCATCGCGGACCATGTAAGAGTCCCAGACACGATTCTAGGAACGCATCCGCCGTTCTTTACCACGCAAGAGAGACATGCGTTTAGGAAGTCTCTTGCCATCCCCGGCAATGTCCAGATGTGGCTTGCTGCTTTTGAAGAAAGCCGATACGGCATCTTCCGGGCTATTTACTACCCAAGTCCCGCCAACACCGTACCCGCGTTCGAGAGTTACGCTCTGACGTTCGGCGTGGGCTTTCTTCTCATTCAAGTCGTCGCGTCCCGATTGCTCGGAACGGGAACGCGCAGGTTTGGTTTTGATGTTACACAAGGCGAGGGGTGGGACAAGTTTTCGGTTTCGTCTTGGCCCGCCGATGGACGTTCCCTTTCCTGGCCTCCGGGTCAGCGGCTCAGTCTCGCATTGGCCAACCGATTCGCCGACAGATGGCTTGGCACCAAGATCGATACCGATTGGCACAATGCGAATTGATCCGACGAGATCGTGGCGCACTCGTTTTGACACGCCCCTGCCTTCCGCCCGTCGTGATACACTTCGGGCTGGAAAGGCCGGAACGCTCGCAATCTGCCAAGGCTGGAAGCGAATCGGCTGCTGGTGTTATTGAATTACGTTGTGGGTTGGGCAGTAGTGCCAAATAGTTGGATCTGGACCAAACCACATCCAGCAAAATTCCGTGTCGAGTTTTTCCCCGAATGGGTCTGTGTGCCTAGTGAAGCCCAGAAAGACAATGAAACCCTTATTGATGTAGGGCCGCTGCAAGTTCTTAACGTCGTCATCAGAGAGCGGGATGGGCAATTCATTGGAGAAAAAGTAGGACGCCTCTGGGGCAACATCTTGCCTGGGGACAATGCCCCCGCCCTTATTCGCGCTGACTCTCAAGTCGGCGAATATCCTGTCGATTTCGTTGAACGGGTTATAGCTCTGTTGATTGGCCGGAAACTTGACATACCTCATCCGAGCGAAGCCCTCAGCGGATTGAGCTGGAGTGTGCCCGACATTCCAGAGTGTCGCGCTCGCTCTAGCGACGCCCTTGACTGGAATATGAACAAATGCTGCCGTGCTCCCAGATTTGGGGACGAGATATGGCCGTTGTTGGAGAATAGAAAATCTTCGAGAATCCTGCAATGTGGAAAAGGCAGTATCGGCGGCGCTCTTAGCAGCCTCAGCGGCCTTCTTGTTGGCACAGTACATCAACCCAGTGAAGATGGTATAGGCAATCAAGACGAGCAGACCTATTCCCGCCATTCCAGCTCCCAGGTAATCAAGCCAGTGCTTTTGTTTATCGCCGGACTGGTTGCAACTCTGGGAGGATGGTTTCGTTTCCGGTTCAGTCGCCCCTATTGTTGGCGAGACTTCTGGGTTGGTTTCGGCGGCATTGTGATCGGCTTTGTCGTCAGCGTTTGGAGCGGGATGATCTTGTTCAGTAGGATTTCCTGATGTCATCGGGTTACACTCAGCGCATGAAAGCAGAATACAAAGAAGGCCCGTCGTTAAGGAGTCATCTTGGAATCGGCGGGTGGCCCAGCCAACCATCAGGGTGCCCCACCCAAGCTGATTTTGCTTGGGTGGGGACTTTGTCTTCCGATCACAACCCTACACCCGCGCCAGGTGCACCCCGAACCATTTCTTTCTGTCGCACCAGGTGTGCTCCAGGGTGAAGCCGCTTTCGCACAAGATCGATTCGATCATGTCGTCGGTGTACTTATAGCTGTTCTCGGTGTGGATGCGTTCTCCCGGCGCAAACGACAGGTCCAGGTCGAGCGCCGGGATGAACACCGTTTGAGAGGTGGTGCTCTCCAGGTAGATCTCCATACGCGACAGCCTGCGATTCCATAGCGCGACGTGCCGGAAGAGATCGACCTCGAAGTCAGTATCCAACTCGCGATTCAAGCGCGCCAGAATGTTCTTGTTAAACCTCGCCGTCACTCCCTGCGAATCGTCGTAGGCGGGCAGAAGAATCTTCGGACTCTTGGCGAAGTCGGCGCCCAGCAGCAAAGCGTCGCCCGCTCGCAGCGTCCTGCGAATGCGGCGCAAAATCCGTACTGAGTCGTCGGGCTCGAAGTTCCCAATACTCGATCCGATGTAGAGCACCAGCTTGCGCCCGTTGATGCGACTCAGCGCCGACACACCTCCGGTGTAGTCCGCGACGATGGGATTGACCCGCAACTCAGGAAATTGCCGGCCGAGTTGCGCTACCGCTTCCTGCAAAGCCGAAGGCGAAACGTCAATGGGATAAAACAGGGCGCGGCTCTGCCGTCTCAGTAGTTCCTCAATCAGAATGCAGGTCTTGGTGGCTGTGCCGGCCCCGAGTTCGACGAGAGTCAATGACGTTCCGGCGTGTTCCAGGATCTCGCCAGCGTAGCTCTCAAAGATCGACCGCTCGGTGCGCGTGAGGTAGTACTCCGGCAACTCGGTGATCTGCTCGAAGAGGTCCGAGCCAATCTGGTCGTAAAACAGTTTCGACGGAAGCCGCTTGGGGGTCGCACTAAGACCCTCAAGTACATCCAGCGCAATCGCGTCATTCGCCAGGAACTGGAGTTGTTTGCTAGTTGCCATTGGCTAACCGTATGCCCATAAATTGCCAGCGCACATGGGGCGGAAAGAAGTTGCGATAGGTCGCTCGAATATGCGACTGCGGCGTGGCGCAGGATCCGCCGCGCAATACCATCTGATTGCACATGAACTTGCCGTTGTATTCGCCGACGGCTCCCGCGGCGGGCTTGAAACCGGGATAGGGCACGTACGCGCTTGCCGTCCATTCCCAAACATCGCCGAACATCTGCGACAACGGTTCCGCCGCCACCTCCACCGCGCGCGGATGCAGATGCCCGCTCTCCAGCAGATTTCCCGCCACTCGGCAAGATCTCGCCGCAACTTCCCACTCGAATTCGGTGGGGAGCCGCGCACCCGCGCAGCGAGCGAAGGCGTCGGCCTCGTAATAGCTGACGTGACAAACCGGTCCGCTCAATTCCAATGGCTTCATGCCTTCGATGGTGTAATGCCACCAGTCGCCATCGCGCTGCTCCCAATACAACGGCGCGCTCCACTGATTGTTTCGAACGCAGTCCCAGCCATCCGAAAGCCACAGCTCGGCTGTGCCGTAGCCGTTGTCGCGCATGAATTCCAGATACTCGCCGTTGGTAACCAGCCGGGAGGCCAGGCGAAATCCTTCGAGATACACATTGTGCCGCGGACCCTCGTTGTCGAACGCGAAGCCCTCGCCCGCAAAACCTACGCTGTATATCCCTTCGTCAAACCTGCGCCACTCCACGGGCTGGACGGGGGCAGATGCACTCTGTGCACGGTGACTTTCTTGCGTTGGGCGAAACGCCGGTCGAAGTGGGTTCGTCCACAGCCCGTTCTTTACGTCGGTGACAATCAGCTCCTGATGCTGCTGCTCGTGGTTGATTCCGAGCGTCACCAGCGCAACCAACTCAGGCGCAGCCTCGGTTGTAAGCATATGCACGACGGCATCGTCCACATAGGAGCGGTAGGCATGCACCTCGTCCAATCCGGGACGCGACAAGGTGTGCCGCAAGGCCCGCAACGGCCGATCGCCCACGGCGTTGTAATACGAATTAAACAGGCTGCGAAATGCGGGATGGAAGGGACGATAGCCGTTCTGTGCGCTGAGAAGGAAAGTTTCGAGGAACCAGGTGGTGTGCGCCAAGTGCCACTTTGCCGGGCTGGCGTCGGGCATCGACTGCAAACTGTGATCTTCAATGCTTAGGGGAGCGCAAATCCGCACAGAAGTCTCCCGCACCGCCAGGTATTTCTCCAGCACAGAGGCTTCACCTTGAGTCGCCGCAGACATCGGCAGATCGCGAATTGGGCTTGTACTGTGCATGACACGCTGGAATCGTGAGTCATCTATGAGATGCAGAAATCGAGTGTTGCGGCTAGCCCCACCTCGGAGCAGGGGTGCCTTTCTTGCCGCTCCAAGAGCAGATGCGGAGATCGCAAGAAGGCTACAAAATTTAGCACGGGGGAATTGTGCCCAGGCCAGTGGTTTAACCCGGAACGCAGTGGGCTGTTTATCAAATCTGAAACACAGTCAGACTTTATGAACTCGTTCTAGTTCAAGGCCGGGGGATCGCTGGTTGGATCGAATGTAATCTTGAAGTGCTCGAAGAACCCAACCCGGCCTAGCAAACCCGCTATGGGGAGCGTCTTGGCAAAAGCCGCATTGATGTGAAGCGCGTGTTCCCCAACGTAAAGTATTATGGGATGTATCCACACGTCTTGCATCCCGCCAATCCCGTTTCTGGAGTCCTTCTTGCCTGATTCGATGTTTATGCCGATTGCAGAAGCGATGGACTCCGGGAACATGCAGTCCGCCGCCCCTGAGTCCACCATTGCCTCAAAAAATCGGGTCGTCCGTCCGCGCTTTTTACCCACCCTTACACGGATAAGGGGATAATAAAGGATGCTTCCGTCCGGGCCAGGAAACGTGCGATACGCAGCCCTCATCAAACCGCCAGCGGGAACCAGCGAGGGGGCGTCTTGAGGATCACGGCACTGTTATCGCCAAGTCGGTCAAGTTCGTCGGCCACCTCCTGATATGTCAGGCCCTGAGCTACAACGCGAGTTTCATCATCCGATAATGCAATCCAAGAATCTAAAGGGGCATTGCGGAGAGCTTCGCTGCGTGGGTCTTTTTTCACAATAGTCCACCTTGTAATTAGACGCTTGACAGTAGCGCCGGGGTGCGCCTTCGGTCAATAACTCTCTTATCGTACAGGCGCTAACTTCGTTTGTTACCAAACATCATCAGATACAGGTTGTACCGGGTCCGGCGAAAAAACAGCCTACCACCAACCGGAATGGGTTTTATCTCTTACTTTGCGATTTCGGCGGGGGCCACCGGCTGAATATGGGGCTCTTCGATGGGCATCGAAGGGTGCTCGTACAGCCGCCGCAGATCGTTCCAGCGGACATCCAGCATCTCCAATCCCATCTTCAACCCGTCGCGAATGGGGCTGATCTTCGAACGGTGATCGTGTGCCCACTCCACCGGGACTTCAACTGTGCGCAACTTGAATTTGTTGGCCAGAAACAGCAGCTCCGGATCGAATCCCCAGCGCTCCACTCGTTGCCGGGAGAACACGGTCTGGGCCGCTGCCCGGGAAAACGCCTTGAAGCCGCATTGCGTGTCGCGATACTTCAATCCCAGGACAATCCGTAGTGCGAGATTGAAAAGCCGTCCGTACAACTGCCGATACCAAGGCTGGCGTTCAGTTTGCAGTGCAGCCTGCAGCCAGCGCGAGCCGATGGCGACGTCGGCGCCCTGTTCTATGGCTGCAAATAGCTTGGTCGCTTCGTAAATCGGCGAGGACAAGTCCGCATCCGTAAACAGCAGAACGTCGCCGTTGGCGTGCAGCATGCCGTTACGCACACTGTAACCCTTGCCCCGATTACCCGGATTCTCCAGCAATCGAATCTCCGGATATTTGCTGGCAAAGCTGCGCGTGACTTCGGCAGTGCTGTCGCTGGAACCGTCATTCACGACGATCACTTCCGCCTGCAGTTGCCGTTCACGGATGTAGGCGAAGACTTTGGGAAGCGAAGTAGCGAGTCGCTCGCTTTCGTTGTAAGCCGGGATTATGAAGCTGTAATACATCTGCAACTTAGACGCTTGCTTATTGTATTCCAGTTGTCAGGAAGCAGATGTTTGTTCGGAGGAGGCGGTGCACGGTAAACCGGCGAAAGAGGCTGCGGAAAAGGTTGCCAAAGACCCGTGGAGTGTAGATCTGGGTGGAAGCCCCCGTATTTATGCGGGGGAGGAGCGCCTCAGCGCTCCGGGAAAAGTTCGACTTTGATCATGCGCTTTAGCGCTGGGCATCGAGAATATCCGGGGACTACAGAGCGTGTATGAGAACGGCTGTTGTCCCCACGGGACTGCTATCCATTTTCCCACTTAGCCCAGCACTCCGCCTGCGGCTGCGTGCTGGGCTAAACTGAGCCGCGCCTACGGCGCTGGATCATCAGCGATTAAATTCCACTGGCAAACACCGCCTTTGGCTCTCACACAGTCCCTAAAAGCCCATTTCAAATCGACTCCTTATTCCGCTGGACTAAAGTCCAGCTCCCTCCTGCTGAAGCAGGGGGCTCCCACCAAAAGCCTTCCCCCAGAGTTATTCCGCCGCCTGTAAAGAGGTTACCCGTTCGCTCGGTCAGGTCGCCGGTGGGGACTTGCAGCGGGTGCAAGCCGGGACTAGCCTTCTAGTAGCAATGCGCACTGTTCACGTTCTCGTCGTCCTAGTGTTGTTGAATATCGCGATCAGCGCCGCTTCCAAACCCCACGTTGTAAGCCTCGGAAAGCCGCAGCCGGTCAAGCTGTTCATCGGCGCTTCGGAAACGAAAACGATGGATGTCACAGTCTGCCCCCTCTTCGTGGATGCGAAGCTGAAAGAGTACACGACGGGTAAGCAACATGACGTCACCGACCGGCAGTTCGTAATACGCCGGGCTTTTCGCATTAATGACGCGCTGCCTGACGAGGCACGCAAGGCTCCGAAGTGGCTTTGGCAACTTGGTGGGTGGCTGCTGGTAGACCGTAGTTCCGGCAAAATCACGCCAATCAAGTTGCCCGATTTCGACCCGTTCTACTCGGAGGTAAGTTGGTACCGTGACTATGCGGCGTACTGCGGAACCACGGCTAATGGTGAAAAGCTCGACGCCGTAGTCATGCAGATTGGCGTCAAGAAGCCGCTGTATCGCAAAGATCTGGGGAAGGCGAATGGCGGAGAACAACCCGACTCCGATTGCTCCGCCCCGCGCTGGGAGCGTCAACCTGCGCGTGTGACCTTTCTCCCCAAGGTTGGCGACAAGCTCAGTGTGACGGTCAGGGGCCGCTTTGTGGACGAAGTGCCCGACGACGATTCAGACGAGCCATAAGACGGAGTGCAAGTTTCCATTGAAGATTATTCATGAGGATCTCACGCTTTGAAGGGGCACGGCTTCCAGCCGTGCCGTAAACTGCTGTCATTATGATGGCTTTAGCCACTGAGGGAATTCGGTGTTGAGACGAAGTGCGAGCCCCCTCAGGGGCTGAAGCCCAACTTTCCACGCACGTAACGGCGCGGCTGAAGCCGCGCCCCCTTCAAGGCTTGCTGTCATCAGCGGCCGAAGCGGGTGAATAATCCGGGTAAAGACCCTTGACGAACTGCTGCGCGACGCCGAGATAGCCCATGGACATCTCTGTGCCGGGCAGGTGCTGGGCGTTCGTCTCGCCATGCTCGGACTGGAACTATTGGGCATCGACGACCCGCGCGGGAAAGATCGCAAACGCCTCATCACGTTTGTGGAGATTGATCGCTGCGCCACCGACGCGGTTGCCGTCGTAACCGGCTGCCGGTTGGGCAAGCGGGCACTCAAGTTCCGTGACTGGGGTAAAGTGGCCGCGACCTTTGTCGATCTCGCGTCGGAGCGAGCGGTGCGGGTCTGCGCCCGGGAAAGCTCGAAAACGCTGGCGCGGCAAATGCATCCCGAAGTCGAGAACAAGAACCAGCAACAGATGCTGGCCTATCGCGAGATATCGAATGACGACCTGTTTACGGTGCAGTGGGTAAAGGTCGCGCTGCCGCCCGAGGAGCTGCCCGGCTACAGAGGCGAACGCATCGTGTGCGCGCAATGCGGCGAAGGCATCAACTTCCAGCGCGAAGTACGGCGTGACGGAAATGTCCTGTGCCGTGCTTGCGCCGGAGAACGCTATTACGAAGAGATCTCGTAGGGGAAGATGCCGCGGGATCGCGGCGTGGCGGATTGGCGCCGCAACGGCAACAATTTACTTGACGTTCATAATGTCGGACGCGAGAATTCCTGAGAGTGGTGCTCAGGAGAATAACAGGATGGATGCACCGGACACGTTCACGGACGAAGTAATTCTCCCAGAGACAGTTGAGGAGCTGGTAGCGCGCCTCCAGTGTCTGTTTGAGGTTAGGAGAAAGCAACACAAGAAGCACCGAGCCGGACACATCCGTCGGAAAGCTCCCCGTGGCAAAGCGCGCGAAGATGTGCTCAATAAAACGGGTGACGAGAGAACCGGCAGGCGGTGTCACATCTGCGGAGGTTTGATAGACAAACGGTGGCAAGCCGATCACGTCTTAGCGCACAGCGGGGGCGGCCAGGACTCACCTGAGAACTATCTTCCGGCGCACAGCCTCTGCAACCACTATCGCTCGGACTACTTATCGGAGGAGTTCCAGTGGATTCTCAAGATGGGCGTTTGGGCTCGAACACTCATGCAGAACAGTTCCTCCAAGGGCGGTCTCGGGCAGGACATGGTCCAGAGATTCTTTCGGCACGAAAAGGACAGAATCAGCCGACGAAAGTCTGTCCCATTGTCATTCGCTCAAGATAACGCAGCCACCGCCATCAAGTCTTAGTATCGCGAATTACGGAATCAGTCCCATGCGGGTGGTTCGAGCGGTTCGCGGTGGCTCTCGATGGCTGCCTCGACATCCCTGGCGAAGTCGGCATCCATGACCGCTGTCGAGTCCTCGGGCAGCAACGCGATGCACTCGGAGATGGTGCGGCGGAGCGCCACCGGCGCATGGATCACCGCCACGGGCAGCTTGCCGCCCTCGCTCTCGATGACGACTTCCGCGCCTGCACGCACGCGGGCCAGCACCGAAGCGAAGTCGCTAGCGGCTTCCGCTTCCGAGATGTGGATAACATGGTCGGCCATGGCGTAATTATACCGTCATCATTTTGCTTTGGCTCGGATGGTTGGCGACCTTACATCAACTCGCGACGCTTGAGCGAATTACTCATGAGCATCTCAGGCTTTGAAGGGGCACGGCTTCAGCCGTGCCGTACCCTGCTGTCATTTATGATGGCTTTAGCCACTGAGGGACTTCGTTGTTGCAGCGAATTGCAAGTTACCTCAGGGGCTGAAGCCCAACTCTCCACAATCCCCAACGGCAGGCTGAAGCCGTGCCCCTCCAAAGCCACGAACAGATGACGGCTTCTGAACAGCAACCAAAATCGTCCCTAGCCCTCCACCGTCCCCGCCAGCGCATGTTCCACCACATGACCCACGCGCAACACCATTGGCTCATCGAAATACTTCCCCAGTATCTGCATTCCAATCGGCAAACCCTCTTTGCTCTTGCCGCACGGAATAGAAATTCCGGGAATGCCGGCCAGATTCGCCGTCACCGTGAAGATGTCCGCCAGATACATGGCGAGTGGATCGTCGGTCTTCTCGCCGAGTTTGAATGCCGGCGTCGGCGTGGTGGGTGTGACAATCGCATCTACCTTGGCGAATGCCTGGTCGAAGTCGCTCGCCAGCAAACGGCGTACACGTTGCGCCTTCAGGTAATAGGCATCGTAGTATCCGGCACTAAGAACGTAGGTGCCCAGCATGATGCGCCGCTTGACTTCCGCCCCAAAACCCGCGTCGCGCGTGCGCCGGTACATTTCAGCCAGCGTCTTGCCATCCGTCGCGCGGACACCGTAACGCACGCCGTCGTAGCGCGCCAGGTTCGAGGAGGCTTCAGCCGTAGCGACAACGTAGTACGTCGGGATAGCGTACTTCGTGTTGGGCAGCGATATTGGGACGATCTCGCACCCGGCCTTGGCTAACTCTTGTATGCCGGCTTCTATCGCGCTGCGAACCTCCGGATCGAGTCCCTCGCCGAAATATTCCTCCGGAACTCCGATTCGCAAGCCTCGCACCGGCTTTTCAATCTGGTCGAGATAGTTGGGCACAGGAACATCGGCCGATGTCGAATCGAGTGGCTCACGGCCGGCCATGTACTGCAACATCAAAGCCGTATCTTTCACGCTCTTGCCGAAAGGCCCCACGTGATCGAGTGACGATGCGAAGGCGATCAGCCCGTAGCGGGATACCCGCCCGTAGGTGGGCTTCAGACCAACGACACCGCAGAACGCCGCCGGCTGCCGAATCGAGCCGCCAGTGTCGGAACCAATCGAAGCCACCGCGGTTCCAGCGGCGACCACCGCAGCCGATCCACCCGAGGAGCCGCCCGGAACGCGCGACCGGTCGCGTGGATTGTGCACCGGATGGAATCCGGAATTCTCGTTCGACGAGCCCATGGCGAACTCGTCGCAATTGGTTTTTCCAAGAATGATGGCGCCCGCTGCTTCGAGTCGCGCCACCACCGTGGCATTGTACGGGGAGATGAAGTTCGCCAGAATCTTCGAACCTGCGGTCGTCCGCACGCCGTTCGTGGCGAAGACATCCTTCACCGCGATGGGAACGCCAGCCAGGGGCGGCAAAGCGTCCCCTTTGTCGGCCAGCGCGTCAACGCGCGCGGCCTGCTGATATGCCCGCTCCTTGCACAATGTGAGATAGGCGCCAATGGCGGCATCTTCCGTATCGATCTTCTTGTAAAAGGCGTCCACCAGCGCAGTGGCCGTGGTCTGCTTTTCCAGAACCGCCGTTCGCGCCGAATCAACCGTCAATAAATCGATGTTCATGTAGAGGTTCGAGTGTATGCAGGTTCCGTTAGCTTCGCCTACCGCTCAATCACCTTGGGCACTTTGAAGAAGACGCCGTCCGAAACGGGCGCATTGCGCATCGCTTCCTCGTGCGGCAGCGAAGGACGCGGTTCATCGGCCCGCATGGCGTAAGCGTATCCCTCGGTGCCGCTGGTCTCGCCGCCCCGCCGCGGCGGGCGACTGGCGACTTGCGCCATAGGCTCGACGTTGGCCGTGTCCAACTCGTTCAGCCGGTCAATGTAGCCGAGGATGGAGTTCAGGTCCTTCAGCATGCGTACGCGCTCATCCTCGGTAAGTTCGAGATGCGCGAGGTCGGCGACATAGGAAACGTCCTTATCGGTAACCATGTGTGCCTTGTAGAGCCGTTCCAGAATTCTTGTATCCAGTGATGGGTGGAGCACGCCTTTCAGGCGTGCATAACTGCCGCCAGTTCCTGGATCGCGCTTTAGCGCCTGAGGTAATGTTTCCGTCACCTCAGCGGCTAAAGCCGGCTCATTTCCGAATCTTAACTGCACCGCTGAAGCGGTGCTCCACCCTATACACCAACTCTGAATCTGCTCTAACGATCTGCTTTCTAGCGCGACCGGCGTTCGGTTTGGTTCCTCACCACAAACTTGATCGCGTTCACCGGCTGCGCGCTAATCTGCTTCAGGGCCGCCAGATATTGCCGCTCGAAACTCTGCAGCTGCTGTCGCCAGGTCGCGTCCGATACTTCTATCGTGAGCACGCCCTCCGCATAACTTAAAGCGTTAGTCTTCGCGGCCGTTGCCGATCCGCACACCAGCGGCCAAGCCAGCAGAGGCGCGCTGTCTCCGCCCTCTCGACGCAAAGTGTCGGCAAAGATCTTCTTCAAGGTCGAGCTGGCATGTCGCATAGCGTCAGAGCTTCGATTGTAGAACAGCTCTTCGCTTTGCGCTTTTCGCCGGTCGCTTGAATCGTTGTGTGCCGACCCAAAGTCATCCCCCTCTCCGCTGTCATCCCGACCGAGGACTTGAGAGTCTGTGTGACGACCATCTGGGTCTTTGCCAGTGGAATTGCCGGCCTAAAATCCAGCGCCGTAGGCGCGCCATAGTCTAGCCCAGCACGGAGCGCAGGCGGAGTGCTGGGTAAAGTAGGAAATAGATCCGGAGTCCCGTAGGGATGGCAGAGGTTTTCACGCAGACTCTTCAGTCCTGGCGGAACCTGCTTGTCTCAGCTGGCGTGGCTGAGTTCCTCGCGGATGACGCGGCGCAGCGTCGCTTCCAGCGGCTCCTGGGTGCGGCGAACGTGCTGCCGAAGAGCATCGTTGATCAAGCTCTGATAGTTGCCGCCGCCGGCCCGCTCCACCTGCTGCCGAAACCAGTCGAGAAGGTCGTCATCGAGCCGGATCGTGATTCTGGTCTTGCCCTTGGGTACTTGCACGACGGGTGCGCGCTTTGCGTGGCTGAAGTCATATTCACGTTTCATTGTTCGAAGTCCACGGCGTTTATTGTATGCACATCTGTACACCGATGTAAAGATCAGCCCGTCTGCGGAAATTCGCGCCGCACAAACTCCAGCGCGTCTTCCCGGCTCTTGAGCGTCCCTTCCAACTGCGCGTCCTCAATCGCCGCCAGCATCAAGCGAAACTGGGGACCGGGCTGGTAGCCGAGGGCGATCAGGTCCCCTCCGGTCAGCAATGGTTGCGGCCTGATCTCCTCCGCCGGAGTCTGCCGCAGACGTTCGCGAACGAAGTCATAGAGCGACAGGTCGCCATGACTGCTCAGGCAATCCATGCGATGTAATTCCAGGTGCTCGTCGAACTTCGGCAATCGGAGGAAGCGTTTCAGCGTCGATTCCTTCATCCGCTCCGCATCGGCAAAGCGCATATGGTTGGCCACCAGGGCCGCGATCTGCCGCGTGTCTTCGTTGGAGAAATGCAAGCGGCGGCAAATCTCCTCCGCCATGCGCACTCCCACCTCGACGTGCCCGTCGAAACGGATGCGGTCAGGCGCCACGCGAAAGGTCGGCGGCTTGCCAACATCGTGCAACAGCATGCCCCAAGCCAGCGTGCGCGAACACCTCGCTGGCAATTTCTCCAGCAGCAGCAAGGTGTGAATCCACACGTCGCCCTCAGGATGGAACTGCGGCGGCTGTTCGACGCCATGCATGCGGTCCACCTCGGGCAGCACTTCCTTCAGCAGGCCCGTGCTGTCGAGCAGCTCGAACGCCGGCCGCGCACTGCCTTCGGTGAGCATCTTGGTCAATTCGTCGCGCACCCGTTCGCGGCTCACTTGCTCGATCAATGGCGCCAGTCGCTGAATTGCCGCAAACGTTGCGGGATCGATGGTGTAGCGGAAACGCGCTGCAAAGCGCACCGCCCGCAACATGCGCAACTTGTCTTCCCGGAAACGGAGTTCCGGATCGCCAATGGCGCGGACCACTCCAGCCTGCAAGTCGTCGCGACCGCCGACGAAATCGAGCACTCGATTGCCGTCCAGCGGATCCATCAGAAGACCGTTGATGGTGAAGTCGCGGCGCTGTACATCTTCTTTGGGATCGGTCGAGTATCGCACCTGGTCAGGATGGCGCCCATCGGAGTACGTTCCATCGTTACGAAAGGTGGCGACCTCGACGAAGTTGGGATGCTCGGAAGGGCCGGCCTCACGCGGCGGCGGTTCGCCAGAGAGCGGCACCAGCACCACCCCGAACTGCGCTCCCACGGCGTAGGTCTCCGGAAAGATGCGCATCACCTGCGGGGGCGTGGCATCGGTGGCAACGTCGTAATCGGTGGGTGCGAGTCCCAGCAGCATGTCGCGTACGCAGCCTCCGGCGAAATACGCCTGGAAGCCGCGGTCGCGCAGCTCGCGAACGATGTTGGTGGCATGCTGCCTCATCGATCGATACCTGAACGATTGTAGCGGCTGGACCGCCGGCTAGAGCGATTCCGAAGTTACTGTACCCTGCAAGTAAGGGTGGAAGCGCTTTACAGGGTAAAGGCGCTTTACTTGGGTTGTTCATGAGGAATCTCACGCTTTGAAGGGGCACGGCTTCAGCCGTGCCGTAACCTGCCGTCGCCTATGGTGACTTTAGCCACTGAGGGACTTCGGTGTTGAAACGAATTGCGAGTTGCCTCAGGGGCTGAAGCCCAATTCTCCACGCGCGTAACGGCACGGCTGAAGCCGTGCCCCTTCAAACCTTGTTGTCTTCAGCTAACGAAACAGGTGAATAATCAAGCTCTAGCGCCACGCTGGCCTGAGTATCTGCGATTGCTCGGCCTCTGCTCTGGCTGACTGCTGACCGCTGAGTGCTGACTGCTTTCACGCTTTACAATGGTCTCGTGACCGACGCTTACATTCTCGGCATCGAGAGCTCGTGCGACGAAACCGCCGCCGCGGTCGTGCGCTCGGGCGAGGAGCTGATCTCGAATGTCGTGTATTCGCAGTTCGCCACTCACCAGCCGTACGGCGGCGTGGTACCCGAACTGGCCTCTCGCGAGCATCTGCGGGCCATCGTTCCCGTCGTCCGCAAAGCGCTCGACGACGCAGGCCGGTCTTACCGGACCATCGATGCCATCGCGGTCACCAAGGGTCCCGGGCTCGCCGGATCGCTGCTGGTTGGTCTGAGTTACGCGAAGGCGCTCGCCTATGCGGTGGAGAAACCGCTCATCGCAGTCAATCATCTCGAAGGGCACATCCACGCCGTTCTGCTGGAAGAGCGCCAGAAAGGTAATCGCGACTTGCAATTCCCGGTGCTCGCGCTGGTGGTAAGCGGAGGTCACACCCATCTTTTTCTGGTCGAGGGAAAATCAGGCGCATGGAGGTACCACGATGTGGGACACACGCGCGACGACGCCGCCGGTGAGGCTTTCGACAAGGTTGCCAAGCTGCTCGAACTCGGATACCCGGGCGGCCCGGCCATCGATTTCCTGGCGAAGCATGGCAATGCGCAGGCGGTAAAGTTTCCGTTCGCCCAGATCAAGCACCATGATCGCAACCCGCAAAATCGCCACTCCGATGACGAGTTGCGCGTGGACTTCTCTTACAGCGGAATCAAGACAGCGGTCCTCCGCTACGTAGAGACCCACGACATGCGCGAGGACATCAGCCGCCGTCGCCGGGCCCTGACAGAACTGGCAAGTCCGTCGCGAGAAGATTACCTTGCCGCCTGCGACCGGGCCACGCTCGATTTGGTCGCGTCCTTCCAGCACGCGATGGTGAACGACCTGATCAGCAAAACGCTGTTGGCCGCGCGCGAACACGAGGTGGCCACGTTGCTGGTGACGGGTGGTGTCGCCGCGAACAGCGAGTTGCGAACCTCATTCGAACAGCGCGCCTCGGAGGAAGGCTTTGCGGTCTACTTCCCTTCCCGAAGGCTTTCCACCGACAACGCCGCCATGATTGCAGCGGCTGCCTATCCACGATTCCTGGCAGGTGAGTTCGCTGCGCCAGAATTGTCTGCCGACGCGGCCCTGCGCCTGCGATAGCCGACTAGAACAATTCCAGAGTGGTTGTATCTTGGGTAGTGCGGGCCTTTAGAGAATTTTCACACTTGGTGTGTAGGGTGGAGCACCGCTTCAGCGGTGCAGTTAAGATCCGGTAATGAGACGGCTTTAGCCGCTGAGGTGACGGAAACATTACCTCAGGCGCTAAAGCGCGATCCAAGAACTGACGACAGTTATGCACGCCTGAAGGCGTGCTCCACCCATCGCCTATACACCAGATGTGAATCTGCTTTAGAGCGTGTGTGAGAACACGTGTCGTCCCTCCTCCACCCCAACAAGCGCAAAACCGGCGCTCGTTGGGGACCCGGCTACGGGACTCGGATCTCTTTCCCACTTTACCCAGCACTCCGCCTGCGGCTGCGTGCTGGGCTAGACTGAGCAGCGCCTACCTCCACCCCAGTTCGCCCGCCGCGGCGGGGCGCGAACGGGGGACCCCGGCTACGGCGTTGGATTTTCGCCTAGTAAATTCCACTGGCAAATACCAAGTTGGGTTCTCACATACACCTTAAAGGCCCGTACTACTCGTGCTTGCGGGTACACCAATGCTGGAACCGCTTTAGAGACACCTCTGCACGCTCGCGCACATGAAGCGTTGTTCGAGCTTCGTGCCTATTCGTCTTGGGGAGGGATTTTCGACTCGATATCCATGTCGCGGAATTCACTCGATTCGAAGACCTCGCGGCATTCCATGCATTCGACGTATTCCGCGTCTTCATCTCGAGCGATAACCTGGACACGGGGATGCCGACACGTCTGGTCCATGGCATTGCTCTGCGGGAAGTTGGGAGCTCTATTGGCCGGCTGGCTACCGTTCATGACTTCCGCCCTGCCTGCAAGGGCATTAGTGAAATTTCCCGGTATTTTAGACCGGAACCATCCGTTGTCAAAGCTTTTCTGGCGGACGGGGTGTTAAATCTCGATACATCCGTCCGCCGGCTCAGCCTGTGTCGCAATCTCGCATCAGTTTGCCACGTGGAAGCAAGCACACAAAAACCAGCCCCGAATGGGGCGTACAGAGCTTAGCCCAGCGCTTTAGCGCTGGGTAGAGTGGGAAATTATGACGGAGTCCCGTAGGGACGACAGCGGTTGCCACACAGGTTCTTTCAGGCCCGCACTACCCGAGCCCAGTCAAGCTCTTCCCTTCTCTCACGGCAGACCGAACCTCTGCAATGAATATGCGACTCTTTTCATCGGCACTCCTTAAACCGTTCCCTGCCCGTTAGTTACCGATAAATGCAGCGGCGCGCCTTTCGCTGCCAAGGCTTGCGCGATGTCCTCCGCCCAGCGTAGAATTGAATTGCGACCGAATTGGTCGCATATTTATCTCACAGGGGTGTAGGGCTGGCTATGATGAAGCTGACCAAGAAGGCTGACTACGGACTGATCGCCATGCGGCATTTGGCCGAGCACGCTGACTTGGGGGCCCGCAGCGCCAAGGACCTGGCCGAGATGTATAGCATTCCGCAGGAAGCCTTGGCGAAAATTCTGCAGCGCTTGACCAAGGCTGGCCTGCTGCTGTCGCAGTACGGCACGAATGGTGGTTACACCCTGGCCCGCAATCCGCGGCAGATCAGCGCCTTTGAGGTAATCCGGGCCATCGATGGGCCTTTGTTCATCACCTCGTGCAGCTCGGCCACAAATGACTGTGACCAGAGTGATCGCTGCACGGTGCGCGAGCCGCTTCGCAAGGTAAGCCGCAGCATTGAAGAAGTTTTGAACCGCCTGACGATTTGGGAGATGACCGAGCCGGAGCATGAATCAGCACCGGACCTGGTCACCCTGGGCTGGACGCCCAACAAGATTGAGCACGTTTAGGAGATGGCACAAGCAATGAGCACCAATGTGATTTCGGGCAATGGGAACAAGGACGTGAAACTGCCCATCTACATGGACAACCATGCCACGACGCGCACCGATCCGCGAGTGGTGGAAGAGATGCTGCCGTACTTCACGGAGAAGTTTGGCAATGCGGCCAGCCGCAACCACGAATTCGGCTGGGTGGCCGAGCAGGCCGTAGAGCAGGGGCGTGAACGCATCGCCAAGCTGATCGGCGCGACCTCCAAGGAAATCATCTTTACGTCGGGCGCGACCGAGAGCAACAACCTTGCCATCAAGGGCGTCGCCGAGATGTACAAGGAAAAAGGTAATCACATCATTACCCAGGCCATTGAGCACAAGGCTGTGCTCGACACTTGCAAGCGCCTGGAGAAGTACGGTTTTCGCGTCACCTATCTGCCAGTGCAGAAGGACGGGCGCATCGATCTTGACGATCTGAAGCGGGCGATGGATGACAAGACCATTCTGGTGACCATCATGACCGCCAACAACGAGATTGGTGCGTTGCAGCCGATCCGCGAAATCGGCGCGCTTTGTCACGAGCGTGGCGTGCTGTTCCACACCGATGCGGTGCAGGCGATCGGCAAGGTCCCATTCAACGTGATTCAGGACAACGTTGACCTAGCGTCCCTCACAGCGCACAAGCTGTATGGCCCCAAGGGCGTTGGCGCGTTGTATGTTCGGCGCAAGAATCCGCGCGTGCAACTGGTGGCGCAGATCGATGGCGGCGGCCATGAACGTGGCATGCGCTCGGGCACGCTGAATGTTCCGGGAATCGTGGGTTTCGGCAAGGCATGCGCGCTCGCGAGCGAGGGTATGGCCGAAGAAGCGGTTAAGCTCGCCGCGTTGCGCGACCGCCTGAAGGACGCCATCATGAGCCAGCTCGACGAGGTTTACATTAACGGCTCCGTCGAGCACCGGCTGCCGGGCAACTTGAATATCAGTTTTGCCTACGTGGAAGGCGAGTCGCTGCTGATGGGCATCAACGATATTGCGGTGTCGAGCGGATCGGCATGCACCTCGGCGACGCTGGAACCATCTTATGTATTGAAGGGACTGGGCGCGGGCGATGACCTGGCGCATAGCTCGATCCGGTTTGGCATTGGCCGCTTTAACACCCAGACCGAAGTGGATTACGTGGCCGAGCGTGTGATTGAAACGGTGAAGCGCTTGCGTGAGTTGTCGCCGTTGTACGAGATGGCGAAAGAAGGAATTGATCTGACCAAGGTCCAATGGGCGGCCGAGCCGACGCATTAATGCGGGTTGCAAGAGCGGCGCTTCAATTGGATTGTTCATTTGTTTTGGAAACCGAAGCAGCAAGCTTTGAAAGGGCACGGCTTCAGCCGTGCCGTTACGGGTGATGGGAGTTGGGCTTTAGCCCCTGAGGGAATTCGCACTTCGTCTCGAACACCGAAGTCCCTCAGTGGCTAAAGCCAGCATAAAGACAGCAGCTTACGGCACGGCTGAAGCCGTGCCCCTTCAAAGCGTGAAGGGAATGATGCAACTTCAGCACCGCGTTCCGGGTTGAATTTGTTTTGAAAGGGCGCAGCTTTAGCTGCGCCGAAAGGTTCAGTTTTTCATCTGGAGCCGGCTTCAGCCGGCGGCAGAGTTTCGCAACTTAGGAGATAACGCATGGCTTACAGTGACAAGGTTTTGGACCACTATTCGAATCCCCGCAACGTGGGTTCGCTCGACAAGAACAGCGCTGAAGTGGGTACCGGTTTGGTGGGCGCACCGGAGTGCGGTGACGTGATGAAGCTGCAGATCAAGGTGAATCCCGCAACCAACATCATCGAAGACGCCAAGTTCAAGACGTTTGGGTGCGGCTCGGCGATCGCCTCGTCTTCCCTGGCCACCGAGTGGGTGAAAGGCAAGACCGTGGACGAAGCGCTCACGATCAGGAACACCGACATCGTGAAGGAGCTGTCGCTGCCTCCGGTGAAGATCCACTGCTCGGTGCTGGCGGAAGACGCAATTCGCGCCGCCATCGGCGACTGGAAAAAGAAGAATGGGCAGCACAGCCAGCCCCAGCCCGAGGCCCAGCCGGTTGAGCAGCGGGCGTAAACTGTTTTTGAGGACCGGTGTGTCGCATCGTCTCTCGATCGGGAACACCGGAACACAACCATGAGCACGGTCAACATTGAAAATCCGGTCCAGGCGCCCGCCTCCGCTGCCAAAGGCATCCAGGTGACGGACAAGGCGCTGGCCCGCATTCGCTTGGCGATGGCAAAGGAAAACATCTCGCCAACCGAGGGCGGACTGCGTCTGGGTGTGCAAGGTGGTGGTTGTTCGGGACTGAGTTACAACATCCGTTTCGACACGCAGCCGCGCGAACGCGATCGCGTCTTTCAGTTTGAAGACGTTCGCGTCTTTGTCGATCCGAAGTCCTTCATTTACCTGCACGGCATGATTCTCGATTACGAAGAGAGCCTGATGCATCAGGGCTTCTCCTTCCAGAACCCGAATGCGAAGAAGGCTTGCGGCTGCGGCACTTCGTTCTCCTGAGAAATGGTAGCGGCGCCCGAATGCGACCGGCTGAAGGCTGGGGATTCCGCGGCTGTGGAATTCCGGGTTGATTGGTTCGTCCTGTTATGTTGCGATTTATTTGTCCCGCGCGGTTTCGGAGTTGGCGTAACCGGGAGGCACGGGTAGAGCGGCGCTTCAGGGATTGTCTGGCGACCTTGTGTAGCTTTGCATACAGTAGAAGGTGGTGCAGAAGCAGCCCCGAATGGGGCGAAAGAGCTTAGCCCAGCGCTTCAGCGCTGGGTGTAGTGGAAAATAAGACCGAGTCCTGTAGGGACCGGCAGAGGTTCGCGGCGCGGCGGACTCTTAAGAGGCGAGCAGGCTCTTAGAGCGTGTGTGAGAACTCGTTTTGAGTTGGCGCGGTGGGTGATCGCACAGAGTCCAGCCCCGCAGGGCGACATTGCTGTTAGCCCAGGGCGGAAGCCCTGGGTAAAGTTGGAAAAATCAATGAGTCCCTTCAGGGACGGCACAAGTTTGTTGACAAGGTATAGGGGTCCTTCGACTCCTCGCTTCGCTCGTCGCTCAGGATGACAAGGTGGCGGCTAAGAGCCAAGAGCGAACTTGGTATTCGCCAGTGGAACTTGCTCGCTGAACGCCAGTGCCGTAGGCGCGGCTTAGTTTAGCCCAGCACGGAGCCGCAGGTGGAGTGCTGGGTAGAGTGGGAAATAGATCCGAGTCCCTTCAGGGACGGCACAGTTTTCATGCACCCTTTGTGACCGGCGGCCCGGCCACACAAATAACGGAAGCGCTTTCAGAAAGTAAGGATTAGATGGCCCGGACTGACCACAAGAAACCTGAGCAACCAGACAGCGGCATTCTAGTTGTGAACCAAAGCCGGCCGACCAAAGCGAATTGCTGGTCGTGCGGCGCCATGCGCGCAGCACATTTCTGTCTAGAGTGCGGCAAAGTCCAGCCGCCAACCCCGGTGGACTATTTCACTTTCTTCGGGCTTCCCTTCAGGCTCAACCTGGAGCCGGAAAAACTGGAAGGCGAGTTCTACGCTTTGAGCCGGCACTTGCATCCCGACATCAACGCCATCAACAGCGATCGCGAACAGCAGTGGAGCCTGGAAAAGAGTTCACAACTCAACAACGCGTATCGCACCCTGAAGGACCCCATCACCCGCACCGAGTACCTGCTGCGATTGCAGGGCGTGCAATTGGAAGAACAATCCAAAGCCGCAACTGAAGAGGCGCGCCGCACCGGCCAGCTTAAGAAACAGGTGGTTCCTCCCGACCTGCTGGAGCAGGTTTTTGAACTGAATATGCAGCTCGAAGAGATGCGGATGAACAAGAAAATGGGAGAGCCTGACCGCACCCTCGAGCGTGAGCTACAGGACTCCAAAAAGCAGTTGCAGGACAGGTACAACGGTCTGCTGCAAGAACTGCACGCAGCATGGAACGAATGGGATGCCTTGATCGACCGCGCCGAGCAAGGCGGAAGCGTTCTGGACGAAGATCGCGTAGCAGTGCGCGACAAGATGGTGGACGTGCTGAATCGCCGCAGCTACCTGCGCAATCTGCTGCGCGACATCGACGAAGTGCTGGAGAGCTGAGGAAACAGTTGCCAGTAGCCGGTGGTCAGTAGCCAGTTCGCTCTTCGCAACTCGCTCTTCGCTAACACACTCCGGCTGGCGCAGTTCGGCTTGGCGAAGAGCGAAAGGCGAACAGCGCGATTGCTAAGAGCTAAAGGCTAAAGGCTAAAAGCTAACTGCTAAATGCTAAGTGCTAAATGCTGGAAATGTCACACGAACGCATCGTCGGAATCGATCTCGGCACCACCAACTCGCTGGTGGCTTACATGGAGGGCGACCGTCCCGTCGTGATTCCCGGCGAGGACGGGCTGAACCTGGTACCTTCGGTCGTCGCGTTGGACGAGAACGCCCAGATCGTCGTGGGCAGCGCCGCGCGCAAGTATCTGATCGAGACGTCCGAGCGCGCCGTGTACAGCGTAAAGCGCCTCATGGGTCGCGACGTCGAGGACGTGCGCGACGAGCTGAAGCTCTTCCCTTTCCGGCTGGCTGAGGATCTCGCCCCGGGCGAAGTGCTGCGCATCAAGCTTGGCGAGAAGACCTTTACCCCGCCGGAGATTTCAGCTTTCATCCTGCGCCAACTGAAGCGCAATGCCGAGCGTTACTTCGCCGCGCCGGTCACCAAGGCTGTCATCACTGTTCCCGCGTACTTCAACGATGCGCAACGGCAAGCCACCAAGGACGCCGGCCGCATCGCGGGCCTCGAGGTGTTGCGCCTGGTGAACGAACCGACAGCGGCATCGCTGGCCTACGGTCTCGATAAGAAGAACGCGGAAACCGTTGCAGTTTACGATCTGGGCGGCGGCACTTTCGACATCTCGATTCTCAAGTTGCACGAGGGCATCTTCGAAGTGATCGCCACCAATGGCGACACTCACCTCGGTGGCGACGACATCGACAATCTGCTGATCGCGATCGCGCTGCACGACATCCAAGGCGATCTGGCGATCGACGTCCGGCGCAACGCCGAGATCGTGCAGGCGATCCGCAAGGCGGTCATCGACGCAAAAATTGCTTTGTCGTCTGACGAGAAGACAACGCTGGACGTCGAACTTCCCGGCGGCAAACGCTATCGGCGCGAGATCGCGCGGGCTCAATTTGAGCAGTTGATCCAGCCGGTTATTGACCGCACTGTCGGCCCGGTTCGGCAGGCGATGAAAGATGCTGGTCTGACCCCAAAGCAGATCGACGAAGCCGTGCTGGTGGGCGGCTCGACGCGCATCCCGCGGGTCCGCCAACTGGTGGAAGAGCTGTTTCAGCGCACTCCACACAGTGGATTGAATCCCGACGAAGTGGTTGCGCTGGGCGCGGCCATACAGGCTCACATCCTGGCGGGTGGCTCGGAAGCGACCAAGGAAATGCTGCTGCTCGACGTGACGCCGCTGTCGCTCGGCATCGAATCGTTGGGCGGAGGCGTGGTCAAGATCATTCATCGCAACTCGACGATTCCGGCATCGGCGACCGAGCACTTCACCACCGGCGTGGAAGGACAGACCAACGTTGCTGTCCACGTCGTGCAAGGCGAACGCGAACTGGCGAGCGATTGCCGCTCCCTGGCGCGCTTCGACCTGAAAGGCATTCCGCCCATGCCGGCGGGGCTGCCGCGCATTGAAGTGAAATTCTTGATCGACGCGAATGGCATTCTGCACGTCTCCGCGCGCGAGCTGCGCAGCGGCAAGGAAGCTGAAATTCAAGTGCAGCCCAGCTACGGTCTCACTGACGAGCAAGTCGAGAACATGATCCTCGAGTCCTTCGATAATGCGGAAGAAGACTTCCGCCGGCGCCAGTTGATTGAAGCGCGCAATGAAGCCGAGACCATGCTCGCCGCCCTGGAGAAGGGCCGTAAGAATCCCGCGTGGGATCAGTTGTCGTCGCAGGAGCGCAGCACTGTTGGCAAGCTCGAAACAGCGCTCCGCGCGGTGATGAATGCCGACGACTATCAGGCTATTCGCACGGCGATCGATGCTCTGAACCAGGGAACTATGCACCTCGCGGAGTTGATGATGGACTCTGCGGTGGGCGCGGCGTTGAAGGGACAAAACATGGATACCGCCGACGTAGGTGAGGGGCCCGAGTCTCCGCATCCCATCGCCCAGGCCGAGATTAAGTAAGTGGTTAGGGGCTAGGGGCTAGGGGCTAGGGGTTAGTAAATCGTCGTTATGATGACACAATCGGCATAACCACAGGTTGCATTGGGAAGGTCAGGGTCGGCGCCTCTGATTGTGTGAGGGCTGCTGGGCATGGCGCAGATGGTCTGAAGTTGCGTCTGAACCGGCCCGCAAGGGCGACTCAGTTTAGCCCAGCGCTTTAGCGCTGGGTGCTAGAACCAAACTTGGTATTTGCGAGCGGAGTTTGCGAGCCGAAAATCCAGCGCCGTAGGCGCGGCTCAGTTTAGCCCAGCGCTTCAGCGCTGGGTAGGCGTGTGATAGGGCCGCGAGTCCCTTCAGGGACGACATAGATACCAGCGGCCTTCAGAGACTGTGTCGCGACCTCGTATGGGTTCGCCACAGGGGAAAGAAGGGCACAAAAATCTGCCCCGAAGGGGCGAAAGAGCTTAGCCCAGCCCGCCGCGGCGGGCTGGGTGGGCGGGAGATGAGACCGAGTCCCGTAGGGACGAAACAATATTAGCCCAGGGCGGAAGCCCTGGGTAAGGCGGGAAAGATTAACGAGTCCCTTCAGGGACGGCACAGAAAGCGCGGGCCTTTAGGCCCGCGTCCAGACGCTCATTTGCACGAGAGGCTTTAGAGCGTGTGTAAGAACTAGCTTTGAGTTGGCACGGTTGGGACGATGGCGCAAAACCCAGCCCCGAAGGGGCGAAAGAGCTTAGCCGGGAGATCAGACCGAGTCCCGTAGGGACGACAGAGTTTGCGACACGTTCTCTTCAGGCCCGCGTCCAATCTGCATTTGCACAACGGTCTTAGCCCGAGGTAACGAAAATTTATGGCAGACGAGAAAACACAAGGCGGCGGAACCGCAACCGTGAAAGCTCCCGGACCGAATACCGTTCGGGTCACCTTCCTCCCCGACAACAAGACATTTGAGTTTGAACACGGCAAGCTTCCCTACCAGGAGCATGGCAAGCCGGAGTCAATCCTTGATGTGGCCATGAATTTCGGACTGCACCTGGAGCACGCCTGCGGCGGAAACTGTGCTTGCACGACCTGCCACGTCGTGGTGAAGAAGGGCAAGGAACTACTCAACGAGATGGACGATGACGAAGCCGATCGTCTCGACATGGCCGCCGACCTGCAGCTCAACTCGCGCCTGGGATGTCAAACCGTGATCGAAAAGCCCGGCGAAGTGGTGGTGGAGATTCCGGCCTGGAACCGCAACTATGTTTCGGAAGCCGCGACTCACCACGACTGATCGCTGGCATCTTACTAATCGAGGATCCTATGCCTGCTGAACTGAGATGGGATGACGCGGAAGACATCGGCATTGCACTGGCCGAAAAGTTCCCAGACGTGAATCCGCTGGAGGTCCGCTTCACCGACCTACACCGCTACGTGACCGAATTGCCGACGTTCGTGGACGATCCCAAGATGTCCAACGAGGGCAAACTCGAAGCCATTCAGATGGCATGGTACGAGGAGTACCAGGACAGAACTTAGATAGACAATTATTTCTTTCCGAGCTCGGGGCTGCAGAACCCGATCATGCGGCGCTGCCGCCCGCCGATGGCTTTGAAGTGTCCGTACACGCCATCATTCTTGAAACTGCTCGGATGAACGTAATGCTTCTTCTTTTGCCTTCCCATGGGCGTATTTCCTTAGCTCCGACCCTAAACTATATGTCCTATTCCGCCGATGAAATCGGGGTACGGTGCGGCCAGGCGCCCGTTGGCGCCAACATTTTCGAGGCACAGTGACTCCACCTGGCGCGGAAGCGCCGCGGTGAACTGGGTATGACGTGTTGTGTGAGTAATTCGGGCCCATTTACCTCAGGATTCTGTGAAGCACGTCAGGATTGTGGAATAGAATCAATCTTCACCGGGCTACCCTTATGGGAGCACCTTGCTACCGAGTACGCGGTACTTTTCTGGGACGCTGCTGAGATCGAACTGGAGCCACCCCCCGTTGCTCATGGGAGTTGCCGATGAGGTTTACATCCTTAGCGCTGACGCGAACCCTGTTTCTGGCATTTCTGTTCTCGATTGCCGCGGAAAAAGCGAACTGCGCCGGCCAGGAATCCATCCCTGATCTGTCGGAGGCGACCCTCGAACAACTAGGCAACGTGAAGGTTTACGGCGCTTCCAAGCACCTGCAGGCAGCGGGGGACGCACCTTCTTCCGTAACCGTCATTACCGCCGACGAAATTCAAAAATACGGTTACCGCACGCTGGCCGACGTTCTGAAAACGGTTCCTGGCTTCTTTGTTACCAATGACCGCAACTATAGCAGCGTCGGGGTCAGGGGATTTGCGCGGCCGGGGGACTACAACACCAGAATCCTATTGCTGGTCGATGGACACCGGCTTAATGACGACATTTACGACGAAGCCATGATCGGAACGGAATTCCCGATCAATATTGACTTGATCCAGCGAATGGAGGTCATCCGTGGTCCGGTTTCATCGCTCTATGGCAGCAACGCGCTTTTTGCCGTAATCAACATCGTTACCAGGCGAGGCCGGGATATCGATGGGCTGGAACTCTCTGCCGACGCTGCTTCCTTCAATACTTCCTCCGGCACGATCACCTATGGGCGCAAACTTAAAGAGCTTGAGTTTCTGATTTCGGGTACGTTCTACGGAAGTCGAGGACACAACTCGCTTTTCTTTCCCGAGTTCAACACGCCGCAGACGAATTATGGCATTGCCATTCATGCGGATGATGACCAGGTAGGCAGTTCGCTGGCTACGATTTCCTTCCGCGATTTCACTCTCCAGGGCGTCTATGGTACTCGGGAAAAAGGCATCCCCACGGCTCCTTACGGAACGATATTCAATGACTCCGGTACCCGTACTACCGATTCCCACTTCTACCTCGACTTGCGATACCAGCACACCTTTGCCAATTCCTGGGACGTGCTCGCCCGGACCTTCTATGACCGCTACACATACCAGGGAACTTACATCTATCCTTCGCCCATCGACCCCTCGCAGATCAGTCCCAACCAGGACTTTGGCGACGGTAAGTGGTGGGGGGCCGAGCTGCAGGTCACCAAGACAGTTCTCCGGCGGCATCGCATCACCGCAGGAGGCGAATATCGTGACAACCTCCGGCAAAATCAAAGCGACTACAATCTCAATCCCTATGAGCCCCTTCTCGATGATAAACGGCAATCGTTTGTGGGAGCGCTGTACGTGCAGGATGAGCTTACCATCACCAAGTCGCTGACTCCCTGAATGCCGGCTTTCGCTATGACTATTACAGCGCTCTCCAGGCTAGTACAGATCCCCGAGTGGCGCTGATTTACCGCCCCGGGCGCCAATCCGCGTTCAAGTTTATCTACGGCATGGCTTTTCGCGTTCCTAACGTATACGAACTGTATTATTCCGTAACTTCCAACCTTCCCAATCCTGCCTTGCACCCGGAGAGCATTCACAGCACCGAGTTCGTTTGGGAACAGGGGATCGGGTCGCACCTGTGGTTTTCAACGTCGGCGTTCTACAACTCGATCGAAGACCTGATAACCCAAGAGCCGGTTGGCGATAATTCAGTCATTTTCCGCAATCTCGAGAATGTCAAATCCAGCGGGCTGGAGGTGCAGGTCCGGGGGCAACTTTCCCAAGGGCTCGAGGGAAGCGCTAGCTACAGCTTTCAGCAAACCAAGGACGAACCTTCGGGCCAGTTCCTGAGTAATTCCCCCAGAAACCTCGTCACCCTCAACCTGAGCCAGCCGCTGTGGGGAAGAAGAATGTTCGTGAGCCTGGATGCGCAATACAGAAGCCGAATTCAAAATCTCACCGGGGGCTCGGTATCGCGGTTTGCCGTGGTCAACGCTACCCTGTTAGCTCGCAACCTTGGCAAGCGGGTGGATCTATCTGCCAGCATCTATAACTTGCTCAACAAGAAGTACTTCGATCCAGCGTCAACTGAGAACTTGCGGCAGGAAATTCAACAGGACGGGCGCAGTTTCCGGGTGAAAATGACGTGGCATTGGAAAGAGCGGTAAGCCGCGATGCGATGCGAGCGACAAGCTCGGGTGTACTGGCCGGCGCTGGGCACTGTACTTTTGCTGCTGTTGCCGGGGCCGCACCTGTTGTGCGCACAAACCGTGAGCGAGGATCAGGTCAAAGCCGCTTATGTGTACAACTTTTCGAAGTTTGTCGAGTGGCCGGCACAAGCCTTCGCCAGCCCTACCGCACCCATCCGCCTGTGCGTGTTGAACGACCCGGCATTCGAGTCGGAACTGAATCCGATCGTCAAGGGCAAGATCGTGGGAGGTCGTGCAGTGACGGTTGTTCCCGTGCAAAACGGAGAACAGTCCCGCACCTGCCAAATATTGTTTATCGACTCGTCGCAAGACAGGCAGTCCCGCCAAATTATCGATGCTCTGCGGGACTCCAGCGTTCTGACCGTAGGCGAATCGGCTGGTTTTGTCGAAGAAGGCGGCATGATCAATTTTGTCTTGAAAGATGATCGGGTTCAGTTGCAGGTAAATCATAAGGCAGCCACGCAGGCCGGACTCCATATTAGTTCCCGGCTGTTGAGCGTGGCCAAACGCGTAATTGAGTAGGTGACAGCAGGGTCGTTGCCATGAAGTCATTCCGCGACTGGTCAATCCGCTACAAACTGACAGGCCTGTTCGTGGCCATGGCGTGCATTACCACCGTAGCAATTTCTCTGCCTCTGGGCGTTTTTGATCTTTGGGAAAATAGGGCGGCAATGGCACGGGACCTGGCGACCTTGACCGATGTCCTGGCCAGGAACAGCACAGCGGCGATTACCTTCCGCGATGCCGATGCGGCGCGCGATGTTCTGCAGGCCTTGCGGGCAGAACCAAGTATCACGGTGGCCTGTGTCTATACCGGGGATGGTAAGCCGTTTGCCAAGTACGTTCGCCAGGGGGAAGATTCCGGCTTTGTTCCTCCGCCTCCGCAAGCCCAAACCACCCGCTTCGAACGGCACCGGCTGGTCCAGTTCCGCCGCATAGTGCTCTCCGGCGAAACCGTAGGCACCATCTACATTGAATCTGACCTGCGCAGACTTGACCGGAGAATTCGGGAGGAGAACCTGGTCTTTCTGGCGGCATTGTTTGTCACCATGTCGCTGGCTTTTTTCCTGGCCTCTCGCTTCCAGCGCCCAATCTCGCGTCCCTTGATCAATTTGGTGCAGACCGCCAAGGCGATTTCCATCGCTGCTGACTACTCGATCCGCTCTGACCTGCAAAACCGGGACGAGTTCGGGCTGCTGGTTTCCGCGTTCAACGGGATGCTAGACCAGATCGAAAAGAGAGATCGGGAACTGCGTCAATACCGCGAGCACCTCGAGGAACAAGTCGCGTCGCGGACCGCCGAGTTGTCAAACGCAAACACGAAGCTGAAGCTCCAGGCGGCGGCGCTGGAAGCTGCGGCAAACGCGATTGTGATCACGGACCTGAACGGGGCCATTGCCTGGTCCAATCCCGCCTTTTCGGCACTATCTGGCTATTCAGCTCGAGAGGTTCTTGGCCGCAATCCCCGCTTTTTGAGTTCGGGCAGGCAAGACAAGGATTTCTACTCGCGAATGTGGGCAGCTATCGCATCGGGGAAGATGTGGCACGGCGAGATGGTCAACCGCCGCAAGGATGGAAGCTGTTACACGGAAGAAATGACCATAACCCCGGTTGGGTTGGAAGGAAGCGGGGTCACTCATTTCGTGGCCATCAAGCAAGATATTACCCAACGCAAGCAGGCCGAAGAGGCGCTTCGCCAAGCCGAAGAGAAGTACCGGGCCATCTTCGAAGATGCTGTGGTTGGAATTTTTCAGACCACCCCCAAAGGCCGGCCTCTAAGCATCAACCGTGCGTTGGCGCAAATGCATGGCTACGATTCTCCGGAGCAACTCCTGGCGGAGGTGCCGAACGTGGTGGAGCGGCTATTTGTCGATCCCGGCCGCATGAAGGAATTGAAACGCGCGCTCGACAAGAATGGCGTAGTACGGGGTGCCGAAGTGGAACTCTATCGCAGAGATCGCACCAAGAAGTGGGTCATGGTAAACCTGCGAGCGGTATATGACGCCGCCGGAAACATCGTGCTCCACGAAGGCACGCTTGAAGACATCTCGGACCGCAAAGTCGCCGAGGAACGGATCCAATTCCTGGCCTACTACGATGCCTTTACCGGCCTGCCCAATCGGACTTTTCTCCGCGACATCTTAGCCAAGGCACTCGCCGGTGCCCGCCGGCGAAAGGAGAAGATCGCCCTCCTGTTTCTCGATCTCGACAGGTTCAAAATCATCAACGACTCGCTCGGACACTCTTTCGGTGACCTTCTCTTGCAAGAGGTGGCCGGACGGCTTAAGCGATGGGCGCGGGAACAAGATACCGTGGCCCGCGTCGGGGGCGACGAATTCCTGATCATGGTGACCGCCGTAAAGAGTGCAGCCGACGTAGCCGCCGCCGCGCAACGGATCCTCCATGCGATGACTGCTGAATTCGTTATTCAAGACTACCGCTTCAGCGTCAGTGGTAGCATCGGCATCAGTATTTTCCCCGAACATGGAATAGACGGGGAGACGCTGATCAAAAATGCGGATGCGGCCATGTATTGCGCCAAAGACAGTGGACCCAATACCTTCCAGTTCTTCACCGAGGACATGAATACCCAGGTTGTGGAACGGCTGACTCTAGGGAACAGCCTGCGGCAGGCACTCGATAACGGAGAACTCTCCTTGGTGTACCAACCGCAGAGGGAGATGGCTACTGGAATGATCGTAGGTTTGGAAGCGCTTCTCCGCTGGCAGCACCCGGAGCTGGGCCTGGTGTCACCCGACAAGTTCATACGAGTGGCGGAGGCCAGCGGCCTGATTATACCAATCGGTGATTGGGTGCTCAGGACCGCCTGCTCTCAGGTCCGGCAATGGCAGGACGAAGGGCTTCTTGCCGTGCCGGTGGCCGTGAATGTGTCAGCCTTACAGTTTCGCCAAGCGGGCTTTCCTGCAGTCATCAAGAACATGCTAGGCGAGAGCGGGCTTGACCCTCAATATCTCGAGCTGGAGCTTACGGAAAGCACCTTGCTGTCCAATGCGGATGTCATGTTTCCGGTGCTGGAAGAATTGCGGGCAATGGGATTGAAACTGGCAATCGACGACTTCGGCACCGGCTATTCCAGCCTTAGCTATTTGAAGCAGCTTCCGGTTAGTAAGCTAAAGATAGACCGCTCCTTTGTCCGGGATGTGGCTCTGAATCCGGATGACGCAGCCATCACGGCTGCAATTATCAGCATGGCAAAAGCCCTGAATCTCAAGGTGATTGCCGAAGGAGTCGAAAATGAGTCACAGATGTCATTCCTACGAGCACATCACTGCGACCAGATTCAAGGCTACTACTTCAGCAAGCCCCTAACCGCCGACCAAGTTGCCGAAAAACTGGCAGGGCAATTCGGTTTACGCTTTATCCACAAATCGAGGGGGCGCAATAGCCTGGCGCAAAAGACTACGGTTATTGGCCCTCTTTAGTCGCTCGGGCGCGCCCAAGCGATCGGTTCTTAGCTGAAAGCTGACGGCTGATAGCTGACAGCCGATCGCAGGTCCCTCGACTCCTCGCTGCGCTCGTCGCTCGGGATGACACCCAGAAAACACCTGCAAAATTCGATGGCGGACTTTACCTGGCGGACACTGGGTACTTCTGCCATCTATCCAGTCGGCCCGCTCCGGGTTATGATTTAAGAAATGCCACGTTTTCTATCTGCTTCTGCTATGCGTAAAACTATTGTGTCCACCGTGAAGCTGCTTCTCTGTGTTGCCGTGCTGTTCACGGTCGGGTCCTATGCATCGGACTGGCGCTTGCTCGGGCCTGAGGGCGGCGACGTGCGCAGTTTGTCCTACGATCCAGCCGATCCCAACCACATCCTGCTGGGCACCAGCGCGGGGCAACTATTTGTTTCCCAGGACGGGGGAAATTCCTGGGCCCTGTTTGCCCACCTCGGCGCCGGCGACGACTATGTTTTGGACCACATCATCTTCGATCCCACTCACACGGCGACCCTCTACGTGGCGGGATGGAGCCTCTACAATAAAGAGGAAGGCGACGTCCTCCGTTCGGACGATGGCGGGCACACCTGGCGCGCGTTGCCGGCGGTGCATGGCAAATCCGTGCGGGCCCTGGCCATGGCGCCCAGCGATCACAATACCCTGGTGATTGGCGCGCTGGACGGGGTTTTTCGTTCGCGTGACGGTGGCGCCACCTGGGAGCGCATTTCGCCCGAGAACTACGCCGAGATCAAGAACATTGAGTCGGTTGCCATCGATCCGGAGAATCCTGACGTTATCTATGCCGGCACCTTTCACCTGCCGTGGAAAACCGAAGATGGCGGCCAAAGCTGGCACAGCATCCAGCAGGGAATGCTCCTGGATTCCGACGTTTTTAGCATCATCGTCGATCCTAGCCGGCCCACCACGGTGTTCCTCAGCGCCTGTTCGGGAATTTACAAGAGCGTGAATGCCGGTACTCTTTTTTCTCGCATCCGGGGCATACCTCACTCGGCGATCCGTACCCGGGTTTTGAAGCAGGACCCGAAGCGGCCTGGGATCGTGTATGCCGGCACCACCGGCGGCCTTTGGAAGACGTTTGACGGCGGCAATACCTGGGAGCTCTACTCGGCGCCGGACGTGATCGTGAACGACATACTCATCGATCCGCGGCAGCCCGAGCGCGTGCTGCTGGCGACCGATCGTGGCGGTGTGCTGGCCAGCGACGATGGCTTTGACCATTACCTTAGCTCGAACCGCGGGTTTTCTCATCGCGTGATCGGTGGCGTCGTCGTCGATCACAAGGACCCCAGCCGCCTATACGTGGGAGTGGTCAACGATAAGGACCGCGGCGGGTTCTTCTTCTCCGAGGACGGCGGGCAGAGCTGGCGGCAGTCGAACCGCGGACTGGACGAGCGCGACATTCTGAGCCTGCAACAGGCGGACAGCGGCGTGATTTTCGCCGGCACCAATCACGGTATCTTCTATCTGCCTTCGTTCCAGGGCGCGTGGCTGCCAGCGGCCATGATTCTCGGCAAGCGCCCGCCGGAAAGCGAAAACGTCGCGGCGCCCGCGTCCCCCCGATCGAAGGCGGCCCATTCGAGTACGAAGGCCGGCTCAAAACGCAAGCCCGTGACTCACGTGCCCAAGGCTCCGCTTGAGGTCGCCATCGCCATCGCCAAGGCACCGCGGGTGCGCTCCCTCCAGATCGCCGATAAAGTGTGGTATGCCGCCACCGACCAGGGACTGTTCACCAGCGTCGATCAGGGCAGCAAGTGGTACGGCGAGCCGGTGGAAGGCGAGAGCGATTTCATCGTGGTGAACCATTTTGCCGACGGTAGCCTTACTCTGGTTAGTCCAAAGCATATCTTCCTCTCCCACGACGAGGGCGAATCCTGGACGGAGATTTCCTATCCTCAGTACGTCACCGGACTGTACAACCTGACCGTGGTTCCCGACGGTTCGCTGTGGCTGGGAACGCGCGAAGGCGCGCTGCACTCCACCGATGGCGGCAAGACCTGGCAGCATCTTCTCGGCGGGCTGCCGCCGCGCAACGTGTTTGCCGTGTACTACGACGCAGCCGGGCAGCGGCTGCTGGCGACTGCGCTGTTCGCACATGGGGTGTTCGCCAGCAAGGACGGCGGACGAAGCTGGCAGCGCACGGGCGACGCCGGGGTCTCCATTCGCAGCGCTATGAATTACCGGGGCCGGCTGCTGGCCGCCTCTGCCTACAACGGCCTGTTGCTGGAGCAAAGTAGTGTTGTGGTGGAGTCGGCGGCGGACGGGGCCCATGCCGGCGAGCGGACGCCGTCGGCAAGCCAGCGCTAGGGGGAAGCAATTAGCAATTAGCAATTAGCAATTAGCAACTAGCAATTAGCAATTAGCAACTAGCAGTTAGCAACTAGCAGCTAGCAACTAGCAGTTGGCAATCAGCAACTTTCAGGATTCGTCGGGCCCGCGTGACTTCGCCTGCTTCCGGGATGCTACGGATGTGTTGAGCGGAGTCCCCAACGAGCGCCGCTCTTGCGCTCGCTGGGGTGGTTGACCGTTTGCCCCAAACCGCGCCGTTGTTACCGGGGTCCCGAGCAGACTCCGCCTTTGCGTCTTGCTCGGGTGACTTGGCGCGGCTTGTGGTAGTTCGAAGGCCAACACTCTATGCAACCTAGGCAACCGCCCCCGCCCAGTCAACGCATAACCATCGCAGCTTGGGGACTGGAATTGATAATCAGGAGCAGGAACGAGCCCGCCAGGGCGGAACAAGATTAGAGCGGTTTAGTTATTTGTGTAGTCTAGGTGCCGCCGGCTGAAGCCGGCTCGGAGG